>Ga0153916_10004296_pt1 | contig 10756 bp, 11 predicted proteins | sample Opewatmetagenome_FD_109642 | JGI IMG/M metagenome (GOLD analysis project Ga0153916, IMG submission 109642) | Freshwater wetland microbial communities from Ohio, USA - Open water 3 Core 3 Depth 4 metaG | ecosystem: Environmental > Aquatic > Freshwater > Wetlands | place: USA: Ohio, Lake Erie...
GGGTGGCGAACGTCCCGGCGCCTAATTAAGGCGCGCCCCCGAGGGACTCAGCGGACCGTGTAGCCCTTCTGTTGCAGAAGAAGGACCACGTCTTTGCGGCGATCTCCCTGCAGGACGATGACCCCGTCCTTCCCGGATCCGCCGGTCGCGAGCCCTTTCTTGAGCTCCCGCGCCAGCTTCTCCGCCTCATCCGGGCGGGATTCGAGACCCCGAACCACGGTCACGGCCTTGCCGTACCGGCGGGTGTCGAGGTCCACCGTGAGGAGGGTCGTCTCGCGGCCCAGATCCTCACAGACGCATAGTTCCTTAGGGAGTCCGCAAGTTGCGCAGATCCCGGCGATCAAGCTGCCTCCGGCGGAGGGGTAGAACCCCGGCCCGCCTCTTTAACCATTCGACGTGACTGTTCAAGCGGCTTCATGGGACGGTTCGGAGTACCCCCCGGATTGCGTCAGGGTTTCTTTGAGCAGACGGTAGTGCTTGCGGATCGTGACCTCGGACACGCCCGTCAGGCGGGCGATCTGGGCCTGGGTCACGGGTACATCGAGCTCTTCGGAGGCGAGGTACAGCGCGCCCGCGGCGATGCCGACGGGCGAGTTGGCCTCGAGGAGCTTCGCGTCCTTGACCTGGCCGACGAGGGACAGGGCCCGCTCGCCGACCTGGGGCGCCAGCTCGAGCTGGGACGCGAACCGGGGGACGAAGTCCTCCGCGCGGCTCGCGCGGGCGAAGACGCCCAGCTCGCGGCTCACGACCTTGGCGGTCAGGCTGATCCGGTGCACGGTGACGCCCGTGGCCTGGGCGAGCTCGTGGAGCCCACGGGGCGCGCCGAGCTGCTTGGAGCCCAGGTAGACGACCGCCGCGACGATCGCGTCCATGGAACGCCCGCGGGACAGCCCCGCCTCGATGGTCTGGCGGAGCAGGATCGCGGCGCGCTCGCGGAACACGGGAGCGAGGCCGAGGCGGCTGGAGAGGCTGGAGAGCTGCGCAAGTCCGGGCGCCAGGGCTCTCTCCGTGCGGTCGTACCGCGTCCACTGGCTCACGCGGCGCAGGCGGTTGAGCGCCGCCACGGATCGCGCATCGATCGGGTTGCCCTTGGCATCACGCAGGCCGTTGCCGACCATGCTGCCGAGGCCCTTGTCGGGCGCCATGACGGACGGTGGCGGGCCCGCTCGGATCCGGTCGTCGCCCTCGAACGTGGTCCAGTCGGGACCCTGGTCGACCATGCCCTCGTCCAGGACGAGGCCGCAGTTGTCGCAGACGCGCTCGCCGCGGATAGGGTCGACGTAGATGGCGAGGCTGCCGCAGTTCGGGCAGCGCGCCGTCTCCCGAACCTGACGCTCCTCGCGCGGCTTCGGGCCCCTTGGAATCGAATCATCCTTCATATCCATCGAACGGAAGTTGCTCATGCAATCACCTTCTTGGCGTGCTCCTTCAAGACCCACCGGTTCGCCCAGCGCTCCAGCCCACGGATGGCGTCGAAGAGATCCTCCCCCATGGTCGTGAGTCGGTACTCCACGGCCACAGGCCGATCCAGGATGACGCGGCGCTCCATGATCCCCGTTTCCTCGAGCTCCTTGAGGGTCTTCGCGAGGGAACTCTGGCAAATCCCGGTGGATCCGCGCAGCTCGTTGAACCGCTTGGGTCCGCTCAGGAGGCTGTGCAGGACACTCAGCTTGAGCTCCGAACCGATCATGGAAATCGCCATGAGGCCGGGGCATCCGGGTCCGTCACAGGGCACATGGGACTTGGCCATATTCCACCACTTTTCGGACTACCGAGACCTTTGGTCCTATATATAGTCTTCTTTGAATACCAGGTTTCGAGTCCGTACTTGGTACGTCCTCCGAACACATGGTTAGGATTGCCGAAATTCGTCTGTTCCATGGGGGAAACGGGCGGGCGCGTGACTCTTGCTGTCAGGCGCCCCGTCGCGGAGACGGCGAAAATCGGAGGTATTTTTCGGTACACCGAAGTACGCAACCAAGGGAACGCATCGCTATCCTTGGAACGTCTCCCGAAGCGCGGCAAGATTTCGAACGTTCTCGTCGGAAAGCTTGCGGAACGTTCGGGCGGCCTCCGTGAGGAGGGACTTGGCCACCACGGAGGATTCCTCGTACAGGCGCGCTCCCACGGTCTCGAGGGCCATGGCGTCCCCCGGCACCTCGCCTACGGAGGACGCCGCGGCGTCGAAGACGTAGCGGCGTCCGTCCAATCCTGTGATGGGCTCCAGGACCATCTCGTTCAGCTTCTGCTGGCGCGTTCGCACCAGGAGGCCGCAGCGGCTCTCGTGCTGCGCCGCGAGCTCCAAGGCGAGCTGGGCCGAGCGCCCCGGGCCGAGAAGGCCGGCCGCGGCCGTGTAGAAGACCGCGGTCGCTGACTCAAGCTCGATGGCGAACCGGACCAAGGACCCGAAGTTCGTCAGCTCGGGCGGCTCCATCGCGTCAGACCCAACGAGTGATGACGACCTTGCTCTCCGTGAAGAACCGGACCGCGTCGCGCCCCTGCGGATGGAGGTCCCCGAAGAACGAATTCTTCATCCCGCCGAAGGGGAAGTAGGCCATCGCTGCGGCGATACCGAGGTTGATCCCGATGCTCCCCGCGCGGGCGCGGTAGCGGAAGTCCCGCGCCGCCTTCCCACTCGAGGTGTAGATGGAGGCCGCGTTTCCGTACGGGCTCTTGTTGATCCAGTCGATCGCGTCGTCGAGGCTGTCCATGGTCATGAAGCTGGCCACGGGCCCGAAGATCTCGTCCTTGGCCACGGTCATGTCGGGCGACACGCTGTCGAGCACGGTCGGGCCCACGAAGTATCCGGGGTAGCCGGAGACCCTGACCTTCCGTCCGTCCAAGACCACCTGGGCGCCCTCCTGCTCTCCCTTGTCGATGTACCCGAGGACGCGCTCCTGGTGCTTCTTCGTGATCACAGGACCCATCTGGACCGTCTCGTCGAGGCCGTAGCCGACCTTGAGCTTGGACGCGGCCTCGGAGAACTTCTTGCGCACGGCGTCGTGCGCGTCCTCGAGGCCGACGACCAGGGAGCCGGCCAAGCACCGCTCGCCCGCCGTGCCGTATACGGACGAGATCATGTTGGGCACGATCCTGTCCAGCTTGGCGTCCGGGAGGACGACGAGCAGGTTCTTCGCGCCGCCCCCGCACTGCACGCGCTTCCCGTGGGAGGCCGCGCGGGCGTACACGAGCTTCGCGACGTTCGTAGATCCCACGAAGGAAACGCCTCGGATGTCCGGGTGGTCGCAGATGCCCTCGACGGCATCCTTGGCCCCGTTCACGAGGTTGAACACCCCGGGGGGGAAGCCCGCCTGGTTTACGAGGTCGGCCACGTACTTCTGGACGAGCGGGTCCTGCTCCGAGGGCTTCGCGACCCAGCAGTTCCCCGTGGCCACGGCGTACGGCCAGAACCAGAACTGGACCATGGCGGGGAAGTTGAAGGGGCTAATCCCCGCGAAGACGCCCAGGGGCTGGTAGAGAATCTCCTCGTCGATGCCCGCCGCGGCGCCGTCCTCCAGGGTGTAGCCCATCATGAGGCTCGGGATGCCCGCGGCCACCTCGACGTTCTCGATCGCGCGGCGCACCTCGCCGCGCGCCTCGTCGATAATCTTCCCGTGGTCCTGGGAGACGATCCGTGCGAGCTCCTCGAAGTGCTGCTCCATGAGGTCGCGGAGGGTGAAGAAGTACCGCGCCCGCGAGATGGGTGGCGTCTCGCGCCATTCCTCCCACGCGGCCTTCGCAGCTTGGACCGCGGCGTCGATGTCCTCCTTGGAGGACAGGGGCACGCGCGCAATCCGCTCGCCCGTGGCGGGGTTCGTGTCGTCGAGCCACTCCGTCGCGGTGGAGTCGACCCACTTGCCGCCGATGAAGTTCTTCAGGTCCCCATAGTTCTTCTCAACCTCGGGAAGCAAGGTCGCCGTCTTCTGGGCCATACGTCCGCCCTCCCTAGGCCTTGCCCGCGAGGGTCAGGTCGATCGTGTCCTCGAGGAGGTCGAACGCCTTGTCCATCAGGGGCAGCGGGATGTTCAGCGGCGGCAGAAGGCGCACGCAGTTGCCGAAGTATCCTGCCGGCAGGAGCATGAGACCGTTCTTCAGACCGTTGAGCTGCACGGCGCGCGCGAAATCCGGGTCGGGCTCCTTCGTGCGCCGGTCCTTCACGAACTCGAGGGCCCACATCGCGCCGATGCCGCGGACGTCGCCGACGCGCTCGTACCGCGCGAAGATCTCGTTCAGGCGCCGGCCCATGAGGGCCTCGAGTCGCGGGACCTTGGGGATGGCCTTCCGGATCACCTTGACCGCTTCGAGGGCCGCGGCACAGACCACGGGGCTGCCGCCGAACGTCCCGCCCAGGCTCGCGGGGCTCGGGGCCTCCATGATGGCCTGCTTGCCCGTGACACCGCCGAGGGGAAGTCCGCCGCCCAGCGCCTTGCCGCTCACGAGGAGATCGGGGATCGTGTTCCAGTTGTCGATGCCCCAGAGCTTCCCGGTGCGACCCATGCCTGCTTGGACCTCGTCGTCCACGAGCAGGATCCCGTGGTCGTCGCACAGTTTCCGCAGGAGGGGGAAGAACTCCTTGGGCGGCACGATGATCCCGCCCTCGCCTTGCACGGGCTCCGCGATGAGCATCCCGACCTGGCCTTCGACCTCCGGCCTCGAGATGGCGGCCTCGATCTCCTCGACCCGCGCCTTGGCGCACTCCGCCGGGGCGCGATTCTCCGGGTCGCGGTACGGGTACGCGTAGTCGAGGATCAGGACCTCGCGGACGAGCGGACCGAAGCCCTCGCGGTAGGGCTTCTCCTTCCCGGTCAGGCTGATGTCCAGGAGCGTGCGGCCGTGGAACGCCGTGCGGAAGGAGACGATCCAGGGCTTCTTCGTGTAGGCGCGGGCGATCTTCACCGCGTTCTCGACGGCCTCGGAGCCGGAGTTCAGGAAAATGCTCTGGGTGAGCCCGGGCGGGCAGATCCCCGCCATGACCTCCGCCAGGTCCGTGTACGGCTTGTACGTGGCGACCATGTAGCAGATGTGGGTGAGCTTGTCCAGCTGCGCCTTGGCGGCGCGGGTGACCTGGGGCGGGCGGTGCCCCGCGTTGTGCACGCCGATGCCCACGCCCAAGTCCACGTAGACGTTCCCGTCCGCGTCCTGGACGAACGGCCCCTCGGCGCGCGTGAGCTCGAGCGGCAGTCCGACCCGCAGGCCCTTCGTGACGAACTTCTCCTTGCGCTCCAGGGCGGCCTTCGACTTCGGCCCTGGCGGCACGACGACGACCCTCGGCCCGGTCAGTCCCTTCCTCGCGGCTACCTTCCTTGCGGATTTCTTTGGAGAGCGCTTCGCCATGGTATCGTAGCTCGGAACCGACCCGAGCGGGACGGTCCCTGCATCGAGAAAGGCGACGGGGAGTTATAGGCTTTGTATCGAATAAAGGGGCGGGGCTACATACCGGGCATTAAGAGGGGGGCCGGCCGGGGAAACGGCCTCCAGGGAACCAGAAAAAGGATGGTCCCCAGACCTCACCATCCGGTGAGGGGGACCACAGGGCACACGAAAGAATCGCCCGGCTCGACAAGGATCACGGCACCCGCGGTGCCCGCACTCTCGATGGCGCCATCCGACGTCAAGGACTGCCCGTTCACCGTCTTCGCGAGGCAAAGCCCGTGCGCGAACACGGGACAGGATCCGGAGCTGGCAACGCATGCCGAGTTGTGCGGGTTGCAGAAGACAATCACGACATCCCAAATCGCCGTGTACTGCCCATCTCCGTCCGAGGGTATGGATAATACGTGGTCGTGGACAACGCCGATCGGCTCGAGGGCCGATCCCTGCGGGACGTCCGTCTGCGGAGCGACGATGTAGAGGTCCCGATGGGAGGTCCCGTTGGATGGATTGGTAGGCCCATGGATCATGAGCCACACCTGCCCGTCCCCCCAAGCCAGATCCGTCGTCGCGCCCGCTCGAGCGGGCATCGCGGTCACGAGACACAACGCCACGAGGGCCATCGCGGTCAGGACCGCCACAACCCCTGATGCTGCTTTCGTCATGGTCGACGACAGGGACACGAAAAGTAGTTGGCTGATTTTCGTTCGGAAAGGGTGGATTTTTCGCACGGGTCCTACAGGTTTCGCCGCTGCCGGACGTAGTCCTTGACGGAGGCGCGGTCGTACGCCACCCGGACCCGCAACGTGATGCCGCCCCGGCCCCGTGCCCCCGGGATTACTCGGGTTTCGACGAGTCCCCGCGACATGAGTTCCCCCATAATCGGATTCACGGTTCCCTGTCGCGGGTACAGGCTCGATGGGGCCAGAGCCGTGTCGCGGGCGACCTGCACCAAGCTCCGCCATCCCGCGTCGTGGTCGGACAGCCGCTTCCGGAGGGAGTCCTCCAGGAAGGCCGCAACCAGGCTGTCGAAGACCCTGCCGGCCTTGCGGTTCTTGAATTGGGCCTCGGCCGCCCACGCCGCCCCCTCCTGCCTCGGCTCGGACCTTGAGGACCGCGGTTTCTCGGTCATCTTGTCGCGCACCCGAGCGGGCCCGACCACGCGGACCTCCCCCCGGGAGGTCACGGCAAGGAGGCGCCATCGCGAGTCGCTGGTGATTCCCCGGATCGTCCGCACGCGCAAGAGATGCTCCAGGTGGCCCTCCGCTTCTCGGGTCCGGAAGTCCAAGACGACGTCGGCCAAGGACTCGAACTCGCGATAGAAGGCTTTGGAGTGGATGCCGGTCGTCAGGGAGTGCACGAACAGGAATCCGCGCTTGCGTGCGGCCTCGAAGGCACGCGTCTGGAAGAAATCGATCACGTCGCGCTCACGATTGTGTTGCACGAGCAGGGAATCGTTCTCGTCGATGTGGAGGAGGTGGCGCTCGGTGGGCTCCTGCAAGACCCCCGACGCACCGTTCTTCCAGTCGGATATCTTCAGGGACTGGGAAGCGAACTCGTACGGTCGGTGGTGAATGGGAGTCACGATCCCGGTCTGCGCGCTGTAGCTGTCGATGAGCCGGAAGAGGCCTTCTCGCTGCACGTCGGCCACGTCAACGCCCTGACGGTCTAGGGCGTCCACGACGTCACCCGGCACGTGCTGGAAGGTGTGGTAGTCGGTGCGGACGTGGGCCGCGAGGGCGTTCGCCGCGAGGGTGATGGACGCCTCGTACCATGGGGAATGCGCTTCGAATTCCACGAGGACGATCGTGCCAGGACTGAATGCATCGGGAGGGAGACCGCTAAGGAGAGAAAGGCGCTCGGCCGCCAAACGCGTACCTCGCCACCCATCGGTGGCGGGTATATTTAAGGGAACGCGACTCGGAACGCCCGGAGACTTGGTTCTCCATGGCGACGGCCGTGCGCCCTGCCAAGCTAGGTGAACGTCTGCCCCTTGGTTTCCGGCCCCACCCCGGCCAGGAACAGGCCGCCCACGGCCATGACGCCGGCGATTGCCGCGAGCGGGGCGAACACGCCGCCCGTGCTGGCGTACATGGCACCGAACAGGATCGGGCCGAAGATCGACGTCAGCTTGCCGACCGTCTCGCCCATGCCAAAGCCCGTCGCGCGATACTGGGTCGGGAAGAGTTCGGGCGTGTACGCGTAGACCGCGCCCCAAGCCCCGAGGTTGAAGAAGCTCACGAGGGCCAGGCTGCCGAAGAGGAGAGGGACACCGCTCGCCGTCGCGAAAGCGAAGCCGCTCACGCCGCCCAGGATCAGGAACAGGGCGAGCGTGCGCTTGCGGCCCCACCGCTCCACGAGGATCATCGAGGCGAGGTATCCGGGAAACTGCGCGAGGGCGGACGTGATGAAGAAGAGCGCCGTGAGCCCCACGTCCGTGGCGACCTGGTTCTTGAACGTGCTCAGGGCAAACGGGAGGTCTAGGAAGAGCCCGTAGTAGCTGAAGTTCAGAGCCGTCCAGACGACAAGCGTCACAACGGATCTGCGCGCGAGGCGGCCCTTGAACAGAGCCCCGATCGGTGCCCGGAGCGCGGCCTGCTCCCGGGAAAGGGACGCGGAGTCCACAGGGGTCCCCGTGATCCGTTCCAGCACGGCGGCCGCCTCAGGCAGCCTCCCGCGGCGCGCATAGTAGAACGGCGACTCGGGTATCGTAAGCCGGGCCAGGAAGGCGACGAACGCAGGGAAGGCCGCCACGACGAATAGCGTCCGCCAGCTCTCGATGCCGCCGACGGTGACCCCCTGGACGATGAACACCCACCAGAACAGGATGGCCAGCAGGAACCCGATGGGCCAGAAGAAGTCCAGAAGCACCATGAAACGCCCGCGGGACTGCGGTGGGAGGAACTCGGAGAGGATCGAGGGATCCACGACCAGCATGCCGCCAAGGCCGATCCCCGCCAGGACGCGGAAGGTGAACATGCTCCAGGGGTCCCACGAGAGGGCGGTCAAGGCTGTGAACGCGGAGTACCAGAGGATGCTTCCGAGGAAGATGGTACGGCGGCCGCTCGTGTCCGAGAGGCGTCCGAGGAACAGGCTGCCCAGGAAGGAGCCTATCAACGTCCCCGAGGTAATCAAGAAGTAGAGGAGAGAGCCCGAGGCAATGCCGAACGTGGTGAACACGTTGCCCAGCACGAAGCTGATGTTGATAATCTCGAAGGCGACAAACGTCCAGGCGAATCCGGTCAGAAAGACGACCCTTCGGTGGAACGGCGTGAAGCCACCCTTCCGAAGCACGTCCTCGACAGTACGGGTCGCGGTGGCCATGTGCGCCTCGGACTCCGGCAGCCTATATGAGGCTTGAGGGGGCGGCAAGGATGGCCTCCCGACCCCGGGTCGCCCGGCCAATATCGCCGCCGTTGCAGCACGAGTCAGCGACGGAGAGTGAACACGGTCTCCCGCGCATCCCGCAGGGAAGGGTCGCGGCGGACGAGTCCGGCTCGGACAAGGTAAGAGACCGCGTTGCGCACGGTCCGCTCGGGCATCCGGGACTCTGCGATGAGCCGTTTCTCCGTCATCGCACCCTCGTCTTCCAGGAGGCGGAACAGGAAGCGAACGGAGGGCGGCGCCCGCGTCGGTAGCTCTGTGGCGCGGTGCCGCGCGTCGAGCTTCCCGAAGACCTGGAGATAGCGCGCCTTCCCGAACCGCACGAAGCGCGCAGGATCCGCGCTGGCTTGAATCGTGAAGCCCTTGGAGCGCACTCGGATCCGCTCCTGCCCGTCGAGGACCAGATCCCGTCCCAGGCGCGACTCGATCTCCGTGATCGCGACGACGCTCCGCGCGGGCAGGACCAGGGGCCGCTGGCCTGTGGACGAGCACACCGGGACGACCACAATGGCCTCGGCGTTTTCCATGACCACGGGGCCCCCGGCCGAGAGACCGTACCCCGTAGAGCCGGTCGGCGTGCAGACGATGACGCCGTCGCCCGAGTCCCGCCAGACCGGCTCGCCGTCCACCTCGAGCCTGTACCGCAGAAACCCCGCGCCGCGGCTCGTGCTGAGAGCGGCCTCGTTGAGGGCGGGGGGCAGGCGGCGTCCGTCCATCCGCACCTCGAGGCGAAGGCGCTCCTCAATCCAGTGCTGACCGTCGAGGAGGGTCTCCAGGGCCCAGCCGATCTGCTCCGGCGGGACTTCCGCGAGGAATCCGTGGCCGGCGGGAAGGACCGCGGTCTGCGACCCGACGCGGCGGAGCGCGTGGAGCAGGAAGCGATCGTCCCCGAGGACGACGAGGATCTCAGGGGCAGGAGGACCCAGGTCCGCCGACAGGGACACGTCGGGGAACCGCTCTCGGAGGGTGCGGGTGGCTTCCACGCCCTGCCTTCGGGTGCCGGCATCCTTGGAGGCCAGGAGGGCGATGCGCATGGCATTCGAGGGAGATGGGAGGCGAGCTTAACCCTTGTGCCCGCTCGCCGGGAGGCCGTCAGGTCTCCGTCGTGCGCTTCTTGCCCCATGCCACCAGGAGGTGGAAGGACAGCTCGGGGACGGACTCCACCTCTACGTGGTGGAACTTCTCCTCGATCACGGCGGTCACCTTCTCCAGGGGAACCTCCGTGACCCGCCCGCCGCTGCGACGCACGCGGACCCCTTCGATGAAGGCCCCGACCTCGAACGGGCGGTTGGGGTCGCGGGCCAGGAGGGCGTCCGGCAGGATGATCGCCAGGAGGCCGGGAGGCCGGATGATCCGCGTGGCCTCCTCGATGGGGCGGGGCCACTGCCGCGGCCGCGGCACCCAGACCAGGACGGACTGATCGACGTAGTTGTCCCGCAGCGGGACGTAGGACTCGCCGCCGTCCAGGAGGGTCAGGCGCGGCTCCTCGATCTCGAACGTGCCCTGAGGGCGCACGAGGAAGATGTCGCCCTGGACCACATCGAAGAGCTGAAAGAGGAACCAGCGGAAGTTGATCTCGCTCAGGTAGCCCGGTGGCACGACGAGCGCGGTCCGTCCGTGGAGCTTGGCGTGCGGGATGAACCGCGCGAGGATGTCGAGCGCGCGCTGCATGGTTGTCCGGTCGGACGCCAGGTACTCCAGGTACGCGAGGCGCACCATGGCGATCGCGTCGAACAGGACGTCGTCCAGATACTCGCGGCCCTTCGCCGTGATCGCGTACTCGTGGCGCTTGGGCCCCCGCTCCCCCGGCGTCTCGTTCGCCACCACGAGGCCCTCCTCCTCCATGCGCTTGAGGACGGGGTACAGATGGTTCAGGCGGATCTCTTGACCCGCGTCCGCGAGGGCGCGGTGGATCTGGTAGCCGTAGGTCGCTCCCTGCTGGATCGACCGGAGGATGGCCGTGGTGAGGTCCGCGCGCGCCACCTATGTCCCTCGAATGGAC
>Ga0153916_10004297_pt1 | contig 10756 bp, 13 predicted proteins | sample Opewatmetagenome_FD_109642 | JGI IMG/M metagenome (GOLD analysis project Ga0153916, IMG submission 109642) | Freshwater wetland microbial communities from Ohio, USA - Open water 3 Core 3 Depth 4 metaG | ecosystem: Environmental > Aquatic > Freshwater > Wetlands | place: USA: Ohio, Lake Erie...
CCAACCCGCTGACCACCGCGAGAACGGCATCGGCAACGCCCTCCAAGGGCGACGAAGCGCTATTCGGTGCTCCCCACCGCTTTCACCAAGCGAGAAAACACACGTTCCGCAACAGAAACTCATTAAACCCGGCGCACATAACCAACGTTTCGTTTGCGGCCTAGCCCCGAAGAAGGTGCAACCGTGACCGAATCCAATTGGCTCTGTTTTGTAGCGAAACGTGCCCGTGAGTGCCACAGCAACTACATTATCGCCCCCTCCGGCACTCAAACAGTTGAGGGCACGTCTTTTCAATCGACTGTGCGGCAGTTGCCGCCGGAAGCCAGAGTCTCGACCGTCTACACCTTTTTTGAGCCTTCTGCGGAAGACTTGCTTGTGGCCGAAGCGGCGGGAATCCGAGTGGTCTACTTTGCAGTCAGCAAACATGACGCCGCGCGGTTCGCGCACCGTGTCCGAACGCAAACGATACAACGGGCGCGTGAATGGGTCTTGGAAAACCATGTAGCGAAGTGGAGCGCGAATGATCCGACAATTCCTAGAGACACTGACCCCGGACCTGAACGCGAAGACGCTGTTACGGAATCTGTACAAACGGTTCAAAACGACACCCAAGGTTGAGAGTGTCCGCTATGCGAATTTCCTAGGTCAGTTGGGGCGCGCTGGGGTCACGGTAGAAGGCAAGTACCTCATCGGCTACAAGCTGCCGAGCGACCCCACAACAACCGATCGTCCGGGCGTGTTGCCACCCAAGAAGACGACGACCGAAGATGCAATCAAACTTTGCGCGAAGTGTGGCAAAATTATACATCCGTGTTATTGGCTTGGGAGTGGCGCAGGGTCAAGGTGCGAAGACTGTCTTGCGGATATTTGGTGGGAGTTGCACATTCATGGAACGCGAAACGAGTGGACAGCTTGGCGAAAGGTGTATGGTGGAGACAATCCAAAACGAAAGCCGGCTTTCGGCAAGCGAACAAAGGCAGCTTAGCCTGTCGGCCGGTTGTACCGATCCACATTGGTTGCAGTCGTTTCTGTACCATTGTTGCACAGACCCGCAAGATGCAAGGAATACGATAGCCTGTCTGCAAAGGAACTGCGCACAGAAATTCCAACGGGTCCAACGGGCAAAGCCAAAGCCGAAGCGACCGGAACCGGAGTGGCTATCGTGGTCTACAGTAAACGCGCTAGTACGGGAAGCCGCGCCGGTTGACCGGAAGATGCTTTCGTCATATTTGCGGTGGGCCACAAGTGAAAGATCGGCCTACAAGACAATTGACGTTTTGTATGTTACCCATCCCGAAATTTGGCAAGTGTGTGTCACACCGCGCTACTGACAAGAGAGTGCAATGAGCAACCAAAGCCGAGCCACCCCGAAGCCTTGGTATCCCGCAACAATGCGGAACCGAACGGCCTATGAAGTCAGAGGGGGCTATCACGGTTTACGCAACAAAGTCACCGTCTGGCTTGCCGAGGGGAACCTTACCGTCCCCGACTGTTTGACGCTGGCCGAAGAGAATGGCGAGCCGTTTTGGCTTGGAAAATCGGGGCGTCACTATTCTCTCTGGATTTACGGTCCAAGCGCGTTGCGAGTTAGCTTGTACTTCGCAGTTGAGGAAGAGGAAAGAGTATTGAGGGAGGCGGCGCACCCGGCGGCCGTTCATGTTCAACGGCCGGGGACAATTGAGGTAACTTAACATGCTTGACCCCATCTATTACAGACCAGACGGAAGCCGGCGCAGCTATGAGGAGCGGAAGGCTCTGCGCAAAGCGGAAGAGGAGGGCCGTATCGCGGGCAAGATGGTTGCGGCCCGCGTGAAAGAGGAGGTCAGGGAAGTCTTGGACGCGACCACCCCCGCCCACCTGAAAAGGCCCTTGAATCGGTTTGCTGCGTTGGCCGATCAATTTGAGGCTTCGCCACAGTACAAGAACGCCACGCTCTTGGCGCGAATCGCCAAGTACCGCGCGCTTGCGATTGCCGAAGATCGGCGCATCGACGCTGCAATGGCGGAGCGTAAGCGGCGATGGGAAATCGACAACGACCCTGCCGTCAAGGAGGCGCTTGCTCACTGTGAGCGCGCCGAGCAACACGCCGATGAATCCGAGAAGGGGGCTTGGGCTGTCGCTCGTGGCTTGGCGCAAGCCGACGCGGTGCGAGAATATTGGGCAGAAGCAGCGCGGTTGACCGGCGCGGCCCGTGAGCGCACCCTTGCCAAGCTGGACGAACACGGGGCGGCACTCGACAACGCCAATCGTGACTACACGCAAACGCACGTCGAATTGGAGCGAATCGACACTTTGAGAAGTGGACCGCAGAAGGTTTCCGATGGAAACTGACACTGACGAAATCCGCAAGCGGTGCGAAGCGTCGATGGAGGTAATCCGCGAGTACGCGCGACGGCGTACCGAACGGTACGTCAAGCAACAGCAAGCGCTCTTGCTACAGCAAATCCTAGAGGAGGGAAAGGATGTTTAACAGAATCAGTCTTTCTCACCTGCTTTTTGAGTTGCTGGCCGATGCACAACGCTTGTATGGACCGCGTGACCCGTCCTTTGCGGTGGATATTGAAACGTTCACACCCGCCGGACGCTTGGCGCACGCAAGCATGATCCGACCCGACCCCGCGAAACGCCGATACGTCATTCGCGTGCCAGCGGGCGGGGTCGAGATTCATCTTGGCGCGGCGTGTTTCGCAATCGGCCATGAGGTAATCCACGTCCTATCAAGTGTCGGGCAACCTTGGACCACTAACCTAGAGGAGGGCTTGGGGCAATTCTTCGCGTTTGACAGCGCTGCGCGGCGGGGCTGGTTTGAGTTTTCGCCCAGCATCCTTACGCCGTACTGGACGGCCGAACGGTTGACTTCACAACTCTTGCGCCTTGACCCCACGGTAATCAAGAGGCTCCGAAAGACTGAACCTTGCTTGTCGAAAGTGACCGCTGAGCTACTGCTAGCCGAGTGCCCGAACCTTGACCCGCGCATTGCCCACCAGTTGACAACCCGATTCCCCGAGGGAGAAGACGATGCCCAGAAATGACGGCGCAGTGTGGGATGGTCTATTGACCGACCCTCAAAGGAACCTAGAGCTTGCCCAGAATCAGCCCGTAAACGGACATGATTTACAGCAGGTGATTGGCGAAGTGGTTGCTACGCAACGGGGACTGACTTCAGCCGGTCAAGCTGTCCAAGGTTTGCAGACCCGCCTAGCCGATTTGCAGACCCGCCTTGACAGCCAAGACCGCGAGACTCTGACTGCTGTAATCGACAGTCAAAACGCCCTTGCCCAAGCGCTCGATAGGGCCGGCGCGGCAATGGCGGGGCTGCTTGACCGGCTTGCGCCAAAAGACCTGACGCCGCTAGTACAAGGGTTAAGCGGAATCCAAGAAGCGGTAGCCGGCAACCAAGCGGAGACAGCCGACGCAATCAAGACGCTAGCTGAGCAACTGGCGGGGCAACTGGCGGCGCGCGATGAGTTGCTAGCCGACTTCGGGGGCGACTTGGAATCCGCGCGCTGGTGGATCGAACAAGCGCGCCGATTCCAACGGGTAGCGGCGGCTTGGCTTGGCTTCCCGGAAGAAAAAGCCAAGCTGCTTCCGACCACCGCGCAAACGTGTGAGTTTTCGATCTATGATGATCGTGGCCCACGGACACCTTCCCACCCGTGACCTATCATCCCGAGCCTTGTAGGCTAGGGGCTACTTAAACCATCGACAGACAAGCCGCAGTAGCAAAGCTTGTCTGCTTCACTCCGGCCGAACGTCGGACAGGCGGGCGGCCGGGGTTTCTTACAGGAACGGGGCAACACAATGGCGGACCAGATAGTCAGTACCCTTGGATTCGACGTTTCCGAGGCCCTAGCGGCTTTGCAACGGTTGGATACCGCGCTCAAGGGCACGGAAGCCGCAATGAAGGGTTTTGCCGATTCCACGCGCAACCTACCGACTGTGACCAGCGCTTTAAGCACGGTTGGCAATTCGTTCAAGGAGCATATGGGGCACGCGCAACAAGCAACCCAATCCCTTACAGTGTCGTGGCAGACTATGGCGCGTATCGTCACTACGCAAGCGATCGTGCGCGCCCTGTCGATGATACGGAATGCTTTCAACAATGCCGTAGAGGGGGCTGTCAAATTCGAGCGGCAAATTGCCCTTATCCAAACGATTGACCCGACTGCCTCATTCGAGCAGACAGCCGATGCTGTGCGGAAACTGTCTGACACTTTTAACATTCCCCTTGCGGAAGCCGGGGCCGGCGTCTATCAGGCAATCAGCAATCAAGTAGGAGACTTTGGCAAGAGTCTTGAATTCACGACTGAGGCAGCAAAGTTTGCCAAGGCCACAAATTCGAGCCTCAAGGATTCCGTTGATCTTTTGTCTGGTGCCCTTGCCAGCTACGGTATGACGGCAGAGGAGACAAGCAAGGTTAGCGGTGTCTTCTTCTCCGTTATCGACAAGGGGCGCGTGACGGCAACAGAGATAGCCAACAAGTTTGGGACCATCGGCCCCTTGGCGGCGCAGCTTGGTGTTCAGCTAGAGGATTTGGGCGGGGCGTTGGCGGCCGTGTCTGTCAAGGGCAGCAACAGTGCCCATAGCCTTACGATGTTGCGTGGCATTCTATCGGGTCTGCAAAAGCCGACGCCGGAATTGGTGAAGGAATTCGACCGGCTTGGTTTTGCGACCGTCGAGACTGCGCTTGCGACCGAACATCTTGACGGCCTTCTCAAATCCATTACGGCCGGAAAGACGAGCCAAGAGCTAGGCAAACTATTTCCCAACATTCGCGCGACGAGTGGCGTTTCATCCTTGGCTTCTGACTTTAAGACGCTTGCCAACGACATAGAGGCAGCGCGGAAAGCCGGGGCAAACTTCGCAGAAGATAAGTTTCTGACTGCCACCAAAACCAACGCGGAGAAGGTCACAGCGGAGCTTAATCGTTTGCGCAACGCGCTGGCCGTCGATTTGGGCCGGAGCGTTCTACAGGCGATCGCCGATCTAAGCAAGCTGGTGGGTGGATCGGAAGAGGTTATTAGAGTCGTTAAAGCGTTGGGTCCCGTACTGCTGGGGGCCGGGGCCGGTTTCCTTACTCTAAGGGCCTCGATTGCGGCGGCGCATTTAGAGGCCAAGGGGCTGTCAAAAGCGCTAGGGGCCTTGGCAATGCTTCCCGTTGCTGTAGGTGTCGGTACGTCGATTGGACAATGGATCGGGAGTAAGATGGAAGAGGATGCGTTTAACACCCTCCGCACACTGGCAGAAGCCGACACGAAGGCGTTAGACGAATTCAAGCGTCAGCAATCGGAGAAGCGCGACGCCGCAAACAAGACTGACGATGCGCGGGTCCAGTCCGCGCTAAAGGTGGTTCAGACACTCAATCAGAGTTATCTTGCCGATGTTGGCAACGCGAAGCGCGCCAACGATACCCTATTACGCAACATGGAAGCCCACCTGAATAAGATGTTCCAGACTCGGGAGCGCATGGTTCAGGAGCTAGCTAAGCAACGGGTGGAAGCCGAAGAGGGCAGCAAGGCGAGTCAGGCGCGCGTCACAGACTTGACGGTGAAAACAGAGGAGCGGGAGTTTGGACAGAAGACTCGGGGCTTGGACGATGCCCAGAAAGTGTACGCTCTTACCTCTAGGTCTAGCGATCTTGCGTCCAAAGCCGCTAGCGATCTTATGAAGGCCGCGGGCGCAGGAGACAAGGCAGCAATGGATCGTGCGCTTGCCCTGTTTGCCACAGCCCAGCGCGTGGGAGAAGAGGCCCAAAGCATCGCCCAGCGCACCGAGGACCGTAGCTTGGAGGCCAAAGCCGCGCGGGAACTGGAGAGTACAACGCAACGGCAAATCTCTGCTGAACGGGAGTTGCAAAGCATTCTGAACGCGCGCAGCGCTGCCTTGGAGCAACAGGAGGAGAAGCAACGGGCCGTTGTGGACAGTATGCGCGATGCAATCAAAGTGCTACTTGACAACAGTAAGATGTTTACCAAGGAGGGTCAACCCCTTCCGGCCGAACAGCTAGCCCGGCAAGCCGCGGCGCGCCAAGAGGCCCTACGCACTATCGCCGGGGCGGCATTGTCGCAAAAGGACTTGACGGCTATGGGGGCCTTGGGGCTGGCGGACTTTGTATCCCGATTTTCTTCGGAACTGACAAAACAGCCGGTCAAGCTGCAATTCGAGGTGGAGTCTGAGATACAACGAATCCAGGGTCAATTGCAGCAATCGTTTGCCCAATTCAAGGTCCGCTTCGGTGTCGAAAACGTCCAAGCGCTGGAGACAGCGCTTGGAACGAAATTCCAGACACCTGACGAAATGGCGCGTGGGCTGACTCAGGCCACCAAGAAGGCGCAAGAGTTACGCGCGGCTTTCGACGCCCAGCAATCGGCCCAACAGGGTGCAAACCAAACCCTTGCCACTTCGGCAACGGCCACGGAAGAGGCGTTGGGCCGGGTTGCAAATCGAATGGCAACGTTCAAGGGGATGCCATTTGCCGAGCAAACGGAAACCGCGCTGACAGCGCTTCGCAACGCGCTGGCCGATCCCGCTCTAAGCCTCGAAAAAGTGCGCGCTGTTGCCGACGCAATCAAGCCACTAGCCGAACGGGGTGGTTGGAAATTCGGCGCGGGCGTCAACACACAAAACGTGGATGATCTTAGCGCGGCTTTGGAGTCTCTTAAACAGCGGTCTGAGGCAATCAAAACGCTACAGGCCCCGCCAGTAGACACCAAACAGCTAGACGCCTTGGAACGAATCATTGGCCAGTTACCGCAAGCCTCTACCGCCTTGGCGAACGTTGGTCCGAATGTGTCGGCGGGTGTTCTACCGTCAAAACAGATTGCCGACAACCTTTGGAGCGCGGCGATGGCGGCCGGCATGATTGACCTTGCAGCCGAAGGTCAAGGTTACGCGCACGGCGGCACAGCCCGCTACCTTGCGGCCGGGGGCCCAAAGGGTACGGATACCATCCCCGCCATGCTGTCCCCGGGTGAGTTTATTATGTCGGCTAGAGCAAGCCGGCGCTTCAGCGCACAGTTGACCGCAATGAACGCGGGCGTTCGGCCGGTCTTCCGATCCGAAGGGGGCGTCACAACCAACGTTGGTGACATTTCTTTCAATGGCGGAATAAACATCGGCGGGGGCAAGTCAGCGGACGGAACGGCACGTCAACTCATGGGGGCAATCAGAAGGGAGCTACGGCGGGGAACCGGAGTGTTGTAAGTCACAACCGTAAGACACCTGTAAACAGGAGAATCAGTAATGAGCGTCTATGGCAAAATCGTCAACCTACTGGGGCTTAGCCCCGACAGCCAAGGCAAGCACGGGCAATGGTACATGGTGTTCAGCGCGTTGGACGTGCTGGAGACAGCAAACCCGACAGCCGACACCTACGCCAACCCGTTCAAGGAGTGCTTGCATCGGTTATCGGCGTTTGAGGGTTCGCACCCCTACCGCGAATTGGCGCAGGAATTCGGGACACGGATAGGATAGTTCGCCTGTAGCCTCGGGGGGTCTTCTAGGTCCGCCCCTCCGGGGCTTTTACTTTGCGCGGAACCTGCTAGGCTTCACAGTAGCGTATTTACCCTATATCACGGCGCCGTGAGACTTGATTCTATGGGTCTTGAAGGTCAAGCTTGTGCAAACGGCGCCGGAATGACGCCGGAATGACCGAATTCTTTACCACTCCGCCCTACAATCGGACCATCGTAAGACGAAATCCAGATATCACTTACACGTTGTGGCCAAGCATCCGGCCGACACGTCAGAATTGGCGTAAGTGAGAATTTCAGCACAGACGGACAGCAGGGTGACAAAAGAAGGATATCGTTCAAGTAGAGGCTTGACTTTACACCCTTTGTTATGAGGAGCAACACATGAGCAACCTTGACACAATCCTTGACCGGCACCATGTTCCCCAGTGTGACCGTAAGGCGTTCCGCGCCCTTGTTGACCGGGGTATCCGCCCCAATACCGCCTACCGCGCCAAGCTGCGCGGCCCGTATGCGGCGGCCCTTGCCGAAGTACGCCGCGCCCTCACGGCGCAGCTTGGCTTTGTGTTTCCCAAAGCGTCCTACAGCAACTAGGAGACTTCACCATGATTGACTACCGCAAAGCGTTCCGCGCCAAGCAACGCGAGCGAAGCAACGCCAAACCGACCGACCGGCAGGCCGACTTACTGGCACAACTGACGCCGGCCGAAGCCGAGATTGTTCGGCTAGTTGACTTCCGGGGCTTGACCATCGAATCGGCCGCTAAGGCTTTGCACACCTTGCCCGCTACTGCCGAGTGGCGCTACCGCAAAGCCCATTGGCACCTGCTGGCCGTTGCGTAAAGCCGCAAGCCGCTTGACGCCGTGAAGCCGGCCCCATCGGGCCGGCTTTTCTGTTGCGCTGTGTCACAACCCGCACATTCGGCAGAACCGACACCTTGCCGACTGGCGGCCGGGTGGCCGTGAGAAACCGCAAAACAATCCACTCTATTTTCGTCTTCCGCTCGCGGTCTTAGAAGCAGGAAAGCACCTAACACGTTGCCGACTGGCGGCGGGGTGGCCGATCCTGAGAATCAATCCTATTTCTGGAGAAAAGATGCGACCCGTTACCGCCTGTCACACCGTAAACGGCAAACGCTACCTTTCCCGGCGCGCCTTGAAACAACTGGGGTGGTTCCCCTTCATCGTTTCACAGCACATGCCGAAACCGGACTTGGTTGTCCCCAATCCGTTTCGACCGGGTGAACCCATGCCGCTCTACTCCGAAAAGCGCGTATTAGGATTGGAGGCGCGCTACTTCACGCGCTTCCCGGACGGCGGCATACTTGTCCACTTGCCCCCGATACGGCGATCAAACAAGTAGCCCTCTGTCTCCGCCCCGGACCCGTGATTGTCAGTCAGCGGATCCGGGGCCTTCTCACCTTTGAGGATTTGCAACCATGCTTTCCGACACCCTCCATGCCCTTGACCCCGCCGATGATTGACAGCCCCCTTCTCAGTTTGAAAGAAGCCGCGCCCCTGCTTGGCAAGAGCCTCCATGAGGTTTACAAGCTGGTGGCGCGCTCCCGCCGCGCGGCCAAAGGGGAACGGGTGAAAGGGCAGACGATACGCTTCTGCCAAGACGGCGAGAGGGGCGCTATCCGTTTCCGGCCGGAATGGGTTGCCGAGTACATCGACCGGACCACGGTTGACCCGAGCAACGGCAACGGCAACGGCAACGGCAACGGCACCCCAAACGAAAAGCCCCGCTATACGCGGGGCAAAACCGGCTTGGACTGGTCTGACCTTGACTGAAGTGTGGTTGGGTTGGGTGTGGTCAGGTTAGGTGCGGTAAGATGAGATTGGGTGAGGTAAGGTTTCACAAGGGGCCTCTTGCGGGGCCTCTTGTGCTTCTTAGTTCAACCCCTCAAATAGCACCGGGGCGGAATCCTTCTGCTTGTCCCAATCCCGACCATAGTGGCTCCAGCAAACGGCGGGGCTATTCCCCATTCTCGCCGCTAGCTTTTCGACCGTGATTCCCTTGGCAATCGCGCGCTTCGCGTAGGTGTGCCGGCAAGCGTACAGGGTGTTGTCCTTTTCCAGCTTGACCCCCTTCTTGGCAAGCTTCTTCCGCAGACGAAAGAATGCGCTTTTCATCCCGGTAGCGCTCCAGGGTTCCCCGCGCCCATTGCGAAAGACCTTACCATGCCGATAGCGCCGCTTGCCCCGGATTAACTCTGCAATGTCGGTCGGGACCGGGATAACCCGATCTTGCCCTGTCTGGTGGCCCGTCTTGTGTTCGTCAGGCGGGAAGCGCCAGAGTTGACCGGCGGGGGTTTCTTCCACATGGCGGAATTCAAGCCTTGCTGCCTCCCCCGGCCGTGCGCCCGTTCGGATCATAACCCGGACTAGCTCCCCAAGGGCCTTGGGGGCGTGCTGATAGATTGCTGCCTCTTCCACTTCCGAGAAGTAGGCTTGGCGCTTCCCCACGGTCCCCGCCTTGAAACCGGCAATGGGATTTACCGTCAAGACCCCCAACCCTTTGCAGTAGAAGATTGCGCGTCGGATTGCTTGGACGGCTATGCGGCGGGAACCGTTCCATCCGGGGTGAGAATCCAACCATTCCTTGACGTGCAACCCAATCAGCTTGACAACGGGCAAGCTGCCGTACCCTTTGCAGAAGTCTTCCAACAAGCGCCGGCGAAGATCATAGGTTGCCTTGGCCCCCGTCTTCTTGGCATCCTTTAGGTACAGCAGGCAGACATCCTTGACCGTGTAGCCGTCTTCTTGCGCTTGGGGCTTGCCATTGGGCTTGCCTTCCCCCTTGCCTTGCCCGGCCTTGTACAGGTGGTAGGCCGCTTCTGCCTCTTGCTTGGCGGCCGGGTCCGTGATACGGTTTCCATCGGGGTCAGTGAGGGGCTTTGACCCGACGTACCACCCCCGCCCCTTGCGAAACCAGTAACCTCGGTTGCGACTACCACGTTTGCGACCACCAGAATGTACCATGATGCTTCCCCTTGTGAATCTAGGTTGCTTGCGTCAAGTGGTGAGGGCGATTTACTGCCAACAATTTACTGCCACACCACTAGCCTACAACGCAAACCCTTGGTTGTCAAGGGGTTATGACACTTGCGCCTGTAGCTCAGGGGATAGAGCGACGGTTTCCTAAACCGTAGGTCGCAGGTTCGAATCCTGCCAGGCGTACTAGATGCAAAGAGAAACTCCGCAATAACTTGCGGCGTTTTCGTTTTGGCAGGAAAGCGGTCCAGAAGAGGCGTTTTGTAGCCTAACTGTAGCCAATCTCAC
>Ga0153916_10004299_pt1 | contig 10754 bp, 5 predicted proteins | sample Opewatmetagenome_FD_109642 | JGI IMG/M metagenome (GOLD analysis project Ga0153916, IMG submission 109642) | Freshwater wetland microbial communities from Ohio, USA - Open water 3 Core 3 Depth 4 metaG | ecosystem: Environmental > Aquatic > Freshwater > Wetlands | place: USA: Ohio, Lake Erie, Old...
TCTTTGAATGGAGGCTTCTGTGGAGGGGGGTCATAGGGAGCTCCAGAGAGCTCTGACATCACAGTTCCGATGCCCCACAGTAGAGAATCGGGGTGATACCCACCCCCTGTCATAACGCCCATCTTCCCATCGCAGTAATCATGTGCAGATCTATGAATCTCTGATGTGATATGGCGAGTCATATCGGTGGTCAGTTTGAGGTGAGCAAGTCTGTCCAAATAGTGCGCATCGAAGCCAGGAATGAACAAAATGAACTGAGGTCTGTAGTAGTGAGTCAGCTTGGGCACTAGTCTATCGAAGGCATATCTGTAAACCGCATCGCCAGAGTCCATTGGAAAGGGCATGTTGATGTTAAACCCGAAACCTGCTCCTACTCCAATGTCTTCAATAAAACCATCATGAGGATACATCCACTCAGGGTCCTCATGAAAGGAGATCTGCATCACGCCAGGGTCGTCATAGAAATACTCCTGAGTTCCATTCCCATGGTGTACGTCGAAATCAGCTATGAGGACTCTCTCGACACCTCTCTGTTTCAGTTCATAGACGCAGGCTGCGACGTCGTTGAAGATGCAGAAACCTCCGCCGTGTTCATACATGGCATGATGGAACCCGCCCGTGGGCGAAACAAAGTGGTCTATTTCACCCGATAGAACTGCTTCGACTCCCGTGACCGATGCACCAGAGACAATTCGTGCATTGGTGTAAATCCCCTTGAATCCCGGCGTATCGATGTCAATCTCGCCGAAACCGGATTCAGAGATCCTCTGAACCTTCGCTATATAACTCTCAGCATGAATGACTCTCAAGAGATCCTCAGGCAATGGTTCAGGAGTGATGACTCGGACGTTGGGTAGATCGAGGAAGCCTTGCTCTTCCACAAAGTCATGTATCAACTTGAAGCGTCCCACTTGAATAGGATGTTTCTTTCCAAAGTCAAAGGTTTCAAGAAGGGGACTCCAAAGAAAGCCGACACTACATCGGGCAGGTTTTCTCATCATTATTCACGGAATCATAGCAAACTTATATGGCTATGCAACAATTCACAGCAAGGTGCTATGAGCGGTTTGAAGATTCGTGAGGTTGCGAGTGTACCTACTGCGTCGAATGTCTATTCGGTCTATGTCCGCCAGAGAAGGGACTCTAGTGCGCAAGTCTTCTCACTTGACTATGGCGACAGGCTTCGTGTCTTTGACGCAACGGGTGCGCTCACGAGTACACGTAAGTGGAGCAGCAAGGTCAGATGTATTGCTGTTGCAGATGTCGAGGGAGAAGGCCAGGATGCACTAGTGGGCGGCGTCGGTAAGAAGGTCCTTGTCGTCGATCAGCGAGGCAGCACAATCTGGAACATCAACCTTGAGAGTGATGTAGTTGCTTGCGACGCCCGGGATGTTGATGGTGATGACGCAGCCGAAGTCGTTGTTGCTCTGGAGAACAACAGAGTCATCCTGTATAACGATGACAAAGATGCAATTTTCACAAGGAATGTGAATCAGCCGATATCAGATGTCTGGCTTGAGGACATTACGACCGATAAAGAGCTCGAGGTTGTCATTGCAGAGATGACTGGAAAAGTGAGCATACTGACCTCTGCAGGGTATTTCTTACGTGAACTTCAACTAGGCGACAAGATTACAGTCTTCGCAGTTCTGTCGTTCGAAGAAAGAAAGCTATTCGTTACAGGGGATATGACGCCCATTCTCCGAGTCTGGGACATTGATGGCAATGAGATTGCGCAGATTGAGGAGAGCGATGTTCCACGCGCCATGGCAACAGGCGTGCCTGATGAGATCTCAGATATTGCATACCTTGTGGTGAGCACGAAGGACAACAGACTCAGCTTCTGGGAAGTTGAGCAGTCAGGGAAGGCATCGAGAAGCGAAAGAGTGATTCTTCAACAGATTGGCTCAACCAAGGAGATACTATATCGTAGGGCAATAAAGTGCGGCAACTGTGGAGCTCCAACGTCGCCAGAAGCATCGGAGTGTGCAGCTTGCGGAGCACCTCTTCAGTTGATTGAAGAATACGTAATTGAGGAATACATCCAAGAGAGCATTGATTCAATCACCTCAAAGCACAACCAGATCAAGTTGAAGGACCTAGACAAGATCCTTCGAAGGACACTGCCCAGACCTGCAGCCTATAACCTACGCAGGAGCCTGCAGGCTATGATCAAGAGCGAAGCCATAGATGGACACCTGGATGGCAGCACCTTCGTCAGGACAGAGTTCAAGAAGCATAAGAAGTCGGTCAAGATTGAGGAGAAAGATATCCACAGTATCGAAACCACTCTGCTGAATCTGCTCAGAGAGACTGATAGTGTGGATGTCGCTCGCATGGAGAGGCAGACGGGTGTAGACCGAACAATCCTCAGAAGGACTCTGATAATCCTTCTAGGTGAGGGCGTCGTTCAGGGGACATTTGAGGGAGAGCGATTCATTCCAAGAGAGAATACTGATTCGGAATTCTTTGTTGGCAAGTTGATCGAGGAGTTGAGGGCTCAAGCGGGGTAGGAAAGAGAGGCGAAGATGTTGTCGCGTAAAAGGATAATTCAGGATCGTAGGTGAAAAAGGGAAGATGGACATCTCAAGAAGAATCATTGTCACGTTCGTGGTCGTTGCGCTGGTGCCGATGTTGGTAATCTCGGCTCTGTCAGTGGGTGAGATATTCACAGTTTCGAACGCCAATGCAGGCGACGCTGCTGCGGCATTGAAAGCTGAGGAATTGGCCAACCTCGAGAGACTCTCAAACGACACGGCTCTCTTCATCGAAGAGCGGTGGAAGAGCTATATTGATGGAGTGTATATGTTGGAGGCCTATTGTGAAGACCTATTCAATGACAGGATATCAGCAACTCCACGGTATAGCTATTATTGGAACGCTAGTGAAGAGCCTCAATGGGCAGATCTTTTGGGCACATTCGAAACAGATGACGAAATCGTCGAAGCCTATGGATCGCAATTCATCTCCTTTGCTGCTGATTGCTACTTCACTCCACGCTCTGAATGGAACAACAACGACCCACGCGACTTCTCTGCAAGCACTCAGGTCGCCCTAGACTCCTCGTCGAATATGATTAACATCTTCAAAGCACTTCACGAGATGAATGAGGACTACAAGTGGCTGTATATGGGATATGACCTAGGAGTCTCTGACCAGCATCTCTTCAAGAACTATCCCTTTGATGACTTGAGCTATTTTGTCGATTACGATGGTCCGGGCTTAGACTATGATGCTAATGCACAAGAATGGTACACAAATGTGGCTACTATTGCACCTATTAATGACAGCGTCATTCTCACTGCACCCTATGTCGACCCAGTTGGCTTGGTCATATCAATGGGCAGACCCGTGAGATTCGATAATGGCTCTCTCATTGGTGTTGTGTCAGCAGATGTCACAATGGCAACAGTACTTGACAGAGTATTGAATCTGAATGTTTCAACGAATGGGTATGCCTTCATGCTAGACACTAACGGAAATGTCGTTGCCCACAAGGACCAATCCTTGGACGAAGAGGTTGCGCCAATTCAGATACTAGAGTTTGGAAGCATGGACAGCTCTGATGCTACCGCCTTCACGGATCTTCTGACCACTCACGTGCTTTCGGAAGAGTCAGGACTCGTTGAGTATCAGAAGAATGCCAACACATGGCACATGTCATTTGTACAGATAGCAGGTACTAATTACATACTTGCTGTCGTGGTGCCGGAATCTGATATCATTGCACCAGCAATGGATATTCTCAATCTTGTGGCAACTCGAACGCTCATCCTTACTGCGGTGCTTGGTGGCATCTTGGTTGCAGTGGCAGCTGTTGTATCTGTTGTTTCGACTAGACGAGGAAAAGCTGTGGTCGAACCAATAACCGAGATGACCCGTCTAGTACAGAAGATGGCTCGGCAAGACTTCACAAGAGGTGTAACGACTGCAGGGGCAATGTACGAAGAAGTAGGGACCACAGTCGATGCTCTGCTAAGCTTCCAAGAGGCAATGCGTTTCGGAAATCAAGCATTCATACGTGGAGACCTCAGGAGAGCACTTGCCAACTATGAGAATCTGCTAGAGATCAGCCGAAGGTTAAAGATTGAAGCGGGAGAACAGACAATGCTGCTGAACATTGGGAATGTCTTCCGACAGCGTGGTGAAACAGCGAATGCCATGGACTATTATGGCCAGTCGCTGACCATCTCGAACAAGCTACTCGAAAGGGCAAAGGAAGACGGCACCGATGAGAAGGATGCCATGACCCGAATCGCTTCTATCTATCACAACATGGCGCTCGTGGAGATGGACCGTGGCAATTCTGAGGCTGCAATGAAGCTACTTGAAGATGCCCAAGCCATTGACATGACGCAGAAGAATACCTATGGCCTGGCCAGACGTTATGATGCTATGGGGCTTGTTCTCATGAAGGATGGCAGATACAGTCAGGCCCAGTCTCGTTTCAGTGAGGCAGAAGAGACCGCAAAATCCATCAACTATGAGAGAAGCTTGGCTTACATCAGCTATCACGAAGCTGAGCTGTTTCAGGTTCAAGGCAACTGGAAAAAGGCTGAGAAGTCCTACAGTGATGCAATCAAGCTTGGAGAGGCAACAGACGAATTGTGGCTCGTCGTCTTCGCCATGCAGCGGCTTGCTGATGTTCTAGACCAGTTGAACAAACCGAGTCATGATGTTCGAAGGAAAGCTGAGAAGCTTAGACGCTCCATTCTATACAAGAAGAGCGTTACTTTTGTGATCGACTACTCAGGTAGCATGCAGGCACAGCAGAGAATCAAGGCAGCTGTCACCGGAGCAAGAGAAATACTCCATAGCCAAGTGAATCCGCAGGACGCTGTGTCGATTATAATCTTCAATACCACATATCGCGAGGTTTTGCCCCTCACTCTCAAGGGCGAATTCAGCGAAGACGAGAGCCCTATTGTTCGAGCTCTTGATGCTCTGAAGTATCCCAATTATGCGACTGCGTTCTACGACGCATTGGGTCGGGCTCTAGAGGAATTAAACAAAATAGAGTCGAGCGAGCATCGGTGGGTCATTGCACTGTCCGATGGTCAGGATAACAGCTCAAAGACATATTCTCTCGATGCGCTAGAAGGCATATTCACGCAGAATGACCGCCTGAAGAGAAGGAGAAAGCTGACGATTGAGGGATTCATCCGTGATAACCATCTTGATGTGAATCTCATAGTGATCGGCGTTGGTGAGGAGTTGAAGGCAGCAGTTGATGGAAAGAGAGTGCGCTCACCCAAGACGGGACAACAGATGACCACTGAGGAACTCCTTGAGTCAATCTGTAACAACATCCCACAGGGGCAATACTTGTCAGTGGTCGATAGTATCGATGTTCACATGGACATCGAGAAGGCCTTTGACAAAGTAGGTGTGCTGATGGCACAGCTCGAAGTAGGAGGAACAACTGTTGATTACTGAGGAGGTAGATTAGGAGATGTCAACATCAACTCAGACTAAGAAGAAGGGAAAATTCAGAACAAATGTGATTCTCACCTTCCTGGTCATAACACTGGTTTCACTCTCTGCGACGGGACTCGTTTCTCTGGCCTTCGTGGATGTCATTGGTGGATTCACGAGAGACCAGAGTTCACTGGCTCTGGAAACCCAGATTCAGACGAATATGGAACAGACTGCCCAGAAGACAGCATTGGTAATTAATCAGAAGCTAACAAGTGCGCAGGGAATGATCGAAGCGGCGGCTCAGGAACTCCAAGCTCTGTTCGATAGCAGTTCAACCTATGCGTACAGGGATGTCTACTACGACCTTCTATTCGAGAATGACACAGTGGCACCAGATCCACCTGATAGTGCTTACGACGAGAACTATGGGCTCAACGTGTCGTGGACATTCAGTAGCTGGTTTATTCGTGGCTACGATTCCACGGACTATGCAGACTATGAAGCAGCTGAAGCAGATAAGCTGGGCACAGTTTCCAATATTGACTATCTATTCAAGACTATACACGACCAGCTTGAATTTCGGTGGTTGTATATCGCATTCGTTGATGATGGACTCTTTATCAACTACCCTGGGAGCATACTAAGCAGTCTGGATGATACTGAGCGTGCTGCAGACACCTACGATCCTCGATTAGAGGACTGGTACGTTGAAATCGCAAGCGGATTGGGCGACACTGTCTTTGTCAATCCCTATTACGACGAATTCGATAATGTTCTCTTGATATCTATAGGCAAACTGGTCTACAGCAACGGACTTCCGCTGGCTGTCATCTCAGGTGATATCACTATCAGCGACATCCAGAAGAAGGTCATTCACGTTGAGGTCCTTGAGAGTGGTTATGCGTTCCTCTTGAACTCGAATGGGGATATTGTTGCGCATCCGGAACTCGATGATATAGACTATGTAGGAGGTCTACCATATCTTCTTGATATCGAGTCAGACCCAGGAACAACGGACCCTCTAAATGAGAATGACATGGATGACATCAGGGAAGTACTGGGCAAGACTTCTGGATACCTTCGATATACTAGAAACGACAACGAGAGCATATTGGTCTACACGCCAGTTGGAAAGGGAGGTTACATCTGCGTCATTTCTGTACCTCTTGCCGAAGTTCTGGAAGCAATACCCCCACTTGAACAGAGAATACTTGCCGCTAATGCTCAGGCTGCAGCCTTCATCCTCTTTGTGACGGTGGGAGGTATCGTCATTGCTGGCATCGTGGCGGTATCAGTAGCGAACACAATCACGCGACCGCTGCAATATCTAATGGACTTGGCAACCAGAAATGCAGCTGCAAAGATACGGGATCAACCACTTGACGCCCAAGATCTGCAGGTGGACCAGTCGTATATCTCAAAAGACGATGAGATTGGTGAATTGGCACGTGCATTCCAAGGAATGCTGGATTCAATTAAAGAGGAAGAAGGACCGTAGCAGTTACACCTAGCGACTCAGGGGCAAGAATGATGACAGAAGAGACATGGTCAGTCGAGAAATCGAAGATAGTACATGGAGTAGGCAGGAATGACCTCCATTTTCTTGACATCAATGAAGATGGTGATCTATGTATCAGACTAGGTGAGCAGAGGATTACGTTCCAGGAGGTAGTTGAAAATGTCAACAGCCTAAACGGAAATGAGACGGGATATGCTTCGTCTTTCACACTCCGCATACCTCAGCTAATCACCTATCAAATCAAGAAACTGAAGGCATCGTTTGAGAGAGTCTTTGATGAGTTGGGATACAAGGGGAAATTCATTGGAATCTATCCTGTCAAAGTCAATCAACGCAGGGATTTTGTTACAGCCGTCATCAGAACCGATTCGGAGTACGGCCTTGAGGCAGGTACCAAGCCGGAATTGCTACTCATCAAGAAGTTGACAGAAAATGAAAAACATCGCCAAATCATCTGTAATGGTACAAAGGACCCGAAATACCTCAAACTGATTCAAGCGAGCACGGACGGTGGATGGAATATTGGAGTTTCGATTGAATCAGTGCAAGAGGCACGGCTCGTCGTCAAGCATTTCAAACCCCAAAAGACACACTTGATACTGCGCATCAAACCATACCTCAATGTTGAGGGACATTGGTCCCATTCAACAGGACGCGATTCGAAATTCGGTCTCAGTATTCATGACCTCTATAGTGTTGTTGAGTTGTTGAAGCAGACAGGCTTTGCGGGATCAGTCAAATCGATTCTTGGCCATGCGGGGTCACAGATCACTGGCCTTGATGCATTCACAAGATTCGGCAGCTTCCTGACCAAACTCTACTCTGAACTCCGGGAGATGGGACTATCAAACTTGGAGAACATAGACTTCGGCGGAGGCTTGGCCATTGACTATACTGGTTCCTATCCCCCAGACCTGATGTATCAATATGCCCACAATATTGTTACTGGTGTGAAAGCACAGATTGAAAGAGATTCCAGGAGGCATCCGGAGCCAAACATCATGATAGAGTCAGGCCGCGCTGTTACCGCCCTTGCAGCACTCATTGTTGTTCAGGCGCTCGAACTTAGGTCGGTCTTTCCTGTGCCCGGTGTCACAAATGAGTCGGAGATTGCACTAGCTGAGGCGGACTATCTGACAAGAATCCACAATGCCAATACACTCGAAGATATGGTCAGTCTCTGGATTGAATTCCATGAGCGCTTTGGAAGCATGACTCTTGCGGGACTCGGAGCCATACGCGAGAGAGAAATGGTCGTTGGGAAACTAGAAACAGCAGTGAGAGCCAAACTGAGGGAGATGAACTTTCCGACCTTTTCGTCTGACAAGTTGGAGAGAAGCTTCTGGTATCCTGAACACATCGTCATTGGGAACTTCAGTGTATTCAATAGCATCGCTGACCATGTACTAGTCCAACAGCACTTCCCCGTCATACCAACTCGTGACCTGCACATTCGCCCCCAGAGTACCGTGAGACTAGTCGATATCACATGCGATTCAGACGGCGAGATAGCAGACTTCTATAGACAACACACAGAGAAGATATGGTTCACTAGAGACAATAGACCAGTCACTATGCCAGGAGGAAAAATGGACAAAGGAATTCCTGTGGGACTGCTGGACCACATTCCAGGGTCTTATTTCGTGATTCCCTTGGTCGGAGCATACCAAGATGCCATTGAGATGGACCATAACCTACTGGGAGACCTCCCGGATGTCGAATTGCGTTTGAAAGAAGACAACACCTGGGGAATCTCTTGGATCACCGGAGCTGAGTCGATCGAAGACCTTCTTAAAGACGCAGGATATGCAGATATTGATGTGCATGAGGACCCCTATATGTCATGATATCTACCTGTTCTGAAAGTCCAAGATAACAAGCGGACACTGTATCATCAATTAATGAAAGACCGGATAGGAGCGGAATTCGACCCAATCAAGAGTTGACTGGCCGGCCAAAGCCTACATGTCGCATGCCGTAGGTTCTATGGACGAGAGATCGAGTCTGTGGGTGCCCTAACTAATACAGATCAGCCGCTTCTGGGGATTAGAAAGGAATTCGCAGCCGGACTTCGTGACTAACACATCTTCCTCAAGACTGACCTGACCATAGTCTTTCGTTGTGACATAGAGTTCCAGAGTGAATATGTTGCCCGCTTCAACTGGACCCATGACAGATTTGCCGTACCTCTCCCATTGGGGGCCCAGGAGGACTCCGCCGTCATGTGCATTCCTGCCAATCTGATGCCCCAATGCATGCTGATACTCCTCATATCCAGCGGCTGTCACAAACTCTCGGGCAATTGCATCAACCTCATGGCCAAGTCTGCCAGGTCTTATGAACTTAGAAGATACGATTATTGCACCGCGAACAGCTGAAAACGCATCACGAATTTCGGAGGGAATATCCCTAGTGGTTCCGAAGAAGAACATTCTCTGGATATCAGAGCAATATCCTCGGTAGTGAACCCCAAAGTCAAAATGAAGCAGATGACCAGATTTGGTGATATTCTCACTTGGACCAGCATGCCCAAATTGCTTGTTCGGGCCTGCATCGACCGCGGGATTATGGTCTTCATTCCATGCATCTGTTACGCTGTGTCTTTTCATCTCATTATGGAAGAAATCGTAGATCTCATGTTCTGTCTGGCCTGGTTTCACAAAGCGTTCGGCCCTCTGAAATATCTCTTCTGTGATGCTCACTGCCTTGCGTACGAGACTGACTTCTTCGGCCGTCTTTCTACCACGCAGGCGTTGGACAAGTTTCTCGGCTGACACAAGCCTGTCAGCATACGGGGTTTCCTTGAGGTAGTCCTTCAGAAGCATGTGCATTCCCACAGTCATCCCATCGGCCGAAACATCATCGGTGCTGAAGTTGATGCCGATCTGTCGCGGATTAATGCGAGTCATCTCAGCCGCTAGGACATCCTTCATTCCTTTGGTATATGGGATGACCTTGTCATAGATGCCGCGTGATTCGAGGCCGCCAGCATCGAAGTTGCCAACGATGGCGAGTTTCTCACCTGATTTCGTGAATATGAGAGCAGATTGCCATACTAGGTCTCCGCCCAATACTAGCGCTAGCACGGGATCCGCCATCTGTGAGGTCTCTCGGACCCACACCAGCCAGCAGTCGAAATCAAGCTCTCTCAGAAGTTCGCAAGCCTGTCCGCACTTTGTCCGCTCCAGCATTGATGGCATAGAGACACTTCCATTGTTCCTAGCGATTTGGTTGAATGACAGCCTTTAGAGACACATGGCTCTCTTGAGCCTCCAGAGCCTTTTGCGCATCATCAAGTCGAAACTTATGCGTGACCAAGGATTCGAACGGGAATCTATCATAGTTGTCAGCAATTGTCTTGACGCCTTTGTAGACGTGGAGGGTTTCGGAACCCCAGACCGTCTTGATTTCGAGATGCTTCTTATTCATCAGATGTGGATTGATCTCGACAGTTCCACTGTCCGTGTATTGCCCGCAAATTGTGTAAGCGCCTCCCTCTCTTACTAACTCGATACCCTCGGGGATTGCACGGGCGGCTCCTGTTGCCTCATATACTATATCAGGGCCATGCCCACCCCCGATGTCCATCAAGGCATGCTTTCTTTCTTCTAGAGTGGTCTCTCCAATATTGAGAGTGTGTGTAACTCCGAATTTCTTCGCAAGCTCCAATCGATTCTTTGCCTGATCCAGCACAGTAATAGTCGAGGCGCCACTGATTTTGGCGAGAACAGCAATCATCAGACCTACTGGACCCGATCCTTGGATAGCGACATTCATTCCCCACTGGAGCGGGCTTCGGAGCACTGTGTGAACTGCA
>Ga0153916_10004301_pt1 | contig 10753 bp, 9 predicted proteins | sample Opewatmetagenome_FD_109642 | JGI IMG/M metagenome (GOLD analysis project Ga0153916, IMG submission 109642) | Freshwater wetland microbial communities from Ohio, USA - Open water 3 Core 3 Depth 4 metaG | ecosystem: Environmental > Aquatic > Freshwater > Wetlands | place: USA: Ohio, Lake Erie, Old...
ACGCACGACATGGCCCTCTGCTGGCAACTGTTTGGCCCAGAAGCCAAAACCGAAAACATACTTGTGTAGAACAACGAGCCACAAGTGGCCGGGCTAAACAATCGGCTCTGGCATTACTTTTCTGAGGATCAATAGTGCTCAGCTTTCAGCTTTCAGCTATCAGCAGTCAGCTATGGAAAGCTGAATGCTGAATGCTGAAAACTGACGGCTGAAAGCTGATAGCTGAAAGCTGATTACCGACGCCTCACCGGGACCCAGGATCGATCGCCCCATGGACTTGACCGCATTGCGTGAAGAGGTCTGCCGGGTTAACCGGATGCTGCCCGTCGCGGGGCTGGTGACGATGCACTCGGGCAACGCGAGCGGGCTGGACCGCCGCAGCGGCCGGCTGGTGATCAAGCCCTCGGGGGTCGACTACGACAAGCTCACTCCCGAGCTGCTGGTCGAGGTCGTGCTGGAGACCGGCGAGGTGGTGGGCTCCAAGCTCCGGCCGAGCGTCGACCTCCCGCATCACCGGTTCCTGTACCGCAACATGCCGGGGGTCTGCGGCATCATCCACACCCACAGCAACTACGCCACGGCGATGGCCGCCCTGGGGCGGCCGATCCCCGTCTGCCTGACCGCGATCGCCGACCAGTTCGGCGCCGAGATCCCCTGCACCCCCTACGTGGACAACGAGGCCGATCACATCGGCCAGACGATCCTCAGGCATCGCAACCGCGCTCCCGCAATCCTCCTGGGCAACCACGGCGTGTTCGCCTGGGGGCCCACGCCCCGCGAGGCCCTCGAGATCGCCGTGATGACCGAGGACGTCGCCAAGACGGTCCACCTGGCGATCCAGCTCGGCCAGCCGCGGGAGATTCCCCCGGAGGAAGTCAAGAAATGGTACGACCGCTACCGCTACGGATACGGCCAGGTGAGCGAAACCAGGCCGCAGTGAACGCGCACGAGGAGGACTCGCCATGAACGCCAAAGACGTAATTCGCCAGGTGGCCGAATTCTCGCACCTGGTGGTCCGGTATTACGTGGACGATCTCTCGGACGGCGATCTGATGGTCCGGGCCGTGCCGGGCGCAAACCACATCGCCTGGCAGCTCGGGCACATGGTCTCGGGGACGCAGCAGATGATCGTGGCGCTGGGGCATCCGCCGCCGGCGCTCCCCGAGGGCTTTGCCGAGAGGTACACCAAGGAGACGGCCGCCTCCGACGATCCGGCCCAGTTTGCCGGCAAGGCCGAGTGTCTCGCCCTGGCGGACCGGATGAAGGCCGCCACGCTGGCCGCGATCGACGCCACGCCGGAAGCGGCCCTGGACCAGCCGGGGCCCGACGAGATGCGCGAGTACGCCCCGACGGTCGCGGCCGGCTTGCTGATCCTGGGGAGCCACTGGCTGATGCACGCCGGCCAGTTCGTCCCCATCCGGCGCAAGCTCGGCAAGCCGGCGTTGTTTTGAGTTCGGAAGCCACAGGAGCCCAACCCATGCCCATGCCGTTGAAGCAGGTCACCCTCGGGTTCATCCCGGCCAACCGCGGCTCGTTCAGCGACGCGCTGGCCGCCAAGATGCGCGACCTGGCGGTCACCGCCATGAAGAAGGCGGGCGTCGAGGTGGTCGTCCCTTCGCCGCACGAGACCAAGGTCGGCTGCGTCGAGAACCGGCACGAGGCCGAGGTCTGCGCCGAGCTGTTCCGCAAGCACAACGTCCAGGGGATCGTCGTCGGCGCGGTCAACTTCGGCGAGGAGCAGTCGGTGGCCTGGACCGTCCGCAAGGCAAAGCTCGACGTCCCGGTGATGATCTTCGGCTGCCAGGAGGAAGAGACGCTGACCAGGAACACCGCCCGGCGGGACGCCTTCTGCGGGTTGCTGTCGATCGGCGAGGTGCTCCGGCAGTTGGGAGTTGCGTACACCGTGGCCCAGCGGCCGATCTGCTTCCCCTCCGACGCGTCGTTCGCCCAGGACGTCGATTCCTTCGCCCGGGTGTGCCGGGTGGTCACGGGCATCCGCAACGCCCGGTACGGCCAGATCGGCACCCGGCCCGACGCCTTCTGGACCTGCCGCTACGACGAGAAGCAGCTCCAGCGCCTCGGCCCGACCACCGTGGTGCTCGACCTGTCCGAGGCGATTGCCGGCGCCAAGGCCGTCGCCGATTCCGATCCCGACGTGGACCAGACCCTCAAGGCGATCGCCCAGTACGCCGACACGACCGGGGTGCGGCCGGAGTCGCTCCTGCGGAGCGCGAAGCTGGAGGTCTTCCTGCGTCGCTGGCGGGAGGCCAACGCCGTGGACGCCTTGGCCGTCCAGTGCTGGACCTCGATCCAGAACAACTACGGCGTGTGCAGTTGCCTGACCATGGCCCGCTTCGTCGACGAAGGCTGGCCCAGCGCCTGCGAGTCGGACGTCATGGGCACGCTCTCGATGCACGCGGCGATGCTGGCCAGCGGCAGCCCGGCGGCCCTGGCCGACTGGAACAACCTGCACAACGAGGACGACGAGCTGGCCAACGTCTGGCACTGCGGCGTGTTCCCGGCCTCGTTCACGAGGAAGAAGGCGAAGATCGGAGTCCAGGAGATCATGGCCTCCAGCGGCGGGGCCAAGTACGAAGACGCGGTCGGCACGGTCGAGCTGGTGGTCGATCCCACGCCGCTCACGCTCTGCCGCGTCACCCAGGACGCCGAGGGGGCCTGGAGGGCGGTGATGGCCCAGGGGAACGTCGAGCCCAACAAGGCCGAGACCTTCGGCGGCTACGGCTGGTGCCGGATCAAGGACCTCCAGCGGCTGTACCGCGACGTGCTCTTGCGGCATTTCCCTCACCACGTGGCGATCACCCAGACCCACGTGGGCAACGTCCTCTGGGAAGCCCTGGGGAACTACCTGGGGATGAACGTCTACCACGCCACGCAGGAGACGCCGGGGCTGTACACGCCGGGGCTGCCGTTCTAGTAGGGATTAGGGATTAGGGGTTAGGGATTAGGGGCTAGGGGGTGAGGATTCGGGACGGCGCGGTCCGAGTGCCCGTGTCATCTTCTTGATCGTGAACTTCAACTGACCAACGTGAAGGTGGCTGCGACCGCCGCGTGACCGATGCCGAAGTGATCCATGCCACCAACTCCCCGGGCGCACCCGCGGGGTCACGGGCGGCTGGTGAGGATCGTTCCCACGACGTGGTCGTCGGGGACGTTGGCCACGAGGTACGTGTTGCGGCCGTCGGCGATCGCCACTTTGGCCGCGTGCCGCAGGCCGCCGCCGTACCGCCCGCCGACCGGGCAAAGCCCAATCTCGTGCTCCCCGGCGGGAAGCTCGAGGCGGAGGACCTGGATCCGGTCGGGCAGGAGTCCCCAGCACCGCGTGTCGGCCGATTCGGTCGCCTCCCAGACGATCCCGCTCAGGTCCATCGCCGCGTTGCCCAGCGAATCGTTCACCACGCCCAGCGCCTCCTTGCCGGCGTAGAGGACTCCTTTCTTGAGCGCGCGGCGGACGACGGCGCGGGCGAGGACCCGCGGGTAGATCGCCTCGTACTGCCCGGCGGCGAGGCGGCCGACGTCGGTGATCGTTGCCGTCGTGCCGGCCGGGCGGCCGCCCACGGAGACCTCCACCCCGCGGAACACCCACGGCGAAATGACGAGCTTGGGCACCTTCAGGGGGGCGATCGTCGGCGGCAGGGTGTGCTTGCCCGTGGCGCTGAGGATCCGGTCGGCGATCAGCAGCGCCGCGGTGCTGGGCATTTCCTCGGCCTCTTCCTTTCGCGGGCCGCGGCCCGCCAGGGCGAGCACGTAGAGCACGCCGTGGCCCGCCGCGCTGTGCCGGCCGGATTGTGCCCGCTGGAGGTCGCCCGGGCCGAAGGCGAACGAGGGCTCCCACTCCAGCACCGTGGCCGCCGAGCGGAGCACGTCGTCGTAGTTGGCGTGGGTCTCCTCGCAAAGCGCGCCGTAGAGGTAGGCCCCGAGCGCGACCCGCTGGTAGGCCAGCTTAGGGTTTTCGCCTGTCTGGTCGGCCCCCGCCTGGATGATCCGCTGCTGGACGTCGCCGACCTGGAGCGCGTAGGCGGTGGCGTCGCCGCCGTCGCCCATCAGGTTGGCCAGGGCGAGGAAGACGCGGAGCAGGATCTTCTCATAGTCTTCGCCGGCATAGGCGGCGTTGGTGTCGTCGGTCATCGCCGCCAGCGCGGTCTCGGCGAGGCTCGCCTGCTCGAGGTAGTCCAGCGAGTCGCGGACCTCGCGGAGCATCCGCTCAGCCTGCCGGGGGCGCCCGGCGCAGAGCTCCACCACGGCGCGGTCGAGCTTGAGCACGTCGGCGCGGGGGCCGCCTTTTTGGAGATGGCGGTCCAGCGCGGCGGAGGCCGCGTCGAGCTGCCCGGCGTAGAACAGGCCGCGGACCTCGTGCAGCCGGTCGGCGTAGGTCCTGCACCCGGCCAGGACCAACAGCCCCACCAGGCAGATCGCCCGCAAGCTCCCACGGCCGGCTCCCCGCGGATTGCCGCTTTCGTGCACATCCATAAGGGCGCGGGTTCCTTGCGACGGGTGGGCGACTACCGAAGCGGCGTCATGTGGCGAAGCTTCGCCCCCATCGACACGTTGTACCCCTTGCTCAGCTCGGCCGACTCCTTGTCGTAGTGGCCGGTCTGGACGTTGACCATCTCCAGTGTCAGCAGGTAATCGCGCTGGTAGTCCTTGTTGTTGCGGGTCGTGCCGGAGGTGAGGGTGGCGTACATCAGGTAGTCGAACGGCTGGCCCATCTGCTCCATCGCCGCCACAAACTTCCGCATGTTCGGCGGCAGGAAGAGCTCGTCGGGCCTCAGCCGCGTTTCCCGCAGGCCGGCCTCGACAAACCGCCGGCTCACCGGCTGGTAGGCCTGGGACTGCACGATCCGGGTATCGATCTGCTGGTAAATCTGCTCCTTGAAATCGCCGACCTCCTCGATACCCTTGTTCTCCACTCCCACGAAGCAGACCCGCTTCGGGGCGGAAAACTGGCTCGCGTCGCCGCCGGCGGGCACGACCTGCTCGCCCTGCCGGGCCAGGAGATTGGCGACCGCCGTGTCGACCAGCGGCTTGTAGGTCTCCGCCCCGGCCGCATGGCTCCCCACCATGTCCGGCTGGCCGGGCTTCATCACCTGGGCCGTCTGGTGACTGCGGCAACCGAGGTTCGCCAACAGGCCCAGCCCGAGCAGCCCAAGTACGCCTTTGCCAAGAAAATGCCTTCGATCCATGGGGAATCCATTCCCTTTGACGAGTAGCATATACGGCCGGAGAAAATGGGAAAGCTGCGCAGAACAAAATGGGTAAGCTGCGCGGAATGCTGTCGCCGCAAGCAGGGTTTCATCGGGTCTGCGGTCTGGCGGTTCGGCCTCTTGCTATGCGGCTCGGGGGGTTTACCTTGCCGGCGGGAAATCTGCAAGGCCAATCCTGAGGTTCGTGGTCGTGCATACCCGTCCAGTGGGGTAGAATAGCCGCCGGGCGTAACCTACCGCCGCGCGGCCGCGGCGGCTGACCAGCCACGTTCACTCCTCGTGCAAAGCCATCGAGAAAGGATCACCATGAAAACCCCCGCCTTGCCGCTTCGTGCGGGCCTGCTGCTGGCCGGACTCGCCGCCGTGTTTGCGTCCTTCCCCGCCCGGGCCGCCGAGAAACTCAAGCCGATCGCCGACCAGAACGAGGGCTGGTTCCCCTTCGCCCCCCGAGCCGAGAAGTTCGGCCCCGACTCCGGCTTCGATCTGCGTGACCTCAACGAGAAGCAGGCCGGCCAGGGGGGATTCATTGCCGTGCGGGACGGAAAGTTCGTCCACTCCCAGACGGGCAGTCCGCTGCGGTTCTGGGCGGTCAACGGCCCGCCGCACGAGTTGAAGGACCGCGACGCGCTGCGCCGCCACGGCCGGCTCCTGGCCAAGTACGGCGTGAACCTGGTCCGCATCCACGGCGGCTGCTACGACCAGAGCGGCAAGCTCGAGCCCGAGCAGGCCAAGCGAAAGATCGCCGTGGTCGAGAGCCTCAAGGAGGAGGGGATCTACAGCCACCTGTCGATCTACTTTCCGCTGTGGCTGCGGCCCAAGCCCGGCACGCCCTGGCTGGCGGGCTACGACGGCAAGACGCACCCGTTCGCCGCGCTCTACTTCAACAAGGATTTCCAGGAGCAGTACCGCCAGTGGTGGAAGGCGGTCCTGCTGACGCCCAGCGAGGCGACCGGCCGGCGGCTGGTCGACGAGCCCGCCGTGGCCGGCGTCGAGATCATCAACGAGGACTCCTACTTCTTCTGGACGTTCGCCGCCGACCGCATTCCCGATCCCCAGATCCGCATCCTCGAAGCCCAATTCGGCGCGTGGCTGAAGCAGAGATACGGCACGCTGGATGCGGCGATCCAGCGGTGGAAGGGCGTGAAGGTCCCCCGCGACAACCCGGCCGAAGGGCGGATGGGCTTCCGCCCGCTGTGGAACATGTTCAACGAGAAAACGCCCCGCGACAAGGACACAGCCCGATTCCTCCTGGAGAGCCAGCGGGCCTTCTACGCCGAGACCTGCAAGTTCCTCCGCGGGCTGGGGTTCAAAGGGGTCATCACCTGCTCGAACTGGGCCACGGCCAGCCCCCAGCTCTTCGGCCCGCTGGAGAAATACAGCTACACCGTCGGCGACTTCCTCGACCGGCACGGCTATTTCGGCTGCAACCACAAGGGTCAGTTCGCCGAGTGGTCGGTCCGCGACGGGCACACCTACAGCGATCGCAGCGCCCTGCGGTTCGAGGCCGAACAGCCCGGCAAGCCCAAGCAGTTCGTCCACCCGGCGATGGACCCCCACTACGACGGCAAGCCTTCGATGATCTCGGAGACGACCTTTACCCGCCCGAACCGCTATCGCTCCGAGGCCCCGCTGTATTACGCCCTCTACGGGTCGCTCCAGGACACCGACGCGATCGTCCACTTCGCCCTGGATGGGGCCGGATGGAACGTCAAGCCGGGGTTCTTCATGCAGCCCTGGACGCTGATGTCGCCGGCCATGGTCGGCCAGTTCCCCGCCGCGGCGTGGATCTACCGCAAGGGCCTGGTCGAGCCCGGCGAGGTGCTCGTCGAGCTGAACCTGAAGCTCGACGACCTGCTGGACCTGGCGGGCACGCCGCTTCCCCAGGACGCCGCCTTCGACGAATTGCGCCTGAAGGACGTACCCCAGGGGACCGCGATCAAGCCGGGCAACGTCGTCGACCCCTTGGTCCACTACGCTGGGCGGACCAGCGTCCGCTTCAGCGCCGAAGGGGGCCCGGCCAGGCTGGCCGATCTCGGCCCCTACGTCAACCGCGCCCGGCAGTCGGTCACCAGCACCACCCGGCAGCTCAAGCTCGATTTCGGCAAGGGGGTGCTATACGTCAATGCCCCGAGCGCGCAGGGTGCGAGCGGCGCGCTCGGCGACGCCGGACCCACGCGGCTGAAGGACCTCATCGTGTCGTCGGACCTCCAGCTCGGCCACGTCATCGCCGTGAGCCTCGACGACCAGCCCCTGGCCTCCTCCCGCCGGATCCTGCTCCAGGTGATGTCGGAAGAGAAGGCCACCGACTTCCGCACCGAGCCGGTCGGCGAGTCGGTCAAGCGGATCACGAGCATCGGCCGGGACCCCTGGCTCGTCAGAGAGCTCCGCGGCTCGGTCCGGCTGCTCCGTCCCGACGCCGCCGAGCTTAAGGTGACTGCCCTAGACCACAGCGGCTACCCCGTGGAAGACCTCGGCCCCGCCACCACGATCAAGCTCCGCCCGGCGACCATCTACTACCTGATCCATGCCCCGTAGGGCAGGCGTTCGGCCTGCCCCACGGGCTCAACAGGCGCCCCGCCTGCCACGGAGAGTGCCGCCGAAAGCCGGCTACTGCCCCTTTCTTGGGACTCCGAATCACGTTTCGCGATTCCAGGAGAGAGCTGCACGCAGGAAACCAACCTGGCCGCGCGAGCGGCGTTCGTGAGTAGCCAGGGGCGCGAGCCCCTGGACCGCGGACGCGCGACGCTCGAGCAGCCCCGGAGGGGCGACAGACCCAGGGCGAAGGGCTCACTGCCGCCCCTTCGGGGCTCCGCCTTTCATCCGGGACTCCTCCCAGGGGCTTGCGCCCCTGGCTATTGACCTTGGCCCCTCCGGGGCCTGCGCAGTCTGCGGGAATCACGAAAGGTCATTTAGCATCATTACCAGGTAACCACGAAAGCCCGAAAGGGCGAAAACGCGAAATCAGGCGGGAACAGGAAGGTCCCTCATTCCCAATCGAGCAGCAGAGACCTCAAGTCGTTTCGTGCTTTCGTTCTTTCGCGTTTTCGTGGTCTCTTTGGTGTGCGGGGCGCCACGGAACCCGATATCAATGCTACGGTGTCGCTTCTTCCCTCACTTGACACGCTTCCTGCGGAGTGGCCATACTGACGATGGAGGAGGGCGTTTCGAGGTAGCTTTGGCGGAAGCGGGATCGAGGGGCGTCGGAAAAGGCGAAGGCCGCAGCGATGGGCACTTTGCACGTAAGCTGCAAGGTCGAGAACCACGTCGACCGCTCCCGCTCCGCGCGGATCCCGAAGATCCTCGTCGACACAGGGAGCGAGTACACCTGGCTTCCCGCGCCCACGCTGAAGCGGATCGGCGTGGCTCAAGAAAAGAAGGACCTGGCGTTCGTGATGGCCAACGGCCAGGTGGTGACCCGGAGCGTCGGGTTCGCCGTTGTCCGGGTGGGCAAGCACTTCACCATCGACGAGGTCGTCTTCGCGGAGAAGGGCGACCTCATTATCCTTGGCGCCCACACCCTGGAGGGCCTGAACCTCGTCGTCGATGCCGCCAGGAAGAGACTCGTGGCCGGCGGCCCCATCCCCGCGGCGTACACCGAGAAAAGACCGAGAAACGCGAACATCACTGATTGTTTGGCTGCGAAATCAGTGATGTCCCCTTTTTTGCTCTGTTTGCTGCTGCATTCGCGAGACAGAGGCCAAGTTCATTGTACCGAAGGGCGATTCCATGGGCGTTCTTTCTAAAACGTGGTTGCTGATTCTCGACAAATTCATCATCCCCTTTGGCGGGGAAATGGCAAGAAAATGGGTCAGGAAGAGATTCCTCACCCCACGGGCACTGTTTCAACTCCAGGAAGGTGAACTCCAGGAGCATCAGAGGAGGACGTTGGAGATCCTCAACTCCCTTGGGCTTCGACCCGCCAACAACAGAGCTGCCACGCAGTCGGCCATTAGCGAGATTGGTATCGCCTTGAGCGAACTCTTGGGCCACGATGCAGAGGCAGAGAATCGGAGATTCGGGATCAACTTCCTGCAGCGTTATACGGGCGACATGACGATTGTCGAACTGATGAGATACCTACAGAAGATGGACTTGAGAACGCTCGCATCCGTTGTGAAGTCGGTATCCAAAGAGCTTTGCGAGGACCCGGCAGTCCGCCTGATTTCAACGCGTGATGTTTTCTCCGGGCTTGTTCAACAGGCCGAAGTCGCGTGTCAAAAACTGCTCCAGGACGCGAATCTGATTAAACAGTATCTTGACCATCCCAAAGATGTCAGAGTCTATCAAGAGGCTAGTCCATTGGGGTGCAAAGGCATCGATGCTCCCACGCACTCGGTCGCCGAACAACGCGAGATTCGCGAAGCACAAATGCAGATGAAGCGTGTCGGCCGCGACACGGCTCGTCAGAGGTGTTCCAGGACCCATATCGTGATGAGCGTAGCGATCGGGAGCGGGTGGGCTTCTGGGCGCAGCCCTCGCTATATGGTTATTACGGCTGGAAACACTGACAAGAGCAACCTCCTGATTCCATCGCACACACCGGTCGTCGTATGTGAGGACGGACAATGGGGGTACTACGGCGACCCGGACGCCGGTCCCTCAAGTGAAATCAGGAGTCATTGGACAATGCACGAACGACTGGCTGGAGCGGGGCCGGAATGGTCTGGATGCCGTTGGATCTTTCACGCTCACCTCGTTGACCTTATCGACCTTTCCAGGAGGCACTCGCTACTGAGCAGTGTTCGGATCGGAGATCGAGATGTGCCCAATTTGGATTGGACCTTGCATGGCACACCGACGCTCGGAGAACAGATCGCTCAGGCGATGACGCAGCACAGCTCTCGGGTCGTTTTGGTAAAGGAGCACGGCCCGTGGTTCGTTGCTCCCGATCTGGGGACAGCCTTTCAGAGTGCTATGGATGCGGTAAACACTGTACGGCAGCTATGAGTGTTCACATGGGGAAGGAAAAAGGGGAGAGAACGAAAAGGCGACATCACTGATTGTTTGGCTGCGATACTGGCGATGTCCGCATCTTGCCTATGGTGGGACTCCGTCCCACCCTACTCTTCCATCACCACGCGGAAGCCGACGTTGAACACACCCTGGTACGGCCGGTAGGGCAGCCGGTAGCTGGAGGTGCATCGCTTGGGGCGATCGTACCACGAGCCGCCGCGGACCACGCGGGGGCCGTCGGCGGCCGGGTCGTTGCGGTCGTCGTCCCGGTAAGGATACGGCTGGTAGACGCTGCGGGTCCACTCCCAGACGTTGCCGTGCACGTCGTGAAGGCCCCAGGGATTGGGCTTGTACGAGCCGACGTCGACCGAAACGAACCCCGCGTCATTGAAACGCTCGTCCTTGGGGACCCAGTCGTCGTACTTGTTCGGGTTGGCGATCACCCGGAAAGAAAAGGACCGGGTGGCCCCGGGCGGTTGCCCGCCCGGGGCTCCCACAGACCCGAACGTGCGCAATTAACGCATTCGGTTCCTCAAGTTATCCATTCGCTACGCGCCTCGGCACACGGAGTGGATCGC
>Ga0153916_10004302_pt1 | contig 10752 bp, 7 predicted proteins | sample Opewatmetagenome_FD_109642 | JGI IMG/M metagenome (GOLD analysis project Ga0153916, IMG submission 109642) | Freshwater wetland microbial communities from Ohio, USA - Open water 3 Core 3 Depth 4 metaG | ecosystem: Environmental > Aquatic > Freshwater > Wetlands | place: USA: Ohio, Lake Erie, Old...
AACCGTCCCGGAAACTCGGATTTCTTGGGCGCCACTAGAAAAAAAGAGGTTGACAAGGAGGTTTCAAATGAGTTACTTGAAGAATGAAGTTGAATTATATCATATATTTTATTTTGTTCGCTATCATCCAGCCCATCCACCTGATGGGCCCTCATAGCCTGATGAAGGAGGTGGCACAAGCAATACCAAATCCCGTAAGTCAATGTTTTTTCTTAGAGTCTGAGCAGTTTTAGAGATGAGCTTTGGACAAGAGGAGGTTCTCATGAAGATGAAGCTCAGAACGATTCCAACCCTGATCCTGGCTTTCCTTTTGGTTTCCGGGCTGGCCATTGCCCAGAGCGGTACTACCGGAGCCATCGAAGGCCGGGTGCTCGACGAACAAGGGAATCCGCTTCCCGGCGCCGGAGTCAAGATCTCTTCCCCCGACCTCATCGGGGGAACGCAGTCGAAAATGACGTCGGCAGACGGGAAGTTCCGGTTTGTCGCCCTGCCCCGCGGGACCTATACTTTAGAAGCGTCTCTGGCCGGGTTTAGCACTGTAAAAAGGGATGATGTCAGGATCTTTGTCGGGCAGACAATCACAGTCGACCTCACCCTCAAGATCGGTACGCTCGAGGAAGAGGTGACCGTCATCGGCGCTTCTCCGCTGGTCGACGTCAAAGACTCTCAGATGAATGCCACCAACCTGGACATCCAGATGCTTCAGACCGTTGGCGGAGAGATGCGCTTCAAGAACTCCACCAGCCTGATCAACTTGGCCCCAGGGGTCAAGGACGACAGCGCCATGGGCGCGGCCTCCCGGGTCAGCAACCAATGGAACCTGGACGGCCAGAGCCTGCTGACCTTCATCGGATCGGGCGCGGACTGGCAGTATCCTGATCTCAACATCATCGAAGAGGCCCAGGTCGCCGGATCGGGAGCCAACGCCGAATACGGCGGGTTCACGGGCGCCGTCCTCAACCTGATCACCAAGAGCGGCGGCAACACCCTCGAAGGGCTGGCCGAGTTCTCCTATTCTCCGCTGAGCTGGAACACAAAGAACTTCGATACGAACGACCCCATGTTCTCGCTCTTTGAGGATCCCAACCGGATCCTCTACATGGATGCCCACTTGGGTCTCGGCGGACGGATCATCCAGGACAAGCTCTGGTTCTATGTCTCCGGCGGTTTCATCCAGCAGGACTCGGAATACAAAGGATTCGACAAGCGGGAATCCGAGCAGATCCCCAAAGGGTTCGGCAAGCTGACCTGGCAGATCAGCACAAACAGCCGGCTGCAAGCCTATGCGGAATATGAATATTTCCAGGTCTTCAACCGGGGGATGAGCATCGACCGGGAAGCCGACGCCACGTATTACGATGTCGGCCCCGGCTTTCCCACATCCCTCAGCTTCCTCCAGACTTTTACCGAGAATACCTTCGCCGAGCTTAAGCTGGGACGTTATTGGAGCTGGTACGATCAAAGGCCGAACAAAGGCAAAGATGTTCCGGAACGGTATGACTACCTGACCGGAATGTATACCGGGAACATGTATTTCTGGGGGGAGTCGGACTCCACTCACTACACCGCCAGCGCCAGCCTCTCCCATCATGCCTCCGATTTCCTGGCGGGTTCGCACGATTTCAAAGTGGGGGTCGAATACCTTCAGGGAAATGACAACGCGGCCACCGGATACACGGGCGGGTTCAGGTACGCGGACAACTATTACGGGTACAGCTACGTTTATTACGATTACCGCTATATCAACTTCGCCTATTCGTATGCTTATGACCTGAAGAGCAATGGTTGGAAGGCCTCCGCTTTCGCCCAGGATTCCTGGAAGGTCGGCGACCGGCTGACCATCAACCCGGGGGTCCGCTGGAGCCGGTACCGGGGATACCTGCCCAACCTCCAGGACGCGGCTTTCTTCAAGCCCAAGGATGCGCTTGAGTTCCGCCTTGGACTGACCTTCGATGTCTTCGGCGACCATACCACGGCTTTGAAGGCCCATTACGGACGCTTCCACGAATCTTTTAAGACCTATTTCTTCAACTCGCTGGATCCCAGCATCGACGATTACGTCATCTATGAAGTGCTCCAAGATGGCAGCAAAGCGGAAATCTACAGGCGGTCCTATGCGATCGCAGGCACATCGGATCCCAATGTCCGGATTCCTTACTCCGACCAGTTCACCTTCGGGCTGGAGAGGACCCTGATGAAAGACACGGCCTTTTCCGTGACCTTCATCTATCGCGAGTACAAAAATTTCATCGCCCGGATCAATAGAGGTGCGACCTGGGACCTGTTCCCCTGGACATACGAGGATGAGAACGGGAATCCGCAGACCATAAACATCTATGGAGTCGGCGAGGATTCGCAAGACCGGTTCGTGGTCTCCAACCCCCAGGAAGGAGCCTCCCAGAGCGAGATCCTGACGCCCAAGAACAAGTACACGGGCCTCTCCGTTGCCCTGAACAAAAGGTTTTCCGACGGCTGGATGTTCCACATCGATTATACCTACAGTCAGACCAAAGGAAATCACACCAACAGCACCACGGCGTCATGGGGCGGGACCTACTACGAAAACCCCAACCGTCAGATCAATGCCCAAGGTTATCTGCCTTATGATGCTCCTCACGCCCTTAACGTTTATGGAACGGCGAGCCTGCCATGGGGCATTGTCTTTACCCCCAGGTTCACCTACCAGAGCGGCTGGAACTGGACGAGGAATATCCGGGGACCTTCGGCTGCCGGCAGACCGTGGATCTTTGTCGAATCGCGCGGATCCCAGAGGCTCCCGGCCCAGATCAGCCTCGACTTCCGGCTGGAGAAGGTCTTCACTTTCACGGAGAAGATGAAACTCGGGATCATGCTTGACGCCTTCAATATTTTCAACCGCGGCGTAGAGACAGGTGTCGAAGCCGACATCGCCTCCGTGAATTATGGGAAAGCGCTCTATGTATGTGACCCAAGGTACTTCCGGGTCGGGGCGAGGTTATATTTCTGAATTGACCACCTAAGGGGGCGGTGGCCGCACCGCCCCCTTTCTTTATTTCTTGAGTTTTTCCCGCGAACCGGACGTCAGCTTCCCGCCCTTGAAGGGGCTGAGGTCAAGCCTCAGATCTCCGTTTTGTACTTCAGCCGGAAATGGGAGGGGGTGATCTTCTCGAATTTCTTGAAGTTCTTGGTGAAATGACTCTGGTCATAGTAGCCGAGCTGGCCGGCCAGCTCGGCCAGCTGGAGGTCGCTGTTCAGCAGAAGGTATTTGCTGTAATCGACCTTCATCTTGTTGATGTAGGCCGTCATAGCCAACCCCGTCTCCTCCCGGAAGAGGTGCAGGGCCCGGCCGACGCTGAGTCCCGCCTCCCGGGCCACATCCCGAGCCGTTATCTTCCGGGTGAAGTTCTGGTCGATGAAATTGCGCATCTTCTGGCTGCGGACTCTCCGCTTCCTGTCCTTACCCTGAGAGACCTTGGCGATGAAGTTTTCCAGCACTCGTGTGACGTTGAAAAGGAGCTCTTCCAGATCGCTCACCTTGCTGAGCTCGGTTAGGTAGGAATAGTTGAGCCCCAGCAGCTCCTGCGCCCCGACGCCGGCTTCGATCGCCGCGCGGGATATGATGACAATGAGCTCGATGATCCGGACCTTGATCACCTCGAAGTTCATTCCGCTCTCGAAAAAGATCGATCCGAGGAATTCGTTCAGGATCTCCCGGGCTCCGGCCCGGTCCCCCAGCTTCACCTTTTGGATGATCTCGTCCTGTTTGTCCAGGATCTTCCGGGCGATGTCGGGGTTTTCTCTTTTCAGCTTCTCCAGGAAGTTGGCGATCTTGTACTGCTGGACATATTTCTCGTTCTGTTCTTTCAAAAAAGCGAGGTCGTTGACCTGGTACCTTTGAGTCAGGGACATCAGTTGGGAGACGGCCTCCTTGGCCTTTTTCAGGGAGATATTCCTGACTCCTTTGGCTTTGAGGCGGGAAGGGCTCGCGGACAGCCCGAATTTGGCCAGATTGGCCGCAACCTCTTCGGCGAAGTCCTCCTTCATCTCGGCAAAGATGGCGAAACCGCTGATAAGACCTCCCCTGAGCTTCTTGTGCTGGACGAGGGGAACCGCGAAGAGAACAAACCCCAGGGGGCAGGTTGTGATATAGCCTTCCCCCCAGCGGAATGATTCCTCGACGGCCTGGGCCATCCTCTGGCGGCAGCTCTTGACCAGCTTCTCCTCCCGGCCCGCCGCCCGGCGGCAAAAAGCGCAGTTGACCAACCCGGAGAGGGCCTTGCCCGCCGGGTCGACCAGGATCACAGGGAGACCGGTCCTGTGCCGGTACTCATCGGCAAGGAGTTTGAACTTGTCGCCGGCTATAGCCTTCCCGGTCTTCATTCTGCTATAATTCCGAAGAGCGATTTATAGCCAGATTATACAAGAGAAAGCAAGAAAAGGCCATGCGGACACTGACGGAGATCGCGGCGAGCGTGGAGGCCGGGGATTCGGCCAGGGTCAAAGAGCTGACCCGGAAGGCTCTTTCTCAAGGATATCGGGCGGAAAAGATCCTGGATGACGGTCTTGTCGTCGGGATGTCGGCCATCGGGGAGAAGTTCAAAAGCAACGAGGTCTTCATCCCTGAAGTCCTGGTGGCCTCCCGGGCGATGGTGGCCGGACTGGAGATCCTTCGCCCGCTCTTTTCCTCGGAGAGAGCCCACCTCCGCGGGCGGATCATCCTGGCTACGGTCAAGGGGGACCTCCACGACATCGGGAAAAAGATGGTCGGGATGATGCTCGAGGGCGCCGGTTACGAAGTGATCGACCTGGGGATCGATGTCCCCGCGAGCAAGATCCTCCGGGCCGTCAAGGCCAATCCCCCGTCCGTCCTCGGGCTTTCCGCCCTGCTGACGACGACGATGTCCTACATGAGGGATGTCATCGAAGCCATGGATCACGCCAAGCTCAGGACCCGGGTCCGGATCGTCATCGGAGGCGCTCCCGTAACCCGTTCCTATGCGGGGGAGATCGGAGCCGACGGCTATGCGCCCGATGCGGCCTCGGCCGTGGGCCTGATCAGGGGACTGCTGGCTGGGGAATAGGGGAGAGAGGATGAAGATTGCGGTGTCTGGGAAGGGCGGCGTCGGCAAGTCCACCATCGCCGGGATCCTGGCTCACTATTTTGTCCTGAACGGCTATAAGGTGCTGGCCGTCGACGCCGACCCCGATGCCAACCTGGCCTCCGCTCTGGGGATCCCCAAGGCTGAGGCGGCCAGGATAGTGCCCATCTCCCGCCAACGGGAGCTGATCAAGGAAAGAACAGGGGCGTCTCCCCGGCAGTTCGGCCAGATGTTCAAGATCAACCCCAGGGTCGAGGATATCCCCGAAGAATACTCGTTCCCGTTCAGGGGCATCCGGCTCCTGGTCATGGGCGGCGTCCGCAAGGGCGGGGAAGGATGCGCCTGTCCGGAGAATGTCCTTCTCAGGAGCCTGCTCTCCGAGATCATCCTGCACCGCGATGAAGCCGTCATCGTCGACATGGAAGCCGGGATCGAGCATCTCGGCCGGGCCACGGCCTCGGCCATCCAGGAGATGCTCATCGTCGTCGAGCCGGGCTCCCGGAGCATCGATACCGCGATGACGATCATGAGGCTCTCCAGCGAGATCGGTGTCCCCAAGTTCGGGATCATCGGCAACAAGGTCCAGGACGCCGGCCAGGAAAGCTGGATCCGGTCTCATTTTGCTCCCTCCATGATCCTGGGCATGATCCCGTACAGTGAGTCCATCCGCGCCGCCGACCGCAATGAGCAACCGCTCATCGACAACCTGGACGACCGGCTGCGGGCGGAGTTCGCCTCCGTTTTCTGGAGCTTGGCCGGTTGAGGGGGGACAGCCGCCTCTTGGCTGCTTTTCTTTCCTCTAAATTAGCATAATCATACAAAAACATCAGCGCCGATTCCTATATTTTGCCGTCGGCAAGGACTATCATGATTTCCGAAGATGAAGAGAGAGGTCTGTCATGAGCTTTAAACCTCAAGGCCTGGCCACGGCCATCGGCAGCCTGCCCCATCAGGATCCCGGGGCGGCCTGCCGGGTCATCCTGGACAACATCCCGGAAATTCCGATCTGGCCCCAGCTCCCGGCTATGGATTTCCGGGAACGTATGGAAATCCAATACTCCGAGGGTCTTCCGGGCGTCGTCCTCGATCCTGTCACCGCCAAGATGCACTTCGACACGAGCGGGGATATCACTGCGGAGCTCGAGAAGTTCTATGAGAACTATATGGCCGAAAACCTCGACTACTTCCGGATCTCTCCGGGTTTCAGTCGGGGGATCTTCGCGATGGATAAAAGGCTGGCTGCGGAGAGGCCGGCCGTTCTCCTCCATTTCAAGAGCCATGTGACCGGCCCCATGACCGTCGGCCTCGGCCGCACGGACGAAAACAAGCGGGCCATCTATTACAACGAGATGATGAGGGATGTGGTGGTCAAGGGCACGGAGATGAAGGCGCGCTGGATGCTGCGGCATTTCCAGGGATTGGGGGTGCCGCAGCTGTGCTTCATCGACGAACCTATCCTCTCGGCCTTCGGCTCTTCCACCTATGTCAGCGTCCAACGGACCGACGTCGTCCAGTACCTGCGGGACGTGATCGCGGCGATCCATAAGGAGAGCGGCCTGGCCGGGGTCCACTGCTGCGGGAACACCGAGTGGACAATCCTTGTCGACGCCGCCACGGACGTGATCAGCTTTGATGCCTTCGACTACGGGGAGACCATTGCCTACTATGCCGCGCCGATAGGGGACTATCTGGAGAAGGGCGGGGTCCTGGCCTGGGGTATCGTCCCCACTTCGGCCAAGATCGCCCAGGAAACGCCGGAAACCCTGCTCAAGAAGCTTCGTGCGGCGGTCGACAACCTGGCCGGCAAGGGAATCCCGAAGAGCCTTATATGGGAGAAATGCCTGGTCACTCCGAGTTGCGGAACCGGATCCCTTCCCGTGGATTTGGCGGAAAAGGTGTTCGCCCACCTGGGTGAGGTGAGCCGCCTTCTGCGGGGCTGAGCCCCCGAGAAGGCCGCCGGGGAGAGAAGCAGAAAGGAAAAAGATGCCGAAGCCGAAAAGCGTTGATCATGCCGTGAATGAGATGCTCGAGCGGGCCCATGCCCGGGGCCTGGAGACGGTCTGGGACAGGGCCGAGGAGCAGAAGCCTCATTGCGGGTTCGGGGAACGCGGGGTTTGTTGCCGCGCCTGCTACATGGGGCCCTGCCGCATCAACCCGTCCGGGAAGAGAGCTCAGAAGGGAGTCTGCGGCGCGACCGCGGAAGTGATCGTCGCCAGGAACTTTGCCAAGATGATCGCCTCCGGCACGGCCGCTCATTCCGACCACGGACGGGAGGTGGCCAAAACCCTGCTGCTTGCTGCCACCAACCCCGAATCCGGATACGCGATCAAGGATGCGCGGAAACTCAAGAGGGTCGCCCAGGTCTTCGGCGTCTCCATACAGGATAAGCCCAAAGAAAGAATCGCCCTCGAAGTGGCCGAGCGCGCCCTTGCCGATTTCGGCCGGCAGGAGGGCGAGATCTCTTTTATCAAGGCGGCCCCGGAAAAGCGCCAGGCCATCTGGCGGAAGCTGGGTGTCGTGCCCAGGGGGATCGACCGCGAGGTCGTAGAGATGATCCACCGGACGAGCATGGGGGTTGACCAGGACTATCGCCACATCATGCTCCAGGGCTCCCGGACAGCCCTGGCCGACGGCTGGGGCGGGTCCATGGTGGCCACCGAGCTCCAGGACATCATTTTCGGCACGCCTTCCCCGATCCGCGGGCAGGTCAACCTCGGTGTTCTCTCCAAGACCGATGTCAATATCATCGTCCACGGACACGAGCCCGTTCTGTCTGAAATGCTCGTCCTGGCGGCGAGGGACAAGGAGCTCGTGGATCTCGCCCGGTCGGCGGGAGCAACCGGGATCACCCTGGCCGGGATCTGCTGCACGGCCAATGAGGTCCTCATCCGGCACGGGCTGCCGATCGCGGGAAACATGCTGCAGCAGGAGCTAGCCGTGGCCACAGGCGCCGTCGAAGCCATGATCGTCGATGTCCAGTGCATCATGCCCTCTCTGCCCCAGCTGTGCAAGAACTTCCACACTCTGCTCATCACGACTTCGTCCAAGGCCAGGATCGAGGGTGCCCGTTCCGTGGATATCCAGGCCGGGAAGGCCTATCAGGCGGCCAGGACGATCGTCCGAGAGGCGATCGCCAATTTTGCCAACCGCGGTGCGGTCGATATCCCGGAAGATAAGATGGACCTCGTCGCCGGCTTCAGCCATGAGGCCATCACCTACATGCTCGGGGGCTCTTTCCGCGGATCCTATGTGCCGCTGAACGATAATGTCATCAATGGCCGGATCAAGGGAGTCGCCGCGGTCGTCGGCTGCTCCAACCCCAAAACGACCCACGACAAGGGACATATCGGACTAGTCCAAGAGCTCATCGCCAACGATGTCCTCGTCGTCCAGACCGGCTGTTCGGCCATCGCTTGCGCCAAGGCCGGGCTCCTCACCCCGGAATCGGCGGTCAAGTCCGCCGGCAAGGGACTGGCCGAGGTCTGCCGGGCTGTCGGCATGCCCCCTGTTCTCCATTCCGGCTCATGCGTCGACAACAGCCGGATCCTGATCGCCCTGACAGAGATGGTCAGAGTCGGGGGGCTGGGCCAGGACATCAGCGACCTGCCGGTGGCCGGCGCCGCTCCGGAGTGGATGAGCGAGAAGGCGATCGCCATCGGACAGTATTTCGTGGCCTCGGGCGTCTTTACGGTTTTTGGCATCGGCCTTCCGGTCAGCGGGAGTGAGCTTTTCTGCCGCCACATCTTCGACGAATACAAGGACATCTTTGGCGGCCACTGGGCGGCCGAGCCCGATGAGACCAAGATAGCGGGCATGATGATCGACCATATCAACCAGAAGAGGGAAAAGCTGGGCATCAGCAAAGGCAAGGAGCGAGTTCTCTTTGATATGGAGATGAGAAGGCGGCTGGAGGTTTGACCGACCATGTCCAAATTGATAGCGACCAGAGCCATCCGGGGCGCGCATAAACTCGTGGCCCGGGCAGAGAGGGAGCTCTCCGCGGCCATCGCTGAGAAGGGGCCGGACGCCCATGTCGAATTCCCCAACACGGGCTATTTCCTCCCCATCTCGCATGGAATCCTGGGGCTCCGGATCGAGACTCTGGGCGGGCTCCTCGAACTGCTCGCCGAGGCCAAGGAGCTCCTCCCTCCCATCCCTTCGGATAACCTCTGGCTGCCGTATCTTGGGAACACCCTGGACGCCGGAATGGCGACGCTATTCGCCGACGAGATCATCGAGGCCATCAAATACACCCGGACGCCCCTCCCTTACCTCCTCGAAACCAACCCCAGGGACGGCCGACTCTGGCTGGGTGCGGCCAACGACGTCATCATGAGGGAGAGGGGCATCGAGTTCGTCGACAACACCGCACCCGGTTTCGCCGCCTGCGTCGGCTACTGCCCAACCAACGAGATCGCGGTTAAAATCGCCCGCGAGCTTCAGGAAAAAAACCTCTATGTCTTCATGTCGGCGGCAACCGATGGGAAATCCATGGCCCAGCAGCTGGCCGAAGAAGGAATAGAGATGGGCTGGGAGACCCGCCTCGTGCCTTTCGGCGACGACGTCACCGCCACCATTCACGCCCTCGGGTTCTCGACCCGGGTGGCGCTTTCTTTTGGCGGGGCCCAGCCGGGCGACTACCAGCGCGTGCTCCGCTACAACAAGAACCGGGTTTTCGCCTTTGTCCTAGCCCTCGGCCCGGTCGATGATGAAAAGCATGCCCAGGCGGCCGGGGCCATCAATTACGGCTTCCCGACGATCGCCGACACGGACATCGACAACATCTTGCCGACGGGGATCTGCACTTACGAACATGTGGTTTCTCCCGTCCCGCATGACCGGATCGTCTCCAAGGCCATTGAGGTCCGGGGGCTCAAGATCTCGGTGACCAAGGTCCCGATCCCTGTCCCGTTCGGTCCCGCCTTCCAGGGAGAGAGGATCCGCAAAGAAGACATGTACGTCGAGCTGGCCGGAACCGAACAGCATGGGTTTGAATACTTGTCTGGAAAGAGTTTGGAGGAGGTTGAGGACGGGAAGATCGAGGTCGTGGGACCCGAGATCGACGAGGTGGCCGAAGGCAGCCAGCTGCCGCTGGCGATCTGGGTCGAAGTCGCCGGCCGGGGAATGCAGCCCGATTTCGAGCCTATCCTGGAGCGGCGTCTCCATGATTTCCTGAATATGGCTCACGGCCTTTTTCACATGGGACAGCGGGATATCAATTGGGTGCGGATCAGCAAAGAAGCCAAAGACAAAGGCCTCCGTTTCCGGCACTTCGGGTCGATCATCCACGCCAAACTTCATGGGGAGTTCGGCAAAATCGTGGACAAGGTCCAGGTAAGGATCTATACGCGGGAGAAGGATATCATGGACCGGATCGAGACCGCCCGGAAGGCCTACCGTCAGCGGGATGAACGCCTGGCCGGGCTGACCGACGAGGCCGTAGAAACTTTCTATTCCTGCACCCTTTGTCAGTCTTTTGCGCCGAATCATGTCTGCGTCATAACGCCGGAGCGATCCGGTCTCTGCGGCGCCTATAACTGGCTCGACGGCAAGGCGGCCCACCAGATCAACCCCACGGGAGCCAACCAGCCCATCCTTAAGGCCCAGGCTGTCGACCCGGTCAAGGGACAGTGGCAGGGGATCAACGAGTTCGTCCTCAACGCCTCGCACAAGA
>Ga0153916_10004303_pt1 | contig 10751 bp, 11 predicted proteins | sample Opewatmetagenome_FD_109642 | JGI IMG/M metagenome (GOLD analysis project Ga0153916, IMG submission 109642) | Freshwater wetland microbial communities from Ohio, USA - Open water 3 Core 3 Depth 4 metaG | ecosystem: Environmental > Aquatic > Freshwater > Wetlands | place: USA: Ohio, Lake Erie...
AAATTGTGGGGCACCGGACTCCGGCGCGACGACCGCGAGCTGGACGGCGCGCCGGATGAGGTGAACGTGGTGCAGTTCACCCCCGACAGCCGCTGGCTGTTGCTGTGGGGAAAAGATCAACCGCTGGAAATCCTGGACGTGGAGCGGGGTCAGGTGGTCCAGCGGCTCGCCGGGAACGATGGCGGCGTTTCCGTGGTCGCGGTTTCATCCGACGGGGCGCGTGTCGCCACGTCCGGCGACGATGGCAAAATCCTGATCTGGAAATAGCGGCGCTCCGGAAGGCGCACGAAAATCAAAGCCGGCATTTCTCGCTCGCGTGTCTTTGGATTGGTTTAGCAAGGAATTAAAAAATATTCGTCACACCGGCGAACGCCGGTGTCCAGAATAGTAAAAATCATTAATACACTGGATTACGGAATACCTCCCTGTATTCCGCCCCTTCGGGGCCAGCCTTCGGCTGTTCAAATTGCATCCTTAGCTCCGTAAGCGGCGCATCCCTGCGCCACTTCTCGCTCCCGGCGATTTTGTCCGGCTTACGCCGGAATGACGGGCTCATTTCTTTCGGTGTGTTTTCCAACATCCTGTTAGAGTAGTGCCTGATGGACCTCAGGCCGGGAATCAAAAGCCGTATCTTTGGCGCCTACGTGCTGGTGCTGGTCCTGGGCGCGACGCTGGCGTGGCTCATCTACAGCGCCGGCGAGCGGGTGGTGCAAAATTCGCGCGGGCTGGTGGAGCAGGAGGTGCCGGCGCTGCGCGCCGTCACCACGCTCAAGCTCGACCTGCTCGAGCAGGAGTCGGTGCTCTATCACTATTTCGTCCTGCGCGACCGCCGGCAGTTTCTGCTGAGCAGCGCGCGCAGCGAAAGCGCCTGTGTCGCCGGGTTCGACGAGCTGACGCGCGCCGTGGGGCCGGACGATGCGCTGCGCGCCGTGCGCGGGAACTACGAAGACCTGCGCCGCCACGGGCGCGAGCTCGACCGCGCGCTGAGCCGCACGCCGCCGGACATCGGCGGCGCACGTGCAGCGCTCGCGCGCGCCAGCGCCACCGTGGTTCGCATCCATCGCGGGCTCGATACCGTGGCCGCAACCGTCGAGGCGCGACTGCGGGCGAGCGGCGCGCGCGCCGAGTCCACGGCGCGTGCGATGCAGACCCGGCTGGTGCTGTTCGCCGGCGCCATCTTCCTGGTCTCGCTGTTCGCCGGTTACTACATCAACCGCTTTATCAACGAGCAGACCGAGCGCCGCCGGCTCGCCATCTTCCCGGAGCGCAGCCCGAGCCCGGTGCTGCGCCTGGCGCGCGACAGCGCCGTGCTGTACGCCAATCCGGCGGCGGCCGAGCTGCTGCGCGCCACCGGCGCCGACGCGCGCGACCCGCGCGCGCTGCTGCCGGCGGACCTGGAGCGGCGGCTGGCGGAGTTGCGCCACGCCGAGTCCCCGCACGCGCTCTGGGAATACACGCTGGGCGAGCGCTCTGTCGAGTGCGACATTCACTGGCTGGCCGACCTCGACATCTTTCACGCCTACGTCTCCGACATCAGCGAACGCAAGCGCGCGCAGGAACGGCTCATCTATCAGGCCTACCACGACCAGCTCACCGGGTTGCCGAATCGGCGCATGTTCGAGGAGGAATTCGAGCGCCGCGTGTACGCCAGCGGCCGCGCCGGGATCCGCGCGGCGTTCCTGTTGTCCGGCCTCGACCGGTTTCGCGTGGTGATCGAGAGCGTCGGCCACACCGTCGGCGACGTCCTGCTCCAGGCCGTGGCCGCGCGCCTGAAGGCGGCGTTGCTGGCGCACGAATCGACGCATGACGCGATCCTGTACCGCCTCGGCGGCGACCGCTTCGGCGTGCTGCTGCCGGGCTTCGCCACCAGCCAGATGCCGGTGTCGCTGGCCGAGCGCATCCTCGAGGCCATGCGCGAGCCGTTCTACGCCCTCGGCCGCGAATACCACCTGAGCCTGAGCGTCGGCGTCAGCATCTACCCGCTCGACGGGCAGGACGCCGCGACACTGCTGCGCAACGCCGAGACCGCGATGCAGCGGGTGAAGCAGCAGGGCGGCGCCAGTCTCGAGTGTTACACGCGCGACATGAACGACCGCGCCGCCGAGTGGCTCGCGCTCGAAAACGAGCTGCGCCACGCCGAGGAACACGGCGAGCTGCGCCTGCATTACCAGCCGCAGGTCGACATCGCCAGCGGCCGGGTGACCGGTGCCGAGGCGCTGCTGCGCTGGGAACACCCGGCGCACGGGCTGATGTCGCCGCTGCAGTTCCTGCCGCTGGCGGAGGAATCCGGGCTGATCGTAGCGCTCGGTGACTGGGCGCTGCGCACCGCCTGCGCCCAGGCGGCGACCGCGGATACGCCGGAAACGCGGGGACTGACCGTTGCCGTCAACATCACGGCGCGCCAGTTCACCCTGCCGGATCTCTCCCGGCGCGTGGCCGAGATCCTGCGGACCACGGGGCTGGCGCCGGAGCGGCTCGAGCTCGAAATCACCGAAACCGTGGCGATGCAGGACGCGGCGCGCACCATCGAAACGCTGGCGGAACTCAAGCGCCTCGGCGTGCGGCTGGCGGTGGACGATTTCGGCACCGGGTTTTCGTCGCTCTCGTATTTGCGGCGCTTCCCGCTCGACAAGCTCAAGATCGACCAGTCGTTCGTGCGCGGCCTGCCGGACGAGAACGACGCCGCCATCACCCGCGCCGTGATCGCGCTCGGCCGCAGCCTCAAGCTCAAGGTTGTCGCCGAGGGGGTGCAGACGCGCGAGCAGCTCGAGGTCCTGCGCGAGCAGGGTTGCGACGCCTACCAGGGCGATCTCTTCAGCCGGCCGCTGCCGGCGAAGGAATTCGCCGAGCTGCTCGCCGGCGCGCCGCCGAATTAGGAACTAGTAGAAACCGTGCATGAGGTAGGCGATCAGCGCCAGTCCGAGCGCGATCAGCACGATATTGGCGGCGACCCCCATGTTCACGAAATACCCGGGTGGAATCTCCGCCGGCTTGAGGGTGCGCACGATGCGGCGGAATTGCAGATTGGCGAAGAACGCCGCCGCCACGCCCAGCGCGATGAAGACGAGGCCGACCCAGAAGGAGAATCCGCGCGCGATGCCGGAGGTCTGCTGGCCGAGCAGGTGCAGGAACAGGCCGAAGCGCTCGATCAGAAAACCGAAACCCATGAGCGTCAGGCCGGTGCGGCTCCAGGCGAGCAGCGTGCGCTCGGCGGCGAACAGTACGCGCGGGTCGTTCAGGTCGGACATGGGTGTTTGCGGTCTTGTCGAAAATTTCGATCGGAATTGTCTGGCGCCGGTCGCTAGTCGATGGCCAGCACGATCTTGCCTTTTGACTGGCCCGCCTCTAGCCGTGCATGCGCCTCGGCCGCTTGTGCCAGCGGGAGCACGGTATCCACGTGCACGTGCAGTTTTTTGTGGTCCATGAGTTCGGCGCCGCGCCGCAGAATCTCGCCCTGGTGCCGCATGGCGTCGGTCAGCCCGAAGAACACCGGAACCAGCATGAGCTCGAAGCTCAGGCGCTGGTTGCGCACGCGCGGCACGCTCCAGTCCATCTCGGGACCGGGGGCGAGCAGCGTTACCACGTCGCCGTAGTATCGCACGGCGGCGAAGGACCGCGCCAGCGTCGGGCCGCCGACGGTATCGAAGGCCATGTCGACGCCGCGCCCGCCGGTCCAGTCGAGCGTGGCCTTCACGAAGTCCTGATCCTTATGCAGGATGATGTGGGTCGCGCCGAGCGCTTGCGCGAATTCGGCCTTCTCGCGCGAGCCGACCGTGGTGCAGACCTCGGTGTCGGCCAGGCGCGCGAGCTGGATCGCCACGTGACCGACGCCGCCGGCGCCGGCGTGGATCAGTATTTTCTCTCCCGACTGGATCTCGACACGGTTGTGCAGCGCCTCCCAGGCGGTGATCAGCACCAGCGGCACCGCGGCCGCCTGCTCGAAGGACAGGCTCTTCGGCTTCTTCGCGGCCAGCCGGTGATCCACCAATGCGTATTGCGCATAACTGCCAAGTACCTCGTGGTGCGGCGCCTGGCAGTAGAACACCTCGTCGCCCGGCCGGAAGCCGGCCGCCGGGCCTGCCGCCTCGACGACGCCGGCGCCGTCGCAGCCCAGCACCGGCGGCAGGGCGGCGGGGTAGCCGCTCGGCTTGGCGCGCATTTTCGTGTCCACCGGGTTCACGCCGGCGGCCTTCACGCGCACCAGCAGATCGGTGTCGCGCGTGAGTTTGGGCTCGGGCAGGTTCTGGAGCTTGAGCACCTCCGGACCGCCGGGAGTCGTCGTGACGATGGCTTTCATGGTCGTGAAAAGATTCTACCCCTTTTGGCCAGCCGGTTGGCGATTTGTTATCCGGCGCCGGCGCGATCCCGCAGCGTCGCCAGGATCAGCAGGCTCAGGCCGCCGATGCTGGCCAGCGTTCGTGCGATGTGCCAGCGCCACCATTCGTCCCGCAGCGCCATCCAGTTCGACGGCGGCGTCTGCGCGTTCCAGGCGCTCACCTGGCTGTTGATGGGCTGGTTGAAGAAACGCGTGATCAGGCCGGCGGCGATGAGCAGCGCGGCGGCCGCGAGCAACAGCGAAAAAACCGCGCGCGAGCGTCGATTCATCACCGCGCAGGCGAGCGTCAGCAGGATACAGATCGCGCCCAGGACCGGCATCGCGGTGTTGAGCGCGCCGATGGCATGCTGCTGTTGCGCGACGTAAAGCGTTGCCGGCATGTCGACGGGGTCGTAGCCCAGCCAGATTCCGAACGCGGTGCCCGCGACGAAGGACGTCAGCAACAGGGCGCAGAAGGCGACGATCGATTTTGCCATGCACTTCTCCTTATTCTTGTTCGGACGGGCAGCGCGCTCCTGGTTTTCAGTCAGCTTTTCGGGCGCACCGCGGATTTGGGGCGGAACGCCTTGATGACTTCCTCGCGCGTCTCGAGGTACGGGCCGCCGATGAGATCGATGCAGTACGGCACTGCGGCGAACACGCCGTCGAGGGTTTCCTTGATCGCCTTGGGCTGGCCCGGCAGGTTGATCACCAGCGTGCTTGCGCGCACCACGCCGACCTGGCGCGACAGGATCGCGGTCGGCACGTACTTGAGGCTGACGGCGCGCATCTGCTCGCCGAATCCGTCCAGCACCTTGTCGGCGATCGCGAGCGTGGCCTCGGGCGTGACGTCGCGCGGCGCCGGTCCGGTGCCGCCGGTGGTGACGACCAGGCAGCAATGCTCGTGGTCGCACAGCTCGCGCAGCGCGCGCTCGATTTCCGGGCGCTCGTCCGGCACCAGGCGCGTGATCGCGCGCCACGGCGTGACCAGCGCCTGCTGCAGCCATTCCAGGATCGCCGGCCCGCTCTGGTCCTGGTATTCGCCGCGACTGGCGCGGTCCGAGACGGTGACGATGCCGACGCGTACCGGTTCACTCATGAAAAAATCCTCTCATGCTTGCCCGAAGCCGTCCATTATTGCCCAGATTGTGCCAAACAACGAAGCACCGGTTTGTCCCGGTTGTGCCCGTATTGGCGTATGGTTTTTCCGGCATGGCGTCCCCGGATTCGGCAAGGGTTGCCGCCGGGCGTATGCTTATGGCCCCGGGTATCGCGGCGGTCGGGCGAGGCCAGTTCGGCTTCAGTGAACGCCCGCCCGTCGCTCTTCCGTCCCGCGACAGAAAGGAGGGTTTCGCCATGGCAACGATCAACGAAAAAGTCGAACGCCACGTGGTATTGCTGGACGAAAACAAAACCGCTTACGAAGCCGCCGCGCTCATGAGCGAGAAGCGCATCGGCTCGGTGGTGGTGGCGCGCGCCTCGCAGGTGACCGGCCTGTTCACCGAGCGCGACCTGATGCACCGCGTCGTGCGGGAACGCCGGGATCCGGCCGCGGTCACGGTCAAGGAGGTGATGCGCACGGAGTTCGCGCGGGTGACGCCGCAGGAACGCCCCGAGAACTGCATCGAGCTGATGAAGCAGCATCAGTGCCGGCACCTGCTGGTGTTCGACGGCGACGCCTTCGTCGGCATCATTTCCCTGCGCGACCTGCTGGTGTTGCTGCTGGAGGAAAAGGAGGAGCTCATCCGCCAGCTCACCAAGTACGTCACGAGCTGACGGCGGGCCCACGTGCAATTCCGGTTGTCTAACCCTGCTTGCCCCAGAGTTGCTCGAGGCGCTGATCGCGCCCGCAGGTGTAGCGGTAGAACTCGTAACGCAACGGATTCTTCTTGTAATAATCCTGATGGTAGGCTTCGGCCGCATAGAACGGTCCGGCCGGGCGGATTTCGGTCACGACCGGACGCTTGAGCTGTTTCTCGACCGCGGCCTTGGACTGTTCCGCGAGCCGTTTCTGTTCCTCGCCGTGATAGAAAATTTCGGAGCGGTAGGTGCTGCCGCGGTCGCAGAACTGGCCGCTGGCGTCGAGCGGGTCGACGTTGTGCCAGAACACGTCCAGCAGTTTCTCGTAACCGATCTTCTTCGGATCGTAGATGATCTGCACCGCCTCGACATGCCCGGTGCCGCCGGCCGAGACTTCTTCGTAGGTCGGGTTGACGGTATGCCCGCCGGTATAGCCGGAGGTGACCGACACCACGCCCGGGAGTTTTTCGAACGGCGGTACCATGCACCAGAAACAGCCGCCGGCGAAGGTGGCCGTGGCGGTCGGTTTGTCCGGAGCCGCCGGACTGGTGGCCGCGGAGGCCAACGCGACAGCCAGCAACATCCCGGCCAGGGCCGCCGCGAATCGGGATATGGTCATGCGCATCGGGGGGTGTCTCCGTGAAATCAGCTCGTGCGTTTTATGACAAGTCGTCGCGCCAATGGTTGCGCGGGATCTTGAGCATCGCTTTCGCGCGGAGAGTAACTCTAGCGGAATTGGAGGAACTTATTCCGCCATGGGTGACCCTACCATCAGGACATGTCAATAAGGCGAAGCCAATGAAGGTGATTTTCTGCTGAACCTGCGCCACCTCGGCTTGCCCATCGTCCTGGCCGGCTTGCTGGCCGGTTGCGCCACCTGGTCCGGCCACGGGGTGACGGTCAGCCCCGCGCATAAGCTGCGCCTTGCGGTGCTGCCGGTACAGCGTGAAGTCGTGATCGATAAATTGCAGGACATCGAATCCGTTCCCGAACCCGCCAAGCCGGCGCCGGACCAGGCACGGGTGATCGATGCACAGATGCAGGCGGTCACCGCGGAGATGACGCGCGCCGTCGAAACGCGCCTGAGCGCCAGCCCCTATTTCGAGGTCGTGCCCGATGCGCAGGTCGAGGCCACACTGGCGACGCTGGGAATGCCGGCCAACGCGCCCCTGACGCCCGGACAGATTGAGAATCTGGGCAGAGAGCTCGACGTCCAGGTCGTGCTGGCGATCCGGCTCTCCGGTTACGGCCAGCTGAAGCGGCAGTGGATCGCGATCCTGATCGGCAGCGGCGTGGGTGAGGGCGTGGTGCAGGGCGCGGTCGTGGCCAAGGCCACCCAGAGCGCCGCGCTCGGTGCGGCCGCGATGCTGGAGGAGATCGGGCAGGAAATCCTGACCTGGGGCGGTGGCGCCCATCTGTTCAACGAGCATTACTCGCCGGTGATCCTCGAAGGCCGCCTGGCCAGCACGGCGGACGGAAAAACACTGTGGAGCGACACCGCCCTCGCGAGTATCGACAAGGACGCCCTCAAGAAGCTGCCCGAGGATCAGCAAAAGAAAAAACAGGTGCAGCTGAAGGTAACCTCGGAAAAAGCGGAGCGCGATCTGGTGGACGCGCTGGAAAAAGCAGTGAAGAAACAGCTGCCGGAATAATATCGGCCCCGGGGACGGGCTTCATCCAGCCGGTTTAATCAAATTGCGTGCGGCGCCTGAGCATCCAATATATGACGAGGAGAGAAAGCGCCGCGAGCAAATGCTTGAGCGAATGTCCGCTGATGGCATCACCAGTGACCGCAAACACCGCGGCATCGAAATGCTCGGCCAGTTTCGAGATGACGTAGATGGCAAGCGCCAGGAACAGCAGCGCGCCATGCGTGTACGGGCTTTTGAATAGAAGCAGTATCGCCGGAAGCATAATCAGTGGCAGGAACTGCACCAGTACGTACAGCCGCAGATCGTCGGTGTAGTGCCAATAGATCACGCTTGCGATGCCAAACACGATCGTGGGCGCGAGCAGATACTTTTCCAGCCGTAGGCTTACGTGTTCCGCCAGCACCGCAACCGAAAGCGCCATGAAGCCGATGCTCATCGGCAGCCGGTCCCACACGAGCGTATCGTTGTTCGGATTCATGTGATAATAACCGGAGCCGAAACACACCAGCGTCACGCCGATGAAACACGCCAGCCACGCCCACCGCGCCCCGATCCCCTCGCGCCGGCGCGCGCACAGCACGATCCCCGCGATGCCCACGGCCAGAAACGCGAGATTGCTGGTGACGCTGAGAAAATTGGGGATGCCGAGCAATCCACGATGATCGGCGAAGTCATGATACGCCGGGTCCTGTGCGATCGGCGGCAGCAACATGACCCCGACCAGCGCCGCGACCGCCAGCAGGAGAATCAGGTAAGCTCGTCGAGTGAAATTAATGACCCGGACCTCCCTTAAATGATTTTGATCAGTTACGGGATTGCGTTCAACCGGAGTTTGCCCTCTTTACTTGACTTGCACTTAATGCGCACTGCAGGCGGATCTGTAAATAGATGTAGCTATTGCGTCCGATTCGTGTATAGTGCCTTGGCTTGCAGCACACTTCTTGCAGACACTTCGGTAGTCCCTCCCAGTTTCTTCGGCAGTTACTCCCGCGTTCGCTTTCAGGAATGAACTGCAAACCATCGCAATTCAACTAACAGAGGTATTTTCGTGAATACAGGTACAGTAAAGTGGTTCAACGACGCCAAGGGCTTCGGTTTCATTACCCCGTCCGACGGCAGCAAGGATGTCTTCGTGCATCATTCCGCCATTCAGGGCAGCGGCTTCAAATCCCTGACTGAAGGCCAGCAGGTGAAGTTCGAGCTGCAGGATGGTCCGAAAGGCCCGTCGGCGGCGAACGTTCAGCCGGCTTAACGCCAGGCACTGCGAAAGCAGGGTTTGAAACGAAGACCCCGCCGAGAGGCGGGGTCTTTTTTTTGCATGAACGGGAAAGGATATTATTCCGGCAAGTCGATATCCCGTTCCATTTCCTTCTTCATCTGCTCCCGTTGTTTCGCGATGATCTCTTCGCGGCGCTTCTTGCGCTTCTCGAAGGCGTCGGGTTTCTCGGGGATGGTGTTCTCGCCGAACAGCACCTGCTTGAGGTAACGGAAGGCGAACTTCATTAGTTCGACCTCGTCGGACAGCAGCTTCTGGAAATACGCCGGCTCGATGTCGTAGACGTCGTGGAAGAACGGACTGGCGATGAACACGCGGAAGTTGTCGAGGTCGTAGCTCGCGAGATAGAAGAGATCCATGCTCTTTTGCGACGGCCGGCCCACGGTCGGGCCGCTGGAGCGTTTCTTCAAAATGATATCGCGCCACTCCCGGGTCATTTCGTCGTACTGCTCCACCCCCTGTTCCTGGCGGTATTCGCGCACCGTAAGCGTGCGCGGCTCGTCGTGGCCGAGGCAGTGTTCTTCCTTGACCACGAAAAAGAAATCCTCGGGCTTGGACGAACCGGTGGCGCGCATGGTGGTGGCGCCGAGCGCGTAGTAGCGGCAGGCGGCCGGACGGTCTTCGTACACGCCGCAACCCTGGGGCGTGAGGAACTGGCACTCGGCCGTGCCTTCCTTGGTCTTCATCTTGATGCCGGGCAGGCCGTGCGCGTCCATGTCGAAGACGGTGGCGTACTTTTCCAGGAACTCCGCCGAGGTCACGCCCAGGCGGTTCTTCAGCCGCAGGATGTCGTACGGCGTGAGCATGATGTTGATGTTCTGGCAGCACTTGTTGAAGCAGGCGATGCCCGGGCGGCAGCGGAACTGGATGGTGTCGTCCAGGCCGAGCTTGATCGGCACGACCGGGCTCGACGGGCGCGGGTCCTGGATGCTGGGGTCGTTGAAATCCTGACTCATGAATGTACCTCGAACAAAAAGTAGCCCGGATGGAGCGAAACGGAATCCGGGAATCCTGGGTTTCGCTGCGCTGCACCCAGGCTACATAAATCTCTAAAACACAACCGGCGAATACCGGACTGGTTATTTTACACCTTACCAAAGACAAAGGGGTCCGGGTTGCCCCGGACCCCTCGTTTACGGCATTACCGCCCGACTTACTTGACCAGCTGGACGTAGGGGACTTTCTTCATCTCCCACTTCTTGGTGTTACGGTCGTACTTCGAATTCACGAACACCTTCCAGTTGTTGTCGTCGATGAAGTTGTAATCCATCCGGTAGTAGAAGCCCGGGTAACGGGTTTCCTGACGGAACTGGATGTGCTTCATGTGCGCTTCGGCGGCGAGGATGCGGTGGTAGTTCTCCCACGCGCGCAGCAGCTCGTGCAGGTCCTTGGCGCGCATCTTCAGGGAGTCTTCCTTCAGCATCTCGAGCTTCTGCTCGCAGATCTCGAGCAACTTGGCGTTGGTCTGGTAGTACGTCGACACACCCGCGCAGTACTCGTCCATGATCTTCTGCAGGCGGAACTGCAGCATCTTGGGCGTGATGTAGTTCGGGTTGACGTCGATCGCCGTGGTGTAGTCCTTGTGCTCCAGGAAGGTCTTCACCGGACGGTAGATCTCGTCCACCAGTTCCTGCGTCGTGCGCGACATCTCGGGCTTCCAGCTCTTGTTGTCCAGCACGAACTTGACCATGCCCTTGGCGGCGAGGCG
>Ga0153916_10004304_pt1 | contig 10751 bp, 13 predicted proteins | sample Opewatmetagenome_FD_109642 | JGI IMG/M metagenome (GOLD analysis project Ga0153916, IMG submission 109642) | Freshwater wetland microbial communities from Ohio, USA - Open water 3 Core 3 Depth 4 metaG | ecosystem: Environmental > Aquatic > Freshwater > Wetlands | place: USA: Ohio, Lake Erie...
ACGCTTGCCGGCCTGGCATTTTCTTTCGTCTTGCTGCTGCTGTTTCGCCCGGAAATTTTCAGCGGCCGTTCCCCCGTCACCATCCAAGAGGCGCCGCCGGGCCCGGTTTCAAGCCAAAGCGCCGCCACCGGCCCCGTTTCTTATGCCAACGCCGTACAAGCCGCCGCGCCCGCCGTGGTCAATGTCTATACCACCAAGGTGATCACCCAGCGCGCGCCCTTCGCCGACGACCCCTTCTTCCGGCACTTTTTCGGCGGGGAATCGGGCGTGCCCAAGCAGCGCCTGGAGTCCAGCCTGGGGTCCGGCGTCATCATCAGTTCCCAGGGTTATGTCCTGACCAACAATCACGTCATCGAGGGCGCGGATGAAATTCAAGTGGCCCTCAACGACGGGCGCAGCGCCTCGGCGGCGGTCGTCGGCACCGACCCGGAAACGGATTTGGCGCTGCTGAAAATCGCACTCGGCAAACTTCCCAGCATCGTATTCAGCCGCGCCGAAGAACTGCGGGTAGGCGACGTCGTGCTGGCCATCGGCAATCCCTTCGGCGTGGGACAAACCGTCACCCAGGGCATCGTCAGCGCCACCGGCCGCCAACAACTGGGCATCAGCGCCTTTGAGAACTTCATTCAAACCGATGCCGCCATCAACCCCGGCAACTCCGGAGGCGCCTTGGTCAACGCCGCCGGTCAACTGGTGGGCATCAATACCGCGATCTTTTCCCGCAGCGGCGGCTCGCAAGGCATCGGCTTCGCCATCCCGGCCAATCTCGCCAAAACGGTGATGGAACAAATTCTGGAAAAGGGCCGGGTCGTCCGCGGCTGGCTGGGCATCGAGGCGCAAGACATCACGCCCGACCTGGCGGAATCCTTCGGGTTGAAAGATCACCACGGCGCCATCGTCGCCGGCGTATATCCCGGCAGCGCCGCGGACCGCGCCGGATTGCTGCCGGGGGATATCCTGACAGGCGTGGGGGATAAAACGGTGGAGGATGCCCGCTCCGCGATGAACCTCACCGCCGCGCTGACGCCGGGCTCACAGGTCGGGCTGACGGTGCTCCGCAACGGCAAGCGCCTGAGTTTGCGCGCCACCATCGGCGAGCGCCCTCCTCCCGCACGCCAGCAGTAAGCGCTCAGGGGGAGAGGTGATCCTCATCCTCCGCCTTTTGCACCGCGGCGGAGGCGGAATCCTCCGGCTCCTCCTTAAACGCGATCATGCGCGAGAAAAACAAGCCCACCTCGAACAGCAGCCACATGGGCACGGCCAGCAAGGTCTGCGAGATCACGTCCGGCGGCGTGAGGACCGCGCCGATCACGAACGCCGCCACGATGACATAGGAACGTTTCGCGGCCAAGGCATCCGGCGTGGTAATGCCCGCCCATATCAGAATGATAATGGCGACCGGCACTTCAAAGGCCAGGCCGAAGGCAAAAAAGATCGTCAGGGTGAAATCCAGGTACTTGCTGATATCCGTCATCACCGTCACCCCCTGCGGGGCGGCGCTAACCAAAAAGCCGAAGGCCAGCGGAAAGACCACGTAGTAGGCGAAGGCTATGCCGCTGTAGAACAGCACGATGCTGGAGATCAACAAGGGCAAGGCGATGCGCCGCTCGCGCCGGTACAGGCCCGGGGCGATAAAGCGCCACACCTGATGCAATATGTAAGGCATCGACAGCGCCACGGCCAAGACGAAGACGAACTTGAACGGCGTCAGAAACGGCGATGCCACTTCCGTTGCGATCATGGTGCCGCCGGCGGGCAGGCGCTGCAACAGCGGCTTCGCCAACAATGAATAGAGGTCGGCGGTAAACGGGAACAGGGCCAGGAACATCAGCAATATGCAGAGCACCACGCGCAACAAACGACTGCGCAACTCGATGAGGTGCGCCATGAAGGGTTGTTCTTGCTGGGGGGTATAGTTAGGCTTGCGGCTGTCCATGATCTTGCTTGGCTGCGGAGGCCGCCGCCCCCGCGATGGCGGCCGGCGCTTCCACAGCGGCGCTAGGCGCTTGATCGTTTTGCACCGGGGCTACGGGCGGGGCAACCCGGCGGTGCGGATCGAGGGTTTTATGGAGATCGGCGATCTCCGCCTCTTTGGCCATCAGGCGCTTAATCTCTTCGGCCTTTTGGATCTCGCGATCGAATTCGGTCTTGACCGAACTCATCACCTGGCGGGCCTTGCCCAGCCACGACCCGATGTTGCGCACGAGCGCGGGGAATTCCTGCGGCCCCACCACCAGCAGGGCAACGACCGCAATCAAGATAATTTCAGAGAAACCGACCTCGAACATGACGGTGCCGTCATGCCTTGTTCTTGCTGGTTTCCTTACCGGTTACTTCGCCCTCAATTGTGCCGCGAGCCTGCTGATGCTCGACACGCTCCTTGGCCGGCTCTTCTTTGCCTTCATTCATCGAATCGCGGAAACCTTTGACGGCGCTACCCAAGTCGGAACCGATAGTGCGCAATCTCTTGGCACCGAACAACAGCAACACGATCAGCAACACCACCACTAAATGCCCGATACTTAGACCCATCTCCGTACTCCTCTGAATCACGGCGCATGCGCGTCGCGTATTGATACCCAAGCGACATCATCAATTGCATTCTACACGGCCATGACCGTCATAACTACCGGCATGGCGCCTATGTTGAGCCGATTTCCATTATTATATATAGGGAATCTATATAGGGAATCACTACTTATTGCCGCGCGCGGCCTTTTCATCCACGCCGGAAACGCCGAAACGCCGCGCCAATTCCTCGAGGACCTGTTCCGGACGCAGACCCTGATGGGCGAGTAATACCAAGGTGTGAAACCAAAGATCGGCGGTCTCGTGGATGATCTTTTCCGGGATGCCTTCTTTGGCGGCGAGCACGGTCTCCGTGGCCTCTTCACCGATCTTTTTCAAGATAGCGTCCAGGCCCTTGGCGTACAGGCCCGCCACATAGGAAGAGGCGGGATCGGCCTGCTTGCGCTCCTCCAGCGTTTGCGCCAGACGACTGAGAATATCATTTGATGCGAGGCATTTCTTCATGGGCTCGACCCCGGGGTTGGTACTACATCCCCCTCTCCCCCTCGCGGGGAGAGGGGTGGGGTGAGGGGGGCAGCGCCCAATGCAGCACAAATAACGCCAAGAACCTCGTTCATGCGATTCAAGACATCGTTATTCCAGAACCTCATACACTATAGCCCTGCGCTTCCAGGAAGGCGCTGCGCACGGCGTCATATTCAGTTTGTTCCATGTGCTGGCCACCATCAATCTCTATGATCAATCTTTTCTCGATACAAACGAGGTCCACAATATATTTGCCTATCGGGTGCTGGCGTCTAAACTTGCATGATTCAAGTTGTCGATTGCGCAAATGCCTCCAAAGCATTTTTTCTGCCTCGGTTTGCTGCATGCGCAATGCCTTGGCACGCTGATGCGACATACCCCTCACCCTTCCCTCTCCCCGCAATGCGGGGAGAGGGAAGTCAAATTAGATCGTCCGCGAGGCGTGTATCCTCGCGGACGACCAAAGGGGAGAACTGCGTTTCTCCCCTTTGGAAACCCCAACGCTAGGGTCCCCGCGGCAAGCCGCGGGGTATTTGGAATAAATATACTCTCTTCTACCCCTGCTCACGCGAGCGGAAGAGGTAGAAAGAAACGCATGCTGCCGACTTGATAATTGCACCGCGGCAGATCATCCGCGGTAAATATCCGCCGGGTCTTTCACCACCGGATCCGCGTCCACCCATGCCCCGTCTTCCCAGCGCCGGTAAAAGCAGCTGTGCCGTCCGGTATGACAGGCGATCCCGCCCGCCTGTTCCACCACCAGCAACAGCGCATCGCCGTCGCAATCGCGCCGAATTTCCTTGACCGACTGCACATGCCCCGATTCCTCGCCCTTGCGCCACAACCTCTTGCGCGAGCGCGACCAATATACCGCCTTGCCAGAGGCGATGGTCTCCAGCAGCGCTTCGCGATTCATCCAGGCCATCATCAGCACCCGCCCGGTCGCGCCCTCCTGGACGATGGCCGGCACCAGGCCGTCAGCGGTCCAGCCGATCTGATCGAGCCATTGCTCACTCATGATTTACTCGCTTAGAAAAGCCGGCAAAATGACCGCGCCAGTCTCGATAGTCGACCCCCTCCCTCCCCATGCCAGGGGGAGGGAGGGGGTGAATCGAGGATATCGCGCACAGGTTCGTCATACAGTTATAAACTCTTAGAGTCGTACTTCGATACCCTGCGCCTGAAGATGGCGCTTGGCCTCGCCCACCGTATGTTCCCCGAAGTGAAAAATGCTGGCGGCCAGCACCGCATCGGCGGCGCCTTCTTTTATGCCCGCCGCCAAATGCTCTAGGGTGCCCACGCCGCCGGAGGCGATCACGGGAATGGTCACCGCCTCGCTGATCGCACGGGTCAAGGCGAGATCGAAGCCGTCGCGGGTACCGTCGCGGTCCATGCTGGTCAAGAGTATCTCGCCGGCCCCATATTCCATCATGCGCCGCGCCCATGCCACCGCATCAATGCCCGTGGCCTTGCGTCCGCCGTGGGTGAACACTTCCCAGCGCGGCGCCTCGCCCTGTTTATTCACCTGTTTGGCGTCGATGGCCACCACGATGCATTGCGAACCGAAACGCTCCGCCGCCTCGCGCACCAGTTCCGGGTTCGCCACCGCCGCGGTATTGATCGCCACCTTGTCGGCGCCGGCGTTGAGCATGCGCCGGATATCCGCGGTGCTGCGTATCCCGCCGCCCACCGTCAGCGGAATGAACACCTGGCTCGCCACATCCTCCACCACATGGACCAGGGTGTCGCGGTCTTCGGAGCTGGCGGTGATGTCAAGAAACACCAATTCGTCCGCGCCTTGTTCGTCGTAGCGCTTGGCGATCTCCACGGGATCGCCCGCGTCGCGAATGCCGACGAACTTGACGCCCTTGACCACCCGGCCTTTATCGACGTCCAAACAGGGAATGATGCGTTTGGCCAGTCCCATGGTACGTTAACCGAGTTGATCCGCCAAACGCTGCGCCTCGGCCAGATCCAGATCGCCTTCATACAGCGCCCGGCCGATGACGGCGCCCATGATGCCTTCGTTGGCCACCTCGCACAGGCGGCGGACATCTTCCAGTTTGGACACCCCGCCCGAGGCGATGACCGGAATATGGATGGCGCGCGCCAAGGCCACCGTGGCGTCGATATTGACGCCCCCCATCATGCCGTCGCGATTGATGTCGGTATAGATGATCGCTTCCACGCCTTCGCGCTCGAAGCGCCGGGCGATGTCGATCACGTCGTGATTGGAAAGCTTGGACCAGCCGTCGATGGCGACCTTGCCGTCCCTGGCGTCCAGACCCACCATGATGTGGCCGGGGAACTCAGAACAGGCGTCGCCCACGAAGTGTGGGACGTTCACCGCATTGGTACCGAGGATCACATAGCGGACGCCCATTGTCAGATAGAGTTCGATGGTATCGTCGTCGCGGATACCGCCGCCGACCTGGATCGGCACATCGGGATGCGCCTCGGCGATGCGGCGGATGGCCTCGGCGTTCACCGGCCGCCCGGCAAACGCCCCGTTGAGATCCACCACGTGCAGGCGCCGCGCCCCCACCTCCACCCAGCGATCGGCGACCGCCACCGGGTCGTCGGAAAACACCGTATCGTCCTCCATGCGCCCCTGCCGCAGGCGCACGCACTTGCCGTCCTTGAGATCAATGGCGGGTATCAGCAGCATAACGAGTTCCTCAAGCTCCCTTTTCAATCATGTTATAAGCCCTGCGCATCACAGGGCGCCGTCCCAACTCATGAAGTTGGCCAGCAACGTCAAGCCCGCGTGCTGACTCTTTTCCGGGTGAAACTGCGCGGCGAACAGATTGCCGCGGGCGAGCACCGCCGCGAAAGGCCGCCCATACTGACAGACACCCGCCACATCCTGATCCTGCGCCGGCACGCAATAATAACTGTGCACGAAATAAAAGCGGCTGTCTTGGGCGATGCCTTGCCACAAGGGATGGGGGCGGGTTTGATGCACCTCGTTCCACCCCATGTGCGGAATCTTCAGCGCCGCGCCTCCCTCGGTACCGGCCATCCGTTCCGGAAAGCGCCGCACGCTGCCCGCCACGATCCCCAAACAAGGGGTATTGCCGCCCTCCTCGCTGTAATCCAGCAACACCTGCAAACCCATGCAGATACCGAGGAACGGCTTGGTCGCGACCGCCTCCCGCACCACGGCATCCAAACCCAGGCGCTTGATCTCCGCCATGCAATCGCGCGCCGCGCCCTGCCCCGGAAAGACGACGCGATCGGCTTGCGCGATCCGGCGGGGGTCATGCGTCACGATGACCCGCGCGTCGCCGGCCACATGCTCCAATGCCTTGGAGACGGAACGCAGGTTGCCCATGCCGTAATCGATTACCGCAACCACATTCATATAAATACTCTATCGCGCCGGCGTCGTTCCAATGGTACTCAGGCAATCATTATTATTCTGCAACAAAATGTATCCACACTCCGGCTGGTCATCCCTCTCCCTCCGGGATTTATGCCCTTTAGGGTAGAGGGACTGAGGGTGAGGGTAACTTGGGCGGAGCACCGAATCCCCTCACCCCCCTCCCCTCTCCCGAGGGGAGAGGGGCAGATCACAATGTCCCCTTAGTCGAGGGCATCACACCCTGCATGCGCGGATCCCTTTCCAGCGCCATGCGCAGCGCGCGGCCGAAGGCCTTGAACACCGTCTCCGCGATGTGGTGACTGTTGACCCCGCGCAGGCAATCGATGTGCAATGTCACCTGGGCGTGATTGACGAATCCTTGAAAGAACTCGTGAAACAAATCCGCATCGAACTCGCCGATACGGGCGCGGCTGAACTGCACGCCGTATTCCAGTCCCGGACGGCCCGAGAAATCCACCACCACCCGCGACAGCGCCTCGTCCAGGGGCACATAGGCATGGCCGTAACGGCGGATGCCGCGCTTGTCCCCCGCCGCTTGCGCGAAGGCCTGGCCCAGGGCGATGCCGATATCCTCCACCGTGTGGTGCGCATCGATGTGCAGATCGCCTTCGGCGCCGATCTCCATATCGATCATGCCGTGGCGCGCCACCTGATCGAGCATATGTTCGAGAAAGGGCACGCCGGTCTTGAACACGGCCGTGCCGTTCCCGTCCAGATTCACAATGGCCTGAATCCGGGTCTCCAGGGTATTGCGCTGTATGCTGGCCTTACGCTCGGACATGATCGATCTCCATTAACAGGTTCGAGTAACGAGCTGCGAGGAAAAGACTTCTTTAACTCGTCACTCTCAACTCGTTGCTCGTTACTATATTTTCACACTATTTTCACACTATATGACGCAACGCATCCAGAAACGCCCGATTCTCTTCCGGTCGGCCCACCGTCACCCGCAGACAATCGTGCAAGGCCGGGTGCGAGCCGTGCAAATTCTTTATCAGAACGCCCGCCTCTTTGAGCCGCTGAAAGACATCCCCCGCGCGCCCCGCCCCCACCCGGAACAGGATGAAGTTGGCCTGGCTGGGAAACGCCGTCACGCCCGTCAGCGTCCGCAACGCTTGGTAAAGCGCCTCGCGATCGGCGCGGATACGATTGGCCTGTTCCAGCAACATATCGTAATGGTTCAAGGCGAACTCGGCGCTGGCTTGCGTCAGCACGTTGATATTGTAAGGCAAGCGCAGTTTGTCGAGCTCCCGCAGCCACGACGGCGCGCCCACCAAGAATCCCAAACGCAAACCCGCCAAGCCCAGCTTGGACACCGTGCGCAAGATCAACAGATGTTCGTAGCGGGCGAGATATCCCGCGAAGTCGGCATCGCAAAAGGCGGTATAGGCCTCATCCACCACCACCAGGCCCGGCGCCGCCTCGATGATGGCGCAGATATCCTCCGCCGCGAACAGATTCCCCGTGGGATTGCTGGGATAGGCGATGAACACCACCGCCGGCTGGTGCTTGTCGATCGCGGCGCGGGTGGCGGCCACGTCCAAGGAGAAATCCGCCTTGAGCGGCACGCCCACATAATTCATGCCCACGCCGGCGCTGATGATGCGGTACATGGAGAAGGTCGGCTCGGGCGCCACCACCGTCCGCCCGGGACCGGCCAGCGCCATCAGAATCATCTGAATGAGCTCATCCGAACCATTGCCCAGCAGCACGGCGCTGTCCGCCGGCAACCGAAAGGCCGCGCGCAGGCGCTCCTTGAGCCGCGCCGCACCGGGATCGGGATAACGATTGAGCGTGACGCCGCGCAATACCTCCAGCCAGAGCGCCACCAATTCCGGCGGCCAGGTATAGGGATTCTCCATGGCATCGAGCTTGATCAGCTTACCGGGATCCGGCACGTGATAGGCCGTGAGGGCCTGCACCTCCGGCCGTATCCACTGTTGCAAACGCGCGTTCATCGATCTCACCTAAAGATCATGGCAAATCACGCCCATGACAATGCAATAACTTTCCGCCATAACCCATCTCCCTCACCCCTGCCCTCTCCCGGAGGGAGAGGGGGTCCATGTTTCGCTTCGCGATTTTCATATTAATCGCCCGCTTCCATGCGATACTCGGCGGAACGCGCATGGGCGGTCAAGCCCTCGCCGCGCGCCAGCAGAGAAGCCGTAGCGCCCAGGGTGCGCGCGCCTTGCGGCGAACACATGATCAAACTGGAACGCTTCTGAAAATCGTAGACGCCCAAGGGTGAAGAGAAGCGCGCGGTGCGCGAGGTAGGCAAGACGTGGTTGGGCCCCGCGCAATAATCGCCCACCGCCTCGGCGGTGTGCCGTCCCATGAAGATAGCGCCGGCGTTGCGGATGCGCTTCACCAGGGCTTGCGGGTCCGCCACCGACAATTCCAGGTGCTCCGGCGAGATGAAATTGGCGATCTCGGCCGCCTCCGCCAAGTCGCGCACCTGGATCAAGGCGCCGCGCGCGCTCAAGGACGCCGCGATGATCGCGGCGCGCTCCATCTGCGGCAACAAGCGCGCGATGCTTGCCTGCACCTGATCCAAGTAACCCGCATCGGGACACAGCAAGATGGATTGCGCGTCCTCGTCATGCTCGGCCTGGGAAAACAAATCCATGGCGATCCAATCCGGCGGCGTCCGGCCGTCGCATATAATCAGAATCTCCGAAGGACCCGCCACCATGTCGATCCCCACCTCGCCGAACACCATGCGCTTGGCGGTGGCCACGTAGATATTGCCGGGCCCGACGATCTTATCCACCTGCGGGACGGTCTCCGTCCCATAGGCCAAGGCCGCCACGGCCTGCGCACCGCCCACGGAGAACACCCGGTCGACATTCGCCAAGGCCGCCGCCGCCAGCACCAATTCATTCAACTCGCCGCCGGGCGTGGGCACCACCATGACGATCTCGCGCACGCCCGCCACCTTGGCCGGGATGGCGTTCATCAACACCGACGAGGGATAGGCCGCCTTGCCGCCCGGCACATACAGACCGACCCGGTCCAAGGGCGTGACCTGCTGGCCCAGCAGGGTCCCGTCCGCTTCGGTATACGTCCAAGTCTCTTGCTTTTGATGTTGATGATAGGACTGCAAACGCTGCACTGCGGTTTCCAGCGCCTGGCGCATCGCATTTGGGATACGCTGCAATGCCTCGTGCAGGCGCCCCGCGGGAATCTCCAATTCCGGCACGCCGCGCGCCTGCATGCGGTCGAAGCGGTTGGTGTACTCGACCACCGCCGCGTCGCCGCGCCGGCGCACGTCGGCGAGTATCCCTTCCACCGCCTTTGCCACCGCCGCGTCGGATACCGACTCCCAGGCCAGCAGCTTTTCAAGCTGCGGCTGGAAATCGGCGTTTTCGCTAGTGAGTCGTTTAATCATACGTTGATTCTCGATCCTGTCAGCTATCAGCAAAAAGCTTAGAGCCGACAGCTGATAGCTATTTATCTACCGCCGCCGCCATGCGTTCGATGAAGTCCTTGACCCGGGCGTGCTTCATCTTCATCGCCGCCTTGTTGACGATCAAACGCGAGCTGATGTCGGCGATGAGTTCCAGAGGTTCGAGGCCGTTGGCGCGCAGCGTATTGCCGGTGTCCACCAAATCCACTATCAGGTCGGCGAGCTTCACCAAGGGCGCCAACTCCATGGAACCGTAGAGCTTGATGATCTCCACCTGTTTGCCCTGCTCGGCGAAATAGCGGCGCGTGGAGGCTACGTATTTTGTGGCGATGCGCAGCCGCGCGCCTTCAACACGAACCTGCCGCGGGCCGGCCAGCATCATGCGACAGCGGCCGATCTTCAAATCCAGGGGTTCGTACAAACCGTCCCCTTCATATTCCATCAACACATCCTTGCCGGCTATCCCTAAGTCGGCGGCCCCGTACTCCACGTAGGTCGGGACATCGGTGGCGCGGATGACGATCAGCTTCACGTCCTCGTGATTGGTCGGCAGGATGAGCTTGCGGCTGGTGTCGGGATCCTCCAGGGGCACGACGCCGGCAGCGGCGAGCAGGGGCAAGGCCTCTTTAAATATCCGCCCCTTGGATACCGCAATGGTAAGCATGTCGTTCATAATTTTTTCGGCAACGAAATGGTCGGCGCAAACGAGCCGCGTTATATTGCACCCGGCCTCAGTGCGGCACGCGCCGGATACGGGCTCCCAGTTGCGAGAGCTTCTCTTCAATACACTCATAACCCCGGTCGATATGATAAATGCGATCGACGACGGTGTCGCCCTTGGCCACCAGGCCCGCCAATACCAGGCTGGCGGAGGCGCGCAGGTCCGTGGCCATCACCGGGGCG
>Ga0153916_10004305_pt1 | contig 10750 bp, 9 predicted proteins | sample Opewatmetagenome_FD_109642 | JGI IMG/M metagenome (GOLD analysis project Ga0153916, IMG submission 109642) | Freshwater wetland microbial communities from Ohio, USA - Open water 3 Core 3 Depth 4 metaG | ecosystem: Environmental > Aquatic > Freshwater > Wetlands | place: USA: Ohio, Lake Erie, Old...
CTCCATCAAGGCCAAGACGGGATAGTGCAGCATCTCATCATCGAAGAAGTGCTTTCCAATCACTTCTCCTTCCTTGTCTGGAATCAGTTTCTCGCAGAGCTTAACAAGAGGCCCGACCAGAGGAACAAAAAGGAAGCTCACAATGACATTGAATATCGTATGTGCGTTAGCTATTTGATGAGTGAGTTCAGGCGATGTAGCCATGACTAGGTTTGTATAATACCCCAGGAATGGCAAGAATATGGCCACTCCCGTGACGTTAATGAGCGCCTGAGCCACTGCTGTTCGTTTTGCCGGGCTCGTAGCTCCTACTCCCGCAAACAGTTCTAGAAAACACGTTCCAATGTTGGCACCCAAGACAATCGCAATTCCAGGACCTAGATCTATCGCACCCACCGCTCCCATCGCGATGACAAGACTGACTGCTGCAGCGCTAGCCTGTGTGATTCCTGCGATGAGCGCACCGATCAGAATTCCGAGTATCGGTATTGCTGCGTATTCATTGATGAGGTTTCTGAAGAACGGATATTCTGTTGTGAGTGGATATGCTCCATCCTTCATGAACTCCATTGATAAGAACAGGAGACCGAGACTGAAGATGACGGTCCCAACTAGCTTTACTTTTTCCCTCTTTGAAAGCAGCTTCATGAAGAAACCTGAAGCTATGAGAGGCCAAAACATGCCACCGATACTGAATGAAACGAGCTGAGCGACCGCAGTTGTTCCTATTTCTGCTCCCAGTATCATATTGACTGACTGTCTAAATGTCATTATACCTGCATTAACAAAACCAATCAATGTTAAAACCGTAATACTAGAACTCTGAGTCATGACAGTCGCAGCCGCACCTGCAGCCATGCCTCGAAGTGGATCATTACTCACTTTTTCTAGAACTTTGGCAACAGCCTTTCCAGAGATTTTACCAAGGGTTTCTCTGAGAAGATTGATACTGAACATGAATAGAGCTAGACCGCCGACAATCTCGAATACTATGAACCAAATCTCTGCCATTTCTAACGGGTGCCGCTCACGGTAAAGGCTGCATATGAGTTTTCTGGGTCGCCCAATTCCCCATCATAGAAGTAGAAACACCTAATGATGCCAGTGGAGAGCGCGTGACTCGCTGGCTGTGGTCCTTTTGAGCGATGCAGTGGCATCCTCGAGAATCTACCTTCATTTCACTCAGAGCACTCTACCCATCACTCGATTGAGTATTTCGGATTCCGAGTAGCAGAGCTTGGATCTAATCCTATCAACAACTGCATGGACTAAAGCTTATCACTAGGTGTATCATCTTAATGGCTGGGTGAATCAAGTGTCTAAGGAAGATGCACGAGAAGTTGGGCCAGTATACAGAGTGCTCTCACAAGATCTCTACAAGACTGGATTTCATGGTGAGGAGATAGGCTATCGACAGGATGAGATGTGGCGCTCCAAGAGTCGCCAATTCTCCAAAGACGCAGATATCGTTGGCAAGATTGAGGAAAGTCGTCGTACTAGTGAAAAGGAAAAACTCCCTCCTTTGAAGAAGACCGGATTCTTCGTTCTCAGGCAGTCTATGTGGAGTCAAATTGATGAGCAGGACCGCAGGCTCGTTGTGAAGTTGTTCTCAAATAGTGGCGGCTGGATTGCCTCGCTGGAAGAGATGATTGCCGAGGAGTATGCATCGAGCTTTGCATCTGACCGGCCTCTTGTTGCATTCACTGTATTGACAAAGGAAAACGAGTTTGTTACCTGGGTCAAACAACTTCGCCGGGGCGGTCTCTCAACCGAGAACTTCGTTTTCTATATCCTTGGACCGGACAATACGTTCGATACGTACAGGATTGAGGGTTCACGTGGCACCCTCGGTGATGACTTCAAGACCATTCGTTTGAAGGGAAATCAGACTGTCGCTGAGATTGACAGTAAATTCGGCGATTTCGGTGGCGAATTCAGCGTCAAGATAAAGGACCCCGTGTTAGCAGAAAATGAATGGTTCTGCCGCATACTTCAGTGCTTCTCTATCATGATTGCCTACCGCGGAGATATCCATGGAAAAATCGACAAGGGATTTCATCTATGGCAGGGCGGCAAGAAATTTCCTTCTCAAGATAGAAATGAGGTGAGTCTTCTGGCCAATCCAAGAAAGCTCACTCTGAAGACAGATGAGCTTGAAGAGGTCTGATTCCCCGATTCAACCATAGTAGCGGAGTCATTATATCATTCGCGATTCTCATAGGAAAGGTGCAGGCCGGGACTAAGAGGAGGGAGTTGGAATGTGCTTGAAATCGCGGGCACGTGCAGCGAAACCAAGAGTAGCTGAAGGGTACTGGCTCTTCTCTCTATCATCTCACTATCTCTGATGGTCTGTCTTCTCCGGCCCAAGTCGCTTCAGCACACGGAGAGCTCGCAATGTAATCCATTTGCTAGGCATTCCCTCTTCCTCGATCTTTATCCATGCTCTCTTTGTTTCTGAGAAGTCCATCAGCCACCTACCATTTGACTGCATCTTCTCTCTGATTATCACCACGGCTCTATCCATTCTGGAGTCTCGTACTCCAAAAGAAGTGAGTATGTCAACGGCTTCCAAAGCATCGGCGCGCCAGTACCTGGGGAACGCAAACTTCAACCATGCCTTCTTTATGGCTGGTTGACCTTCTCGGTTCACCCTATAGTAGCATACCTCGTTGTCTAGGCACGTCTGGACCTCACTATCAATTATTGACCGTATCTTCTTTGAGCGTCTTTTGGGTGGGATTGCAGAAAACGCGCCAAGTGCCTTCATAGTCCCCATATAGCAATTCAAGGGGGTGACCTTCGAGGGATCTCCAGAATACGTTGAGCAGTGCCAGCCGCCCTCATTGCAGTGGGCGTCTTCGAAGAATTCTATAGCGTGCTGGATAGCAGGACTCTTCAGATGACCAAGTAACGCGCCAGCCCGAAGTACGGCTGCGGTGATACACCACATCCATGTAGATGATGTTTCTTGACTGCGAGGATTCCTAACAGGTCTGTAGGCGATTCTTCCAGAAGGTAGCTGATAGTGACTGTGCAGGTGGTCGAGTGCTCTCTCTGTAGCCACAGAGGAGTCTGCACCCAGTTCAGCAAGGAGAAGCAATGAGAATACAGTTCCCTTCTCCTCCCAGGTATCTCCTCTGGGTCCTCTCCAGCTGCCATCAGCCAATTGATGCCCGAGAATCTCCTTCAGGAGAGCGCTTCCTTGCACGGAACTGTGTGCTTCTATTACGTCAGGATGAGTACTCGGTAGAGCATTGATGTCAGTGAGTGTTCTGTATCTCACCGACGGGTCTGAACGTTGGAGTAACCATTCAATTGATGAACTATGAGTTCTGAGAAACTGATCATACAACTTGAATTCTGAATGGGGGTATCTCTTCCGATTGTGATAAAGTCTATGCAATTGCAGATTCGAGAGGGCAAGTGGCCGTATGATGGCTGAGCCATGTATTCTAGTAACTGCATGGTAACAAGATGGTGTAGTGTGGTCAGGGACAGTAGGACTTAATGTGGTAGGAGGGGGGGAGTTATGTAATGAGGGCATGTTACGAAAAATCAAGCCCTACTGATACACTGACCACATAGGCACTTGCGATTCTCCGCCTATTAAGGCTGCTGAATCACGAATCTGGAATTTGAGTCAGCTGCATGCAATTCATACCACTTCGTGGTCTAGTGCTTAGGAATGAGCAGTTCGAAAGTCGTCCTATTGTCGTTTCTCAATTGAATGTTCCATTTGTGGGCCTCGACAATTCGTCTGGCGATTGTCAGTCCGAATCCTTTTCCTGTTCTGCTGGTCGTAAAGCCCCTTTGAAAGAGCTTGGGCCGATACTTGCTCGGTATCTCTATGCCATCGTTAGAGACTGCGACGCAGTACATCCCTCCTCGCTCTGTCAGTTCGACACGTATGTGGTTTGGTTTGCCATGCTTGACTGCATTGTCAAATAGGTTTCTGAAGACCTGAGTGATCTTCATTTCGTCCGCCTTCACAACAGGCAGCGCATCCTGCGAGTATTCGATGCTCTCAGGTATGGTTGAGCTTGCCACGTTGCTCACCAATCTGCCAAGGTCCACATCGGTGAAATCCTCTTCAACAACGAGACCTGCATCTGCTAGCATCACTGAGTGATCCAGCAGGTCGCCTGTATCCCGAATGATGCCGTGAAGACGTTCGAGATGCTTGAGATCCTTTTCATCCTCTGCAAGCTCAATGAAACCCATCATATTATGGAAGATGCCTTTCAAGTCGTGGCTCATCGAATGTGCAAAATCACTCAGTTCCTCCCTCTGCTTCTCAAGCATTTCAACTGCCTCTTTCTGCTGCGTAATATCTGACATCACACCCTCAATGTAGCCTTCCTTTGATAGTCGATGCAGTGAGAATCTCATCCAGAGATGCTGCCCGTTTCTTCCAGTAACCTGCAACTCTGTCACGATGCGTTCCTCTTTCTTGAGTCGCTCCTTCAGATCCGCCCAATCTTTTGAACTCACCAATAGGTCCTTGAAGTGGCTCCATCCGTCGATGAGGCCTTGTCGGTTCTCAAAACCAAAGATCTTGCCAAAGTAGTCATTGCACTCAAGGATCATACTGTCTGAGATTCTTGCGCGAAACAGTCCGATAAGCGCATTGTTGTACAATTCCTTGTAGTTCTGTCTACTCTCAAGAAGTGCTTGCTCTGCAAGGTATGTATCGGTGACATTCTGAATATGAACGATGAATCCATGAAGTTCATCCTGCTTCCCATAGCGAAGTGGGGAAGCAACAGCATCGAGATACATGATCCCTGACTTGCTTGTCTTATACAGTCCGCTCTTCTTGACTTTTGAGAAATCGAATCGTGTTTTCGTTCTGGCGGCCTCTCCCCTACGCAGTTTCTCTTTGATGAGTTGCGGCGTATTGGGATCCGCGAAGAGGTCAAAACCAACGGCATCCTTCAAATCCTCCTGCCCAAAGAGCTGAAGGCTGGCTTTGTTTGCTCCAACCTGAATACCATTGGAGTCGAACAGCTCTATACAAATGGGCGACTCCTCGAAAATCGTCCTGAACATCTCTTCGTTGGCTCTTAGAGCAGCCTCTGTCCTACGACTTTTCGTCATATCTGTGACATGAAGGACGTACCCCTTCGTTTGACCGTCGGGGCCCTGAAGGACGGAGAGGACCACATCCATATAGATGACATCACTTCTTGATGTGTTCAGGATATTCCTTTCTCTTACATACTTGAAATCCCATTTGTATTCGAACCGTTGCGTTTCTCTCTTCAGCACTCCTTCCAGCACTCTCTCTGGGAGTCTGGATTCCTTGAAGAGATCCAAACCCAAAAGCGACTCACGATCCTTCATGCCAAGCATTTCCACAGCAGCCTTGTTTGCGTCAATGAGCAGGCCCTCGGAATCGAAGATACCAATGGCAGCTGGGGAGTTTTCGAAGACTCCTTGCCACCATTCTTCCCTTTTCTTGAGTTCGACATTCGTGTGTTCTGTTATATCTTGAACAATGCCCATCATCCTGACTGCTCTGCCTTTATCATCGGATGTTACCTCTCCCTCTTCGTGAACATGACGGATAGATCCGTCCGGACGAACAATCCGATGGTCTATGCTATAGGGACTCCTCTTATTCAATGCCTCGTCAACCGAATTCCTGACCAAGTCTCTATCGTCTGGGTGAACTGATTCTAGAAAAGCCTCGTATGTCGCTAGGAATTCCTGCGGTGCAAGGCCAAAGATACGATAGATCTCATCTGACCAGATCTCCTTGTTTTCGATAATATCCCAGACCCAGCTCCCCGAATGAGATATCCTCTGAGCCTCGGCAAGCCTAGCTTCACTTTCCCGAAGCTTCTGTTCTGACTCTTTCAGAGCTCTCTTTGTCCTGCGCTTCTCAACGGCCATGAGAATGTAATAGGACAACTCTGCATAGAGCCCTTGGATGTTTGATTCGCTTTTTCTGAGGTAATAGTCAGCTCCAAGATTGAGTGCTTGGATTGCGAACTCCTCCCTGCTCTTTCCGGTGAAGATGATCAGCGGAATCTCATCACCGGACCTCCTCACGTGTTCGAGTATGTCCAATCCACTCCTAGTCTCTTCAGCAAGATCAATGTCGCACACAGCGGCATCGAAATTGCCTTCCTCAAGATGCTTGATGGCTTCAGCTGCGGTTTGGGCTGACACTATCTCAAAGTCTGGACTCTGCCGACGTAAGAACCGTTCACTGAGCTCAAGGTGAACTGAATCATCATCTACCATTAGAACACGAACAGCCATTGGGTACTTGTCCCCCTAACAGACTGCTCATCTAGTGAGAAACACCTTATTACTCTTCACTTGAGAAAGCAAATTGATTCCGCCAAAGCTTAAATCCTTCTAGCTACTAACGGTGCTCATTAAGGGAGGTCCCAAATTTGCATATTCCTATTCTCTCCACAATAGTAAGTGGTCTTGGTATTTTTCTTAGAACAAGAAGATACCTCGCCTACATGATTGTCTTTGTAGCCACCACGTTCTTTGCGCTGTTCGTTTCGTGGTTGATGTCAGTCACAATAGGCTCTCCAATTGAGAATACGCTGTTCTACTTCTTCGTCTATATTGGTTCCACAGGTACAATCTACTTTGCTCTTGGAACACTTTTCATGAGTCTAAGGCTGGATCGCCTCTGGATTACAAGGAGAGGTCGAGGAAGAGTCACAGAGCTCAAAGGAGTGGCCTGGATGGCAGTATCCTTCGCCATTACGGTCTTTCTGTCTATTCTGGCAGGCCCTCTTCCACTCATCCTCATTGCTATGTTTTGTTGGGTGGGTTGGATTGCTTTCCAAGCCTATCTATCTACAAGAACCAGTCTCAGAGTCGCCACTATTGCTGAGCCCAAGAAGGGAGGTATTTTGATTGGCATAGGCAGTTTCATCATACTGTTGATTGGGCTTGGTCTCATTGCTGTCGAAGCAGTCGCTGCACTTTGGCTGATACCAAACGACGTGTTCGGCTTAGGCACGATAGTGCAGGGTATTCCAATGCTGAGTCAAGCAATGGCTAATCTTCAGTTGCAGTCAACCTTCTTACTCCTAGCATATGCCGCTATGGGTCTCTTCGCAGTGATAATGCTGCTTGCGTTTCTAAGATACTCAGGAAGAGGAGCTGCACCGAACATCGCGATTCTAACTGTATTCATTGCAATCTACGCTGGCTACTTCCTCTTCAATGTAATGAGAAGAGCAGAGGTCAGTGGGATGGGTCTAGTCGATATTTTCATGTCACTCTTCTTCCTAGCATATGCGATGAGTGGAATCGGTCGTACGGTGACGGACTCACTTGAGGAGTCTAGGGCGCGTACGGGTGATTTGGGTCCCCTCCTGACATTCTTCTTAGCTGGCGGATTCTTCTTTGTAGACAGTATCATTAGCGTATCTGCAAATCCTTTGTCTCTAGTATTCACTGAATGGTTTGCTACAGGTACGGTGATTCAAACCAGTCCCTTCTTCTTGTTCCTATTTCGAGATGTTGCCAAGCTTATTGCATTCCCATTGACTGCAATCTTCACAGCTTTGTATTATCTTACTCATGAACGCACTGAGCGCATTGTTGAGCGCGCCAAGGAATCAGGCGAAACCTTCGAGCCCGGCAAGGTTGACAAGGACTTGGCCGAGCGAGCTCCAGCACCTGGCAAAGCTTGGCCCAGCGAGAGAGCCGAGGGCATCGAGAAAGGAAAACCCGGCCATGACCTTTCAGCACCTGATCCCAATCGCTTCACAGCTGAAAGCAGTCGCAGACTCGGCAAGGTCAAGCGATACGGCGAAGACGATGAAGATAAGGAGAAATAGACTACCAAGCATAGGGGGTCTGACGCGACCCTCGTTTCTATTTCTTGAAACAATCTCGTCAGTGAGATGAGGCACCTATCGTCTGACAGCTGTGCCAATCAAGAAGTGAATCAATCAGAAGATTATCATGGGCCATAGGTTGATAAGAAGGGTAACATTACCGCTAGCCAGTCTATGCTACCATGGCAAAGAGAAGCAGAATGGTGACAATGACACCTGCGATGACGCAATTCACACAAGCGCCTTCTTCAATCTCTCTTTTGTCGCGTTTGCTCATTTTTCGTGACTCCTGAATTTCATCTTTGTCATCTTCGTTCAATGGCTTGCCACCTCAAACGTCTTCAACGCGCACCGTTAAAAACGTACGTTTTCATTCTTACTTCAGATCAATCTCCATCTCTATCTCATCGCGAATGGGTATTCCATACTTTCCTACAAATGGCAATTGGGGTTTCAGTTTCCTTGATTCTTCGGCTGCATATCTATGAACTGCAGCAATCTCAAACCCTCTCTTCTGGTAGAATCGAATCGCATCGACATTGTCATTCGTTGTGATTAGCCAAAGACGTCGACATCTGTTCTTTCTCGCGATAGCCACTGCCTCATTCAAAAGCGCAGTCCCAACGCCTTTGTCTTCGTCAAGAGCATTCATCGTGACGATTTCAAGTTCATGATTCTTTATCTTGTAAGTGAGTAGTCCTACTCTCTTTCCATCAATCTCCGCTATGATGCTTGGAAGCCGATCTGCTTCGTATGAAATGCCTCTGGTTACCACAATACTAGACGCCCAGTTGTCAAGGAGAACCTCAACTATCCACTCTCTGTCACTCTCAGTTGATTGCCGAATTGAGGAAGGCATGGTCCCTCTCACATCCTAATGGATAACTGCGAACCCATTTTCGAAGTTCTCAAAAAACGTTCCGGCTCCAAATGGTTTATGACTCATTGCGATATATAGAACACCTGTACTCCTTAGGAGGTATCTCCCATCTACAACTATGCTGAAGTGACCATCCGGCGTGCTAATCTATGCGAAGTTGATACCATAAAGGAGATAATTACCGAGGCTTACGAACCCATCAGGAAGCAGCTTTCACGAATGCCCGGCGCGCTCCAGGAGGGCTTAGCCAAGATTTCGCGTCATATACAGATGGGCGACCAGTATGTTGCATTGATTGGTGACCAAGTCATAGGCACGATGAGGGCCAGAATTGCAGGAAATGTGGGCGTCATCTCGAGAGTTGCAGTTCGAAGCAGTTTCCGAGGGCGACGAATTGGTTCGATGCTCGTAGAGTATGCAGAGAATCTCATGTCTCATATGGGTGCATCAGTAATTGAGATAGAAGTATATGGGGCAGTTGAAACGCAACTCTCTTTCTATGAGAAGATAGGGTATCACGAAACAGGTCGTTTGATGCGCCTGGGAGAAGAGATAGTAGTGATGCAGAAGGAGCTCGTAGAATCGCCAATGGAAGATGAAGACTAGGGGATGATTTCGCAGCCATTGTTATACCTTGGATAATCGAAGTCCTCGATGGCGATGTGCCCTTCGTCAATGAGTTTCTTGATCTCAGGAACGCGCGCTCTAATCGTGGAGATCAGGTGTTTCACGGTCTCACAGATTTTATAGAGTCCTTCCACGCCCCAGAGTCTTTCTCTGTTGGCAAAGAGACACCTGCCACCACAGACGCCATACTCCTCACAGGATGGGCAGGGCTCGCTGACTTTCATGATGGCACGTATGTCACTTGGCTTTGTTTCCCTGATATTCCCCACAATCGTAGATTCCCAGTCTGGAGAGATAGGGCAAACACCAATGCTTCCATTAGCATGGATAGCGAATGTATCAATTCCGGAGCCGCACCTCAAATGCGAGGTTTTCCCTGTGAGCATTGTATACGCGAGTGGCAAAAATGGGACGATTCCCTCAACTATTCCTTCATCCATCTTGGCCACCCACTCTGCAACCAATCTTGTAATTCCCGGATTGTAATAGTTCGCAACCCAGCTATTGAAATCACTCCAGTTATTCTCGGCATCCCATACAACATTGAGTTGCCAGTGGACATGGTCAAATGATGGATTCCTGAGACCCATCAAGTGATTGACGTCTCGGTAGATATCCGATTGTTGTGATACTGTCATTCTAGCTATGGTGTCGCCCCGAAATCCGATTTTGTCAAGCCACCGTACATTCTGCAATACTTGCTGATAGACGCCTTTTGACCGGTATTCATCCGTAACAGCTTCTGTTCCGTCAATCGATACCAGGATCGTATGAAGTCGCTCGACATAATCTGGTGGAATCTGATTTAGGCGCAGTGCATTTGTTTGAAGCGTGAAACGTGCATCCGGTAACCTGTCCATCAGCTTGCAGATGAGGGGAATCCGAATCGTTGGTTCTCCTCCATAGAGCATTAACTGGACATTATCATCTTTTTCAAGGAACTCAGCCAGCTCGTCCAGCGAGTAATGCAATTCTGTTTCGGGCCCCCTCTCCTCACCCCCATGGCAGTAGCAGCAGTTCAAGTTGCATCTTCTTGTCAAGATGATGTGATAGTTCAAAGGTGGCCTGCTCCATGTTTCAGTGCGGCAGTCTTGTGTGTTCGCGTAAATAAAGAGAACTAGCGCGGCAAATGCGGTTCTCTGCTTCAGGACATACGTCTGCCTCACTCCACATTTGTGATGCAGAGATATGGTTTCAGTTCTAACGGGACCATCGTTCTTACATCTGAACTTTTTCTTTTCGGCACGAATAGGACATTCGGTGTGCTATCGACAAGCTTATGATTGCTCCGATACCAGTTCGCAACGGAGGTCCCACCATTGAGGAAATTGCCAGCTCTCATCCTTGTTGCGGCTCTGATTATGCTTTTCCCTGTTTCCGCAGGCACGGACACTATGCCGATCTCGACTGAGCCCTCTTACTCCAC
>Ga0153916_10004306_pt1 | contig 10749 bp, 20 predicted proteins | sample Opewatmetagenome_FD_109642 | JGI IMG/M metagenome (GOLD analysis project Ga0153916, IMG submission 109642) | Freshwater wetland microbial communities from Ohio, USA - Open water 3 Core 3 Depth 4 metaG | ecosystem: Environmental > Aquatic > Freshwater > Wetlands | place: USA: Ohio, Lake Erie...
ACCTGGTAGGGGCTTTTTCCAATTCCGTCGGCTGTCGAATGGCGCCGGCTCGCCGTGATCGTCGCAGAGGGGCTTATCCTTCACCACGGGCATATCGGCGTAGCCATTACTGGCGTCGGTGGGCGGCTTGCGGAACAGTAGCAAGTACTCCGGCATCCCCACGCCCATCCGGCTGCCGTCCTTGCACTGCTCCGTCCACCCAAGGCGGTAGGTTTGGTTGTTCTCGCGCACGACATCCGTGACGATCGTCTTCATTCCCAGGAAGGCAAAACCGTGGCACCGGAAGTGGTCTATGGCCTCGGCGTGAAAGGGGGCCACCGTTTGGAAGCCGAGGCCCGACAAACCGCCCGGGATGATCCGATCTTTGATGTGGATTGCGCACACGCGCCCGGGTTGAAGCACGCGCAGGAGCTCCGGGGTCAGGTAGTCCATCTGCGCCCAGAAGTGCGTGTTATCGTCCGTGTGCCCGAAGTCATTATAACTAGGCGTGTACTCGTACTGCGTGGCGAAGGGGATCGAAGTCAGGATCAGGTGGACGCTTGCATCGGTCATCACCCGGGTCTCCAGCACGCTGTCGTTGTTGACCGCGAGCCATCGCTTACCTCGGGCCTCCACTCGCTCCACGCCGATCGATCGGGTAAGCGCCCGGGTCAGCGCCTCACGCGCCAAGCCATACTCGCGGATGATGCCCGCCATGATCGCGGCCTGCTCCTTGTGCCGTTCCCACTTCGCCTCAAGGGTCCGCCGGATCTCGCGTTCGGCCTCCGTGTAGATCAGGTCGATGCGCACGCGCGCGGGCTGCAGGAATCGATGGATCCGGTGGATGGCCTGGATGAAGTCGTTGAACTTGAAGCCGATGCCCAGGAAGATCGCCCATGAGCAGTGCCGCTGGAAGTTGCAACCGGATCCCAGGAGTACGGGCTTGGATGCCAGCTCCTGGATTTCTCCGTCCGAAAAGGCGATCACCCGGCGCTCGCGCTCCTCCAGATCCTGCGAACCCCAGACGGCGACGGCCTCGGGAACTGCACACGCGATCACCGCGCGCTCTGCCTCCAGGTCGTGCCACAACAGCCGGTGGGCCAATGGATCCTCAGCGCGCAACTCCAGCATCTTGTCGATGCGGGCTTGCAGACTGCTCCGCTTTTCGCTGGCGGCAGCCGTCACTCCGATCGCGCTGTTGCGGAACATCTGCACTTGGCCATCGCGATCGGCGCCCGCCGTGCTGTGGTCGCTATCCACCTCATGCCAGCGGACATCAAGATCCGGAAGCACGTAACCCTCGTCGGAGAATCCGAGATCCGAAGGTTTCTGCACAAAAAGCGCCCAACTCGCCACCAACAGCCAGAACTCCCGCTCCTTATGCGGGTGGAGCGTCAGCTTGTCGGCCTGCGTGCTATCGCGTTTGAAAAAACGGGTCTTGGCCTCCCCGACATCCATGATCCCGAGGAAGGCCGAATAGGACAGGATCTCGATATATTCATTGGGCGACGGGGTGGCCGTGGCTACGAACCGATAACGCACGGGAGCGAATAACCGCATGAACTCCCGGAAAGTCTTGGTGCCGCCGAACCCTCGGAGCGCTGAGGCCTCGTCCAGGGAGGCAACCGTGAACAGTGTGGGATTCAGCTTTCCGTCGCGTACCGTCTCGTAATTGGTAAGGTGGATACGCCCCGGCTCGATCTCGGCCGGGGAGCGGATGAACTTCGGCGAGAGGCCGACCATCGCCGCATCTCGCGTGAACTCCTGTCGCACGCCGAGCGGCAGCACGATGAGTCCGGCGCCACCCTTCTGCGCGAGAATGAGGCGCAACATCTCGAGCTGGATGAGGGTTTTCCCAAGGCCAAAGGAGGCGAAGATCCCGCGCCGACCACCACGCACGGCCCATTGGACGATCGCGCGCTGATGCGGTTTGAGCACCGGATGGATTTCTCCGGGCGAGATCTCGGGTCCGTCCATCGAAGTGGCGGGGATTTTCGCTCGGAGGAAATCCAGATAATCAACCCTCAAGCCCCAGCTCCTTCCTCACCGCGACCACGCCTTCCGTCTGCTTCATCTCCGCCAGCACCTCCCGCAGCCGTTCCCGGTAGCCGGGCGTGCGCACGATCGGCATGTCGTCGTAGAGCGCGTCGAGCACGCGCCAGATGCCGCGACGGGTTTCCGGCGACATCTTGCGATCGACGGCCACCTGGTCCCATTTCCAGACGAGGGCGATCAGGCCGGTACGGGTTTCGGTCACTTCCGGCAATCTCCGCACTTGATCTTCCAGACTTCGCCTTCCTTGACGTTGCGGAACCCCTTGGCCTTCATCTGCTCCTTGATCACGTGGTAGGGACCATCCAGCTCCAGGTGCGCCCCGCAGCCGTCGCAGGTCAGAATCGTTTTAATTGCCATCGCTTACTCCTCTTTTTCTTGGTCAGGCTGGTCAGGCTGCACAACCTGACTATCTTTTTTCGGTTTCCGTCCTTGGGTATCGCCTGATATGCTGGATGGTGGCATAGCGGGCGAGATCGCTCGCCGTGCGGAATCCCTTCTCCTGGGCATAGGCGTCCATCTCGGCGCGTTGAGCCATGGTGACGGTGAAGGAAACGGTGGTCGTCTCTTGACTCACGGCTTCACCTCCTCCAGTTCGACCTCCGCGCCCCGCCGGCGCGCGATCATCGCGAGGCCGCCGGCCCTCGCCACCTGGCTGAGGAAGTTCTTCTGCTCCTCGCTGCATTTGTTATAGGCAGGGGTCTTGGATTCGATGACCACGATCTGCGCGATCCTGCGGCCCACCATGTCCGGCGTGATCTCCAGCGTGCGCCAGCCCACGCGGTCGGAGGAGCCGATGCAGAGCCCGTAGCTGATCATCCGCGCATCGTAGAGTTCGACGAAGTAGGTCTCGCGGTTGCGGAACGTGACCTTGCCGTCCTCGCCCACGACGCCGACCCAGGCCCGGCCGGTCGGGTTCTTGAATATCCGCCATCCTCGCCGCGTCGTCTCCACGTCCACCAGATAACCGACCATTCCATGCTCACCACTCATTTCTCTTTGCCCTCCCATAAATCCGGCTGCGGTGCTTCTGCGGGTTCCGCCATATAGCGCGCCTTGAAGCGCTCCCAGTCCAGGCACCGACAGCGCGTGTTCACCCCGGCGACGCGCACTTGCCGGGCCGCTCCGATGTCCAGGCAGAGCGGATGCCGGCGGAGTTGCGCGTCATAACCATGCTCATAGGGCGTGCCCGCAAGAATCCGCGCGATCTGATCGCTGTGCGCGCTCACCGCAAGCACCATCTCGCCGTTGCCGTTTTCCATCAGCCGCAAACCCGTGCGTTCCAATAGATTGACTACTGATTCTGGAGAATCGAGCTTCTCGGCCACCTGCAGCAGCTCGCCGACCGTGCGCGCGGTGCGGTCATCGGTCAGGACCTGCGCACTTAGGATGTGCTCGATCACGCGGTCCTCATCCTCGACGGTATCCTCCACGAGCGCGGCCAGCCCGTCGAACTGCTTGGTGATCCATTCCTGCCCGGCCGTTTTGCGGATGCTCTCCTCCGAGAGCGCGGCCCACGAGGCGGCGAGGATCGGCGCCGCCTGATCGACCTGGCGCATGTCGCCGAGTTGGCCCAGGAGCGAACGCTTGAGGAACTCGATGTCCTCCAGCACCCGCGGCAGCGCCTGAAATGTCCGCCGCAGGAAGCGCAGCGGATCCTCTCGCACGTCCGCGTACTCGCGGGTCCGGGTCTCCTTCTCCAACTCCTCGGCCTTCGAGAGTGGTCTCAGTTCCAGGCGCATGATCCGGCTGTCGATCGCCGCCCCGCGTTCCAGGACGTTCACCGAGGCGAGGCAGAAGCACGAGCGGATCCGGAACTGGAGTACCCCGCCGTCGGGACCAGCGATGGTCATATACTCGCTGCCGTCAGAGCTGGCGTTGCGCGCCAGGGCGAGGATCGCCGCCACCTTGTCCTGTGATCGGCGGTCGAGCGGCTCCATCTCGTCGAGGACCACGGGGCGGGCGTCGGTGCGAAGGCTTCGGCGGATGCCGGCCTCACTGTCCTTGCCCGAACCCTTGTAGCCGAAAGTCCCGCAGAGCGGCCGGATGAGATTTTCCAGCACCCAGGTCTTGCCCGTGCTCTTGCGGCCGCTGATCCAGATATGCGGGCGCCAGTGGAGGATGCCGGAGAACGGCGCGATCAGCGACCAGCCCATGGCCACCAGCGCATAGATCGGGTTGCTCCAGTTCTGCGCCTCGAACAGCTCCAGCAAGCGCGCCCCCTCGTAGTCCTTGGCCGCCTCGCCGGCCAACTCGCCGAAGCGCACGTCGGCGCTCAGGTAGTGGGCGCCGGTTTGGTGGTCCTCGTAGCTGACGCGGGTCCCGTCTTGCAGCACGATCCTTAGGCCGTCGTTGACCACGATGCGCCCGTCGCTCTCGCGCCAGACGCCGGCGCCACGGAGCAGTTCCGGCCAGTAGCGGCCGGCCGCCGCGCTGATGCCGGCGATGTAGTCCTGCGCCGCGGCGCAGCGCACGGAACCGCTATCTGTAGTCATGAGGTTGGTGCTCCAATAGGCGAGCGGCGCCAGTTCGAGGAGTCTGCTCTGATTGAACCCCCCGCGCTGGATGGCCATGGGCACGCGCTGGCCCTTGATCAGGAACCAGTGGTGCGAGTCGGTGAAGCCCAGGGGCGCGAAATGCCGATTGACGGCCTCCTCGACGACCTCGCGGGTCGGGCACTCGGCGATGAAGGCGGCGGGGTTCCCGCCTTCGGCCACCAGGTCGGCGATGTCCCACCCCTGCGGCCGGCCCTCGATGCGCAGGACCCGGGCCTGCGGGAGCCGGCGCTTGATGGCCATGGCCGCCTTGAGACCCGGCTCATCGGCGTCGGGCCAGACGAGCACATCGCGCTTCTGGAGCGGCGACCAGTCCGCCTTGGCGACGGCGCTGGACCCGCTCGGCCAGGTCGTGACGATGAAGCCGTCCACCGGCACGTCGGCGCACTTCTCGCCCTCGACCACGAGTACCGGGAGCTTGCTCTTGAGGACCTCGTGCAGCCGGTACAGAGGCCGGTCGTCCTTATAGGGTTGGCCCTCATGCCAGCGCTCGTCGGCGCCGTAGTAGTAGGGGATCACGGCCTTGACGCCGGCGCGCTCGTAGCGCACCACGCAGAACACCGGCCGGCCCTGCGTGTCGTGATAGGTCCAACCCGCGACCGGTTGGCCGTGGCGCTCGACGGCCGCCTCGCCCTTGGCGACGGGATTGAGCGTCCGCAGCGGCACAGATACGGGCAACCTGGGCGCGGGCTTGTCGCGCTTGGCTTTGCCCTCGTTCAAAGGCCGGCCGAGCACCTTCTCCACCGCCTCCTCGGTAGTGAGGCCCTGCTGTTCGGCGTAGCAATCCAACACCGAGCCCCGGTACTCGGAGTCACCGAAGTCCTTGACCTGGTAGGTGCCCGGTACCAGGTGGCAGGAAGGCGTGTCGTCCTCGGGCCGGCGCCGCCAGTAGTAGTCATCGCCTCGCCGCTCTCCTTCAGGAAAGTAGCCGGAGAGATCGGCAGCAATCTTAGCCTTGGCTTCGTCGAAGGCACTACTCAAAATCGAAGATCTCCAAAAACTTTTGATATCTGGCGCGATTGATGCCGCGCCTCAGCTTCCGACCCCTGCCGAATAAGCCGCCGTTGTCCGCGTGCCCCATCTGCTGAAGGATCAGATTGAGTTCCATCTGGCGCAGGCTCATGTCCCGGATCAGCTCGCGGCGCTTGGTACGGATCAAAAACTCCTCCCAGTTGAAAAGCGCGCCCGAGCTCTCCCGGGCGCGCTCGATACGCTTGCGGGCAGATCTCTATTCCGGCGGTTTCGGCGGCACCGTTCCGGTGATGCCGAAGTATGCAAGTACGATCGTCGCCAAGCCGGCGGCGACGTACACCGCCTCCGGGGCCAGCTTTCCGAAGATCGCGAACCCCGAGACCACGCCCAGGCCGACGGCAGTCACCAGACCGCCGATGCCCCACTTCTGCCTCGTGCTCAACGCCATTGAGCACCCTCCCTACGCATCCGCGCCCGCCGCACCGGAGCGGGAAGAAAAGACTCACCGCGCGGGGCGAGATCCTACTTTCCTTCTCCGTTGAACCAACTCAAGTAATCCGCTTTTCGGATCAGATACATCGGCCTCTTTCCTCCGCCCAAAGTCAGCGCCTTAAGTTTCCCCGAATGGATCAGCTCCATGACGATGCCGCGCCAGACGCGCAGGAGCGCGGCGACCTCAGCGATCTTCATGGGATCGGGCAGGTCCTCGATCTTGGGCGGCGGCGAGTCCTTGAGGCGGCGGCTCATAATCGCGCTCCACAGAATCGCTCCACGGCCTCGCCCAGAGCCGGGATCAGGAGTGCGAGCCGGCCGGCATAGCGCCTGCGCAGCCGGCGCGTCTCGAGGAAGAAGCGAAAGAGGCGGATGAACTTACTTCCCATGGGATTCCACCTTTTCGACGGCGTAGGTCAGCCGGGAAATGATGTCTCTTTTCGCCCAACTTTCGGGGCACCGCAGAATCTTATTGATCTGCTCTATCAGCTCGATGCAATACGGGTTAGCGCCCATGGCGGGCTCCCAAGCCGAGGATGTTGAGGAGGCGACGAATGATGCCCTGGCGTTGCGCCGGATTCAGGCGGTTCCAACGGGCGATGGCCGCTTCCCTCGTTTTGCCATAGCAGTTGAGCGCGTGGGTGTCCACGTGCTTATAGCAGTAGGCGGAATATCCCCTGTCTCCCCAGAGGTCGACTATCGGTTGCTTGCCGCAGAGAATGCACGGATTCGGTTTCATACAAGCTCCTTGATCTTCCAGGCGGGCTTCACAACGTCGTGGAAGAGGATCGGGCAGTGCTTCCGGCCGGAGGGTTCCTCGATCACGTGGCAGTGGGAATCCAACCCGCAGTCTTTGCAGAGGCCCAGCTCGTCGGCGAAACGGTCCCGCGTCATCTCCATGACCCGCTGCGGGACCAGTCCGTCCAGGAAGTAGTCGCGGTGGTGGAAAACTTCGCCACGCCGGCGCAGGATTACCCAGTAGTGCATCAGGCCTCCGCCCTCGCGAACAGGTCGCCTTGGATCGTGGCGCCCGCGACCTTGAGCAGTTCCCGCGCGTGCTCCGCGGTCTGTTCCTGCGCGGCCTGCAGGCCCTTGCCGTGATTACGGCCCCCGCAGACGCAGTCGCAGTCAGGGCCCTTGGCGTCGTAGCAGCGGGCGTCGCAGCGGCGCTCGCCTTCGCTGTTGCCGATAGTGATGAGAGTCATGGATTGACCCCAATCATAGCAGTCGCGTCACGGGCAGCGGCCACGCCTTCCTCAATCGCAGCCCACAGAGTCGGGGCCAGCCAGCGGCGCGATTTTTCGTCGAGTAACAGCGCCTCGTATGGACAGGCCAGCGCAACGACCACTTTCCGCAGGCGCTTGACCTCGTCGATGAGCCAGCGCTTGTCGGCGTCGCCGCAACCGGCCTCCTGCCACCGCGCCTCGACCAGCGCCAGACGGTCCGGATTCTCATAAGCCTCTACCAGGCGCTCTAAGACAGCAGGATCTACACCAAAAGCATTGGCCAAAGCGCGAATCATGTTCATGTTTCCTCCGGATGGGCGGCCTTCCAGCTCCCGAAATCCGTATGCCGCCCCGGCGCGAAACCCGCGAAGCAGCCGGCGGCGTCGAGTAGGATCTCGTCCAGCCGGCCCTCGGAGTCGTAGTAGAGCAGGCGCCGGTCGGTGGGTAAGAATCCGTGGAGGTGGAGCTCCGCGACCACACCTTCCGCGTCGTTCGTGACGCTCGGGTGCTGGTCCCACGGGCCGAGGTCCTTGATCACCAGCGGCTCGCCCGGCTGGTCCTCGACGATCTCATAGCGCGCGCGGTTCATCGGGCCACCTTCTTCTCTTTCGATTCGAACCAGGTTGGGTGACTCACGAAACCAAGCGCAAGCCATAGCGAGATCTCCCGGGTTTCATATCTTGAATAACTGCGGTCGATCTCGTCGATCATGTCCCCCACGGTGCCCGGCGTCTGAAACTTCTCGTCGATCTCCGCGTACTGGGCCAACTTCTGCTCGTCGCTCAGGATCTGATTTTCAGCCACGTCAAACTTCATGGCCATCACCATGACGATCTCGGATAGCCAGTAACCCTGAATCACCCGGCCCTTTTCCGCTCGGCTCATCGCGACCCAGTCAAAGCCGTCCATCTCCTCGACTGTCTGATTCCAGCCGGCGGCGGCCGCGATCGCCAAGATCAGGGCCACAGCCATCATCGTTTTCCTCATTGTTTCCTCCCGAAACAGGGCACCTCGGCGCGTCCGGCCGAAATACGATGCGCGCCGAGGGTCTGCTCTCTTATCTCAGAATCTGCTCGAACACCGGCAAGTCGTTGATCTCCAGGAACAGCTCGAAGGTCTCCGCTGGCTGGTACTCACTCGCCGTGCCGATGGTGATCACGGCCTGGGCCTTTTCATCCCCGTGCTGCGCCAGGAACACCATCGCCAGCTCCTCCAGGGGGCGGATCTTTTGGAGTTGGCGTAAGACGGCGGCGCGTTTGTGTTGTTCGATGAGTTGCATAAAGCCGTTCTTCTGCTTCGTCAATTTCGTATTCGATTCTCCGATCCCGCGCATCTTGTTCCTCCTCTGTCAGTTCATCGCAACCCGAAAATCTTTCGTAGGCTCCGCTATCTTGGAGCCAGGAATCATAATTCCTCATGTCAGGCAGATTTCCTTTTCCACCATTCGCGCTGATTGCAAGAAATGCAGAGAACTCGAAGACCGAGATTTTTTGGAAAACTTTTTTTTCTTAGCCAGTAATAGAAATTAGAACCGGACATTGTTCGATTCTTTTCTTTGAAAGGTCGGCGGAATTCTCCACCGTCGCCATTTGCATGATCGAGTGTTAAACGGTTATATTCACTTTCTCCACAGATGGCGCATTTGCCGCCATACACATCTATGACTTTTTGATGAAGAATTTTGCGACGCTCATGGGCCTGCTTCTTACATAATTCACGATGATCCCGTCGCCATTTTTTAACTCGTTCTTTTTCTTTTTCTGGATGCGCTTCGCGCCATTTTTTTCTTGATTCCCTGGCCTTATCTAGATTTCTTAGCCGCCGTTGTCGCTCTATTTCTTTGTATTCGGGATGTCTTAATCTCCATTGCCGATTTACTTCTTTAGTTTTTTCTGGATGTGCTAATCTCCATCGGAGACTTCTTTCTCTGGATTCTTCGCGGCGTTTCTGAAGTTCTTGATCAAGGAGCGGCCGCGGCAAGGAGGTATTGGAATCCGCGGCCGCCCGGACAACGTGAGTCGAACCCGTTTTATCGTTGAAATACAAGTAGAATCCGTGCTTGCCGTAGTCGGCAAAGCACTCCTCCAGGCTGCGCCGGCCGGCGCAGGGCTGGATCTCGCCGTAGCGCGAGCGGGCGTCGGCGAGGAGGGCCTGCTGGAGGTCGGTCATGCCTCGGTCTCCTGTCCCGTTAGAGGATGCTGCCGCTCATATTCCGCCAGCCCGAGGCGTATGAGCATCTCGGCATGCCGGCCGATCCCGGGATATTTGCTGTTCGGGATGCCGTGTCGCCGGTTTTCCTTCTTGGCTATTTGGATAACCCGAGCCCGGAGTTCCTTGGGCAACCGGACGGGAATAGTCTCGATATTCTTGCTCTTCATCATTTAAGATGATAGCCCACACTTGTGGTCTTGTCAAGATTTTTTGAAAAAAATATTTGCAATTCCCCGCCGGATGATCTACACTTGTAGGCTAAAAGGGAGGGGGCAGAGGAGGTCAAAAAAGTATGCCGAGACTCAAGAAGCGAGCCCCCGCGACTAAACCAGAAAAGATCCGCATCTCTAAGAAACTGAAAGACCGCTGCCTCGAAACCTGGAAAGAATCTAATGATAGCGAGAAGCCATTCAGCGACTTCTTGCGCCGCCTGATCCATATCGGGGTAAACATCTATGAGAGACAGATCCTCCCGATCGAGAAGGGCGAGCTCGCCTATAATGAATCTGAGAGCACCTGGGATGGCATCGAGCGCAGAAGAGAAGAAAGGCGAAAATTGGGCTCATGACGCCCAAGCTGGATGGCGGGCCGCCGGCTGGGCGCATTATAGATTTCAAAAAGGCTCGCGCAGCTATGATTATTCATTTTAAGAAACGAGGAGGTGTCCTATGACCCGCGCGGTCGCGATTCTCTTCCTGATCCTGGCATTCAGCGCCTGCCAGCTCGATAGGGCGCTGCCGCCGATGCTATACACCGGCAGCGCCGGCTCGCTCTTCGAGGAGAGAACCCCGAATCCGGCCATGGGTGGGCGAGCGGCCATCGAGGCGTCGCTGATTGTCGAAGGAGATACAGTCTACAATTTTTTTGATTGTACGGAAGACGGGCGCATATTTCTGGAAAGCGCCTCGGATCAGTTCGTCAGTGATTGGCAGGAGGTCATCTTCTCTCCAATTTTGACCGGCGTGAATCTTCCCTATACTTTCAAGCTGGGAAATCTTTATTATACGTTCGCCATCAAGACGGTCGGCAACGACGGCATCTACCTATGGAAATCTTCAGATAAGGTGAACTGGCAACTCATAAACGGCGGCTCGCCAGTGCTATCGAGATCCGATGATCCGAGATCCATCTGGTATAATATCTGGAACGTCGCCGTCTGCGCCGACCCAGATGGCAAGATCTATCTGCTCGCAGAATGTGGAAGGCAGGGGAGCCTCACTGCGGCGACCGTCGGCCTCGGTTTTTCCTGGGGCTATCTGGAA
>Ga0153916_10004307_pt1 | contig 10749 bp, 7 predicted proteins | sample Opewatmetagenome_FD_109642 | JGI IMG/M metagenome (GOLD analysis project Ga0153916, IMG submission 109642) | Freshwater wetland microbial communities from Ohio, USA - Open water 3 Core 3 Depth 4 metaG | ecosystem: Environmental > Aquatic > Freshwater > Wetlands | place: USA: Ohio, Lake Erie, Old...
CGGACCCGACGAGATTCGAACTCGCGATCTCGGCCTTGACAGGGCCGCATGTTTGGCCGCTACACCACGGGTCCATGCGGGCAGTAGTTTACTATACATCTTTTTCCCCGTCAAGCCTGGAGGGAGGAAATTATTTTGCGAGGAGGATTTGTATACCTGCATTGCGAAACTCCTGGATCAGGTCAGCATCGGCCTGGTCGTCGGTGATCAGAGTGTGCATTACCTGTATGGGAGCAATAAATGCAGCAGCAGTTTTTCCCAGCTTGGTGTGATCTGCCAGGACGATCAGCTCACGACCATTTTCGATAATCCGGCGAGTTGTCATGACTTCGGGCAGATGGTCGGTGGTCAAACCATCGGTAACGCTGATGGCCTGCATGCCCATGAAGATTTTATCGTATCGAATCTCTGGAAGGGATAGCTCAGCAATATGACCCAGAAGGGAGAGCTCGGATTTGCGCAGGAAACCGCCGACAACCACGACGGTGATATCTTCACTGGAAGAGGATAATTCGTGTGCGATGCTGATGGCATTGGTGGTAACCGTAAGGTTTTTCTTACCTGCCAGGCTGGTTGCCAGAAAAAATGTCGTACTGCCTGAACCAATGAAGATCGAATCACTGTCTTTGATCAGCTCGGTAGCCAAATGACCGATGTGTTCCTTGATAGCTCGATCTAGGTGCATGCGACGAACTACGGGCGGTTCGGGAGGAGCTGGACGAGCTGCCAGTGCCCCACGGTGAGCGCGGATCAGCTGACCTGAGGCTGCCAGCTCTTGCAAGTCGCGCCGAATGGTAACCTCACTGGTACCGAAACGCTGACTCAGCTCGGTTACGGTGACTTTTTTGTCGTGCTGTATGGTTTCCAGGATAAGCTGCTGGCGTTCTTCTTTAAGATAGGCTGCCATAGGCTGCTTCGATATTATCATAATCGTTCAAGAATGTCAAAAATGTTCTTTCGTTTACTTTCGCTTGACAGAAAAAATTGGACATGCTATTCTATCGAGAAGAATCTGCTCGAACTATGTAGACCACGTAAAATGATCACGGATCAGATCCTAAGGGTCTGACGATGCTTCGCATCGTATGAGACCCTTAGGATCTCAGATCAAATCAGGAGTTAACGATGAAGAAGTATGACATTGTGACCTTTGGGGATCTATGCGTCGATTTTTTGATGACCGGAGAAGATGTCGTTCCGGAGTTTGGGCAGGTGGAGAAGATTGTTGAGGATTATTTTTTAGAGATGGGTGGGTCGTGTTCCATTTTTGCTTGCCAGGCAGCGAAATTAGGCTTGAAGGTAGCAATTTTGGGAAAAGTTGGGAAAGATCAGTTTGGAGAGCTTATTTTAAACCGGATGCAGGAGAGCGGGGTGGATACCCGGTACGTGGAAATTGATTCACAGCTTAAAACGGGCTGTGGAATCGCCTTATGCAAGCCAGATGGCGATCGGGCGATTATGACTTACATGGGGACAATTAACGTTCTGACAGAGGGGGATGTGCGTGATGAATGGCTGGCATTGGCGCGGCATCTGCATCACGGGAGCTATTATCTGCACACCGGATTGCGACCCGGGATTCCGAATATATTTCGCAGGGCAAAGAATCTGGGATTGACAATCTCATTGGACACAAATTGGGATCCAGAGGAACGCTGGGGGGAGGGATTAGAAGAAGCGATCCAGATGGTAGATGTCTTCTTTCCAAACGAGCAGGAGGCACTGCGCATAGCCAAGGTCAATGAACTTCAAGAAGCGGTGAGTGTGTTGCATAACCTGGGGGCAAAAATTGTCGCTGTAAAGCAGGGTGCAAAAGGTGCCATCGTTTCGGATAGAAAAAATATTAAGCACTGTAGCGTGGAGCCCGTGACCGGGGGTGACAGCGTGGGGGCTGGTGATAGCTTCGATGCAGGTTTTTTGGCAGGTTGGATGCGCGGACTTTCACTGGAGAAAGCGATTAAAATCGGCTGTGCTTGTGGACGCTCGGTTGCCAGCCAGGTTGGTGGGGTGAAAGGGCAGATTACCTGGGAGGAGGCTATCGCTGCTCCATGATTCCATGTTCAGAGGTGATGACCCGTTGAATGTGCTGCACCTGACCGGGGACAATTCCATCGAAGAGAGCCAGGTCGTGCGCCAATACTTGGGTGGGGATGATCTCTAAAAGTGGGAGGATATATTCAGGCAGCTCGGGCAGCGAAACATTACTCGCGCCGGGTAAATGGGTGGAGCCGACCCAGACGATTTTGCCACCTTGTTGGAGCAACTCTTCTGCCAGCTGGAGATTGAGGTGGGCGGTCTCGCCGGTGCCTTCAAACATCAGGGCACGGAAATGCGAGCTGAGTGCTTCGATCGGCCCCTGCCGGAACATACCGGTAGGCAAGGCGATGCAATCGCGCCGACTGGTTTCTTGAATGACCAGGGATCCGCTGACAGCTGAAGCCAGCGAAGGTCCGCGCCCGAGCAGGTATAAAGGATGAGCGTCATGCAGCGTACCGACGAGCTCCTTTCGCTGTGCGATCACCTGTTCAAGAAAAACGGGCAAGAGATCTACTGCTTGCTGGATCTCATTTACCATCTTATCAAATGCTCCAACAACCATGCCCGCCAGGAGTAACTCGGTAGCGGTCATGCCGAGAAAAGCAGATACCACCACCAGCTCATCCCAGCGCGAAAAGGTGGGAATACAAATATCGGCATTCCGTGCCACATTGCTCTCAGGCTCATTGGAAACAGCAATGGTTGGGATATGCTCCAGGCGCGCCAGGTTAATCAACCGGACTAACTCAGCCGTCTCCCCAGAACGGGTATTCAAGACGATAGCGGAGTCTTTCAGTCCTGGGAAAAGCTGATAAGCAGCTTCGGTGGCATCCAGATATTGTGACGGAAAACCGTTGCTCATCAGAAAATAACTGGCGGGAATGGTGGCATTTAATCCTGAACCCACCCCGGTAAAGATAACCCGTCCAGCCTGATGGATCATGCGGGTAGCTTTGGTAAGGAAAAGCCGGTCACTTGCCAGATGAGATTGTAAGACCGATTGTAAATTAGATGGGTTGGCGAGGATGTCAGTCCACATGCTCATGGTTTGCTCCAGAAAGATTTTTCGCGTTCTAATAAAGAAAAGAAAATTCGCTGGTGTTAATATAATTTGAGATTATATCATAAATGATCATTTATGAAAATAGAATGATCATAAATGATGATTGGTTGCATCGATTACTATGGTATGTTATAATATAATGAGTATAAGTAACAGATAATGCCTCATTGTTGCTTGTATGCGAAAGTTTCACTTGCAGGGGGAATTCACTTAGTAAATATTTTGCTCTTTTCCATACTAGGGTATTGAACGAATTATTTTATTGGTTCCTGTTTAATTCAATATATTGACTAAGCCTTTTTTTTATTGTTCGGAAAGGAGGCAGGTATTGGGTAGAGTCTTCAGAGAAAGAAACCTCTTAAATATTCCATTGAATAGAGACCCTAAGGAGAAGAATAATGACTACAAAAAATTTGAACCGACGTGATTTTCTTAAAATGGCGGCTCTGGCAGGAATTGGAGCTGGATTAGCAGCCTGCAAAGGTCAAGCGACGCAAGAACCAACAGTAGAAGTTCCTCCTACTCCCGAACCCGTAACCGTGACCGTATGGGGGTGGTGGGGAGACCGGATGAAATTCTTCCAAGACGGGGGTGACCGATATAAGCAAAAACAACCGAATGTGACGGTTGAAGTAGTTACGGTTGATCAAGATTTATGGCAAAAAGTATTTGCCTCAGTCCCTGCTGGCACAGGTCCTACTTTATGCAAGATGATCACGTCAAATTATTTTAAATTGAGAGCCGAGAACATGGTCATCGAACTTGATCCGGTCACATTCCCGGACAGCTTCTTGAAGGAGAAGTTCCCTAATCACAACTGGCAGGGATATGGGCGTTACGTGATGCCTGAAGGCGAGCAAACCGTGATCTTCGCTTATAACAAGAAGATGATGGAAGACGCTGGATTGGATCCGAACAAGCCTCCAAGAACCTGGGATGAATTTTTCCTGGCAGCGCAGAAGATGACTAAGGTAGATGCTAACGGTACTTTGACATTGGAGGGATTTGCCTATGATGACTGGCTGCCGTTCCATAACCCATTGTTCCAGAAGGGTGGGAATGCAATAAAACACGAGGGCGATCAACTGATAGCTAATTTCAACTCACCCGAAATGGAAGCCGCAATGCAATTCTTCGTTGACCTGGCACAAAAGTATAAAGCCTGGGATAAGGCATTCCCTTACTTTACCGATGCAATTGGTAATCGCCAGGCAGCTACCACCATCTGTGAAGCCTGGGGCCATGGGGTATGGGTATCCGACTTCCCTGAAGTCTATGCAGAATTGGGCTTTGATGTTCCACCCACTCCTACAGGCGAAGCCAGTCCTTATTATGGCAGAAAGAATATGGTCCTTGGTCTGGCATCCTTAATTAACCGACCGGAGAATGAGGTAACTGCAGGGCAGGCTTTCCTGGAATATTTCTATAAAGAAGACCTGGAAGGACAATTGGCAGTGAGCTCAATCTCAGGTCTAGTACCTGCGCATGCTGAGAATCTGGTCAACCCGAAAGTAACCGGTGATCCATTCTTTGCATTGGGTGCCAAGCTATCACCTAAATGCTACGATATCGTTGAAATTTCGGGACCATTCTCGGATCTGCAATATACTTTGATGGATATGCTCTTTGTGGATAATAAATCCGTCAAAGAGACCCTGGCATTTGGCCAAACCGAAATGGAGAAGGAAATCACTGCAGGCGACATCACCGCGATGTACTAAAATGACCCAACAGACTGGGGCCATCTAATAAGCTGATCGCACATTATGGACCACACAGAATGGTCACGAATCAGACCCCAAGGGTCTTCGAGACCCTTGGGGTCTCTAACCAAAGAAGATAAATCATGACTTTTTGGACAGCCCCAATCTGTTGCTATCTATTTTAGTTGCGGGAGGATCATTCGAATGACCGGTATCCAATTAAGGGTAAAATCGATCATCAACCTATTCGGGGGTATCAACGGTCCGAAAAAGCGCATGACCCTTTTCATCGTCGTACCAGCAATCATTTATTACCTGATCCTACGCTATTACCCTGTGTTCCAAACGATGATCCTCAGCTTAACAGACGCAAAATTACTTAGGAAGGACTATCAATTTATTGGTCTAGAAAATTATACTTTCATCTTCCATGACCCTCCCTTTGTCAAGGCGATCATAAATACCACGGTCTATGCTTTCGCCACCACCATATTAACCGTCATCCTGGCACTCATCCTGGCTTTCCTACTGAATCCATTGCCATACGGCAACAACTTCATGCGATTGCTTTTTTACCTGCCGATGATCACCTCAGGAATTGCTATTGCGACAATCTGGTTATGGCTTTACCAGGCAAGGTTCGGCTTATTCAACCAGGTCTTGGGCAATTTTGGAGTCCACCCAATACCCTGGCTTATTTCTAAGGAATGGGCTTTACCCAGCTTGATCATCATGGCGATCTGGGGAGGTGTAGGGTACGATGCAATAGTGTTTATCGCTGGAATTCGTGGGATTCCCACAGAATATAATGAAGCGGCGAAGATCGATGGGGCAACAGAGTGGCAAATGGCTATACATATCACATTGCCTTTGATGAGCCGTGTGGTTGTATTCATCGTTGTCACCAGTATCATTGGCAGCTTCCAGGTTTTTCAACAAGTATTTTTAATGACCCGTGGAGGACCTTTGGATTCCACCCGGGTAATTTCGTTTAGTATTTATGATTATGCGTTTTCCCGGTTAAAAATTGGCATATCGGCTTCGATGGCTTTTGTTCTCTTTATTATCGTGGGTGTTCTAACAGTGATACAACTTCGAATGCAGCGCCATGATTGGGAGTTATAGCATGGCCAATGCCTTCGTCCTGCGGAAGATAAAAAAGTTATACCTGATCAATTATCTTGTTGTTGGATTAGTAGCTGCGACAATGGTGTTGCCATTCGTATGGATGGTCTTGACATCTTTTAAAATGCGCGGGGAAATTCTTTCGATTCCACCGTCATTCTTTCCCAAGGTATGGACACCTGAGAATTATATCGATGCTGCCAGCCGGTTAAATGTCCTGCGGATTTATTGGAATACTTTTTCGGTCACGATCATTAAAACTTTTATCCAGATATACTTGAGCGCGTTATTAGGTTTTGTGTTTGGGAAATATGATTTTAAGTATAAAGAGGTCGTATTCTACTTCATTCTGGCAACAATGATCCTGCCATTTGAAGTTTACATGATCCCTTTGTATCGGATGATGGTGGCGGCGAAGTGGGGTGATTCGTATCAAGCGCTGATTGTTCCAATGATGTTCAGCGCTTATTCGACATTTTTAATGCGTCAATTCATGTTTACGATTCCGAATGATCTGTTGGATGCTGCGAGAATGGATGGTGCAGGGGAATGGTTTATCTTTCACCGCCTGGTGGTCCCCCTGTGTAAACCAGTTTTAGCTACATTGATCAGTTTCTACTTCATGTGGAACTGGAATGATTTCCTTTGGCCGTTAATTGTAATTTCGAGTCAAGAGAAGATGATGCTGCCTGTAGCACTCTCAAGTTTCGTAGCTGAGCATGGGACTGATTATGGTTTGATCATGGCTGGTGCAGTAATGGCATCTCTCCCCGTCATCATCGTATTCGTAATTTTCCAGAGATATGTTGTACAAGGGATTTCATTGACCGGTTTAAAATAAATGCTTTTAAAAAAATTGGAGGTTGGTAAATGAAAATAAAGTATACGGAGAAATCCTTGCCGGTCTTATGGGCAGGTGAAGTAGTTGTGGTGGGAGCATCTTTAGCTGGGATGACATCGGCTTTAGAATTTGCTCGCGCCGGGAAGAAAACCTGTCTGGTTGAGCCTCGGACTTACCCGGGGCGGGATTTCTTCGCATTTCTCCGCCCCTGGTTAGAAAAACCTGCTGAATATAATTACAGGGATTTTCCTGAAATTCTTCGGGAGGCGGTGAGGACTACCGGGAAAAGAGCTTCAAACGGGGAATACCCACTTCATCCGGATGTAGTGAAGTTGATGTTTGAGGATTTGTTACTCGAAGCGGGTGTTAAACTGCTCTATGCCAGCCAGCCAGTGGGTATCCTTCAAGGAGAAGGCGGAATCCGGGGAGTCGTCATTGGCAATAAGTCGGGCAGACAGGTGTTGGAATGCCGGGTACTGATCGATGCAACCGAGACAGCATTGCTGGCGCGGTTCGCAGGTGAAAAGTTTTCCGGGTTTAGAGGCCAGGAAATACCCTTTTCTACAACGATTGAGTTTTATAAAACAGGCAAGAACAGCGGTCTTTCCATCGCAGTACCGTCATATTTAGGGATTGAAGGTGATATCGTTCACCTTCATAAAGGCTACCGCGGCAGTGGTCACGTGCTGGTGGAGTGCGTCACGAAGGGACATGCCCAGGTGAACAATCCTATCGAAGCCACTCGAAGAGAGTATGACTTGCGAGATCAAGCAATCCACGTGGCAGCTTACCTAAAGAAAAATATTCCTGCCTTTCGGAAAGCAAAGTTGACGGCGATTTCCCATGAAGCATATGGATCGAAAGCGCCTGTGTTGACCCAAGATCTCCCCGACTGGATTGACCCATTGCGCCTGGTTAAGATCAAAACTCGATTGAACGGAAAACAATTCCTGGAGCTACCGTTAGCTGCTTTTGCAGGGCGGGTTCCAGGTTTATGGGTGGTAGGTGAAGCGGCGCGGTTGGATGAGCCTGTCAGGGAAGTCTTTTTGGATCCGGTAGCGTCTTGCAGGATTGGGGAAGCCTGGGTGGTATGTTTGCTGGCACACTGGGACCAGGTCTGTGCGAAGAAAATTGGAAGCCTGGTAGATATTCGCAGACCTGTCCAGGAGAACCAAAAAGTCCAGATTATGGAACCGAGTTACCCGCAAAAGGGAAGATTGTATAAGACGATAACTTATCAAGGTTCGGATGTGCCTGTGATCAGTGATGTCGATGTACTGGTTATTGGAGGAGGTTCCTCCGGTGCTTTGGCGGGGATAACCGCGGCGCGCCTGGGTGTACGCACCGCTTTAGTCGATATGAATCCTGGGTTAGGCGGGACTGGCACCTACGGAGGTGTGGATAGTTATTGGTGTGGCTACCGCGGTGGGGTGATTCCACAATCAATTTCATGGGTCGATCAAGTTAACGATGAATTGGGCTTTCCACATATGAAGGGATTGGTCCCTCTTTGGAAGATAGAAGTGAAAGTCCATGCTTTCCTGCGCCAAGCTTATCAAGCTGGAATGGAGCTAGTCCTCAATGCGAAAGTAACGGGTGTCATATTGGAAGGAAGGACAGTAAAGGGTGTGGTTGTTGCAACAGCCTTGGGACCCGTGGTGATGCTCGGTAAAGTCGTCATCGATGCAACCGGGGATGGGGATGTAGCGGCATTTGCGGGCGTCGAAAATCTCTACGGATCAGAAAGAGACCATTCCACCATGTGGTTTGCATACCATCAGGTACCAATCCCTGGGGTGACACGGAATAACTTTACCAGCACTGTTGATGTACGAAATATTGAGGACTATACGCGCGCGATATTATCCGGACGGCGGCGAGGCAAGATCGGTATCGATCACGACCATATGACCTATATTGCCCCGAGAGAGACCCGACACATCTTGGGTGAGGAAATCCTGACCCTAAACGATCATCTACTCCGGCGCGGCTGGCCAGATGTGGTTTATATCGCTTTTTCCAACAACGATATCAAGGGGCAGATTTCATCGGATTGGATGCGTATGGGATTAATCCCGCCTCATTTGGAGATCGAGGTGCCATATGGGGCTCTGTTGCCGAAGGGATTAGAGAATATCCTGGTGACAGGTAAGGCAGTATCGACAACGCATGATTCCCTTGCTGCGATCCGCATGCAATCGGATATGGAAAACCTCGGTGCTGCTACAGCCATGGCGGCAGTTATGGCTGTAAAACAGAATATCCCACCTAGAAAAATTGATGTCGGTTTATTACAGATTCAACTGGTTAAGATGGATTTGCTTCCCGAAGGCTTGTTGAACCGCAAGCTTGTGCCTATCTCCTTCAGTGACCATGAGATTGAAGAATTGATCGCCTCAATCGACGAAAATCATCCTTTGTATGAATTTTCAGATATGCGGCTGGACGAGGTGTTTCAGGAGAGGATCGCGTTGGTGGATGTCGTAGCCTCAGGACCAAAAGCGATCCCACTTTTAGAAAAGGCACTTAGCCATGCCAAACGTCCAAGAGCTGTCTTATTAGCGCAGATGCTTGCAATGATGGGAGCGGAATCTGCGGTACCCATACTTGTTGATGAGCTGCAGAAACTATTTAGCAATGACTTTCTACCGGTACGCGAACACAAGGTGGCGCAAGTGAACAGTTTCGCTCCCGATCAGGCTGCAATGCCAGTGGCGGCTCATTTGCTTTATTCGCTGGGTATGACTCGTGATCGACGTGCTTTGCCCGTGTGGCAGCGGGTTGTAGATTTATTGAAATCTGCTGTTAACGAGGATGTAACCAGACAAGAGAAAGCTGTGTTTCATTATGTCGATGCAGTTTGTGTGGGAGCAGAGCAGTTGGGTGAACCCGCAGCAGTGCCTATTTTGAAGCAACTGCACAGCTATCCTGTTTTTCATGGACATACCTTATCGAGTGGATTTCAAGCGAATTATCTCAAGGAACGCCAGGCTTACCTGGAGGTCGTGATTGGGAGATCGCTGGCTCGCTGTGGGAGCGCCGAGGGATTGGTGGTGTTGATCAATTATCTCAACGATGCACGTGGGTTATTGGCTGAGCAAGCTCATGATGAGTTGATTGCGATCACTGGACAGGATTTTGGTAAAGATGTTAATGCCTGGACAGAGTGGTTGGAAGCAGAGGGAGAGTTCTTAAAGCCAAAACCCTGGGAGGGGAAAACTGAGGCACAAGCTGTTTGGGGAAAAGAGCTGCTTACAACTGAAATGGAAAATCCCCGAATGGCATTTGGAAGAGACCGAAGTGGATATCAAGCGATTAAGTAGGATTAAGAAGATTGAGATTAACCGGCATTTCTGCACAAGTTTTATCGAATCGAGAGATTGCACTGATTCATCAGGGCGCGTTGCGCATTTTGGCAGAGATGGGGATGGAGATCCAAAATGAGAATATGCTATCCATTTTGAGTGATTATGGATTGCACGTCGATCATGAATTGCAGCGGGTGCGGTTTCCAAAGGAATTCGTCGAGCGATTTATCGCAGAGGCAGAAAAATTTGATTGGGTTCAGGCGAAACCGACTGTGAAAGCCGAAGCTGGAATTTATTTGAGCCAATTCCATGAACCAGAGACCCTGGAGTTGGTGCCCTGGACAGAGGAATACCTGGCATTTTATTCTGTTTTGGCGCGCAGCCTGCCGAATGTGAACGGGGCGAGTATGCTCGGATGCAGGCTGCCTGTTCCCGCAGAGCTGGAACCTCTGTATGAGCGATATTACAGTTGGAAGTACGGAATGGAGGAAGGTGGATCGATTCACCTGGATCAATTATGTCCGTACCTTTACGAGCTATATCAAATAAGGGCAGACCAAACTGGAGAGCCGATACATAAATTATTCCATGGGACAGTATATCTCCTTCCACCGATGAAACTAGGCAGGCATGAAGCCTATCAGGTGATGTATTTCAGGGAACGGGGATTAA
>Ga0153916_10004308_pt1 | contig 10749 bp, 14 predicted proteins | sample Opewatmetagenome_FD_109642 | JGI IMG/M metagenome (GOLD analysis project Ga0153916, IMG submission 109642) | Freshwater wetland microbial communities from Ohio, USA - Open water 3 Core 3 Depth 4 metaG | ecosystem: Environmental > Aquatic > Freshwater > Wetlands | place: USA: Ohio, Lake Erie...
CAAGTTTCACGGCGATTTCCCTGCTGCTAAGCCCCTGGTCTGCCAGTTTTTTCACTAAATCATCCACCGGCAGGGGTTTCGGTCCGGGCTTGGTGCCATTATTTCCTTGTTCTGTTTCAAGAGGCTGGGACAAATTACCACCTTGAGAAATCATAGGGGCTGAGGGCTTATGCACCATTTCCTGAGCCTCCGAGGGCTTAGTGGTGCCTTTCAACCAGTGGCAGCACCATCTTGTCCCACCACAGCCAGGGCAGCTCCCGATAAAGTCGGCACCGGCCATGACAACCTTCCCACAACCAATACAGATATACTGCCAGTCGTTTGCCTCAGTCATTTGATATAGTGCCCCTCCGATTCACCCCCACCAGGGTGTAGGTTGCCCCAGCCGTCAAAGCCCGGTCTAGCCGCTATGCTATCAGATAAGTACACCCGCCCAGGGAAGTCCATATACGCCATCCGGCGATTCTCTATTGGTGACTTACCCCAGGGCCAGCCAATAGGGACTTTGATAGGCCGGTGGTACTCATCGGCATTTAATAGCTGGACTGATACTACTTTCTCTCCCTTGTTGATACTTTCGAATAATCTATCAATGTCCCACCAGAAGCTCTCATGTGTCTGGTTGATAGCTATACAGAAGTAACGAGAAGTGGCTTTCCAGTGCCTTATGTCGTCCACCGATATGTCAATTACCCCATCAGCCACGTCCTTAGCATCCAACGGGTGAGCAAAGGTCTGGCCTTTCAGCCCCCGGCCATCGTCGGCTATCTTGGCTGCCTTCAGCGATTCCCGTCGCTCCAATACGGCCTTGTGATTCCTCCCCCGATGCAATATGTATAACTCTTGTGTAGTCATGCCGAATCGTGGCTTTTGTGTTGCCAACCTATCGTATTCGGCCCGCTTCACTATACGCTTGGTACTCACTGCCTCGATGTTTTGGCCTTTGAATAGTTCCTGTTGCCTTGTCATTGTTACCCCTTTGTGTGTCTGCTAACCCTTTTGCGTTTTTTGTTAACCTTTTTACCGTATTTGCTGGACAATAGCCCATAAAAGGTTAACAATTCGACAGTTTGCTTATTGGAATACCAGGTTTTCTCAAACTCGACTTGATACCAACCCCGCTGTGTCAACCCGATGTGGCTAGTATAGCCATCATCAGACATACAACGTTCCCGGTTGATCAGGCCCTCTTTTCCCAGCCGTCTAATTGAACGGCTGAAACTAGCCCTCTCTGAGTTCACCATAGACTTGCCTTTGAATAATAGCTGCCGTACAGCCCTAAGACTTAGCGCACCACGCCATACTTCCCTATCCCATATTTCCCGGTCACTCAGAATTATCAATATCATTCTTTGTATCTTGCTGTGGCCGATGTAGGGGGCCCAGGGGTAAGGGGTTCGTGAAACGTCATTATCCAGAAGTCTGTCCTGGTCGTCCCAATATGTAGTCTCTCCCCAACTACCTAAAAGCCCCCGAGGTCTTGGCGTTGTTACCTCAGTTGGGTCACTATTGTCCACAATCAGATGAATTTGGCTATACATCGTGTTACTCACCTTTGCCCACCTTTGGCGCCGGCACTACCTTTTTGGACATAGTGCCTTCCAGAAAATTCCGCAGGACGGCCTGCGGAATTAGTATTTTCCCCAGAATCGGGAAAGTGGGTAATAAGGTCGGCACGACGGGGTGCCGGGCTTTCCCCTTTCATATAAAAGCGTCCAAGTTTTCTGTAATTCATCAGTAGGCGTCCATCGTGGAACTCCTTAACTTTTGTAATGGGCACCAGCCACTCCTTATATGGCCCATAGGTAACCCTGTAGGGACGTAATTTAATTACGTCCCTACAACTCAGCCTGTACCCATCGCAGAACGGAGCAAGGTTTTCACAATTCATCAGCCCCGGAGCATCGCAAAAGTGACCAGACTTTTTGAAATTCATCAGTCGGTGACCATTGTGAAAGTCCCCAGGCATTTTATGGTTCATCACCTTGTCCCCATCGTAAATGTAGCCACTAAACTTCATTCTCATCACTATGTAGCCATCGTATCTTCATGTGCAGGAAATGTTTCCTTAACATGGCCTTCCCGTTCGTCCACTTTTGGACTAACGGGGGCCCGTGCTATCAACCTTCGCTTTAGTGTGCTTCGGGGTATGCCCGTCTGTTTGGCTGCTGCATAAAGTGACATTTGCCCGGATTGAATTGCCTTTAGAATCTGCTGCGGTATTCTCACCTTATCCTTTGGCCGTCCCAGGCGCTTGCCTTCGGCCTTTGCCCTTCGTAACCCGGCATTGACACGTTCCACCAGAACAGCCCTTTCAAACTCAGCTATGACAGCCATTATTGCGAAGATCGCCCGTCCACCAGGCGATGTCGTGTCTATCTTTTCGGTGGTACTTATCAGGTCCACGTTTCGCTTGCCCCAATCGTCCGCAAGGTTTAGTAACTCACGGGTATTCCGGGCCAGCCTGTCAAACTTCCAGATAATGATGGTAGTTATCCGATGGTAGTGTATGTCTTTCTGTAGCTGATTCAGCGCCGGCCTATCCATACTTGCCCCACTGGTCCCGATATCCACATACTCAACGAAGGCCCAGCCCCTATCCTGGCAATAGCGCCGAAGTTCCAAGAGCTGTGTTTCCGGGTTTTGCCCTTTGCCCGAAGTGCTTACCCTTGCGTATAGTCCTACTTTTACTTCCTTTGCCATGTCAGTTCCTACAAAAACTTATGTGTACAGCTTCCGCTAGTGGTATCAACAAGTGTCCTTCATCGAAAAGAATATGCTTGTCGGGTGGTACTACCATCACATCACTAACCCCCCGGTGGGCCAGGGATACCGTCACCGGCTCACCGCGAGCCCTGTCCTTCAATATCGCCTTCACAGCGCAAGCCCCACAAAACCATTCCCCGGTATCTTCCCGTTGGGCCATAGCCCTGCGCCCACACTTGCAAAGATGTAAACCTCTTCTAATCATAGGCATTACCGCTATTGGTCTAGTACGTGTCCATACTTACTTTCTATAAAATTTGTTGGCTTTGCATTTCTTTTGTATAGTTTCTTTTGTATAGTTTCTTTTTTCTTTTGTGTGTCTCGTGAACTGGTAACTTTTGTTACCAATTTTGGTAACTCTGATTCCAAAATTGGTAACTTTTCGGGCTCATTTTGGTAACTGTCTGGTGGTGTGTTGTTACCATTATTGGTAACTTCTGTATTTATTGTTACCAATTTTGGTAACTTGGGTAGCCAGAGTTCATAATCCTTTTGTAAACCGATCAGGTGGCCAATCTTGGTAAGCATTCGGCGGCTCACCAGCTCGGTTATTGTCCGGGATACATGAGTTTTATATATCCCAGTTCCTTGAACTATCTGAGAATTGCTTATGCGGTCGAACTTCTTTTGATAGCCATAAGTCTTTCGTATAATGAAAACTAGAACTTGCCATTGGTTCGGGCTTAGGTGTGCCCGCGCCATGTTATCAAGCAATTCGTTGGCTATTCGGGTATGCCCATCTTCTAACTGAGGATTAGCCACTGTGCACTCCTTGGTCGCCGTTGTCGGTGTTTCGCCATCTTTCAATTTCCGCTTGAGCGCGTGCGAAAGTATCATCTATGTCTTTGCGTTGCTCCGGGACCCCATTGACTCGTTTGCGCCTTTCCTGACGGCATTGAGGGCAGCGCCGCGGGGGGCTAAGTTTGCGATCTCGGTAATAGAGTTGCTCTCCGTAGGACCAGACAAAGCTTTGGTTGCAGTCGCAACAAATGATGGGTTTATCTCTAAACTCTATACCGGATTGTGGCATATCACTCTATCTCTCCTCACTTAGGGAGTCAGTTCGGCCCGCGCAAAGCCTCATCTAGTGCTTTGAGGTTTTTTATACGCTCCCGTTTAACCTGCCTAACGATTTTCTTTTCAAGCTCCTCTTGATTTTCCAATGCGGTTACCTTTCCCTTTTGTATCCTCGACTGTTTGGCCATACTATCGCCTCCTACGTCTTGAGAATCTGAGATTCCTTCCGTGTAGTATCCTGGCCGTTACCACGCCCATCGGTACATCTATCTCTGCTGGTATCCTGCCCATAGACTTTAGGGTTCGTTGTGGTGCGTGTCTTCCACGAGCCGTTATGATGCTTCCATATGGCGGTCTATGCCGGGAATACACCACATCTGGCTTTGTGCCCGTCGTGCGGAATGGTGGGAAGACGCTGACATAATATAATCCCTGTTTCCAGGTGGCCAGGGCTGGACCCTCGCGCCTTCGTTGTTGCTTGGGCTGTGATACTGTCGCTCTGGGCACTGGCTTTGGTTTTGGCCTGGGCTTCGGGTACGGGTAAGGATATGGCGAAGGCTTGGGGCTTGGGGTTGGTACAGGACTCAGTGTAGGGCTTGGAGTAGGGCTAGGTTTCCCACTCGGAATGCTCTTAGGTGCCTTACTGGGCTTGCTTGATGGGCTCGGTTTCACTGAAGGCGACAAACTCGGTACGGAGCTTGGTGAGAACTTAGGGCTCGGTGATGGCACCTTGCTTACTGCTGGGCTAGGTGATTGTTTTGGAGATACATTGGCGCTTGCCAAGCTGCGAGACACACTGGGTGATACCTTGGCAAGTGACCGCATCGTGCTGGGTGCCTTAGATACCATTGTGGAAAGTGCAAGCGAGGTGGCCGTTTGAAACCTCGGTGACTGAGCCAACTTGTAGGGATATATGGGGCTTGAGATTTGCCTTTCCAGCTTAGGTGATACTGATGCCCCTAGGGAATTCGGGATATGAACCACTACCGAAGGTGAAGCACCAGTTGGCACTCTGGATGAACTGGCAGGGATGAATTGGTATCCTATTATGTCTGATGGGGTATTTGCTGCAACGTCAAGCATTGCCTGCCTGATTCGCGGTAACACCTTTGCCAGTTGTGGCTTTGTATAGCCCATAGCCTTCGCCCATGCCTCTAGCCATTCCTCAGCTATGGCCTCGCCCTTGAAGGTTCGTAGGGTAACATAGAAGTCGGCCGCATCCTTTGGCACACCGGGTTGTGCTATACCTCGTTCTGGTGGCTGAAATGCCGTACCTTCTCCCGTCTGTCTTACTCGTAGGATAGTGTCGGCCTTTCTCACCCCGGACTCGGATAACCTCATAATACGAAGTTCACCAACCCCGGGATATTTAACCGTGATGGCTGGTTCGGATACCATCCGGCCATAAGAATAGGTACCAGTAGCGTCAAGTTTAGAAACCGGGATGTCACTCACTACCTCCTCCATTGAGTGTATATCAGCTATGTGGTTGCCTTCAAACGTGCCATTTATCTTCTTTTCAATGACTGTCGGCTTTTCTGGATTTATTCTATATGTTCCGCCGCCTTTGACTTTCAGGTCCTTCAATAATGTTTGAGTCCATGCCTCAGTTTGGGCTTGGTTCATGTTAAGGCTGATGTCCCAGTCGTGGATTGGTCGCCAGCTCCGCAGTTCCGGTGCCAGTTGTGCCTTAATTGTAGGACTGCCATACAGCAAACTGGCATCCTTTAGTTCTGACGCATTCAATTTGCCCATCCGTTCCATTACGGTGCTGATCTCGTTGGCGTTAAGCCGTTGTGTTGGTTCTATTAATACGTCCTTGTCCAGCCACGGCGACATCTTCCCGGCGAACAGGTTGCGGTCCTTCAGGGTTTTCGTAAGGTATTCTATTTGTGGCTGTGTCCACCCGGCTTTTTCTAATGCCGCCCGATTCACAAACACCTTGGTTTCCAGCATGGTTTCAGGTTTGTAACCATTCAAAATCATTCGTGCCTCTGGGAGTGTGATGCCCCTAGTACCCACAATCCACTTACCGGCAGACCTTCCGATAATAGGTTGGCCAGCCACAGATAATCCCTTCCATGCCACGGCTTTACCCTCCGTCGTTGGTATGCCTAGTCCTGAGATTTTGACATTTCTGGCAACGGTTGTAATAAGTGGTACGGCACAGAGAACGGCCATGCCTACCCCCATTGCTCTTTGCTCAGGTGTTAATCCTGCCCAACTCTTGGCTGTTCCATACCCTATCATGCCCGATAGTGCGGTACTCGCCCCGACGGTTATGACCTTGCCTACTACTGAACCCGCGATGGCCCCCGGTGCAAAGCCCAGGACAATTAGTGGAGCCTGGGCTGCTGCTATTCCCCAGTCGAGTGCTGTCACGTCGGCTCTTGTGTATTCCGGTAACACCGGTTTCGCCGGTGGTATGAAACTCACCAACGCCATCAACCCAGCTCTCTTATAGGAACTTTCAGAAAGGTGGTAAAACCCCTTGTCGGAGAACGATAATTTGCTCATCTCCTCTTGGGTGATAGTTTGTGGTAAGGTTTCCCACCTATCTAGCCTCTGTCGTTGTTTAGCTTGCCCAAAATAAACTGCGGGCCGGGGTTGTTTTTCATAGAATATGGTCGTGGCTTTTGTCAGTGCCGCAAAACCCTGTTGCTTCAATATCTGCTGCGATCCTGAGGGAAGCTTGTTAAACTGTTCCTTTGTTATGTACTCATCGCCCGGTACTGGTATTATGTCGCCCCGTTCTATCTTCTTTTGAAACTCCTCATAGGGTTCGTTAGCCTTGTCTATTGCGGCGACCATGGCATTATATCCCTGAGTTTTACCAATGTTGGCGAAATTAGTGCCATTTGTACTATCGCTGGCTACGAGTGATTGCCAGTCGGTTTTAGGAATCCATTGGCCGTCTCCAAGTTTCACATTCTCGTTTTCAAATGCCTGTTGCATGGCGGCAAACCCTTTAGTGGCTGCAATGTCTGCGTAGTGGGTCGGTAGAGCATAGAAGTCGGATTTGAATATAAACTGCCCGTCCGCACATTCGTAGTAATCAAATTTGAACTCCCTCATGGCGGCATCATAGCCCTCGGTAGTTACCAGTTTTCTATACTTGCTTGGCCACGCATCCCACCCAGATTGGCTAAACTCAATAATGTCGCCAGTTTTGCCATCCTTAACTTTTACCTTTCCTTCTACCTTTGGTTTAACCTCTTTGGGTTGTGGTTGCCCTATCTGCCTGCTTATCCGTAAGACTTCATACCCGGCACTCTGTGCCTTCTGCCTTGCGGACTTTTCACTGACGGCCTGGACGGTAATGTTTATCCACTTGTGGTCCTTGTCCCATGTACCAATCTTCCAGATATCCGCAGTCTGGACGTCAGCAGGGCATGCAGCCCTAGCGTTGGCGGTGGCAAGCTGGTTGAGTTCGGTCTGCGTCATGGGGATGGTGATTCGGATACCAGCCGATTCTGGTATCTGTATCTTTTCAGCCTCGGTTTCACCCACTGTGGGCGTAATGCCCTTGAAGGTCGTTGGTGCCCTGTATGTAGTGGCGGGCTTGACACCTATGGGCGATGTAGGCGACGGCACGACATACCCAGCAGCCTTGAGTGCCTCAATGTCGTATCCAGGGCCGGATAGTTGGCCCGACTTCTCGGCCAGGTATATCTGCGTCTCGACATCAAGTAGCGGCAGTTTCCGTTCAAAGTAGGCACCTGACGGTAACTTTACTAATGCCATCTTATGTCACCTCCTTGTGGCCGTTACTCGGGAATAACTCTCCCTCTGGCACCCTCAAAGCCTGGGCTAAGGCCCGCCTTGCCTTGGGCCAGGGGGCCCGTATGCCACGTTCAAAGTCTGAGATCACGCAGTTTGGCACTCTTGATAGGAATGAGAGCTGTAACTGCGATAGCCCTAACCGGGTTCTTATCTCTCTCAATTTATTGTTTCCCATGTTTTGCCTCTCTATTGTCACCTTGTATATAGTTTCGCATGACGCATACCGAATTATCTTACTGAGTCTAATTGGGTATGTTATTTAAAATTTTACAAACCTAGCCCCCCAATTATCTTACGTACTTTGAGTGCGTAAGATAATTAAAATTTTAAACATTGCCTTACGTTCATAGACTTGTTTTGCTAGGTTTTGAGTATGTCCTGAATAAGCCTCCGTGGGGTCGGCCAAAAAGAAAGGCCGGGAGACTATCCCGGCCTTTGCGCTTGCCCCTGAAGGCTATAGTCTCCAGTTCTCCACTGGCGAGGCTGTTTGATGGACCTTCAGCATATCCTCTACTCCAAGGGTCGAGACGTAACGTTTTGTCATTTCGAGGGAGCTGTGTCCCAACATGATCTGAAGGGTAAACTGGTCGCCCTTGTTGCGAAGGTACTGAATTGCCGCCGTGTGCCTGAAGGTATGGGCACTCGTTCTTACTTCGTGGCCTATGCCGGCAAGTTTCCCCAATCTACGAATCATCGTACTGATACCTCGCGGCTGTAGTGGCTTGTTTTCCGCGGTCAGCCATAGGGAAGGTGACTTATTGTCCTTGCGGTGTGCCCAGTATCTCAGAATAGCCAACTGCGTGTCTTGGGATATGCGAACACGGCGTTCCTTCGAGCCTTTCCCCATTACCTTGATCGTGCCATTATCAACATCCAGGTCGGTGACTTGTATTCCTGCCAGTTCACTCAATCGCAACCCGGTGTCCACGAAGGTCTTGACTATTGCTTGGTTGCGCAGTCCTAGAAACGTATCCCCGCAAACTGTCAGCATCCTCACAACATGGTCGCGGGTGAAAGGCTGAATGACCTGCCTGGGCACCTTCGGGGGATGCATCCGTTCCATGGGGCTTTCCTCTAGTACCTCTTCCTCAACGAGCCAATTTATGAATCGGTGTATACAGCCATAATAGTCATGTACTGAGCTGGCCTTGATGCGCTCTTGGAGAAATAGTAGGAAAAGCTTGGCGTGCTGCGGCGTGATCTGCTTGGGCTCACTGATACCTTGGGCATTACAGAAAGCTATGAATCTGCCAATTTTCTCGCCGTAATCGGCAATCGTCCGGGGAGATAAGCCGGTTACCTTACACGTGAGTAGAAAGATTTGTAGTTGGCCGCCTAAACTGGTGTCGGCGGTAATCGTGGGGAGCCGATTCAGGGTACCTAGACTTCTATTTAGCCATTCGTCTGTTTTGTTACTAATCAGGGTTTCTGTACTCGACATAACTTCATTTTGGGTCCCCCAGGTATCTTGATTATACCACGTTTGTTGCGTATCTGCAATGGTGAGCCGTGGGAGACTCGAACTCCCGACACCCTGATTAAAAGTTACGCTATTGGAAACCTGGCAAAACAAGATACCCAAGGCAACCCTTCCTCCTTTCTATGAATTACTGCGAAGGCAAGCCTTATATCCCGCCACAAAGCCGATCATGGCCAGCTCATTGCCATCCAAGGATTCATTGAGGCTCATGCCTTCGTTGCGTTCCATGTCCTCTTGAACGAGGCTCAGGTAGTATTGCTTGGCTGCGGCCCGGGCTTTGCCAGTGTCCTCGGTATCATCATCGAGTCGCTTGTCAATCAATGCTTCGAGTCTTCCTTTGTCCTGTATTTGTGCTATTACTGCCATGTTTTCTTTCCTCCTTTGCTTTATTCTATGTTTTGAGACTGTGTTGAATCTGCGCCTATAGTCTTTGCCCTCCTTCTGCGTTTCTTCTTGGGTGTATCCCATAACAAGGATTTACACCGGGGACACATCCTGGGGTGCTCGCGCAGGCTGGGCCATTCATGCCCACAGCGCTTGCAGTTGTGTATATGTATGGTCATACTATCTAGTATATTACCTATTAGGTAAGTTGTCAATCCCTTCCAGAGAATAGAATAGTTGTTGCATTTCGCAATACTATCCTGACGACAATCCCTATATTCGGTGTAGTGCATGGCGCCAAGTATTTATCTCATTGACTTCGGGTGGAACGATATTGATTTTTACCACACCATATACGATAATGATGATGTGGCAGTAAGCAGTAACGCACCTGGGCGGCCTTACTACCGCGCCGACATTCCTTTTAGGAATGAGACAAAGGTACAATTCCTTGATGAGTTCTACGGCGCGATTGCCAAGCTAACCTATCGTGAAGTAATGGCATTGAGCAGGACACTCTCTGTCCACCCAAGCACCATATACAACTGGAAATATAGGCTCAGTTTTCCCAAGTACCATATAGCCATTGACATAATTCAGTGGTCCAAGCGGGGCAAACCGCTCAATAAAATCTATCAGCAACGCACCGTAGGTATGCTCTAGCACCAGCTTGCCTTGTCAGTATCCTTATGTTACCGTAGTAATTAGGTCTAGCCATGGTCACCTCATAACCTAAAGCCAAAGGCCGGCAGTGGTCGAATACTACCGGCCTTTAGCTATTATGGTAGGTAGTTATCAGCTTATCTCTTAAAATCGGTGTAGTCTGAGACATTAGCACGACTAGATCTGCGCCAGGTCCGTCGCACCAATCCCACTGTTTTATCTACACCAAACAAGAAGATTAAATCCCCCGCAATCAATCCCAACAAAAGTAGGAATGGCGTTGCCGAGACAAAGAAGCCCAGTCCAGTCCAGGTGCTTAGGTCTGGCCTGTTTAGAATAGTCAACGCGAATTGCGGCACCAGTAAGGTGATTACCATAATGCCCACAACCAATATGACGACAAACATTACGATCTTCTTTAAGTTTAAGTCCATGTTTTTGTCTCCTTTTACATTCTCTGCAAGGTCGCTACAGCAACGAACCTTGAATCCTCCTCTGAACAGTTCTATAAGATACACTGATTCCCTGCTCGGCAAGTTTCACGGCGATTTCCCTGCTGCTAAGCCCCTGGTCTGCCAGTTTTTTCACTAAATCATCCACCGGCAGGGGTTTCGGTCCGGGCTTGGTGCCATTATTTCCTTGTTCTGTTTCAAGAG
>Ga0153916_10004309_pt1 | contig 10747 bp, 7 predicted proteins | sample Opewatmetagenome_FD_109642 | JGI IMG/M metagenome (GOLD analysis project Ga0153916, IMG submission 109642) | Freshwater wetland microbial communities from Ohio, USA - Open water 3 Core 3 Depth 4 metaG | ecosystem: Environmental > Aquatic > Freshwater > Wetlands | place: USA: Ohio, Lake Erie, Old...
GAAAAGGGGACGATCCACCAAAGAAAAAAGGCGGTGATCAAGGCGTAGGGGATCCCATACAGGAACGCCGGGCTCCGGTTGGTGCGGAGATAATAGAGCGAAAGGAAAAAGGAAAGAATAACCAAGAAAGCCAGGTGGCGAAGGATGAAAACCGGATAGGCGACAAACGAGTAGCTGACTAGGCCGATAGCAAACAGATGAAAAGGATGAAGAAGATTATCGAAGAAAAAATCGAGGACGGGAAGGACGCGGTGTTCTGTCCGGTAGCGGGTGAACATGAATCTCGAAAAGAGAATAGATTCCCGGATGTAGCTCCGGGTCCAGCGGACATACATCCTGTTCATCTGCCGAAACTGCGACGGGGCCTTGCTGTAGACAACGGCGTTTGACTGGTACTTGGTCAGATGGCCGGACCTCAGCACAAAAGTAGTGAGAGCCCGGTCCTCGCCATGGAGACAGGGGGTTTTCATGAACTTCTGATTGACCCACCCCTTGAGGAGCGGGCCCAAGATATCCTTCCTATAGGCCGTCAGAGCGCCCGGGCATACCTGGACCGTCCCGAAGACGCTCTGATAGGCTCGGCCGAAATCGAAAGAAACGGCATAACGGACCGAAAGCATCCTGGTCAGAAAATTGTCCCGCTCATTGAGCACAGCCACGCGGCCGGCGACTGCTGCCACCTTCCGGTCTTTGATCAAAGGGACGACAAGATTCCTGATAGCGCTTCGTCCGATCTTGCCATCGGTGTCCACGGTGACGATAACCTCTCCCCGCGCCAGCTTCATCCCGGAGTAAAGCGCCCTCCTCTTGCCCAGGTTTCTCTCGAAGCTGATGACCCGCAGCTTGTCCCCGTATCGCCTTTTCGCCCTCTGCATGTAGAGGATGGTCATATCCTCTGAGCCGTCGTTTACGGCGATGACTTCGAGCTTATCCTGCGGATATTTGACGGCAAAAATCGAGTCGATGGCCTTGGCTATGAGCTCTTCCTCATTGTACGCTGGCATAATGACCGTCACTGACGGCCAATCTACTGCCCCAACGGATTCAGCCGTATCAGGTTTGTAGCGGAGCCAGAGCACTGTCCGGAAGAGAGTACCGGAAACGAAAATAATGCCCAGGAAGATCAGGAGATAGCCGGACATCCTCAGGAACGAACTGCTTTTCAGGAACTCGATCCAAAGCGAAAGCAGGCGGAACTTGCCTGCGATTATGACGACCGCCGCCCCTCCGGTCACAATCAAGAAGACGGCGATCGGATCGATCCTGTCCTTAAGAAAAGGCAGCGTAACCCGAAGGCCCTGGGGCCGGTTTTCCATCTCGATCTCTTCGAAGGCTTCTTCCCACATGGTTGATTTCGATTCATTTATACCTGAAGAGCCGAAGTCTAGCAAGTGGCAAAATATCTTCTGCATGCTTATAATCCTGAAAGAGGACCGGAATTTTCTTTACACAGAGTGAGAAAAATGGCTCGGTTTTTGCTTCTATTACTAATGGAATACTCATCTTGGCAGCACAGAGTCGCTCGGGAAAATGAACTGGGATAAAAAGAAAGAGGATGAGCTCAGGTCGATCCTGGATGAATTTTCCGGCTTGATCAAGGTTCATATTATCAAGTTCAACCCGCAGAAGTTCGGCCTCGACCCCGATGACATCTCTCAAGAGATCAGGATTAAGATCTGGCGACTCCTTCACAATGAGAAAAACATCAAAAACCAGGCGTCTTATATCAAGAAAATCGTGGATTCCTCGGTGATCGACCTTCTCCGGAAATGGAAGCGTGATGAGGGGATTATGTTGGTTGAGAAGCAGAAGAAGATTTCCGAAATAAAAAAAGGCTATCCCGCGGCCATATCGCTTGAGGAAAACTTGAGGGATACAGTGGCTGAAGCGGTTGACTCCCTCATCGATTCTCGCCGCAAGGTTGTCAGGTTGCACTTGATGGATATGACGATCGAGGAGATTTCCGGTTATTTCAACTGGAGCGCAAACAAGACACGAAATCTTCTCTATAGAGGTTTGGCGGACCTGAAAAAAATGCTGAAAAATAAGGACATCGATTATGAAGATAACCCCTGATGACCTTAAGCATGCCTTCAAGTCTCATATCAGGCGATGTGTTCCTCCGTCGCGTGCGGCATGCCCTCCCGCCGAAAGTATTTTCAGCGTATTCCAAGATTCGGCGCCTCCCGCCGATAAAGAAAAGATCATCGATCACGTAACAGGCTGCTGCTATTGCCTCCAGGAATTTGAGCTTTTCCTCGAGTTTCATCGCCAAGAAGAAAAGCCGATTGGTGATATCACTGGCTATTTCAAGATGAAGGGAAACCGGTCGGCAATTACCGGAAACAAACGTGGGGTAGCAAGGATTCGGCTGATTCCAAGATTCAAGGCTAGTCCCTTATGGAGATGGGCGGCTGTTTCCATATTTGCCGTCAGCCTTACGATTCTGTTCCTTGTGGGGATTAGGTCATTTTTCAGGACTCCCGAGGTCGGAGAACGGGGAAGGCTGCCTGGCCAGATCCGTCTCGTCTTTCCGGTCCGGGGGAAAGAAACAGGAATGCCTTTGGTTTTCCGCTGGGAAGGGACGCCCAGGACAGAGTACTATCTTCTCGAAATCTTCGATAGATCTCTCCTCCCCTTATGGAAGAGCCCTCGAATTCAGGAACTCCATTACAGGTTTCCCCAGGAGTCGGTAGATGTCATTAAACCAAACGAAGTTTATTTTTGGACGGTCACCGCGTGGCTCATAGACGGGACGAAGAGGGAATCCCCCCTGGAAGAGTTCACGATAAGAGAGTGAATTTCAGCGGTATTCAGAGAGATAATCTCCATTCAAAATGAACGCCGCCCAATAAAACGGGTGGGAAAAACGGGACTTCAGCATTTTGAGCTTGGCAAGGCGAAGAGATCGGGCTTTATTATGGCCCGCCGCAAGACAGCGGTAGAACTCAGGCATGATCTCCGAAGTGGACTTATCATTTATCTTCCAGAGGGACGAAATGGTCGAACGCGCCCCCGCATAAAAAAAAGACCGCGGTAGCCCCAAGACTCCTTCCCCGTTCTCCAACCGCCCCTTTCCTGACTGACAGGCAGATAGCACAACCAGATCCGCATTCAGCTGCAATTTGGAAATCTCGCGCGCTTGAAGAAAGCCATCTTCATTGGGGTCGTCATCTAATGTCAGGACCAAAGCCGAGCGCATCGGAGTTTTTTCGTCCAAGAACGCATGACAGGCAAAATGGATGAACTGGTATCCGTCGAGAGGCCTGCTCTTGATATTTTCCTCATTAGCCTGAGACTCCGAAAGGAGTTCGACTTCATCTCCGGGAAAACAGTGGGCAACGCGGTGGACTTCTCGTTTGCTATGAGGCAGCGCGGCCAGGTCAAAGCCGTCGTTCAGATAGATATCGCGAAGGACATCTTCATGTTTCTCCCGGCCCTTAAACGATCTCTTGTCGGCAGAGAGATAAACGGGAGCGCCGATAGCGAGGAGCGTTTTCTTATATTGTATTCCCCGTTCTTTTTCCTTGAGGTATACAAAAGAGGTTGCAGAAGGCGCATAAGATATATCGTAGAGCTCAATGAGATATCTGGGCATAGCGGTTACAGGATCGTTCCGCACCAACGATTCAAACGGCAGATAGTGAAGAATCCCGTCGGGGACAAGAATCAGATGGCCCACATCCTGGGAGAGCGCCTCCTGAAAGGGAAAGACGAGATCTCCATAGATCCGCCGCGCCGCAAGAATTCCCCGGAAGCTCCCGTCCGGAGGTGTGGAAATCATCTTCAAGTAAGCCCTTAGGGATTCTTCGATCTGCGCTCTGGAAGGAAGGGCGCTCAGGACTAATTTGTTTCTGGCGACTAGGATACCGAAAGACCTTTCTTCACCTAGATAATATTCCAGGATGGCAGCCCTTCCTTCGAGATAATGCTTCCGTATTCTATCGGCAGAGATCACTTGGGGAGAAGCGATTCCGAAGTGTTCCGCGGCTTCCGTATTTGCCCGATTGAGAAGGCTCGTGTATTCATCTTCTTCGCGATCCAACCGGCTAAGCAGCTTCTGCCTCTGGCTTTCTCCAAGACCATGACGCATGAGCTCAGAGACGGTCAAAGAGATCTTCCTGGATAAGGATGCTTCTTCGTTCTTATATCCCTGCTCCCCTGGGCCGGGGATCGGCTGATGCGACCTTCCCAGTTCTTCAAGGAATGCCCGCGCTTTTGCTTTTTCAACGACCTCAAATATCTCCGCATCATACCTTGCTGACTGCTCCTTTTCCTTCAGGTCGTATAAAAGATTGAGAAGGGCTTCATAGGCTTTCATTTTATCCCTTATAAACCCGACCCTATAATCATCCAGAGTGAGACGGTTTCGCATATAATCAATAGTGTCTATTGCCTTCTTGTAACAGACTAATGCAGCATCGCTTCTTCCTTTTATCTCTAAACATTGCCCCAGCCCAAAATAGATTTCCCAAAGCACATCGTTTCTGCCAACCTTGATGACAAGCTCTAGTCCCTTCCTAAAACACTCCTCCGCTTCCTCATAATGCTTCATATCTATGAAGACGAATCCCATATTCGCATACACATTGCATGCTTCAGAAAAATTCTTGACCAAACGTGTCTCATTAGCGGCCCATCGAAAATACTCCAAAGCTCGAGCATAGTTTTTGTTCGTAGCATAGACCAGTCCAATATTGTTCATTGCAGAGATTTCGGTACTTTTATTCTTTATTTTCCTTGCGACTTCTAACGACTCCAAGTTAAACTTTAAAGATAGGTAAATATCATTTGCATCTTTTGAATAGATCCCCTTGCGCCTATGGGTGGCTGCTAAATTACCCAGCTCAACAGATATTCCTTCATAGTCATTAAGGGCACTATCGATGTCCAGGGCACGTTTTATATGCGCCAGTGCCTTTTCATAAGCGCCCAGCTCCCGATAGATAGCGCCCATATTATTTAGAATTGCTGACAGATCAGAATCATTTTCAATTCTTTCCCCAAGTATGGATAGGGCTTGTCCATAATACGTCAGGGCTTTTGTATAACTGTTATTTTCATAAAAATATATTCCTATGTTATTGAGGCATCTTGCTTCTTCCCTCAGATGCCTAATTTTCTTTGCGATAATAAGAGCCCTATTATTCAAAGACAAATACTCTTCGTACATTTTGGTTTGATAATAATTCAGGCTCATCTGCCGAAGACATTTTAGTTCATGTTCAGGGCTCCTAATTTTCCTCGCCAAGCCAATGGCCGTGCTAAATTGGGCAATGGAATCTTGATGCAAACCCGATGCGCAGGCCTCCTTGCCCCGGACATAGGCATCATGGATCTTAATATAAGCGGTGCATTGCGCTTCCCTTTCCCTTAGACCGAGTTCTTGGCTCAGAGACAGCGCCTGGCGATAGAGTTTGTCCGAATCCTTAATCTTCCCAATATCCCAGTTCAAAGTTCCCAGATCGATAAGGCAAATGAGCTGAGCCTGACGGTCATTGTTCATCCTAGCGAGCCTGAAGGCCTCTTCAAACGCCGCCATAGCCTGATGAAATTCACCCTGTTCGCGCAATGCATTCGCCTGTTTGACTTTGGCTTCGAATTCAGAAGGTGACTGAGAGCTCCCGGCAACCATCAGGCAACAAATTGCCAGAAACCCTGGGAGAAAAAACAAGGAATAGGCTTTCCAGGTCTTGCGATCGGGCATTAATTACCTTGGCCGTCCCGTCAGAGGCAAAGAAATATAATCTCCCCAAATAGCAAAGTCAACGACTCTGCTTTTTTCCAAAAACGGCCTGACAAGAGAAGAAGACGCCTGTAACCGGGATGATTTTCTCATTCTCCGCTACATTTTTTCCCGCTTCTGCTAGAATAGGCAAATCCTACGTTGGAGGTTCAGATGAAAAAGACATCGCCGATCATCATCCTCGCCGGGATCTGCCTGACCATCACTCTCTCGAGCCTTCCCGCACTCTCCCAGGAACCGGTAGTCAAGCCAGCAATGCTAGACGAACCCATGCCGGACTTTACCCTTCCCGCTTTTCAGGGGGGAAGCGTGTCCCTGTCCTCGCTCAAGGGAAAGAACGTTATGATCGTCTTCCCGCGGGGTTTCGCCGCAGAGGGGCGCTGGTGCACGATCTGTAATTATAAGTATGCTGACCTGATCGACATTGAAAGGACCGAAGAGCTAAGGAAGAAATTCGACCTCGAGATCCTGTATGTCTTCCCCTACGGGAAAGAGACCGTCCAACAATGGCTCGACGCCCTGCCGGAGCAATTAGATAAGATCAAGACCTGGAAGAACCCGCCCGAAGCCGACAGGCAAGACGAAAAGGTCAAAACCCGGATGGAGATGGCCCGCAAGGGCTTCCCCAAGGACCTGAGCGCCGAGAAAGGGAAAGTCCCGGTGCCATTCCCCGTCCTCATCGACGAGGACAAGAAGTTTACCAAGGGACTGGGCCTGTTCACCACCGAGTGGAGCGGGAGCAAAGCCGAACAGCTCATCCCCAGCGTATTTCTCGTCGACAAGCAGGGGGTTCTCCGGTTCAAGTACATCGGCCAGAACACCTGGGACAGGCCGAGTTGGGAGTATATGAAGAAGGTCCTGGAGGTGACAACAGGGATGAAATAGCGCCCCGCCGCTGTGCGGTACTGGGCGCGCGGCTTTACTTGACCGAGGTCAGGGCCCCGTAAGTATAGTTTCTGAAGCGCTCAACGATGTCGTTGAGCAGTTCCTCTTTGCCGAGCTTCATAATCTTTTCTGGAGGGACCCTCTCCATAAAGGTCTCCTCAAACTCTTCGAGCTGCGCCCTGGCTGATTTCCGCCCTTTGAGCTTAAGGGCCAGTTTCATCTGCACGGAGTTCCTGGGGAGCGAGATAATATAATGAAAGCTGTCCACCCCTGAACCGGGAAAATTGAGCTGGATCCCGGCGGACTTCCCTCTCACCGTCCAGAACTTGCACTTGACCTTGTACTCCTTCATCTCTTCGGCCAGGGTTTCGAAGGCCGGTTCGGCGATGAACTCGCAGAACTGCATGAAGTTATTCCGGGTCTCGGACTGGCAGCGCTCCAGGACCTCGATGCTCTCGAAGAAGATCCTCAGGCGGTCTTTCCAATCGTCGGCTGGCATTCTTTTTCCACTCCGTGGAGTTTTTTGATGATAGCACACTCGGAGAAAATTGGAAACGGATGACTTTTCCTCACCCTCAAAAATTCCCTCACCCCCTCTATCTTGCTTCCTTCTAGCGAGATACAAATCGGCTTTAACAGGACTGTGGATATCCCTGTGAATCTCTTGTGATTATCCTCTCTAACTTGCTGAAAAGTTAACAGTTCTGACGAACTGCACTGAAATTGGGCAGTCGCAAGGCGACTGTTTTCCAAACAGCCTCTGCGCTGACCGCACTAAGCGAGGCGGCGACGTGCAGTTGGACCTGGCCGAGCGGCTCCCATGCGGCCACAAGGTCGCGCCTGAACAGGGCGACGACATCAGCGCCGCAGGCGGCAGCAAGATGGGTAACACCGGAATCATTGCCAAGGTAAAGGGCGCTGTCGCTCAGGAGAGAGGCAAGGCTTGAGAGGCTCGGACGGCGGACCCAGATCCAATTTGGAGGAAGGATAGCTTTTTCGATCTCTGCCGCCATTTTTCCTTCCGCCTCGCCCGTTACGAGAAATCCAGCGACGCCGCACTCACCAAGCCGGCCGATGATCCGGAGGAAATTTTGGAGCGGCCAATGCTTGCTCTCGCTTCCGCTTCCCGGATGGACGACGGCCGGGCGTTTTTTCCCGTCCGCACCTGCCATTGGGTTTAAAGTTGCCGGTCTTTGCAGCCGGCTAGTCGGAAGACGGGTCCAATCGGCGATGGAGAAAGAGCGGCTCTCACCGAGAGCTTCCGCTGTTTTTTTGAAAAAGTATCGGCTCAGTTGTCCTGATTCCCGGGGATCGGCTCGGATAAAGAGAACCTTGCGCGGCCCGTCGTTAGATGCGGGGCACCTCTCCACGAGCCCTCCCTGACAGCTATGAGTCCAACCCAGAATCCGCTCGAATGATCGCAGCCGGGCGGAGGATTTTATCTGTTCTTCCGGCGCCTCAGAAAACAAGGGCGTCAGCCAACGGCTGTCTTCCGGGATGATCTCATCGACCACTCCCGTCTCCCGGAGTAGGGAGCCATATTCCCCCCGGCAGGCCAGGGTCAGACGAGCACGTGGGCATTTCCCGCGGATGAGGCGGATGGACGGGAGGGCGACCAGAAGGTCGCCCAGACCTCCGAACCGGATAAGAAGCGCCTCCTTCATTCTTATCTCTGCAGTGTCGCGAACATAACGGAGTCAAGATCGTGGAAAGGTATCTGCCGGCTGTTGTCAGCAGAAAAGGGAAAAATGTTTATTTAGGTGGGCAGAAGTTTTCTCCAGCCGGCTAAAGAAAAACTTGGGTATATTATAACAGAAAAAAAAGCAAAGGCAAATTTTTTCCGCTCAGCCGACTGACTTGATCGTTTCTCCAAACCGCCGGCCGAACTCCTGTCCTTTGATCAGGTCCCCGGGCTTGGGACTGCCGATGAATTCGAAGGTCTCGCCGAGCTCCCACTTGGCCGGCTCGATGATCTGTTTGACTTCTTTGAGCGCTCCGCCGCTCCAGCCGTAGCTCCCGAAGTAGGCGGCCTTCCGGTTTAGGACTCGCTTGTTGACAGCCATGGTCAGGACCTCGGCCATCGGCGGGAAGAGCTTGACCTCGTAGGTGGGCGCGCCGATCACAACGCCCGACCTTGTCCAGAGGGACGGCAGAATGTAGCTCACGTGCGTCCTGCCGGCGTCGAACACCTCGACTGGGACTCCGGCCTGCATAATTCCCTCGGCCACGGCGTTCATCATCCGCTCCGTGTTTCCGTACATCGAGCCGTAAATGAGAGTCACCCCCGGCTCCGTCTTCCCGGAGGCGCACTCCGCCCAGCGCCGGTAAAGGTCGACAATGCGATGGGGGGTACCGCGCCAGAGTAACCCGTGGGAAGGGGCGATGATGTCCACAGTCAGCGTATCCAACTTGGCGATGGCGTCCAGGACGCGGGGGCTGTAGTTGGCGACGATATTCGCGTAGTAGCGCAACGCTTCTTTTTCATAAAAATCGAGCTGCATGCACTCGTCGTCGAAAATCCCGCCGTTGAAAGCGCCGTAGCCCCCGAAGCCATCACAGGAGAAAAGCACTCTTTGGGATTCCTCGTAGGTCATGATCGTTTCCGGCCAGTGGACGAAAGGTGTCGACACGAACTTCAGACTGGCACCGCCCAGAGAGAGGGTCTCGCCGTCGGCGACGACCCGGACGCCGTCCTCGATGCTGAAAAAGCCGCGCAACATCTCCTTGGTCTTGGCGGACCCGAGGATGACAGCCTGCGGAGCCAGCTTGCGAAAGGTCCGGAGGAGGCCGGTGTGGTCGGGCTCCATATGGTTGATGACTATGTAATCGATCCTGGAGACATCCGTGAGCTCCTCGATCTGCGACAGGTACTCATCGCCCTTGATGGACTTGGTCAAGTCGATGAGCGCCGTCTTCTCTCCCTTGACCAGGTAGGAATTGTAGGTGACGCCCTCCTTCGTGATCGGCCAAAGGCCTTCGAAGAGGTCGGTCGTCCGGTCGTTGACGCCGACCCAGTGGATTCCCGGTTTGAGCTCGCGTACGGACATGATGGTTCACCTCCAAGGGGATCAAAAGGGAGCTTAAATGAATATTATACCATGAACTTCAGGCGGCACCGTGGTGGAATAGGATGAGCCGCAGGTCCATGACGTTCGTGCGTGTCGGGCCGATGACTATCAGGCCTCCCGTATTCTTAAAAAAGCTATAGGAATCGTTTCGCTCAAGGTATTCAGCGGAGGAAAGGCCACGCCTTGCCGCCCGGAGAGCCGTAGCCGCGTTGGCCCAGGCTCCTGCAGCATCGGTCGGTCCGTCCCGGCCGTCCGTTCCCAGGCTGGCGACGAGGAATTCACCAGCTCGACCGCCCGTTTTCGCCCGTTGAAACGTCGGTTTCTTCATGAACTCCAGGAGGGCGGCCAGAACAAACTCCGTGTTCCGTCCTCCCCTCCCCTTTCCCTTTACCGTTACCGTCAGCTCGCCGCCTGCCAAGAGGCAAAGCGATGCTTTCCCGGCTGGATCCGATCGGGCTATTTTGGCCGCGGCCGATGCATAGCTGCTCGCCGCCTCCCGGGCTTCGCCAGAATCTCCTGAACAGAGGATGACCGGACGAAAACCCAGCGCCTTGGCCCGGGCAGACGCCACCTTCAGGGCCATTTCGTTATCGCCGATGATGAATGTGGAGACCTTCCGGAAAACACGGTCGCCTTTTTTGAGTGTCTCCGGGATCCCGCCGGAAAGCCCTGCCTGGATGACCGCCCGCACCGATGCCGGTGCTTTTGTCCACAGCCCGTATTGCTTCATGATCCGGCGTGCGTCCGCAAAGGTCGTCGAGTCCCAGTGTGTGGGACCGGAAGCGATCGTCTCAAGGTCGTTCCCGAGGACATCCGAGACGACAAGGTTCACGACCGCGGCCGGACAGGCGACTTCGGCCAGCCGGCCTCCCTTTATCTTCGACAGGTGCTTCCGGACCGTGTTTAACTCGACGATATTGGCTCCTGCCCGGAGAAGCGCATCCGTCACGCGTCTTTTGTCCGCCAGGGTCACAGGCTGTCGCGGCAGGCAGACTTGGGCGGACGCCCCGCCTGATATGAGGATAAAAACGAGGTCTTTCGGACCGGC
>Ga0153916_10004311_pt1 | contig 10745 bp, 11 predicted proteins | sample Opewatmetagenome_FD_109642 | JGI IMG/M metagenome (GOLD analysis project Ga0153916, IMG submission 109642) | Freshwater wetland microbial communities from Ohio, USA - Open water 3 Core 3 Depth 4 metaG | ecosystem: Environmental > Aquatic > Freshwater > Wetlands | place: USA: Ohio, Lake Erie...
TATGAATTGATTAGAATTTAATTCAAAAGAAAAATATAAAAGGAGGTTGGTCAGGAAAGCTTCTAATGTATCTCCCTAATATTTAGGAAGATTGTCTTTTGCCCACTTTTCAATTCCTATGTACAGTTCTTCGTCATCCAGCTCTCTACGTAGTTCAGCTATATAATCTTTAATCTCTTCATTTTTGTAGGCTTCTTCTACATAATAACCGAAATTTCCGTTTGTCATTTTGACGTTTAGAATTTTCGCTTCCATGAGGTCATATAATGATTCAAAATATCCAATATAATCTTCCACATCCTGATATGAACATTTGCCGCCTTTGGATTCAAGGATTGGTTCTTTAGACTCGATTGCTCTGCGTACTTTATACATCCTATGGTCGAAGAACAAATCTCTATTCGCTTGGGAGTATGATGGCTCCCTGTGATGCTCTTTCCGTTTGGAACCACAATTTTCTCGTAGCAAGCCAAAGGAAAATAGTGGCCCATGCTAACACGGCTGTGAAAATGATAATAAATAGGGCTTGGTGTTTTTCAATTGAGTAAATTATATCAGCCATATTAGTCCTCCACGTTAGGATAAGGCTGTTAGGGACAGTTGGATGAAGATCTTGGAAAACAATTTACATCTTCTGGATAGCCCTTATCAATTCTTTATTCGGAAGAAGTCACCATCACACTCGCTCCTAAAGCCTCATCAATTATTCCTTTAATGGTTTACCTGATTATTTAACTTGCGCTAGTAGTTTTGAAGCTATTAAATCAATTGGAGAGCCATCTGCATATTCTACTGGAGATGATGAATACCGCGGCACTGATACTTTTCGGTTGCCAGAAGGATGCTCTTGCCCTTCCTTGTAAACCCAAATAGTCATACCAACTCGCTTCTTATCGGGGAAGATAAGACATTCAAAGATAATATAATCTACCCCATCTTTATGTTTATCTTCGATGAGATAACATTTATAATATTTACCATTCTCCCGCTTTTCGTCCCGCGCAAGAACATATTTCTGGCCTTCCTTGGTCACAAATGACTCACCTTTCCAATCTGGAGAAACACTTGTGTAACAGCCGCCTTCAAAAGAAATACCTTTATAAGGAATACCTTGAAAAGCAATACTTATCTGTTTACCAATAAGTTTTTCTAAAGTACTTTCCAGGGGTGCTTTTTCCTGCTTTCTCGCTTCTACCCGCTCCGTCTCATCCCTCCGCCTCTCTTCCACCTCTCGTACCGCCCGATCACGCTCACTCTTGGGAGCCTGACCGTCTACCCAACCCGTAAAACCCTTCTGTAATTCGCCACTGCACGATAATAAAGAATTTTCTACAACGCCCCAACCTCCCGGAACAGCCTTAAAATAAAGATTGTAGTTCTGAATGAGCGGATCCCCTGAAGGTTCTATTGAGTATGTTCCATGTGGGCACACAACTTTTGAGGCTATCCATCTAATATCGTCTAAACCAGCAACCCTCTTCCCGTCCCTAATTTTAACCGTACCAACAGGAAACCCCTGATCAAACGTAACAACAACAGTACCAATCCCTCCAGTTTTGTCCTTTACGAAATTTTCATAAATCATACCAGCCGGACCTTCGCATGAAGGCTTTCCAAATTCGGATATTATGTCTACTCTCGTTTTACCCATAACGGAATGAATGAACACCTCAAGGGGCACTTTTTTACCCACATTTTGGGGAACAGCTTCGCGCACAAATGAACAAACAAAAACTCCCACAACACCCAACAAAACCAATGCTTTCCTTTTCATCTTTAATTTCCCCCTATTGCGAAAGTTTCCACACTTTTGAACGAACCTTGCCTATCTTGTCTTCTTTTGGTATACACCCCACCTAAATATTTCCGGATTCATAATCATTAAGCGTGGCCCCGATTTGGATCCCCCTGTGGTTACCGTAATACCTACATCAGTTGGATGTATTTCCCCATTGAAATTAAAGGGAACCAAATTTGAAAGCGTCCAATTGTGTACCTTTCCCACCATTGAAATACCTGGTGTGTCTATTTGTGGCGATCCATACTTATTTGTAAATTGTTTTACTAAGGCGATTGCCTCTCCATAGGTGATTTTTTTACCCGCCATACAAAATTCATTAATAGGGGAAAACCCATATTCAACGCCACTAAATCCAGATTTTGTGTAGAGGTCAAAACCATCTATTTTAGTAAACTCCGACGTTAGTAGTTCCCCCCGTTCAGCGCCGAAAACACCAGATTGAAGATTTTCTAAACCCTTTGGCTCTTGGGCACGAGCAAAAGAAGCATAAAACAAAATAATGATTACTAAAGATAATCCTATCAATACTCTCATAATTATTTACCTCCCTTCATTTGATATAGATTTAATCCCTTTCGATCTCAAATAAGCCCCCAACGCCTCATCGATTACTTCCTTCATTTTTTTCTATCCCAATAGGAAACTGCCTTGAGCTTACTCAGATAGTCCTTCCGTAAAACGAACGTTGCCCTCGTCCAACCGTTTTGAAGTCCCCTCTGTGTAGTCCTAATTGAACCCATTTTTGAAGCTCCCCTCTTTTTCTCTGGTATCCAATTCCATTCAATCGTCGACCTCATAATCGGTGTAAACGTTGTAAACCATTTGAATTTACTGCAATTCCCTTGCCAGAAATTATTTTCGATGTAACCTGCTGAGATTGTAGGTGTATTTTGAATGATGAGGAAGATGATTCCGATCCATATGTATTTGAAATGGGGCAGAAATTGTGATCTGGTGGCAAAAATGTCACTAAGTTTATTGCTAAATTGATGAGCTGAATCAGGTTCTGGGGGTCAGGTGACGCTGGCGGGAAAACCCATAGCTTAAGAGGCTTGTATAAATGGTTTGATATTACTCCATCCGCGCTGCACCTGAAAGTTCAAATCTAACAATCGTTGGATTCTTGTTACAGAAGCCGTTAAACATTGATTACTCTTTCGGCGGATGCCTATCCCATTGATGACCAATCAAGCTAACACCCAGGGATAACCTCCTGGAATTGAGTGCGATGAAATTCCTGAAATTCCAGTCAAGGCTCATCTTTTTGTTGGGCCTTTAGTTTCTCCCAGAACATTCTGGGAGAAACGATCTCCATCTTCCTTATCCTTCTTAACCCAAGAAGCTCTTTATCCCCGGTGATAAAAAGATCAGCCTTCCCGTTCAAGGCGCAGGATAAAATGGGAATGTCATCTTTGTCTTTGATATCAAAATCAGGTAGAGCGGAAGGGTTTGAGAAATACGATTCCTTTTGAAGAACCTCCACAAATTCGGAAACTAAATCCTCAGGCACAGCAAGCTTCTTACGAAGCGTTCCCTTCAACTCCTTAACCAGGGGATCTGAGATGATCAACTGGTGACGCGTCAGGATCTCTCTCAATACATCTGCACATAGACCTCTGGTGGCCACCGCACTGACTAAAACATTCGTGTCAAGGAATATCCTCATGAGACCTGGGAGAAAATATCCTCGTCGGTCAGGAAACCTCGCGCCTCCGCAAAAGGCATGATCCTTTTCCTTAATTCTTCAAACTGTTGAAGTCGCAGCTGTCGGCGCAAAGCTTCGCGGGCAATTTCACTGCGGTTTCTCCGAGATCGCCTGCTGGCTTTTGATAGCAGGTCATCGAGATCCTTATCCAATCGTATTGTTAACGTGGCTGTTTTCATGTAAAACAATGTAAGACATTATTTAAAGAATGTCAATAACAGATTTTTCGGCCCAACGTTCCGGCCAATCCGCAAGGTACAGATCTGTCTTTCTCCGATTCCATCTTCTCGCCGGTGCGGGCCTACTGCTTAAATCAGCGACCAGCCTCTTTATCCTTCTTCTGATTAAATAGGGTCCGCAGTTTCTCCACCCTTCTTCTGTTTACGCCCAGGTCTGAATACCCTACCCTCGACCCTGAGCGCAGATGAATCAGGCCATCTGTCGAAACCATCCTGAACTCCACGTCATCGACAAAGCGGAACAATCTGCTGGTGAATGTGGCCCAGAGATAACCATCATGTTCTTCTTGAATCTTCCCTCCCATCTGCCGAATTGTTTCTTTGAGATCCCCCCACGCCTTTTCCGGTGGGCTCTGGAAGGTTAGTGGTTCAACCCGCGATGACGCATTATCGCTTTCACTGGAGACACAGTTCGGACTACTTGGACATGCTCTCAGTTTTCCATCAACTAACTGCTCCTTCGGCGGATTCGAAGCGCACGACAAAATGGTTAAGAGCCCTGCCGAGATAACGAACAAGACCATCACTATGGAAATAATAGTATTCATGGAAACCTTATAAGGGTTAGCCAATTAAATGAATTTTGGAGGGAGATCTTCAGCACCTACGAAATCAAGAGCATCTTTTATTGTCTGAAGGCCTTGAGTCACCATCATTTTTGAAATTCCATGAGCAAGCCATTTATCATTTTGATCAAAAGCGGTAGCTTCTGCCAAGCAAATTGTTTTCCCGATTTTGATGCTACGTCCTTTGATGATCAATTTACCCGTATTAGCCGGAGCAAGGTAATCGACCTTTAAATCAAGCGATATGAGTCCAACATCTTCATCTAGCTCACAATAGACTGCCCAATAGGCAGCCGTATCGATCGCTGAGGCATAGACTCCGCCGTGAAGTCCGCCAAACGGGTTGAGGTGCTCATTCCCAATGTCAAGCTCAACCAGCGAATATCCCTTGCCTATATCTTTAACCGGCATGGAGAGGTGCCGAAAATATGGACCCCGGTTGATCATGTCTATTACCATTTGTACATGTTTGGGATTGAGTCCCTGCATCATGACCCCTCAAAAGATCGCCACCTTCGTGCTGAACGTACGTGGCGATCTTTAGCGTTGCCATAACCTCTCTTCAATCATGTCAAGCACGCTCTGCACGGATGTTCCTCCTCTACTCCTTAGGATTTCCCGCGGATACCTTCAATACCTTCTCCTCCTTGCGATTCTCGGACTATCGATCCGTTCTAAGGATCAACTTTTCTCGTTGATCTTCACCTCGATCATTTGCCATTTGTTTTCATCATATTCCGGAGATCTTCATACTTACGCTGCCATTCCTTATCGTCTGACGGAATACTCTTGAGGATATACCCGAATAATACCTCTGCCTCCTTTATCAAATCCATCTTTACTGCAGAATAGATCACGTAATAAACGTCTTTATAGGACGTATCTGGAGAATATATGTTTATGGTACCGATAAGCAGATCGTACGCCTTCCTATACATCTTCTTTTCGAAATAGATTAAACCTATGCTCCTGCGCGTACTGATAAGATCATGCTTTTTGAGGGCCGTTTCATAACTCCGCAGAGCTTCATCATATTTCTTCAACCCCTTCTGGATATCTCCTTTCAGGTTATACCCTGTGTGAGAATCCGGGTAAGCCGTGATAAAATTATCGGCATGGGCAATTGCTCTCTGGTAATCACCTTGATTGGCATAGATCAATGACATGCCGAGATTTACAATACCGTTGCTTGGATCAATAGGGTACATCCTTTTCAGTTCAGCAAAAATCAAATTAGCCTGCGGGTCTTTGATGAGTTGTGACAGCTCCATCTGTGAGAATACGAAAGGGTCTATCTCGTGCAATCCATACTCTCGCACTATCGACGGATAGTGTCCCTCATGCACATAAAGGGCCTCGCTGTCATCCAAAAAAACAGGCCTGTATTGCGGGTAAGACTTTATCAAATCTCTGAACGGAAGTTCCCTGACGGGCACCGAAATAAAAGACGGGTCATACTTCTTCAATATCCCATCAAGGAGCGGTTTTTCGGAATACATTTTATAAGCGATATACATATCCTCATCAGTAAAAAGAAAGGGGGCTTCCATATCCATGAATATCTTATATTTTGGATACAATGCCCACTGGAGATAACCGCCGGTGTTAGGATGGTTTAGTATACTACCGCCGACTTCCAGCTTTTGAAGAAACATTGAGACACCATGAGGAAGGTTATTGTTGGAAGCGGGGAATGCCGGCAGGTTCGTGAAGGTTTTCGTTATACTCACGAGTGGGATCAGCGCCAGGAAGCAGAGGAAAAGCGCCTTTGCGGGTACGAACCTCCTTGCGCTTTCAAAAGGGCTCGGGAAAGTTTCCACGGCATCCTTCAAAACAGGCATCACAAGAAGGGTATATTCATATGCAAGACGGCGTCCTTTTATCAGCAAAAGTACGCCTCCGAAGAACAGAATGAGGTGGCTTATCCTCTTTGCAGGCCCCAGCACAACATGAATAATGGCAAGAATTGAGAGCAGAAAAACTAAAGAAAACACAGACGGAAGGCCAAGGGATAATGTGCTGAGGTGAAAGGAAAAAAGGTCACTGAATCCAAGTTTCGTCAACTCACCAATATAATGGGACGCAAAACCGGTCGAGACAAAAGGCACTTCCAGAAGACGAACTCCCAGAGGTGTGCAGTAGACTGTAAACAAAATGAGGACCAGGGGGATAATCGCCGAAAGCTCCTCCTTTTTCATTGCAACCCCGCTTCTCACTCTTCCCACTGCATATTCGACTAAATAGGCAAGAACGATGAGGAGCATAACCGGATACTCGATCCCATGGATGTTTACCCACAGCAGGGCAAACACGGGGAGCAAAAAAGCCACTTTTCTTTTATACTCAAGAACGTACAAAAAAAGAGCTATGAAGAAATATGACACCATATGAGGTCTGATCATCGAATACCGAGACAGCAGAAAGAGCAGGTAAGCCGAGGACAAAAAACAGATGAGAAAATAGGGCCTGTTCTCACCCCGAAGATTCTTCGCGAAGAAACGAAAAACAAAAAACACGAGTCCAATAAACAGAAGGTCCCTGAAACAGATTAAACCATAGTAGCCGAGGAAGGCATGAATATTGTACACCAGCACCTGGAATAACCAATAATAATCGATCAACTTTCGTGAGGGGACTACAAAGGAAAAAAAACTGTTTGTGGGCAAAGCATGGTGTTCCATGATATACCGGCCCCCATTCAGATGGTACCATAGATCGGTGTCAACCGCGGTTACCGGCCACTGAAAAAAATAATAGATGGTATACGATAAAAGGACAGCAATATAAAATAGAAAATAATTTCTCTCGTTGAGAAACAATGATTTAAACTTGCTTTCTTTTATCGCCAGTGTCATAAGTGCCAAGTATTTTGTAATATATAGTAGAACGGTTACGCCATAAATTACAACAAATTTGTTGAAAGAATTTGTTTTTATACGAAATCTCCGTCCCCTGTCGTTTCCCAGATTATCCTACCCTAAAGAGGGGGATTTTTTCAGAATAGATGGATGGAGGAGAGTTGATTTTCAGATTGTCTCATGGTTAGAAAAAGAGCTTGTTTGAGAGTCAGGAGAGAAAAGGGCGAAGAATATCGAGGGTACCCTTCGCCTGATTTTGGGCTGGCATATTCCAATCCGGTAAACGGTATTTTGTTGGTACTACAAATTTCGGTTTCGATCAAGGATCTTTTCCGATTCGTCAGGGAGAACGGCGGACAGCGAGTGGATGTCTTGAGAGGATCTAATATTTAACTTCTTTCAGAAAAAGGCCTTGGGCGGGGGCGGTGGGGCCTGCTTCTTTTCTGTCTTTGGAATTTAAGATTTTCCTCAAATCCGCAGCCTTCATCCTGCCTTTTCCGATCTCGACCAATGTCCCGATAATTGACCTTACCATCTGCTTTAGAAATCCGTTGGCTTCGATCTCGAAACGGATCAGGCCATCTCGCCCCCTCTTCCATTCCGCACGGATCACCCTTCGAACCGTTGTCCGGGTGGGAGAGCCCACCGTGCGAAACGCTGAAAAGTCATGTTCTCCAACCAGACTTTGGGCAGCTTTCTTCATTTCCGTCAGATCTAATTTTTGGGGGATATGCCATACATACCCGCGATGAAAGGCTGATCGAAGATTTCGGTTGAGGATTCGGTACTCATAGATTTTGCTTTTTGAATGTCTCCGGGAATGAAAACCTTCATCAACCTCTTCCACCTTTTGAATCACAATATCCGGAGGGAGGAGACTATTCAGCGCCCTCTGGATCGTACGGATATCCATCCGGCTTTGGGTCTTGAAGTGAGCGACCTGGCCTAAGGCATGAACCCCCGAATCCGTTCTTCCCGAGCCGAACAATTGGATGGGTTCTCCCGTGAGAAGCCCTAATTTTTCTTCGAGGATCCCCTGAATGGTCGGGCCCTTGGGCTGAACCTGCCATCCCTGATAATTCGTCCCGTCGTACTCAATCAGAAGCTTTATGTTACGCATCACTGATCAAAAACCGGATAGCGCAGAGGGCAGAGCGCATAGGGTATACACAAGAATTTTGAGTGTCGATATTCTTAGATGCCCGCAAGCAGGCATTGCCGACCGACAATTTGCTGCCTACTGCTTTCTACTTTCTATTTTCTTCCAATCAGCCTTAATGCCCATCCTTGCTTGATCGAGATGGCTCCTTCCGGGCAAACTTCGAGGCAACACAAACAGCGAATACATTGTCCGTAATCGAAAACCATATCCTCTCCCCTCTTGGCCAAAGCCTTGGGTGGGCAGATCTCTGTACAGCGATCACAATTCTTGCATATTCCCTCATCAATCACCGGTTTGGAGGTCAGAGCGTTCTTCAACGCCTTGCTCAAAAATCCTGGAAGGTTCCAGTTTGGGCGAGAGAGGGTTGGGAGTTGGAAGTTGGGAACCTTAAGATCTTCTATCCTCTCCCCCAAAACATCAATCGGATCTTTTCCCATGTCCTGTTCAAACGCCACTCGATTCGTCAACAAAGAGTCTCTTGAAACCCCCAAGAGGTCACAGACGATCTGATCCAAACTCAAAGAATCCCCGCTGGCCAGAATCAATCCAATTTGGATTGGGCGGCCGCTATTCGGTCCATTCCCTTCCATTCCCACAATCCCATCCAACACGGTGAGAGAAGGTCGGATGACCTCATAGATATCCACCAGTATTTTTGCAAAAGTCCTTTGATCTTCCCCTGCCTTGAGATGCCATAGGGGTTTCTTAGGTCCGGGGATGCACCCGAAGAGGTTCTTTACCCCCAGGGTGAGAAGTGTCAGGCTGTGGGTTTTTAATTTTGGAAGGTTGATGATCACATCCGCTTCCAAAACGACCTGGTCAACTTCCAACTGTTTAAATGTTTTTCCTCCTCCCTTCGGAGGGAGAACAGGTCTGTTAAATTCTACGAGAGGGCACTTCATCTCATCGGCCACTGCCTTGATGCCGGCTTTCTCAGCCGTCCACATCAAACTTCCGACCGAAGGACTATCTCCAATGGAAGGGACCCCTCCAGCTTCCCGGACGATCTGGATCATCCCTTTAAGGATCGAGGGATGAGTGGTAACAGCCTTTTCAGGACCCTTTCCGAACAGGAGGTTAGGTTTGAGAAGGACACGACTGCCCTGCTTTACAACAGTCTGAATCCCTCCAATCAGGTCAATACTCTGCCGAAGTGCACTCAAAACCCTGCCTTCATCATAATCTTGGCATTTCACGATGGAAACAGAAGATTTCATCTATCCCAAATTCTCTTTGCCGGTGATTTCCTTGACTAAAATCTCAATCACCGCTGTTTTATCAAGGATCTCTTCGGGCATCTCTCCGCCGTTTCCTTCCGGCTGGTACTTCTCTATCATCCTCTCGAGAATCCTTATCTTCTTATCCCGGCCCTTCACAAAAGCGGCTTTTCCTTTAACGAGGACACTTCGATAATAATAGCTGGCTTTACAGGAGGAAGTACTTGCGATCACATAGGCAATAGGCTCGTCCACCTCAAAACAGACAGGGCTTCCCCTTTGTATATCTTCTATTTTCTCTCCTTTTGTCGAAGAATGAAGATAGATTCTCTCATCCAGATAGAGAAAATTGACAGGCTTGATGACAGGGAAACCCCTCTGATTGACCGTGGCAATCCTTCCGACGGGTGAATGTTCCAACATGGCAATCATCGTCTCTCTGTTCTCTAGTTCTCTCTCTGGGTGCCGCATTGTTTCCTCTCACCCCCCCACCTTCATCCTCTCCCCTCAGGGGAGAGGGAAGGGGTAAGGGGGGCTCTGATCACACCTTCCCGGAATACTGGGACAAGAGGCGTGATGTCAACTTGAGCGCAATAGGCAAGATCATCCTCAAAGCCGCGGTCAATCAATTCTTTTCCGTGATGGGAAAGGTGAAAAGCTTCTAACAAATTATCTTTGGATCTCTGATAAAGGATTTGAGCACAATGGGAGGCATCGGTCAAAAAAATCTGTTTCTGCTCTTTTCTTAGGATCAGGTCGATCAACATTCCTCCGCAGAGGGTGTCCTCCAGAGAGAAACTTCCCTTGTCTCCTGAAGGGAAGATGAAGACGTCTCTATTCGATTCAACACATCTCTGGGCGATGGCCCCGATATTAAGAAAACTTCCTGCCAAAATTTCTTTTCCGGAAGAAACCGCATGAAATGCCTTTGTTCCGTTGGTTGTTGTCAAGATCAATTTTTTCCCTTTCACTCTTTCTGCCACGTACTCCCTAGGAGAGTTCCCCAAATCAAATCCCGGGATCTCCTTGTTTTCCCTCTCTCCCCCTAACATGACAAACCCTCGCGGGAAGGCTCTCGCCATTCGAAAAGCTTCCTCTACGGTGGCCAAAGGAATGATCTCTGAGGCTCCTTGGGACAGCGCCTGGACCATGACAGAAGTTGCTCTGAGGACGTCGATGACGACAACCACTCGATCA
>Ga0153916_10004312_pt1 | contig 10744 bp, 4 predicted proteins | sample Opewatmetagenome_FD_109642 | JGI IMG/M metagenome (GOLD analysis project Ga0153916, IMG submission 109642) | Freshwater wetland microbial communities from Ohio, USA - Open water 3 Core 3 Depth 4 metaG | ecosystem: Environmental > Aquatic > Freshwater > Wetlands | place: USA: Ohio, Lake Erie, Old...
CTTTCCTAAAGTCGAGCCACCGGCAACTGTCCGCTCAGGACGCTTCGAAGGCATCGCCACCAACCTGCTACGGCGCTATGCAGAGCATGTCCAGGAGCATCTCCACGATGCTGACTATCGCGACAAATTGGATGTATTCCTGGTCACCCAGGAATGCCCCGAATGTGGCGGGACACGTCTGCGGCGTGAAAGCCGGGCGGTGACGGTTAACGGGAGAGATATTATTGCCCTCTCCCGCTTGCCCCTCAGCGACTTGGGGAATTGGCTGGATGGATTAGCATCCGCCTTTAGCGTCGATGAAATGCTCCTTGCCCGGTCTATCCTGGAGGATATTCACGAACGCATCACCCGTTTGGTCGAGGTCGGAGCAGGCTATCTGACCCTGGAACGTTCCTCCCCCTCCCTTTCAGCTGGAGAATCACAGCGCCTGCGCCTGGCTGGCTTGCTCGGATCGGAGCTGACTGGCCTGCTTTACGTGCTCGATGAGCCCACCATCGGGCTGCACCCGCGTGATACCCACCACCTGATCGACGTCCTGCGGAAAGTGCGCGACCAGGGTAACAGCGTGCTGGTCATCGAGCATGACCTGGACATGATCGCAGCTGCGGATTATGTGGTCGATTTCGGACCGGGCGCCGGCAGACACGGAGGGCAGATCGTGGCCTGTGGCACACCAGCTGATGTCGCAGCTAGTGCAGGATCGATCACTGGGGATTACCTATCACACAAGTTGTCGATTCCGATCCCGTCTCAACGACGGGCACCAGATGGGAAAGCCATCACCATCCACGGTGCTCGCCACCACAACCTGCAAAACATCACCGTGCGATTCCCCTTGGGCTTATTCGTGGCTGTGACGGGGGTCTCGGGATCGGGAAAATCGTCACTCGTGTTCGACATCCTCGACCGGGCGATCCGCCAACGCCTGTATGGGTCAAACGATGTGCCAGGCGTGCACGAGGCGATCGAAGGCAGTGAACAGGTCGATAAGATCATCACCATCGACCAATATCACATCGGCCGCATCCCGCGCTCGAATGCTGCCACATACACGGATACTTTCACCCCGATTCGCGAGGCGTTTGCCGCCACGCCTGAGGCACAAAACCGAGGGTTATCCACCCGCCACTTCTCATTTAATGTCCCGGGTGGGCGTTGCGAGCGCTGCCAGGGTGCTGGGGTTTTGATCGTCCAGATGCATTTCCTGCCGGATGTGGAAGTGACATGCCCGACCTGCCATGGCCGGCGATTCATGGCGGATACCCTGGCGGTAAAATACCAGGGTTACGACATCTCGCAAGTGTTGGACATGACGATCGAGGAAGTCCTAGCGCTCTTCCTGCAGGTTGGCGCGGCGCGTGCGCGCTTGCAGGTGCTGTCGGACGTCGGCCTGGGTTATCTCCAATTGGGGCAACCTGCCACCACACTTTCAGGGGGTGAAGCCCAGCGCGTGAAACTTGCCAGGGAGCTGGGCCGCCGGGCGAAAGGTCATACGCTGTATTTGTTGGATGAACCCACCACCGGACTGCACCTGGCAGATATAGCCCGCTTGCTGGTGGTGCTCCAACGCCTGGTGGAAGCTGGAAACAGTGTGATCGTGATCGAGCACAACCTGGAGTTGGTGAAGACCGCCGATTGGGTTATCGACCTTGGACCGGAAGGTGGTGTGGCAGGTGGCAGATTGATCGCTGAAGGTACCCCCGAGCAGGTAGCCCAGGTACCGGGTTCATATACCGGAAGATGGTTGATGGAGATATTGGGCGAGTAAAGAGGTCAGAAGGTTTATAGAGGGGCGTAGGGGATCAATTTTGGTGAGAGACTTAATATCTGTAGTGGTCCCCACCCTGTGCCCCTGCGATAATTATCTCAACCTTTGCTTTGCCATTGAATTGCAAATGCAGGGAATAAATACCATCCCCTTTATCTTCGATGTCTACCCGCTCATTATTGCACACGGCATGGAGGGGCGCTCTGGATAGACTGAGCCATAAATCGCCTTCCACTCGTCGAACCAGGTCGATGGATTCTAGCGTAATGTGGTCTCCGTTCGCTTTCCAGGTGGCAATCTCTGCACCTTGTGATATGTGGATAGTGTCGCCCACCACCTTTGGAGCTGCACTTACCTGAGATATACGCAATAATTTGCAGCCATGGGCAGGGACGTCCGGAAATATCACTTCAGGTCCGATCACCCGTTGAATGCGCCGAGACCAGAAATCGAAAACGAACAATTCTGCACTTGTGGCAAAACCCAGCTCGTCCAACCGCAAGCGGCAAGCAGCTTTACGGTCATGCCAGTTGAACAAGCCGACCAAATTCCAGCTCTGGTCAGGCATTCCATCAGATGAAATTTCTACCTGGTATATGGCAGGCATATCATGCGCGAAACTATCTCGGGCGATACCGCGCAATCCCAGGTTGGGTACGAGCAAGCTGACCCAGCGCAGGCGTTCGGGGCTCAGCTTACGCAGGTCGTCACTCGTGGCAAGCATGCCGCCGCTTAAGCCAACCAATGTGACTGCACTCTGCACCTCTGCTGGGGAAAGGTGCGTCGACCTCTCGCGCACCAGCAGACAATCTGGGTCGTTCCACCACCAACGCTGGTGAAGGGTACTCAAATTGAGTGTATGGCGAAGAGCATTGCGCAAGGAAGGCATGGATGGATTACGCTTCAGGAACGGACTGGCCCATTTGAGCCAATGGAAAGAAGGCTCCCAATACGGGGCAGTGTCGGGTCCTATGCGCATTGCATCTACCAAGCCAACGGCAGGTCCGAATGGACAGCCGGAGGCATGGAGAAAAGTATTTTCCCCAGCAGCCTGGCGGATGGTCTCGAGCACAAGGCGCAGGCTCTCGGCACGGGTGAGTTTCGGATTATAGCGCTTGCCAGGCAAGGCCGCCGCGTTGAGAAAATCAATCTTGAGCATGCCGTATCCCCATCGATGCACTAGGGTGTCAACCAGCTGGTATAGATGCTCCAGGACCTGTGGATGGGAAGGATCCAGGGCATGAAGGAGCATAAAATAGAACATACCTGCACTGATGGGTTTGCCCCGCTGGTCCCTGAGCAGCCAGTCGGGATGCTCCCGAGCAAGCTTAGATTTGCCATGCACAACCAGGGGTGCAAGCCAAAGTCCTGGTGTAAAACCTTGAGCCGTGATCTGACCAGCAAGTTGCTCCAAACCATGTGGAAATTTGCTATTCGTGGTAGTCCAATCACCCCAAGCAGTCTGGTATCCATCATCCAGCTCGACCACCTGGATGGGGAGTTCCTGGCGTAATTTCACCATTGCATCAATATTCTGAAGGATGATGTTTTCATTAACCTTATGATAAAAGTGATACCAGTGGGTCCACATCAAGGGAGGAGGAGACGAGCGCAGGTGCACCTTCATCTGTCTGGAGACAGCCTGGACAAAGTCCGCTGTAGGTTCAGGGTTGGGAAGAGTGATGAACTGCAGGTATGCCCATTCCGACTCGCAGGTTTCACCAGGATCGAGGCGAATCCCGTCTACTTGAGTGACAAGCATCAGGGCCTCAGCATCACGGCGGGTACAGGTATACATCTGCCCAAATTGGCGGGCAGTGGAAGTGAAACCGGCTACCATTGCTGCCCTCTCACCAGCCAGCACTCCCCATCCTTCACTCCAAAACTCACCCCGCCGGTGAGGTACGGGGGTTAGGGGATTGAAGTATGAGACGCGCGTGAGTGGATCGATCCATGAGCTGGAATCCCGCTGGTGAGGTGTGCGTAAACCCGTGTATGCCCAGGAATGCAAACCCACCTTCAAGAAGCGCAGTTCACTACCTGCATCGGGCATATCGACCCGTCCACCCAGAGCGCGATCAGCCTGGAATAAGCACATCTCCTCCAAGAAAATGGGCTGCAGACTCCGGTTGTGTATCACTAGCTGAAACATGAGGAAAGGTCGCTGGTCATAGTTATTGATGCGATAACTCAGCTCAATCCCATCTTTGTTGACAGGTGAGCTGATGGCTTGTTGTCTGCCAGTGCCGTGCAAGTCTGTCAGCAGCTCGGATTTATTGATGCACCCCATCCCGACCAGATCTGCTTGGTGAAGCTTATTATTCACGCTGCGATAGCGTACCCAGGCTGTACCATCCAGGATTGCCATCCCGGGGATGGTGACACCAACAAACGAAATACGTCCAGTGGCAGGGATAAAATTAGCTAGCAAAACTCAACTCCAGCTGCCCGATGGATTGAGAAGAGATCAAGCGATAAGCCGGTTGGTATTGTCGCCGGTACACTTCCGAGTGGTGCACGGGTGGGAAGTCTGATTTCTCCAACCAGGAGGTGAATTGATGTATTTCTGTTATTTTTTCACCAAGGATGAGCCCTTGCTCACAAGAACCGACAAATCCCATCCAGGCAGACCGCAACTCTCCTGGGTTGCCGGTGCCAGAGTGAGCAGTTTCCAAGAGCGGTGAAACTAAAGCTTCGATTTTCCCGAGCTGGCTTTTGTAGATACGTAGATTCAATCGAAGGAGGCTTTGGTCAGCTCGTACAGGTTCCAGCAAACGACCGTAGGGATCGGGTAGCAAACGATCGAACTCTGAAGTCAGCTTCCGGGTGAACTCTTCGGGTGAAGACACAAGGTGCTCCGCACCCATCACCCCCTGGTAGAGGAGCTTGTAAATGTCACGCAGCTCCATAAGGGGATACCAGCTCAAGTGGAGCTGGATCAATCCAACCTGATCCAATAATTTACCCGGCCTCATTTTCCTGACGAGCTTCTTCGGATTTATGAGCCTCCTCTTTGCCAAAATGCTGCAGTGCCTCAGCCATCTCCCCTAAACGCTGGTCAACACGGGCGTTGACCGAATCAGGCTCGAAGCTACCATCCGGCTGGCGCTCACCAGCTTTGACACCCGTGAGCACTTCGATGCCTTCATCGATGGTGCGCACAGGCCACAAATGGAACTTACCCTGGCGGATGGCCTCCACCACCGTTTCTTTCAACATCAGGTTGGCAACGTTACTCTCGGGGATGATCACCCCCTGCTCACCGCTCAAGCCAGCAGCCTGGCAGACCTCGAAGTAGCCCTCGATCTTCTCGTTCACACCTCCAATCGCCTGCACCTCGCCTTTTTGGTTGACCGATCCGGTCACGGCGATAGCCTGATTGACGGCTAGACCCGATAGTGCTGAAAGGATGGCATACAACTCTGTGCTTGAAGCACTATCCCCCTCAATACCACCATAACTCTGCTCAAAGACCAGGTGGGCGGAAAGGCTCAATGGCTTATCCTGCGCATAACGCCCAGCCAGGAAACCCGACAGGATCAACACTCCCTTGGTATGAATCGGACCACTCAGCTTAGCCTCACGCTCAATGTTGACCACTCCCTCGCGCCCCAGGCTGAGGCTGACCGTGATGCGATTAGGCTGCCCGAAACTAATATCGCCCAATCCAAGCACAGAGAGACCGTTGATCTGTCCCACTTTCTTACCCTTGATGTCGATCTTGATCACCCCCCTGGAGATCATCTCCTGTAAACGCTCCTGGATCAGGTTCGAACGATAATAGCGTTCTTCAATTGTCTTGCGGATATGCTGGGCGGTGATCAGTTCCGCCCCTTCCAGCTCGGCATAGTAGTTCGCTTCACGGATGACATCCGAGATCTCGCCAAAGCGGGTGGAGAGCTTCTTCTGGTCTTCAGCCAGGCGTGAGCCATGTTCAACCAACCGGGCAAGACCAGTCCCATCGAGGTGCTTGAGATTCTCAGTGTTGCACAGCATCGTAGCGAAACCGGCATATTCACGCGTATGCTCCGGATCGCGGGTCATGGAAGTATCGAACTCTGCCTTGACCTTGAAAAGCTCGTGGAAGTGGACTTCGTATGATAGCAGCAGCTGAAAGATGTCGGGGCGTCCGATCAAGATAACCTTGATACTTAATGGCACAGGTTCAGGCTTCAGGCTTTTAGTGGAAAAACCGAATTTCTCGGTTGCATCTTCAATCACAATACGGGCATTGGCCAGGGCATGGGTCAGATCCTCCCAGGCAAATGGACTGCGCAAGACGTCTTCCACTGGCAGTACCAGGTAACCCCCATTCGCCCGATGCAGCGACCCGCTACGCACCAGGGTGAAATCGGTCACCAGAGCTCCAAAGCGCGCTTCCTGCTCGATACGCCCAAACAGGTTATCATGCGTGGGGTTGGTTTCGACGATCACCGGCGCGCCTTTCAACCTTGAATTATCCACCAGGATGTTCACAGCATATTTCTTCAGGGGCACGCCTCTCGGGGCAGTCGGTAATCCAGGGATAGTTGGTGTTTCTTCCTGCCCATCTGTCTTGAACAGCTCCACCTGGTCGAGCACGTCAGTCTGGATCGCATCGAGGTAAGCCATTACTTCGGGGAGGCTTTGGAACTTATCCTTCATGTCCTCCATCCAGTTACGTAAAGTATAGGCAGCTACTTCACGGTCCAGCTTATCCACTTCATCGCGAGCGCCTTTTTCAAGACTTTTCGTCTGCCGGATGGAGGCTTCCAGGGCGTTTTGCACTTTTTGCTGTTTTTCAACCAGCTGATCTTTATCCTTTTGTGAGAGTTTTAGAAAATCCTCCTCACTCATCGGCTTCCCATTGCGTGTGGGGAGGGTCACCACCCCCATGGGGGTAGGCTGCAATATAAATCCTTCACTGATAGCCATCTGGTTGACCGTTTCAAGGATCTCCTGTTTACGTTGTTGGAACTTGTTCAGGTTCTCTTCCTTATGCTTGGCATATTCCTCACTTTCGAAGACATTGCGCACTTCCTGGAAGGTTTGCCTGGTTAGATTCTCCATCCCTTTTTGCAGCTCTACCGCTCTCCCGGCAGGCAGGCTGAGGGCATGTGGATGATATGGGTCCTCGAAATTGTTCACATAGCACCAATCGCTTGGCACGGGCTTCTTAATTGCTTCTTCCTCCAGGTACCTGCGAACAGCAGTCGTGCGCCCAGTACCCGGCATACCAGAGACGTAGATGTTGAAGCCTTTCTCCTTGATCCCGAGCCCAAACTGCATAGCACGAATCGCCCGGTCTTGTCCGACGATGGTCTCCAGGGCGGTGAGCTCTGCGCTGGAGTTGCAACCAATGTCATCTCCTCCACACACTTTATAGGCTTTATCTGCAGGTAATTCGGTTATCATGGAATATTCCTCCTGGATTGGTTTTGTGAGCAAAACTGCTAAACATTGACATGATGGTAGAACCAGCGTTTTACAAACTCCGCGGAAATGAAATACAAGATAATGATTCCGGCGATCAGACCCAAGGTTTGCAGGTTGAGAGGTTTGAATCCCAATATAATGGCTAAAGGCGAGTAGGGTAAGCCGAGAGCGACCAAGGCAATCAGCAGGGTGACGATCATCATCGTCCGGCTAGGTTTGCTGTGGATAAACGGCAGGCGGGTGCGGATGGCAAAGACAACCACACCTGCCGAAAGCACTGATTCGATGAACCAGCCGGTATGGAATAATGCCTGGTCGGCATGCATCAACATTAAGAGCACACCAAAGGTAAGCAAATCGAAGATTGAGCTCAACGGGCCGAAGACCAGCATAAAACGTCGGATGAAACCCACATCCCAGCGATGCGGCCGCTGGATGAAGACATCATCCACATTGTCGTTTGCGATAGTCATCTCAGGGAGGTCGGTCAGGAAGTTGATTAACAGGATCTGCTTGGGTAGCATGGGCAGGAAGGTCAGGAATAATGAGGCACCAGCCACACTGAACATGTTACCGAAATTGGCACTGGTAGCCATGAAGACATATTTAAGCGTGTTAGCAAAGGTCCTTCGACCCTGAAGAATACCCTGGCGTAAGACTTCCAGGTCGTTACGGAGCAGGACGAAATCAGCAGCCTCCTTAGCAACATCAACGGCATTGGCAACGGAAATTCCCACATCCGCGCTATGCAGGGAGGGAGCATCATTGATCCCGTCTCCCATATAACCCACAACCTGACCGGCTTTTTTGAGCGCCAGAATGATGCGTTCCTTTTGGGCTGGGTCTACCTCGGCGAAGATATCGTTGTGATTGACTGCATAGATCAAGGCAGATTCACGCATGTCATCCAGCTGATCACCCGTCACAACACCCAAGATTTCCAAGCCGACTTCCTCAGCAGTATGGCGAGACACCAGCTGGTTATCTCCAGTGATGATCTTGAGCTCGACACCCAGCTGCTCCAGATCCTGGATAGTTTTCAAGATGCCGGGTTTGGGTGGATCAAAGAAAAGCAGATATCCAATGAATGTCATCCCGGTCTCATCGGCGTGGGTGAAGACGCCAGAGTGTTTGTCAACCGGTTTAATTGCCACTCCCAAGACACGAAAGCCCTGCTGGCTCCAATCCTGGTAGCGCTGGTGAATCTGGGCGGTTATCTCGTCGCTCAATGAATTAGTTTTTTCGCCCATCTGGATTTGAGCGCAGATGGCAAGGATGCTCTCAAAAGCACCTTTGGTGATCATGGTATCCTGACCGTTTTCTCGGACGACCACCGTTAGCCGTTTACGCACGAATTCATAAGGAATCTCATCCACCTTTTCAATGCCAGAGATATTCAATTCTCGACTCTTCATGATGGCGGCATCCAGGGGATTAGCCAGACCGGTCTGAAAATGGGCATTCAGATAGGCATTGCGAAAGAGCTGCTCAGACGGCTGACCTTGAGCATCCATGGCATTATCCAGCCTGACCACTCCCTGAGTAAGTGTGCCGGTCTTATCGGTGCAAAGCACATTCATGCTACCGAAGTTCTCGAGCGATTCGAGCCGGCGGACAATCACCCCCAGCCTGGCCATCAGCTGAGAACCTTTTGATAAATTGATGTTAATGATGGCTGGTAAGAGCTGAGGAGTAAGACCAACTGCCAAAGCCACCGAAAACAACAAGCTGTCGAGTACCGTTTTCTTGAAATAAACATTCACTGCAAAGATTGCGATCACCAGGACGAGCATGAATTCAGTTAGTAAGTAACCAAGGTGACGTATGCCGCGTTCAAATTCGGTCTCTGGGGGGCGCAGATTCAGCCTGGCAGCGATCTGGCCGAAGGCTGTGTTCAAACCTGTGCGGACTATCGCGGCTTTAGCACTACCACTCGATACGATTGTGCCCCTGAACACCATATTGGTGCGCTCCAGCAGGCTGGATTTCTCTGCGACAATGCCCGGCTGTTTCTCGACTGGGAAGGTTTCTCCAGTCAACACGGCCTGGTTGACAAAAAAGTCTTTGGCTTCTAAAAGCACACCATCGGCAGGGATCAGGCTACCTGCGGAAAGCAGGATGACATCTCCTGGCACGATCTCTTCAGCGGGAGTAGGTTGAGGCTGGCCATCGCGTAAAACGTCCGTCTTTAGCGTGATCTGCTGGCGCAGCTTATCGGCTGCATTATGGGCATTATTTTCCTGCACAAAGCTCAGGCCAGCGCTACCAAAAACGATGAGCAGGATGATGATCGCATCTGGCCAATCTTGCAGGAAGGCCGACATGAGTGTGGCGAAAATTAATATGAGGACGATGGGACTTTTGAATTGATTGACAAATAAACCCAGCGGGGTGAGCTGGCGTCTGGTACTTAACACATTTAGACCGTATTTCTCCAAACGCTCTTCGGCGGTGGGCGTGGACAGTCCATCAGCATTACTGCCGAGTTGTTGCCACAACTGGGCTGGAGTCAGGCTCCAATAATTGGGTGAAGCTGTAGTTTCAGTACTCACCATCCACCTGTACTTTCTAATCCCCACACCATCAGCAACTGCTTAATCCAGTCGATATTTTCGAGTGGTTGGCTACGAATCTATTAATTCCCGTGGACTGGTACCAATAATAACGGCAGGTGGGTCTGTGTCGCGATCTTTGGCGTCACGCTTCCTGACCAGAAAGCTTCCATGGCAGTTTTTCCATGTGTGCCCAGCACGATCATATCAGCCTGGAAGCTTCTGGCAGACTGTATTATCTGCTTAGCTGGATCACCCCTTTGTACTTCACCAGTAACCTGGATATTCTTATCCAGCAGCTTACCCATCAGCTCAGCCAGATAGAGCTCACCCTCTTCACAGCTCATATCCAAGAGAGCAGATGTGGCTCTTGGTAAGAGCACTGCTGAGGCAGCCTGTTCTCCAGGTAATGTAGAGAGCTCAGGCACGACCATTACCAGATGCAAGTTGGCATTACAGGTTTGAGAAAGCTCTACAGCCATTTCCAGGCCAGCCTCATGGTCGGGGTTGCCATCCAATGGTACAAGGATACATTGACATTTACATGACTCGGTTTGCAGTTCCTTCTCGGGTGAGAGTAATAATACAGGCACATCTCCTTGATTGAGCACCTCTTGGGCAATATTACCGAAGATGCGCTTCTGGAGCCCACTCTGACCATGGGCGCACATCACGATCAGGTCCACACCCATCTCCTTGCTATGTTCCACGATACTGTGAGCTACATCTTTTTCAGCGCTTATATGGACATGATGGTCGATCGTGATTTCATCAGCGAGAGCCTGGCTGACCTGATTAAGATAGGCAACAGCTTCGGGCTGGTCGACTAAATGACGTTCGCCATGCACCTTATCGGGAGGATTCTGTTCGATGACATGTAAAAGGATTAAACGAGCCTTGTTCTGTTTGGCGAGCAGCTCAGCGAGGGGCAATACCGCCTCTGCCAGCTTCGAACCATCCAATGGGACGAGAATATTTTTCAAGGTCATGTATTTATCTCGTAAACGTC
>Ga0153916_10004314_pt1 | contig 10743 bp, 10 predicted proteins | sample Opewatmetagenome_FD_109642 | JGI IMG/M metagenome (GOLD analysis project Ga0153916, IMG submission 109642) | Freshwater wetland microbial communities from Ohio, USA - Open water 3 Core 3 Depth 4 metaG | ecosystem: Environmental > Aquatic > Freshwater > Wetlands | place: USA: Ohio, Lake Erie...
GAATTATTATCTGGTAAAAATTTTATCAGCAGCATGCCTCTCAGAGAAGCTTTGCAAAAGTTTAAACCAGGGGTACCGAAAGAAGTGCTGGATGCTGCCAATGATCTTAAGTACAGAGACTTTCTGACGGTGGCTCTTATTATTAACAAATCGGAGGTTTTCCCGGATACATGGATATACATACACGATCCTGAAGTAAAAGTCGGTCGAATCCAGAACTTCAAAAACTGGAGCCCCTTCATGGTTCCTAAACCCAGTAAGACGTGTTTGGGTTTGGAATATTTTTGCTTTGAGGGGGATAGCCTTTGGAGCATGCCGGATGCTGAATTGATCGAACTTGCCAAGAACGAACTTGAAACATTAGGTTTGGCGAATAAAAATGATGTTGAAGATGGTATGGTGGCGCGAATGCCAAAAGCTTACCCGATTTATGATTCGACTTTTCAGAAATCTCTTGATGTTGTACGCCAATTCCTCAACCGGTTTGACAATCTTCAACTGGTGGGCCGAAACGGCATGCATAAATACAATAACCAGGACCATTCCATGCTGACGGGCATCTTATCGGCAGAAAATATTCTTGGGGCGAATCATGACCTATGGGCAATCAACATCGAGCAGGAGTATCATGAGGAAATGACCTTAGAACCCAGTGAGGAGGCGGTTCTGGATAAGCTCCTTCCTAGTGTGTTTTCCAGGATGGATCAATTAGGACTGGCTACCGCCACAGGATCGGTTTGTGGTCTTCTCATTTTCTTTGCCACGATTTGGTTGGCCAGCCAGGGTGGGGTTGCAAGTATTTATCTCCGGCTTCTCAACCAATACTTCTTTGGATATACGGTCACCATGAAAGGGGCTTTTATTGGCATGGCTTATGGTTTTTTATGGGGATTCCTCTTCGGTTGGCTCTTCGCCTATCTGAGGAACTTTTTTATGGCTTATTATATTTATCGTATCAAGAGGAAAGCGGAACTATTGACCTTCAGGGACTTTTTAGATCATTTCTGAGGTGAGGGGGAGGAGGGAGCGCCGAAATGGATGCTGAAAAAATTCTAAACGATGAGAAATTGTTAAGAGGTATCCTCCGACTAAATGCAAAGATTCTGGGATTGGTTCTCGGCATCCTGATGGGTCTTGTTATCTTCATCGGAACCAATTGGCTCTTAATCAAGGGGGGCCAGATGACCCCAGATGGAAAATATGTCGTGGGTCCCCATTTACAACTTCTGGGCCAATTCTTTATCGGGTACAAGGTCTCATTTTTAGGAAGCATCATCGGTTTCTTCTACGGTTTTGCTCTGGGTACATTGTGTGGTACAGCCATTGGCTGGATCTACAATAAGATTGTTGACTTCAGAACAAGATAGATCTTCCAGGTTCGGATCACAATGAACAAATATTGCGAGTGGGATTTCTGCCCCACTTCTTAGATATGAAACGAACTGAACCTCTGGTGTCCGTTATCATTCCTACAAGAGATAGGCCAAACTTGGTTGGCAGAGCAGTAGGGAGTGTCCTCAATCAAACCCTTGATGCCATCGAGGTGATCGTCATCATCGATGGCCTTGATGAAGCCACGTTAAAGGTTCTTCTTCAAATAGACGATTCAAGATTGAGAGTTAAAATGCTTCCCTCCAGTCTCAGAGTAGGAGGAGCCCGAAACATGGGTGTGAATGAGGCTCGAAGTCAATGGATTGCTTTTTTGGATGATGATGATGAATGGTTTCCCAAAAAACTTGAGGTCCAACTCCAAACCGGACAGAACTCATCCTACCTTTATCCTATTATTTCTTGTCGCCTGATTGCTCGGAGTGAATCAGGCGATTTAATCTGGCCCCGGAGATATCCAAGGCCAAACGAGCCTCTGAGCGAGTACCTATTTTGCCAAAGCAGCCTCTTGGGAGGTGAGGGGATTGTACTCCCCTCTACGATTTTTACGATGAAAGAACTTTTACAAAAAGTTCCCTTCAAGAGTGGCCTCCAGCGACATGAAGACTGGGACTGGCTTTTACGGGTAAGCACTCTGGAAGGCGTGGGGGTGGAATTTGTGCCCAGAGCTGAACCATTGGCCATTTGGTATATGGAAGATAATCGCAGAAGGTTAAGTACCGTAACGGATTGGCGCGATACTTTGTCTTGGGTTCAAGCAAACAGGCATCTCCTCACACTGAGCGCTTACATATCCTTCATCATGACACAGGTCAGTTCCGATGCAGCGCGAGAGAAAGCATGGAAGGCATTCTGGTTTCTTTTATGGGAGGCTTGTCGAAATGGTAAACCTCGTATCATTGATATTCTTGCCCACACCGTTATTTGGCTGATTCCTAAAAAAGTGCGCACAAGGCTTGTCAGACTGTTCGATAGGATGCGCGGTTCAAGAGTTTTGAAATCTTATTGAGTTTGTAACGGCCAGGATCAGGGGATGGATAAAACAGATCAACCCAAAGTAACGGTCGTTATTTCCACCCGGAATCGAGGGGGCAGCATCGTCAAGACGATTCAGACGATTCTATTGAATGATTATCCTCATTTTGAACTGAGGGTGATAGACCAGAGCGAGGATGATATGACGGAGGCATCTTTACGAACGTTTTTGGACGATTCCAGATTTCATTACTTAAGGTCTCCTACCCAAGGGCTCTCTGCCGGACGTAATCTTGGAATCCGTCACACACAGAGCGAGTTCATTGCGCTCACCGACGATGACTGCGAAACGCCTAAAAATTGGCTTCGTGAATTAGTAACCGTCTTTACATTTGATCATCGCATTGGGATCGTATTTGGCAATACGTTGCCCGGTCCACACGACCGGAGGGTAGGATTTATTTCGAGTTATGTGCGGAACGAGCCATTTCTGGCTCAAAGCGTTCTCGAAAAGCACCGGGTGGAGGGTACCGGAGCCTGTATGGGATTGAGGAGGAGTGTATGGCAGGTGCTCGGCGGTTTTGACGAAATGCTTGGGACCGGGGCGTATTTCAAGTCAGCCGAAGAGACTGACCTGACCATCCGGGCCTTGCTGGCAGGCTACTTTGTCTACGAGACGCCCCATTGGGCTGTCGTTCATCAAGGATTTTATCTCTGGGAACAAAGCCGAACTCTCATTCATGGCTATTTGTATGGAATAGGAGCGATGTTTGCAAAACACTTAAAATGTAGACACTGGTCAGTCATCCATGTTTTGCTCCACTTGGCGTGGCGATGGGCTTTCGAACATCCCGTTGTTGACTTTGGATACCGTCCTTCCCGGTGGTTGAGGCTGGCCGCATTTGTCCATGGATTTGTGGACGGAGCAGTGACCCCTGTGGATCGAACGAGATGCCACTATGCCCATCGCAAATAAGGTTGTTGACTTCAAAACGGGAAAGAAACCTTTTCATCAGAGACAATCATCAAAGACATTCACTGAGGCGGTATGATTGACGAAGGACAAATCACCATTCGTAATGCCGGGTTCCTTTTAACCCAAAGAGGCCTCCATATCTTATTCAGTCTCTTATTCGCTGTCTTAGTGCCTCGACTGATGGGACCCCATGGCTATGGTCGATATGCACTGATCACCTCCCTCTCCTTCTGGTTTATGATGCTCAGTGATCTGGCCTTCTCCCAAATCATGGGGCGATATGTTCCCCTTTTTAGACTCCAAGGAGAGAAGGAGAAACTTCAAAAGTTTTTTAATAACCTATTAACCGTGAGTTTGATCAGTGGTGTGCTCAGCGGATGTTTATTTCTATCGTTGACTGCCTTCTGGTTGAGTGATTTCGATCTATTCTTGCTGATGACGATGACCGCTACGATCATTGTTCGATCAGCCACCCATCCTTTTTTCACGCTTTTCCTGGGCCTTAACCAAGCAGCCCGCTGGGGAATGGGTGATATTTTTCGCCACGGGTTTATCATTGTCTTGGTCTTTATTGGGTTTTATATGGGTGGTCTGCAAGGAGCTTGTCTGGGGTTTCTACTCACCGAATTCGTCGTGCTATCCATCGGCATAGGGTGGGGGAAGTCTTACTTCTCTTGGACAGAGTTCCGTCTGGATATACGTTACCTTTTCCCCTACCTACGATTTGGTTTCATCTTCTTCATTTTCAACCTCCTCCTCTCGGCTTTTCATCACAGTGGAGAGATACTGGTAAGATTTTTCTATCCCGATTATGTTCAGGTCGCCTATTTTGGACTGGCCTATCATGTGTTTTATACGGTCTCGGCAGTCATTCCACAATTAACCTTAGCCTTCGCTCCGCTCATGGTCACTCTGCCTGCCCAAGGAGAAACAAAAGTCCTTAAGCAATGGATAGAGCAATTGATCAATTGGTTGACTGTGGGTGGGGTGTTTGTGTTTTTTGGCGTGCTCCTCCTCGGAAACAACCTCGTACCTCTCGTATTGGGGGCTCTCTACCAGCCGGTGGCGACCAATTTATTACCCCTCTTTATGACGCTGTGGATCCAGGCACTGAGTAGTGTAGCCGTCCTCCTTATCATCGTCCATAACCACCCCAAAATAGCGGTGCTGGCAGCGGGGATACAGCTAGTTGCCATGTGGACCTTTGGATCTTTCCTGATTCCAAGATGGGGAAGCCTGGGAGGTTGTTTTGCAGTCCTGGCAGCCTCCACAATCTACTCAGGTTATTTAACATGGCGCATGCAAGGCATTATCACTTATTCGTTAGAAAAATGGGTATTGTCAATTGCTTTGGGATTACTTTTTCTACCCCTCGTGTGGTTGCAATCTTCATGGATGGTGAATTGCGTATTATACGGTATATTTGTTGTTGGCTATGTTACCCTCTTGCTATTGTTACGGATCATCACGCTGGAGGAACTTAAGACAGTCTGGCAAGCTATTGATCCGAGGCGTCGTATTTAAGATCTGAAGGTTTAGGAAAGATAAGAATTAGAAAACAATCCTCGACCAACAAAGAGAAGCCTTCCGATGCAATTCATTTTGAGAGCTCACGGACCCTCTTCTTTGCATAATTAATATAGGAAGCATTTTGAGGCAAAGCATTTTCTATAAAACCCCTGTAGGCCTCAATCGCTTCCTTTAGGTTTCCAATTTTCTCACAAGCTATAGCTTTGTTGAAATAAGCCTCAGCGTATCCCGGGTTGCTTTCAATGGCTTTATTGAAATCGGCAATTGCCTCTTCAATGTCTCCTTTGTTAAAATAGGCCGTGCCTCGGTTATTATAGGTATATGCATCGTTTGGATTAATCCTTAATGCCTGGTGAAAGTCAGCGATGGCCCTTTCGTAATCTCCTTTCATAAGATAGGCGGCCCCCCGATTGTCGTGGAGAGTGTAAGCCTTATAGAAGTTTGGATTAATTCTTAACGCTTGATCATAATCAAAAATAGCCCTGTCGTAGTCTCCCTTGCGAAGATAGGCTTCTCCTCGATTGTTATAGGCGATTGGGATATCTGGATAATTCTTTAAGACATTGTCCCATAAATTTAGACTGTCTCTCCAAACCTGACATCTCTCCCAAGTTAAAAAAGAAAATGTACCGAGAATTCCAATGAGAAGGATGACGAGAATGGGTGTCACCATTTTTTTATACCCCACCTTGCTTCGGTATAACCAATCAAAACCTTCTGCGGCAATCAAAAAGATTCCTACAGATGGAATATAAGTATAGCGATCAGCCACGATTTTTATCGGAAGCACGGGTAAAATGGTGGCGAAGAAAAAGAAGGTGCCAAAAGTGATCTTTCTGTTATATCTGCCCAAAAGGATTCCTGCGATCAAAATTCCTATAAGGATCGGTAAATAGACATAAGACCAAGGGCCCTCCATCCCTTTCATGGGAGGGTATACACAGGAAAGTTTGATAGGGAGAATTAATTTAGAAAAATAGGATGTCAGGACTTCGCTCATGATGAAGATATTTTTAATCAATGAGGATGAAGATTTTTGGCTCATTATTTCTGGTGATCCTTGGACGAAGAGGGCCATGATCCCAAAAATAAAAGCAATGGCTAAGAATGGGATCTTTTCGATCAGAGACTTTCGATCAAATTTTCGATGAAGCAGATAGTCGCATAGGAACAATACAATGGGGAGAGTCACAGCCATGGACTTGGACAAAAGGGACAAGAAAAAAAGGAATAATGAAAGGACATAGTACCTCGTCCACTCTGTTTTTAGATAACGGAGATAAACAATCAGCGATCCCAAAAAGAAGAAGGAGTAAAGCACATCCTTCCTCTCAGAAATCCAGGCTACGGATTCCACATGGAGTGGATGGATAGCAAAAAGAAGAGACACGATGAGGGAGATCCGCACTCCGCCTTTGAGCATCAGCATCAGACAGAAGACCAGCAGACCATTCATCAAGTGAAGGAGGAGATTGGTGAGGTGGAAGATAAAGGGGTTTAATTTAAAGAATTGATATTCCAGCGAATAAGAGAACAGGGTCAGAGGATGGTAATGCCCCATATAGGAATTACTAAAAATGGCTTCGATGTTATTCCAGGACCATTCCATAATGATTTTATTTTCAGTGACATATCGTTGATCATCCCAGTTGATAAAATCATTTTTAAGACAGGGGAAAAGGGAGATACCGGGGAGGGCTAAAATCAAACAGAGGGAGAGGAGAAGTTTATGGTTTTTCATTTTTCGGTTGGGGGAGAGAATTTGATTCCTTTTTTTCTCTTCTTTTGAGAATTATCTATTAAACCGAAAGTCTCTTGTCCGTTCGACTGCTTTCCTTCTCGACACCGTGCGCTCCGTGTAACATGATTTCTCTTAAGATCCGGTTGACATGATACGTGTAGCAATAATCCAACCACGCTTCTCGGACCGGTTGCGGAGCGTCGTATTAAACCCGCTCGATTGGAAGTGAGATAACAGATCTGCCTCCGTATTGCTGTGCCACAAGTCACAGTGATAGAGCACCAGGATCATTCGGCATCGTTGCAGAATGCTGCTCGGGGTACTCAGTAGTATCGGGAACTCCGCACCTTCGCAGTTTAGCCTTATGAAGTGGCATCTATCTATGCCGTTGCTTTCCAAGAAGTCGGGCAAGGTGCAGCATTTTACAGTCTCCCCTTTAGGAGAGAGTGGCTTTACAACGGTGTGCCCCCAAGTGCCCGTATCGTGATAAAGCGTACATTGACCCCGTCTGTCTGAGAGGGCGAGATGATGCACGGAGACGTTTGTAGCGGTGTTCAACGCGACATTGATCCGAAGGAGATTGAAGGAATCTTCAGAGGCTTCAATCGCAAACACTTTGCCGAGGGGAACCCTGGATGAGGCTAAGAGTGAGAATGTGCCAATGTGCGCGCCTACATCGATGATCACATGGTCGCTGGCAGGTTCGTATTCAGGGACTCCCGAGAAAAAAATGTCATAGTCGAAACTGTGTCCAAGAACCCTCTCATCTGCAGTTCCTTTTCGATACGCAACCTGGAAGCCACCCATTGACTGTATCCTCAGTCCTGATGAGGCATCAAACTGGCCCCTCTTGATTATCCTTCGTATCCGGCTGTGAATGGGTTGGATCGCGGCTTTCAATTCATCGGGAAGCAGTCCGAAGATCCTATCCTTGACACTCCTCACGACCGACCCTCCGCTTATGAAACGGCTTTACAATAACCATTAGGCTACTGCACCCATTGATAGATATTTTGACCCCCAGGCAATGTAAACTGACCATTTATTTTTGAATGATCTTTAACGAACGTCAATGGTTTATTTCGGAAAAAAATCTACACCTTTTAGCATCACCTGTCAAACATGGATTGCTAGGTCGCTTCCTATTTCCAAACCTCCTTCCTGAAAACATGATTTTTAAATTTCATCTCACAATAAAACATTTCAAATCGAAATCGAGTCAATTAAAATGATTTGACAAGATTATTCCTTTCTATATCATAGATGCAACAAGATTCTTCCGTTGGCGATCCGGTTGTATGACGAATGCTCAAAACCATACCCCGAAATCCTGGATGACGGATTTTGAATTGAGACCGCTGATCATGCTGGCTGCGGTGGCGGCCGCGTTTGCGTTGGTATATTTCACACCGGCTCGGGAGTATCTCAGGAACATCCAGAACGTCAAATATTGGTTGCTCTCGTTGGGGTGGGTGGGGCCGGCAGCATGGATGGTGATTGTTTTTACTCTGGTGGCTTCGGGCATGCCGCGTTTACTGTTCTGTCCCATCGGCGGATTGGTGTTCGGATTCTGGTATGGCCTGCTGTGGACGCAAGTGGCAACACTGGCCGGTTATTATGCCCTGTTTCTGTTTGTCCGCTGGGGCGGCCGGGATTTTGTCCTGCGCCACTGGCCGAGAGTCAGGCGGCTCAAAGAGCATTTTCACGGGCATTCTGCGGCGCTTCTGGTCTTTGCCGTTCGCCAGCTCCCCATCAGCGGGCTTGTCATCAACTTTTTGCTGGCGCTTTCGCCCATTCGACACCGCCACTTTCTGCTGGGGACGGCCTTCGGGATTCTGCCTGAGGCCATCCCTTTCACACTGGTAGCCAGTGGTGTGTTCAAATTGACAGGCCGAAACACACCGCTTTACATCGCCGCTGCAGCAGGGGTTCTAATGATAGTGTGCGCCGCCCTTTGGTATTTCTCCCGCCATTCAAAACTACTAGCCGAACTGCGCGACGGAACCAGGGCTGGGGATGAGGAAGCCGGAACCCCTCCACCTGATATGCCCTAAATGAGATCTATCACAGTCAGGTTTGTAGCGATTGGTTTGAAATTTAACCTGAAATGCATCATTTTAAGATTGACCCACGCCGGCTTCTTGAGAATCAGCACCCAGGATCTTGCCCCGCAGGCAGGTATACCGATACGCAGCCTCAATAGCCCGGGCTGCTCTCTGCGGCCCTGGGAAGATGGGGATTCCCCGCTATATCAAGATTCTTAGTAAAGGATCCTTTAGGTTCTGAAACGTATATCCGACAAAGGGTTTAACGTGATTTTCAAATAACCGCGTGATTGACTCGGAATACGCATCAATCAGCTTAGCAGCCTGTGCTGCAATCTGGTCCGGAGGAACACCCATCTGTCTCATCATCTGCTGGAGCCTTTCGCTAGGCGTAAAAAAATAGAAGAGCAGGATGTCTGCGTTCTTCTCATCCAGCAAGGTCTTCGGGATTTTTGAGAAATAGTCAATGAGGTTCTTACCAAAGGTGAAATCCACTGGGTTACTTATACTCCCTGTCATTGGAATGAAGGGACGTAGTCTTTTGATTGTCTCTGGTGAAAGCGATGGCAACTCAAGACCTGCCCGTCCGCAGGCATCCGCCGCTTCCGCTCCCGGTCCTCCGGAATGTGTCTGAATCACGACACGTCGACCCTTGGTTCTGGGAACAGAGCCCAACATCCAGCAGATATCGAACATTTCCATGACCGACCTTGCCCGGATGATCCCACTCTGACGGAATATGCCTTCATAAAGCCTATCGGGCCCTGCCAATGCCCCGGTGTGTGAAAGGCCTGCGCGGCTGCCGGCTTCTGACCCTCCGACATAAAGGGCCACGATGGGCTTTTTCGGAACGATCGATCTCGCCGTTTCAACAAACGCTCTGCCCCTTTGGATTCCTTCGATATAGAGGGCGATCACTCTGGTATCAGGACAGGCGCCAAGGTATTCCATACAGTCGACGATATCGATATTGGCTTCATTTCCCACACTGATAGCTGTACTGAAGCCCAGGGCATAATCGGAAAGATAACTAAACATCTGGGTCACAAAACTCCCGCTCTGAGAAGCCATACCGATGAAGCCGGGAGCACCCTGAAAGGCCATGAAGGTCGTGTTGAGCTTGCGACGGGGATTTGCCACCCCGATACAGTTCGGGCCCAAAAAGCGCATGCCATATTTGTTGGCAACCGCGACAAGCTCTTTTTCAAGATTGACTCCCTCACCGCCTACTTCTTTGAAACCACCGGAAATCACAATGGCATGTCTGATGCCTTTCCTGCCGCAAGTGTCCATAGCCTCGGAAACGATACGTGTGGGGAGCACGATCAGTGCTAGGTCAGGGATATTGGGTAGATCAAAGACGCTTCGGTAGGCCTTGAGATTCTGCACCCGATTCTCTTTTTGGTGGACGGGATAGATCTCCCCTTCGAAGCCTAAATCCAGAACAGAGTCGAGGAGACTCGTCCCCATCGACGTGACGCTATTGGAGGCGCCGAAAACGGCGATGCTTTTCGGGTTGGCAATAGGGTACAGAGGACTAGCTTCAATCGATTCTATCATTTTCCGTCTCTTCTCAGTAAAACGAGTGCGTCCACAGCCACAACGCGACCTTCTGGAGTAATGATCATGGGATTGATGTCGAGTTCGGATACCGTATCAAGTTCCAATCCGATCTGTCCAACTGCGATGAGGGTGCGGCAAAGCATATCCATATCAACAGGTTTCTGTCCACGGAAGGTGCCGAGAATGGCTTTGAAACGCAGTTCTTCAGTCATGTCCTTCGCCTCGATCCTGTCAAAGGGAGCCATGCGGAAGGCGGTATCCTCAAACACCTCGGTCATGATTCCACCCATTCCCAGCATCACGCAGGGACCGAACTGCGGATCGCGGGTCAACCCGACGACCAGTTCACGTTGTCCAGGTACCATTTCTTGAACCAGCACCCCTTCAAGCTCCAGGTCAACCCTGTTGATAATCCCTCCGTAGGCTTCACGGACATCTCCTTCACTCCTGAGATTCAGCTAAATACATCCACGCTCGCTTTTGTGCATTAGTTCGGGCGAACATCCCTTGAGCACCACCGGAAA
>Ga0153916_10004315_pt1 | contig 10742 bp, 3 predicted proteins | sample Opewatmetagenome_FD_109642 | JGI IMG/M metagenome (GOLD analysis project Ga0153916, IMG submission 109642) | Freshwater wetland microbial communities from Ohio, USA - Open water 3 Core 3 Depth 4 metaG | ecosystem: Environmental > Aquatic > Freshwater > Wetlands | place: USA: Ohio, Lake Erie, Old...
GAGGCCTGGGGTGAACCGATAGCGATTGAGTTCAGCCAGCCAATGATCCATATCTATGTCAAGGATATAAGCGGGAAATCCCCTCGTATCTTGATCCCGATGGGAACCAGATTACGAGTTCCACAAACCGATTTTTCTGATTTGATCATCCAGGCTGATGTTGAGTGCACTCCGGCTCCTCAGGCAGAATTGGATCTGAATGCTTACAGTCTGTCGTATGATAAGCAATTCCCTTCCTCGTTTGGCTCGTACCGTTATGAAATTGGAGGAGTTGTTGCGGATGAATTCATCGAGTTGCTTAAGACAATTAATAATGTTAAGGCACCAAACCTATATAGTATCCAATTAGCAGTTTGGTCTTTAAGTTCAGACATTTCACTGGAAGAGCTGGCTGGGAAACTTAAAGTTCGTCCATTGGGGAGTGAGCTTATTCAAGCCAGGCGTTACCTTTCCAATGAGACAGAACCAGAAACACCCCCCGAACAAGCCAAGGAGATTACCCCAACTTCAACGATACTCCCACCAACCTTTACGCCTGAGGGAATTACACCTTCCGGCAAACCCGCTGCACCTATTGTTATAGAACAGGCTACACAGAGTGGTTCTGATCTATTAAAGTTGCTCGGGGTATGCGGGGGAGTATTTATCTTATTTGCCCTAATTGTGGCAGGTGTGTTGACTCTGCGAGAATCGAGGAAGGAAAAAGCTGGACAAGGGGAACAATTCCAACCACCGGTAAGCCTGCCTCCGATCAGGAAGCCCCCGGTCATTCAGACTCCAGTCCTTACGAAACCTAAGATACAAGCTCCTGTCATACAGCCTGCCGAAGCCGCTCGAACCGGTACTGCTCAGCCTGAAACCCCACCTGCCAGTGATCAAACCATTATAAAACCCGGTCTTATTCGTCTAATAGGGGTAGAAGGTCCCCTGGCCGGAAAGGTATTTGATTCCCCCCTACCTTGCGTCATTAGCCGATATCCAGTAGATTGGATCGCCATCCCTGATCCGGACATCTCATCACCCCACGCAGCAATTGATCTGAGTCAAACGCCATGCCGAGTGAAAGATTTAAACAGCCGGACCGGCACTCTCATCGGTGGAACTGCCCTGGAGAAACGTTTTTTCGATCTTGACCCATCCCAAGAGATCAGTATTGGTCCCACCCAATTAAATATCATAGAAGGCAAGGTACACATAATGCAAGGTCCGCTTACAGAACAATCCTATGCATATTCTGGTAACTTGCTGCTCATATCACGGGAAAAGTTGGCGGTGATTGTCACAGGTGATCCGGATCGGCGTATCAGTGACGCACATGCCTTGATTCTTCGAGCACCCACAGGTCTCTACATCCGAGATCTCAACAGCAGCAATGGTACCTTTATCAACCAGCAGCTTATCAACTCAGATACGCCTATAAAAAATGGTGACTATATTAAATTAGGGAACTCAGAACTTGAACTACAATTGGTATAACGAGTCTTATTCGAAGGAGAATGAGGCATGATAAAAAGTAAATTCTGGAAAATCTTAAGTGGCCTTTTATTAACAGGAATATTATTAACATCCACCCCACAATGGCAATCGGCTTATGGTCAAGAAACACCCACTGTTCCCAATCTGGATATCATCCTGATTATCGACCAATCTCAATCTATGTATTACCGAAATGATCCCCAATCTTGGCGGATCGTTATGGCTGATCTGTTTGTTGACTTACTAGGAGTCGACCAATCGGGCGCTTCTCACCGGCTTGGAATTCTTCTTTTTGGCGATCCCCAAAAAGTAAAATGGATCAGCCAGCTAAGTGACATCAGTACTCCAGGCACCCGGCAGAACATTAAATTATCACTTGATACCAATAATAAAAACATGGGTTCCACCTGGGTGCCAGATGCTATCAGCGCCGCTCAGGAGGAATTGGATAAGAATGGTCGTCCGAACGCGAAAAAAGCAATCGTTTTTCTTTCAGATGGATATTGCCAGATCAATGACCCCCCCACAACAGAGGAAATAGAACTATGCAACCGTGAGATAGATCTATTAATTACCAGGGAAAGCAAGCCACTATATCCGATATATACGATTGCCCTGACAGAAGCAGCTTTTAATATTGATAAAAGATTTGGAATTTACGAGAACCTCTGGCAGCAAATCGCCAGTCAGACCGGGGCACTATACTTCAAGCCTAAAAAAGCTGAAGGGGATCTGTTGGCTGTCTATATGAAAATTATCTATCACCTGCTTAATTTACCCTCAGAAGATTTACAGGAACCGGTTAGCGTCCCGATCGAGGTTAATTTCGATGTTCCCGATGGATTACTTCAAATCGTTTTTTCTGTAATTAAATATGATAAAGGAGTCATTACCGAAATCATCCGCCCAGATGGGTCGATTATCCGTCCGGATAACCTTAGTTCAGATGTTAAACTATCCAGCTCAGCACAGACCGATGTCTATAGCGTCCTTAAACCGGTTGGCGGAAAGTGGATCGTCCGGCTAAGCGGGCGTGGAAAGGCTTCGATCCTGACTGTCCGTTATCCGGTCCGAAAGTATACTGTCGTAAAGATCCTCCCTGGTGTGACTCACCCATGGGGCAAGCCGATGGATATCCGCCTCCAGATCGTGGATGCCAACCAATCTCCCCAAACAATGGATACTTTATCAACCCAGATAATATTTCCAGACACCAACTCGTCCACCCTTAACCTATCTCCCGGAGATCAATCTACATATTACGCACAATTGAACGACACATTGCAAACTGGACAGTATATACTACGGATTAGCGGTTCAAAAGGAGGAGGATTCGAAGGGAAGGTCGAAGATGAACAATATGTGGAGGTGATCAAAGCTCCCTGGTTGAAAATCACGCAACCCGAACCCGGGCAGGTTTTTCCCTCAAACCAGCCAGTAGAGGTAAATGCCCAATTAATGTTCGGCGATAAACCATTCAATATCTCTGGCTCTCAAAACACCGCCCAGGTAACCGCTCGGTTGCAAGGTGAAACCGCCAGCACCCCTGACCAGTCTCTCGTGCTTCAATCGGACGGGACACTCACAGGTGCCCTCCAGCCAGTATCAGCCGGGGATTTCTACCTTCACAGCGAGATGGTTTATACCAACCAGGCTACCGGGGAAAGTTTCACAGACGTCAGCGAGATACCCATCCAAATCAAGGGAGAGGCGCCGATAACAAACACTCCAACACCCACTCCCACCAAAATAGCGACTTTTACTCCGACTTTTACCCCTACGGTTATATCTCCTACTCATACCCCCACAAAATCACCAACACTCACACGCACTCCAAAGCCTCCTCTAACAGATGAGGAAAAACGGAATAGGACGATCGCGGCTATATCAGGATTGGTTTGCGGAATTGGCGCCCTGATCTTGCTGGGTTTAGCGGGTGGTTTTGGATGGTGGTGGTACAGTAAACCCTCTCTGGTAGGTATGTTGGAAAGTACAACTGGTTTATATCCCCTGGGTGGGAAGACAGCGATCTATATTGGCTCAGATCCTAAAGCGAAGATTAACATCCCAGATTTATCAGTGTTGGGGCGTCACGCCGTCTTACGCCCAATTGGTGACCGTAAGAGCCCACGCGTCGAAATCCGCAGCGTAGATCCCAACCACCCGGTCGTCGTAAATGGTTACGAGACGACTTTCCAGATCCTCCAGGATGGAGATCGAATCCAAATTGGGAATTATAGCTATAATTATAGCGGTCCATCGGATTCTTTAGACTTTGACAACCTCTCGACCGGCACTGGCACGACCGAGAAGTGGAATTTCTAGTAACCGTAACTATCTCATTCACCCTAGATTAAGGAGGTTTCAATGGTTCCTCTAACAGCCCAAGAAATGCAGCAAAGAGTCGGCATGCGTCCAACGCTTCTGATCGGAGTAGGGGGCACAGGCCAAAAAGTCCTGGTGCAGCTAAAAGCCAGGTTCATCCGTAATTATGGACAGGTGCCCACGGCAGTCGAGTTCCTTTGTTTTGACACCGATCAATCAGCCGAACAGACCCAGGTCAATGGGCAAATTGTACGCCTGACCAGCGATACGGAATTAATTAATATTGGTGGAATCCAAACCGCCAATATTATCCGTAACCTGGACAAATATCAAGCTATCGGAGCCTGGATCACGGAGGATAAAGAGCGCATCCCTACCAGTGCTATCCAGATGGGCGCTAAGCAAGTTCGCCCCCTGGGACGCTTATCGCTCTTCTGGCACGTTGAGACGATTACTCGTAAGCTTCAAAGCTCTGTTCAACGACTTACTGACTTAAAATTATCATTCGATAAGAAGGGCATTAACGTTTTCATCATCAGCTCGGTTTGTGGTGGGACTGGCTCGGGTAGTATCATTGATATGGCTTACCTGACCCGTAACGTGATCGATAAAGCTGGGATTGACTCCGAGTTCTGCTATATCAACGGTGTATTAGGTCTGCCATCCGTCTTTCCAAATGTCGACAAGACCGGGATTGAATCCAATGCGTATGCTACTCTCACCGAGTTAGATTATTTCATCCAGAATGGTGAGTGGACGATCGATTATGGCAATCCGCGCGTACCTATCTTCTCCTTCTCCGGGATCCGTCCCTTTAACATTTGCTATCTGATCGATGCTCGGAATGAACAGGGACAGGGTCTTTCAGGATTGGATGAAATCGCCCCGATGCTAGCGGAAGCTGTATATCTGCAGATCAGCTCTCAGGTGGGGAACGCCAACCAAAGTGCCTTCGATAATGTCCGTGTGTTGACCGGTTCTACCATCTACCATGACGAAGGAAAGGAGAAACCCACCGCCTATAGCAGCCTGGGAACGACCTCCTTGGTCTTCCCGGTAACAAAGATCATCGACATCTGCGCGCATCGCCTTGGGCATGACCTTATACAAGAGGCGTTACTCAAGAAAGAGGTAACCCCCTCGAAAGCTGACGCAGCTGTGAACAGTTTCATGCAAGCGAACCAACTCGATCCGGATGGTTTACTTGGGCAAATTGCCCGGGATGCCAAAAGCAACGTGATGAGGATCACTCTCGATCCACGCAAGCTTGACCAATTCAAAGAAAATGATATGGCCGGCGCTACCATGGCATACCTTACCAAAGCCGAGAACACGGTTGATAATGAATTCTTCCTGGCTTTAGACAATAACAAGAAACTTCTATCCGAGCGCCTGGCAGTTACTCTTGACACCGAGATAAATCGCCTGGCAGATGATCCGGATGGTGGTCTATATTTTGCCATCGCTATACTTGAGAAATTGGACGCAACTCTGGCGGCTGAGCGAGGAGATATGGATAAGAGCCGCGCCGAAATGGACGTCCGCCGCGACCGCGCCCAGGCCATGTTACGCCAAACCCAGGATGAATTTGCCCGTAGTTTCCGCTCCAACATCCTTGGACGGAGTGGTCGAATTAAGGATGCCCGTAACCGACATGTCGAAATGTTCCAGAACTACCTGGCAGCTCGTTTTGAAAGCCGCAAGCGTGAGATCGCCATCGCCTTGCTGGCAGGCATATCTTCAAGCCTACAAAATAAGCGCGCCTTATTACAACGTACTGTGGATCGCCTGCAGTTCATCAACAGCCAATTCGAAGCGTACCTGGAACGTTTCGGAGCAGGTAAACCACGCACCGACTTCGTGTTGGCGCAGGATATCAGCACTGACCAGGATATTGAACGTTTCTATAAAGAGCACTATGATCGTTTGGGTGGAGCACCAGCTGCTGCTTTGCTGGATAGCCAGGGCCCTCTCCACACGTGGCTGGAATCTGAGCAAGAGCAGATCGCCGATAAAATCCTTACCCATGCCCGGTCTGTCTTCGAGGATCTGAAATCCATCTCTGTTGAACAGATCATCCTTGAAAAGAAAGACCAGGTAGAACCTCGCAAGCGCCTGCAAGACCTGATTAATCGCTCCGTCCCTTTCTGGATGTACCGAACTGCTGGGGTCTTGGGGCAAGATTGGGCAGGCGAAGAGAAGATCGTGGTTATTGGCGTCCCTGACAAAGACCGGTCAATTTACAAGGGCGCCGAGGAAGGTGGTCAACAGCTTGTATCTACTTTCGATCCCCATCAGATCACGGTTTTACAGACCAAACACGGCATCCCACTCTTTGCTCTAACACAGTTCCGCGACTTTAAGCAGAGTCACGATCACGTTATGCACCGTGGGTTGAAACCCCTGTATGTGTTTCCTGAAGTTCGCCCAGGTGGCGAAAAAGCTAAGCAGATCTTCGCTCTGGGGGTTGCTTATGGTTTTATTTTCAAATCGGGGGTGTATTACCACATTATCCCCGAGGATCCGGGACATGCTCCCATCCGGATGGATCAGGGGATGTCCGAATCCCTACGCGGGTTCCGTAATAACGATGAGTTGATTAACTATGTCGCCAAGTCCGTTGAAGACCAGATCAGCCGCGAAGGAGTGGAGGCAGCTATCCAGGTCTTGGAAAGCTTCGTAAAAGAGCCCTTTGTATATGAGCTGAAGGGTGGGGCTGCGCGTACGAATATCGACCGAACCTCCATCTCACGTGACACTTCGGTCGGCAAGCCTGGGAGCGTCAACTTCGACTTGATTTTGGAGCTGAGAGACACCATCAAAGATTATGTTAAGAAGGTTCTACGCGCATAATGGTTAATATTCAACAAACTATCATCGTTGGTCTGGGACCTGTCGGACGGGCCGTCCTGGAGCACCTTAAACGCCGTATGATGCAGGTTTATGGTGAACTGCCTGCGTTCAAGCTCTTGGCGTTGGATGTTCCCCGACCCAGCCATACCGTCATGGGTGGGGCAGCAGCCGCACCCGTGGAATCACTCCTTAGCCCAACCGAGATCATCGAGCTTCCTCTGGATGATGTTATCGATGCTCCCCAACGTGCCAAGAATTTATATCCCTGGTTGCCTGAACGCGTTATTACTTACGGACCCGAATGGTTCCAAACACGTGCTGCTTCCCGGCTTGCACTACACATGCAGTTTAGGGATTTATACAATTTCCTGGAGTACCACTTTCACCAATTGGGTACCGTAGAAGTACGCGATGAAATGCGCGATAAAGGCTTCGATATCACTACTGAGCGTAACGAAGCTTCTTTAGTAATTATCTCTGCCCTGGGTGAGCCGGTGGGGAGTGGTTTGCTTCTGGATGTTGCATATATGGTGCGCCATCTTTATGGACGGGTGGGTATACAGACAGCTAGCACAGCCGTCCTTTTCATGCCACCCATGGCTCCTTCTGATCCGGCTGCTGAAGCCTGTGCATATGCTGCGTTAAAAGAGCTGAATGCAGTTATGGATCATCAAGTTTATACATGCCGGTACCCTGACCTGACGATCGAGTCAGATGTGCCACCCTTCAACCGGGGTTGTTTTCTGGTAGATACACGCAATGAAAAAGGTTTAACCCTGCGAAACCAGGATGAAGCAATTCATTTAGTGGGAGAATGGTTATTTCGCACTACTCTTACCCCTATTAAAGCCCGTTTAGATGAATTCTTGGATGTCCAGGGTACCGAGGTACGCATTCAAGACCGCGTGGCAGCCTTTAGCAGTCTGGGGCTGGCGACCTACATGCTCCCCGTGGATGACCTGGTCGAATGGAGCGCTAACCGTCTCAGCAATGAGATCATCGTCGAACACTTTATCAAGGGTGAGAGCTTCGCCAAAGTTTCTGCCCGACTCACCGACTTTTATAATAACAATCACCTGCGACCCGATAACCTGATGGGCGATAAGCTGCGTTTAGGCTCCGATGGCAAGCCGATTAAGATGAGCAACGATTACATCTCCCGCCTGAAGACCGTCCCACATAACCAGATTACTACGGCAGTCCAGGCAACCGTGGCTGCCATCGGGCGAGAGATGCTACCTGGCTTAAAACGCCAGATCGAGCAAAACGCTAAAAAGCTACTCGAAGAGATCAACGAAAGTATCGAGCATGAAATAGCCTCGATACTAAAAGAATGGCCCTCGGGTGGGTTATCCTTAGCCAGCCAATTCACCGTCCGTTTGCGCGATGATTCAGCCCGGTTTTCGGAGGCTTTACGAAGGCGTGAGGCAGCCTTCCAGGGACAAAACCAACAGCTAGTCAACCACTTGAATCAACTCGGTCCAGCGCTGAAGAAAGCTGTGGACAGCATCCCGTCCATTCCTATTATCCTGCTAACCCTATTAGCGGGATTGTTAGCACCTTTGATTCTTTCTTCTATCTGGATCTGGAAAGGAATGGCATCCACCGGATCATTGGGTACGATATTAGCCATCCTTGCAATCCTTGGAATCTGGGCATTCTTCTTGATCTCCACTGTCTTCGCTTACATGCGGACCGTAAACGAGATCGACGAGATCCGGGACCAATATGTAACGCGCCTCAATGGACGCTTCGAGACTGAGCTAAACCTGGCTTTAGTTCAATCGGCCAGCACACTTTATCCCGACGTCACCAACATTGCTACCGCCAACCTGGAGCGCCTCGACACCTTCACTGGTGATCTGAATCGCCTGGTGCGTACTTTTAAAAACCGGTTGGAATCTGCTCCCTTGTGCGGGGAGAGGGACTTTGCCTCACAGCGTTCGGTTTTAACCTCTGAGCTTATCAACGAGCAGTATTCTCGTTTCTTGGGTCCAGGGCAGTCGGAGGCGCGCCTGACCCCATTGATCGAAAGGTCCGGCTCCCTGGTCGAATGGAGGAATTATTCACAGGCGGATGTAGAAGAGCGTCTACTATCCTATGGTCGTCAGGTCTTTGAAGGTATGCGCGAACTGCGAGTGGAAGATCTCCTCAACAAGCAATTAACTTCCCGATCGGTAGCGGAAGCGCGCATCCGTGAGTTACAAGACAAAGCCGCTCCCTTATGGACCTACGATCCGTTCATTCTTGGGCAAACCTACTCGCTTGCTGACCAGATCTTCCTTGGAATGGAAACTGTGGCAGCTACTGACTTGAAGCAGCAATTCGAACGGGTCAATCCCTCCACTGCCTTCGAGGCTACCGGTGACCGTCACAGCCTGATCGTCACCATCCTGCGACAGGGGATGCCCTTATTTGGTCTCCGGCGGATGCGCGAGTTCCGGCAGCATTATCTTGATTCCCTGCGCTCCCGCCGGCAACCATTACACCTGGAAGATGCGCTGGGTCTCACCCGTGATGTCATGCCTACTTCCATCGAACGGATTGAGCTTGATCCTTCCACCACCTTCGCGGTGGGTCTGGCATTGGATCTATTTAAACAGCAAGAAGATGGATCATATACCGCTGAGACTCATAAGGGGAAACTTGTGGGCGAGTTCGTGTCGGACAAAGTCGAGTCAGTGATCCTGCTTGGTGCTGATGAAAAGCTATGGAGCAGCATGGCGAATGAAATTCAGACTGTTGTCGCGGGTAAAGGCACCAAAGAGACCAGTAAGGATTTGAGTAAGTACCTATCGGCAACTGAAATTTCTGCCTGGGAGCAGGTGTGTATTGAAAATTATATGGAGTTGTTACAAGGGTAAAATTAACACTTTTCAAGGCCAATAGCTCTAATTATTACCTGCACACAGGTCAGCAACTGCCCTGTGTGCTTTTATCGGAAAAGGAATAGATAGGTAATCTATGAAAGTATTAAGACGTCTGATCGCATTCGTTAAACCTTACTGGAGACCACTGACCATTACAGGTATCATGCTTCTACTTAACACCGGGGTAGTGCTTCTACCACCTCTGGTCCAACGCCAGATCATCGACCAGGTGATCGGCAAACGCGATCTTTCTGGTCTGGGATGGCTGATCGCGGTATTGGTCGGAGTGTATATCTTGTTGTGGCTCACGAATATGGGCGAGCAATATATCCGTCACGCCCTCGGGGCTAAATTTATCTTCGACCTGCGGGTACGTATCTACGCCTATTTACAACGCCTCTCACTATCCTTCTTCGAGACCAAATCGACTGGTGAGTTAATGTCGCGCGTGACCAACGATGTTGAAGCCCTTGAACAGTTTATTACGCACGGGATTACTCTAACGATCATCGACTTCATGCGCCTTTTAGGAGCCTCCGTGGTGCTGGTTTTCTTGGATTGGCGGCTTTCTTTGGTCGTATTGATCCCGATACCTATCATTGCATTTGGGCTACGCCGTTTCAATTCCTACGCCCGACCGATTTACCGGCGGGCACGTGACCGGCTGGGTGATATCAACTCTCGCCTGCAGGATAACCTGGCTGGTATCCGGGTAATCCAGGCTTTTGGGCAGGAGGACGCAGAGCTTGAGCGTTTTCGAACCACCAGCGAGGGTTATTATCGGGAACGGGTGCGCAGTGTCCTTGCCTGGACAACCTTTTTCCCGACCTTAAACTTAATCTCCACCCTGGGAGGTGTGCTGATCCTGGCTTTCGGGGCGCGTGCAGTCGTCAGTGGTGAAATCTCACTGGGGACATTAGTTGCCTTCCTCGCCTATGTCGCTTCTTTTTACGACCCGCTCAACCGTTTAACGGAAGTGGATAATATCTTCCAACAGGCGATCGCGGCTGGCGAACGTATTTTCGAGCTGCTGGATCAGAACCCTGAGATCAAGGACGCCGCAGGAGCTATCGAATTGGATCACATCACCGGACAGGTGACCTTCGACGATGTGCACTTTAGTTATGGGGAGGGCGATGAGGTGCTCCATGATGTGACTTTTAGCATGGCACCCGGGGAGATGGTTGCCCTGGTGGGTCCTAGCGGTGCTGGAAAAAC
>Ga0153916_10004316_pt1 | contig 10741 bp, 10 predicted proteins | sample Opewatmetagenome_FD_109642 | JGI IMG/M metagenome (GOLD analysis project Ga0153916, IMG submission 109642) | Freshwater wetland microbial communities from Ohio, USA - Open water 3 Core 3 Depth 4 metaG | ecosystem: Environmental > Aquatic > Freshwater > Wetlands | place: USA: Ohio, Lake Erie...
CACGTCGATCGATGTCGCGATAGTGCCTGAACACCTCGACACCCGACATCACCGCGTGCAGCCGCTCCTCGGGCGGCCCCACCTGAGCGATCGCCGCCTGCAGCTTCGCCCGAGGCGCCTTCCACAGCGAATCGGGCGTCAGCGCCGGAATGCGCTTCAACGCGGCCATCGCCGCGTCCCGCTTTGCGGGAACCGTTCGCTGCCCGAGCACGTACCACAGGTAGAAGCCGAACGCGTCGCGAGGAGGCTCCGGCTGCGGCTCGTAGAACCGCGCCAATTCCTCGACGATCGGCGACAGCCAGAGTTCGGATTCGGCCATCCTCTCCCCACCTGCCCTACCTGCCCTACCCGCCCCTACCCGGCAATCTCCTGATACAGGAACGCCGAGGTGAGGATGCCCCCGTAGAAGTTGTCGAGGTTGAGGAACTCGTTCGGCGCGTGCGAGTGCTCGTCGGGCAGACCGATGCCGAAGAGCACGCTCGGCGCGCCGAGTTCCTGCTGGAACGTCGACACGATCGGAATCGATCCGCCTTCGCGCATGAACACCGCGCGCTTGCCGAACCCCTGCTCGATCGCGCGGCTCGTCGCCTGGATGAACCGGTTGTCGAGGTCGGTCATCCACGGCTTGCCGCCGTGCATCCGCGTCACCTTCAGTTCGACCGTCTTCGGCGCGACCTTGCGCACGTACTGCTCGAAGAGCGCGGCAATCCTGTCCGGATCCTGGTTCGGCACCAGGCGCATGCTCACCTTGGCCATCGCGGTCGCCGGGATCACCGTCTTGGACCCTTCGCCGGTGAAGCCGGACAGCAACCCGTTCACGTCGAAGGTCGGGCGCGCCCACGTCCGCTCGAGGCTGCTGTAGCCCGTCTCGCCGTACAGCCTCGGCGCGCCCAGTTCCTTCCGGTACTGCTTCTCGTCGAACGGCAGGCGCTTGAACTCCTGGCGCTCCTGCTCGGTGAGCGGCCGCACGTCGTCGTAGAAGCCTGGAATCTTGACGCGGCCGCCCCGGTCCTTCATCTGCGTCAGCACCTGCGCCAGCACCAGCGCCGGGTTCGCCACCGCGCCGCCGAACGATCCGGAGTGCAGGTCGGTCTTCGTGCCGCGCAGGTCGATCTGGAAGTACACGAGGCCGCGCAGGCCGTAGCAGATCGACGGCACGCCGCGGGCGAACATCGACGTATCCGAGATGACGACGACGTCGCAGCCGAGCCGGCCTTTCTCGTTCCGGATGAAGCCGTCCAGGTGTTCGCTGCCGACCTCCTCCTCGCCCTCGATCATCATCTTGATGTTGACCGGCAGCCGCCCGTTCGACTTCATGTGCGCTTCGACGGCCTTCAGGTGCATGAGCACCTGGCCCTTGTCGTCGGCGGCGCCGCGCGCGAAGAGATCGCCGTCGCGCACGGTCGCCTGGAACGGCGGCGAGGTCCACTGCTCGATCGGATCCACCGGCTGCACGTCGTAGTGGCCGTAGATGAGGATCGTCGGCGCACCCGGAGCCCCGAGCCACTCGCCGTACACGACTGGATGCCCCGGCGTCTCGGCCAGGTGGACGTTCTGCAACCCGATCTCGCGCATCTGCGCCGCCGTCCACTCGGCACAGCGCCGCATGTCGTCGCGATGCTCGGCGAGCGAGCTCACGCTGGGAATGGCCAGGTACGCCGTCAGCTCCTCCAGGAACCGGTCCCTGTTCGTGTTGATGAAGTCGATGACGTTGTTCATCGGGCTCTCCGCTTCTAGACATCTTCTAAGGCTGACATCGGGACGAACGAAGCAAGTTTTCGGGCCTGAGAAGATGTCTAGCCCCCGCGCAGCGGGGCTGTAAGAGAAGCGACGCAGCGCAGCGGAGCGCTCCCGGCCTGGTGTCTCGGCGGTTTGAGGCGGAGCTTCGCTGCCGACCCGCCCAGTATAGCGGACTCTCGCTTCCCGGCCGAGAGCCGAGCCGTTGTGAAGTGGTGCGGTCGCGCAAGCCCGGGCCAGCCCTTCTCGGAGCACGGCGGGAGAGGGACCATGAGCGTGCGGCGGTGGATCGTCGTCCTGCTCGCGACTGGAGCCGTCAGCGATCGCGCGATTGCGGTCTTTCGCGAGGTCGACTCGTTCTCGGCCGGCCAGCCGCAGCTGGACGATCAGACGCTGGTCGTGGTCAGGGTCTCGTGACGTGCGCCAGGACTCGGGGCGGGGAATCAGGGGATCGGATTGGGCACACCCCGGGCCTGCCCGCCCGGCCGGTCGGTCGATCCGCATTCGACTATGGAAGATTGAGCCGCCTCACGTCTTGCAGGGCCTGTACCAGAACGAGGAACTCGATTTCGGCTTGAAAAGGCGATGAGGCAGGTCGCGGCTCCCCGCACCCGTGTCTGGCAAGACTACGGCCGCGCTGCGATCCTTACACCCCATCCGCTGCGCCCCTTTCGACATCGGCCGATAGAAGGGCCTGACCCTTTGTGGCGTTCAGAAGCCGCAGCGGAGGGCAATGAATGCTGCGCCCAGGCGGCAGGCCCGGCGCGACCGCGCAGCGAGCACACAGCACGTAGCACCGAGCACGACACGCGACAGGTCGAATGACTGCCTCCGGCAGTCGATCTACACGCTTCAACTGCCGCCGTAGCCGATCGTCACTTTGTCGCCTTCGACGATGACGGGCACCTCGCGTTCGCCCCTCGAGTACTTGAGCATCCGCTGCATGCCGGCCTTGTCCTGTTGGACGTTCACGTACTCGAACCGCACGTGCCGCCTGGCATAGTCATCACGGGCGGCCTGCGTGTAGGGTCACGTGTCCTTACCGAAGATGTAGACCATTGGGTTGCTCCTTGTCGTCCGAAGTCCGGCGTCCGGAGTCCGAAGCCCGACGACCGCGGACCGTCGAACAGGACGGCGTCGGGCGGTTTCCCGAGCGGGTCGTGGCAGCGCGTAAGATGCGGACCCGCGGGGAAACTGCCCGATGCCGGCCAAGTCGCCGAGTCGTGTTGCCATCCGGCGCGCAGCTTCGGTCCCTCGAAGCCTTCGAGCGCGGCGACGAGATCATCCGCACCCGCTTCGTCTACTCCGCCTGCGCCACCAGTCCTTCCAGCAGCTCCAGTCCCTCGAGCAGCCGCTGGCTCGGCCGGCCGAACAGCGCTTCCGGCACGCAGTGGATCCGACCGGTCACGACGCCGGCCACGCGGTCCCATCCTGGCCGTGACGACACGCGCGATGTTTCCTGCAGGTCCTGCAGCGTTCCGCACCAGCAGATCATCAGCACCTCGGGATCGCGCTCGATCACCTCGGCGTCGGTGACAACGCGACTCGGCCGCTCCACATCTGCGAACACGTTCCGCGCGCCGACGATCCGCGACATCTGGTGAACCCAGCTCGACCGTCCCGCCGCGATCAGCGGCCTGGGCCACCATTCCCAGTAGATGCGCACGTTCCTGCGCGCCGAACGGCGGTGATGCACCGCTCCGATTCGCCGGTGTGCATCTTCGACCACCTTCTCCGCCCGGCTGCGTACGCCGCACGCGTCGCCGACGGTCAGGAAGTCCGCGAGCACTTCGTCGAGCGACTGCGGATCGAGCACCAGATGCGGAAGATTGCGCGCCTTCAGTCCCTCGATGTTGCGCTCCATCCCCGGCACGCTGAGCGAGGCGAGGACCAGATCCGGACGAAGCGCCTCGATTCGATCCAGGTCGGCGTTCAGATCCCCTCCGACGCGCGGCAGCTCCTTCACTTCGTCCGGCCAGTCCGACCAGTCGTCGACACCGACGACGTTGGGGCCGAGCCCGAGCGCGAAGAGGATCTCGGTGTTCGACGGGCAGAGGGATACGAGGCGCATCACGAAGGCTCGGGCTACAGGCTCCGGGCTCCGGGCTTCGGGCGTCGGCTGGGACTCCAGCGACAAGAGGCTCTGGTCCTGGCTGAAGCCTGGGGCCTGGAGCCCGGAGCCTTCCTCAATCCTTGGTCCAGTACCTCGCGTACTCGTCGAGGTAGGTCAACGTCTCGAACGAGCTCATGCGATCGATGAACAGAACGCCGTCGAGGTGATCCGCCTCGTGCTGGACGACGCGTGCCGGGAAGCCCTGCAACGTCCGGTCGATCCGCTTGCCGCGCCGGTCGAGCGCCTGTAGGCGGATCTCGGCCGCGCGGGGCACGCGGCCACGCACCTCGGGAATGCTCAGGCAGCCCTCCCATCCCTCGACGAGCTCGCTGCCGAGCACCGTGATCTCGGGATTGATGAGCGGAAGCACTTCGATTTTCGGCTCGTCTTCATCGTCTTCGCCGTCCCGCTGGATGCCGACGACGATCAAGCGAACGCTTTCGTGGACCTGGGGAGCAGCGAGGCCGACGCCGCGGTACTCGTTCATCGTTTCGATCACATCGTCGATGAACTTCTGGACCCCGGGCCGCTGGATCTCGGACGGCTCGACCCGCCGGGCTTTCGCGCGGAGCGCGGGGTTCCCCATGCGCGCGATTTTCAGAATCGACATATTCTTGAATAGTCCATCACAGCCCCGGAGTATATCCTTGAGCCCGGCTGGGTCAACAGTATCCGTCTCACGCGTTCGACCCGACGCACCCGAAGGTCATCTCGCTGGTAAGCCGGTTTGACCGGGAGGTGATGCCCGATGGAGTACGGCGCTCAGGGGCTCCCGGTCGCGGCGCTCCCGGCAGGCGTTGGACGACGCGAGGGACCGCAGCCTGCCGGCCGACGTGCGCGAGGACGCGTGCCGCTTCCTGGCGGGTGGGCCGGCGCTCGACTTCTGGGCGTCGCTCGCGCGGCTCGACGCGGACCGCGTCCGGGCCCTCGGCGCGGCGGCGGCTGGTAGCGGCGTAGCTAGCGGATGGCTGTAACCCACAGCGTTTTGCTCCTGGGCTTGGGCTATGGTATCCTGTGGCCAGTCGCCAAGAGCCCCCGTGGGCTGAACCCGACGCGAGATCGCTTCGGAGCGCAGGCCCAGTCCATATTACAATTCAAGAATCGATGACAACCTCGCAAAACGACTTGCCGGATTTCTCGAATCCGCCGGTCGTCGAAGTTGCGCTCTCGCTGATGTTCGAGGGTGTCGGCATCACGAGCGTCCACATGGGGGCGCTCTGGCAGCTGCGTTTCCGCACGAATTTCCCGACAACTCAGGACCAGCCGCCACTGGACTTGCCCGAGGAGGCCGAGCGCGAGCGGCACGTGATTCAACCTCAGCAGGTCATACAGGTGCTGTCTGTGCCGACGGTAAGGACGTGGTTCCTAAACGCGTCCGGGACCGAGTTGATTCAGTTGCAGCGCGACCGGTTTACCCACAACTGGCGTCGTGGTGAGACGAACGAACCCTACCCGCGTTACAGGAATGTGCGAGGCAGCTTCGAGTCGGAGCTGGAGCAGTTCAGAGAGTTTCTCCAAGAGCAGCACCTCGGCGAACTGAAACCCAAACAGTGTGAAGTCACCTACGTCAATCATATCTACCGTGAAGGCGTCTGGGAGTCGCATGGGGAGCTGGATAAGGTGTTCCGGTTCTGGGCACCCCTACAGGGTAAGTTCTTGCCTCCAGCTGCCGATGGACGGTTCTTCGTCCGATACGTAATACGTGACGACGCTGGTGCCTTTGCCGGTCGCCTTCACATCTCCGTGCAACCGGCGTTTCGCGGCACGGGACCGGATGAACAACCGATGGTTGTCGCCGCGCTCACAGCGAGGGGAAGACCGCTGAGCGAGGGAATACGAGGGGCCTTGGACTTCCTTGAACTAGGCCACGAGTGGATTGTTCGCGGGTTTACCGACGTGACGACAGATGAGATGCACCGTGCTTGGGGGCGCCAGAAATGACTCTCGAAGAGTTGGCCCATGAGTCGGCGATGCTTGCGCCGAGAAGCATGTCGAGTCTCAGTTCAGCTGTAGGACTGTGGGAAGGCCTAAAACCTGCTGTTGACGTCGGTGCGTTTCGCGACGAGTCGGCAAGTGTCTCCGGCTTTGGCTACGTCGTGCGATTTCTGCTTGGGACAACTCGCATTCCTCCGCAAAAGGAGCGGGGATCGTCGGCGCGCTATGCGTGCGTGATGTTTGACGTTTCGCAGCTCGGGACGACCCAATGGGCGGGCGTTGCGCCCAAGCTGCACATCGTCGATGCAGAGGACTTCGGTGAAGCCACTGTTGTGGACCTGCGCGGCGTCGTCAGTCTGATTCGAGCCAACAGCGCCGTGGTGCAATCGTATGCGCCCGGTTTCGTTTGGGAGACTGGGGTGATGCCGAGGCTTGCTCTTGAGCCCGTGGTCTATCAACTTGTCGAGGGAAGAGACGCGTTCGACGGGCTCTACGAGGAGTCGGATAGCTTCGCGAACCTTGTGCCCGGCTGGAATGGCTTTGAGAGCGACCCACCGAATTCCGTAGCAATCGCGAATGCCCGCTTGGTGCTGGATGCCGCTAAAGAGCAGGGTCTTGTGCCGGACCGCCTTGTTGCAGGTGCTGAGAGTGTGTTTGTCTACTTCTCGAATGCCCGGCTGTATGCTAGCATCGAGTGCGAGAACGACGGAACGATGTCAGCGGTGGTGAGCGACCGCACCGGTAACCCGTCTGTTTGGATGGTCGACCCAAACGGCCTCACACAGGACCTCGCGAAAATCCGTGCCTACCTCGTTTGATGAGGACGAACGCCCCGATCAGATGTGGCAGAGGGAGGGTCAGGTAAGCGAGGACTTCACTGACCCGAACGAGATATTCTATCGCCGCTGTCCCCCTTTTTACATTCACGACTCCGGTGTTGATGAAGCGGCGGTGAAGGAACACAACCTGTCCGTGCTCCGTTCGAAGTACGCCGAGCCTGACCACGCGAGATGGGAATCGCGCCACGACTGTCACGACCGTGAGCCCCTCGTGTACCCGGAATACTCAGTCATCGAGTTTCCGGAGTCGGCAATTCCTCCCGAGAAGAGCCCGCCGGACTTTCTCGGCGCACCCGTCCATCGCTTTCGTCCGGCTCACGTCCCTTTTGCGGACAACTACGCCCACTCGGAGGTCCACATCTTGCGTGGGGACAAGCATGTCGAAAAGGAGCGGGACCTGACCGGCGAGGGAAAGCGAGCCCGGAGATTCCTCCAAGTCAAGCTTGCCGAAGCTGCACGCGTTCGCCTCCAGCCTTGGGAAGGAAGCCCTCTCCATCCCGGCACGTTCGCGTAGTCCTCGCTTGTCTTACCGTCGGGGCCTACGCTCGCCCTTGAAGCAGGCGGGCCGGCGGCCATTAGCGAACCATTAGCGTTTCGGCCTCGAAACGCGCGAAAGGCCCGGAAAACCGGGCCTTTTGTCTATTCTTGAATTATACGTTACCTTGTCGGGGCGGCCTCAGCACCCAGGCCGCCCCGACTACACCCGAGCCCGAATATGTCGCTTGAGACCGCAACCAGTTCCTATCGTTTCTGCCCCGTCTGCGGCGAATCCCTCGAACCGCGCCTCATCAAGGCCGGCGAGCGCGAGCGCCTCGTCTGTCGCCGGTGCGAGTTCGTCTTCTACGTCGACCCGAAGGTCGCCGTCGGCACGATCATCGACGCCGGCGATGCGCGGGTGGTGCTCATCAAGCGCTCGATAGAGCCGGGCTACGGCAAGTGGGTCTTCCCGGGCGGGTACGTCGATCGAGGGGAGCAGATCGAAGCCGCGGCCGTCCGCGAGGCGCGCGAGGAATGCGGTCTCGACGTTCGCATCGAAGGCCTCGTGAACATCTACTCGTACGCCGGCCGGACGCCGATCATCATCGTCTACGCGGCGACGGCCGTCGGCGGCAGCCTCGTCGCCGCAGATGAAGCGCTCGACGCGAAGGCGTTCGAGTCATCCGCGATTCCATGGGACGAGCTGGCGTTCCGAAGCACCAAAGAGGCGCTCGAGGACTACCTCGCCGGAGTGCGGACAGGAACGCGGCGAGACCGGCGAAAGCCGATCGACTCGGCGTAGCCATGGCGCGGGCCGCGATCGCCCTCTGACGTGCTAGGATGCGCACCCCATGAACCCGACCATCGCGCCTGCGGACGTGCCGCCATCGCGGTTACGCGCGCTCGTGTTCGCGGCAGGCGCGCTGGGACTCGTCGCGGCCGTGGGCCTGATCTATTCCGACGCCGCTCGCGCCTACTTCTTCAACGACGATTTCCAGTGGCTCCAGGGGGCGCGGACGTTCCGACTCGCGAATCTGCTGCACATCGAGCGCTACACCCACTTCTACCGGCCGGTCATCGAGATCTATTTCTACCTGGGCCGCCGATTCTTCGGCTGCGCGGCGTTTCCCTTCCACCTCGCCAGCATCGGCATCCACCTGGCCAACACGTTGCTGCTCTACCTGTTCGCGCGCCTGCTCACAGGAAAACAGGCTTTCGCCGGCCTGACCGCGCTCTTCTTCGCCGTGCAGCCGGGCCACGCGGAGGCCGTGGCCTGGGTTGGCGCGATTACCGACCTGCTGCCGGCCCTCTGGTACCTGCTGGCGCTGTGGATGCACCTGCTCTTCCTCAGGGGACGCGGCGTCCGGTTCTACGCGATCTCGCTGGCCGCCTTCGCTACCTGCCTGCTCACGCACGAGAGCTCGGCGACGCTGCTGCCGATGATGATCGCCCTCGAAGTGACGGTGGTGTGGGAACGTGGCGAGCGGCCTGCCGCGAGGTCGGTGGCGAGACGCGCGATGCGGTACGCCCCATTCGCGCTGCTGCTCGCCGGCTATCTGGTGCTCGAGTACGTGGTGAACAGCCGCAGCTACCTTGTGAAGGAGGGCCACTACCAGTTCGGGTGGCACGCGGTGCCGCACGCGTTCCAGTACCTGATCACGCTCTACGTTGGAAGGCGGGACCTGGTGTCGTACCTGCTGACCGCAGCGGTGAGCGCGGCGCTGCTGGCGCGCGGCACTCCGCGAGTGCGCTTCTTCGTCCTCTGGATGCTGGTGACGATTGCGCCGGCGTCGTTCTTCACCTGGGGCAACGTGTCACGATACCTCTATCTTCCGGCGGCCGGCTTCGCGATGCTGCTAGCGGAAACGATCCTCAAGGTTCGGAACCTCGCTGCGCAACCAGTCTCGCCGCGGGTAGCGCGCGCGGTGACGATCGCGCTGACAGCGGCGCTGGCGGTGCGATTTGCCGTGTTTGCGGCCAAGGTGCCGGCGGGCTTCCGCGAGTGGACGCGGCCGTACGAGCGCTACGTCGCGGCGGTCAGGAAGGCGAACCCGGCGCCATCCCCCGGCTCGGTCGTGTATGTCGATCGCGCGGACGCCCGGGGCGTTCCCGCGATGTACCGGGACCCCGCCGGTGCGGTGGCCTCATGCGGGGCCGACGTTCACGTGGTCGTCCGCTGACGGACCTCACCCTTGCTGCCGCCGTCAATCGTCGAAGCGGCCCCGGCGGCCAATCGCCGGCATCCGCGTTGACGCGATACACGTGTTATACTCCGCGCCCCGTGCTGCCATGACCGACGGGGTTCCCAAGCGCATCCCCCGGCACTTGCCCGCTGTCGGGCTCTTCGCGCTCTTGTCGCTTGCGTGGAGCTTCCCTCTCGTCCTTCACCTGGGCACTCACGTGCCGGGGGTGGGCCCGGGCGACAACCTGTCCTGTGTCTGGAACCTGTGGTGGATGCGGACGGCATTGCACCATCACTTGAATCCTTTCTACACGACCTACCTCTTCTATCCGGTCGGCGCAGACCTGACGCAACATACCCTCACGCCCCTGAATGGAGCGATCGCAGCGACAGTCCTCGGCGGCCTGTCTCCTGCGGCCGCGCAGAACGTCCTGCTGCTTGTCTCGCTCTTCTTGAATGGTTTCGTCGCATATCTGCTGGCAAATGGGGTCTCCGGCAGCCGCTTCGCTGGGATTGCCGCTGGTGTCGCGTTCGGCGGCGCCGCGCCCGTGCTCGTCCGGCTGCAGGGTCATTTCAATCTGGTCAGCGCCTGGGCCATCCCACTGTCGGCCTTGCTGTTCCTTCACGCGGTTCGGCGCAAATCGAACTGCGCCTGTCTCGCCGCCGGCTGCGGATTGGCCGTCGCCGCCTACTGCGACTACTACTATTTTCTCTACTCAGCAGCGTTCATTGTCATCTGCCTGGCCGAGCGATGGTTCCACGTCGATGTGCACGCCGACAGGCGCCGGGCCGGCCGCCTGTCGGCCTGGCTCATCGCACTGCTTATCGCCGATTTGGTTCTGATCGCGACAATCGCTCTGTCGGGAGGTTTCACGCTCCCGATCGGCCGGCTCCAGTTGTCGATGTACACGACACAGAACCCAAGGGTGGCGTTCTGGGCATTGCTCGGCCTGTGGGCTCTCTCCCACTGGCGTGTGGCCATCGCACTGCGTCTCCGGCCGGCCCTGCAGCCACACACTGAACTGCGGACCCTGTCGATGATGAGCGCGGCGTTCGTCATCGTCGCATTGCCCCTGATCGTTGCAACCGCGCGGCTGCTGTACACCGGCGAATACACTTCGCAGCACTATTTGTGGCACAGCGCTCCACCAGGCGTCGACCTGGCGGCATTCATCGTTGGCAATCCGCTGAACGTTCTTTACGGTTCGTTGACACGAAGAGCGTACGCGGCAATCGGGATGAACCCGATCGAGGGGATCGCGTGGATTCCGCTGGCCGCGCTCGTGATCGTCCTGGCGGGATGGCGTCGATTGTGTCAGGTATCGGAAGCAACGCGATGGCGGATAGCGGCGGTCGTGTTCGCGGTATGGGCGCTCGGACCTCATCTCGATGTGTTCGGCACGAGTCCAGGCCTCCTTCTGCCCGCTGTCGTCGTACGCTGGATCCCGTTCGCGTCGA
>Ga0153916_10004318_pt1 | contig 10738 bp, 10 predicted proteins | sample Opewatmetagenome_FD_109642 | JGI IMG/M metagenome (GOLD analysis project Ga0153916, IMG submission 109642) | Freshwater wetland microbial communities from Ohio, USA - Open water 3 Core 3 Depth 4 metaG | ecosystem: Environmental > Aquatic > Freshwater > Wetlands | place: USA: Ohio, Lake Erie...
CCCCGCATGTAGCCCGCAACGACGCCGAGGAGAATCCCGATGGGGAAGGAGATGGCCACGGTGAGGATCCCCACCTCGAGGGCCAGGCCCGCGCCGAACCAGATGCGGGCCAGCAGGTCTCGCCCGAACTCGTCCGTCCCCAGGAGGTGCGTCGTACTCGGAGGCAGGAGCACGTCCGCCGGGTTGGGGTTCGGGACTCCCTGCCCCTGGGCCGAGTAGGGGACCAGAAAAGGGACGAACGTCGCGATGAACGCCGCAACGATGAAGACGATCAGGATCGCCAGGCCGAGGAGGGCGAGGGGGTCCCGGCGGATGATCCGCCAGATGCCTCGGAGTCCGCCCACGGCCGGCCGGAGCGCCTTGGCGACGAGCAGGCCCAGGTAGCCTCCCGGTTGCCAGTTGGGGGACTCAGCCACCACCGTTCAGGCCTCCTGCTTCGTGAGGACGATCCGCGGGTCCAGGAAGGACTGGATGAGGTCCACGACGAGGTTCACGATGACGTAGAACATCGCGACCACAATCGTCGTGCCCAGGATCGCGGGATAGTCGAAGGACAGGACGCTGTTGAACGCGTACTGCCCGATCCCGTTCCAGGCGAAGATGTTCTCGACGAGGAACGCACCCGTGAGCTCGTACGCAAAGGACAGGCCGACCGCCACGATGGCCGGGGAGATCGCGTTCTTCAGGGCGTAGCGGTAGTGGATGACGCGGGCGGGGAGGCCGTACGCCTTCGCGGTGCGCACGTAGTTCTCGCCGAGCACCTCCACCATCATGGTCCGGACCATGCGGGCCACGAGCCCGATGGGATACAGGGCGAGGGTCAGGGCGGGCAGGATCAGGTGGGCGAACGCATCCCCGAACCGGATCAGGTTCCCCTGGAGCAGCGAGTCAATCGTCAGGAAGCCCGTGATCGTCTTGAGCGGGTACTGGATGTTCAGGACGTCGCTGAAGCGGCCGCTGGACGGGAGCCAATGGAGCTCGCCGACGAACACCATCTCGAAGACGACGGCGAGCCAGAAGGACGGCAGGCTCACGCCGCCCACGGCGAGGAACCGCGTGAGGTGGTCCGGCCACTTCCCCTTCTTGACGCCTGCGTAGACGCCGAGCGGGATCCCAATCAGGACCGCGAGGAGCAGAGAGGCAGAGATGAGCTCCAGGGTCGCGGGAAGTTTGTCCCCGATGTCGTCGAGGACGGGATTGTGCGTCCGGATGGAGGTGCCCAGGTCCCCCTGGAGGAGACCGGTCAGGTAGTACCCGAACTGGAGGGGCAGCGGGTCGTCCAGATGGAGCTCCGCCCGGGCGTTCGCGAGCTCCTGGGGCGTGGCGTGGATCCCCGCCCACAGACCCGCGGGGTTCGCGGGGACCACCCGAGCGAGGAAGAAGGTGATGACGACGACGCCCAGGAGGACGAGGATCGCGAGGAGCGCCCGGCGTATCAGGAACCGAGCGAAGGCTCCGCTGGCGGTCCCTCCCCTACGGGACCTCTTCGCCACGCTCCTCCTCCCTCGCGGGCGCGCGGGCCCGCCGCCCTAATGCGAGAGCTGGTAGAAGAACACCACCAGCGGATACGCGGGGTTGTCCGTGAAGCCGTGCACGTTCGAGCGCAGCAGGTACAGGTTCTTCAGGTCCACGACTCCCAGGCCCGGCAGGTCCGTGTAGAGCATGACCTGGGCCGAGCGATAGTCCGCGAGGGCCGCGGTCGGGTTCGTGGCCTCCTCGGCCGAGGCGGTGTCGATCGTGCTGTCGAAGGTGGGGTTGTTATAGTAGCCCAGGTTGAAGAACGCGTAGCTGTAGTTGCTGAACATGTTGTACAGGAAGTCGTACGGCGTCACGTAGGTGGGCCACCAGTACATCACGAAGATATCCTGGGCCGTGGCGGGGTTCGCCGTGGCGAGGGCCCACTGCGTCTCCCAGGGCATGGGCTGGATGTTCAGGGTGATGTTCAGGGTGGCGAGGTTCGCCTTCCAGAGCTCCGCGAGCTTCTGCTCGTACAGATCGCCCGTGACGTACGTGTACGACAGGGTGAAGCCGCCGTGAGGGTGCGCGGACGTGTTGAGCCACTGCTGCGCCAGGACCAGATTCTCCGCATAGTGCGGCAGGGTGTCGTCGTGGCCCCACATGGTCGCGGGGATCACGCCGATGGACTGCGTCCCGAGGCCCTTCGCGACCGTGGTCACCATGTCCTGGTACGGGAGCGCGTAGGCCAGGGCCTTCCGGACGGAGAGGTTGCTCGTGGGGGACTTCACCATGTTAAAGAACGCATACAGCGCGCGGTAGCTCGGGGTCTTCAGGACCTGCACCGCGGTGTTGTTCTGCAGGTTGGGGAGGTCCTGGAGGGGCACGTCCTCCGTGATGTCCGCCGAACCGCTCGTCACGGCCTGCTCCCTTTGGATCTGGTCGGGGATGACCTTGATCACCGCATGGTCGAACTGACCCGCCGTCCATCCGCCCCAGTAGTTCGCGTACTTGTCCAGCACCACGTAGCTGTTCGAGTACGGGGTCGAGGTGCTGATGGCGTATGGTCCGGAGCCGGAGTCGTGACCCGCGTTGAACCAGTCCTGCTGGAGGGTGTAGTTCGCTCCCGGCGTATTGGGCGAGAAGATGTAGGCGCCGTACCCCGAGGACGCGATCTTGTCCATCGCGGCCGTGTAGATGAGGTGGAACACGATCGTGTAGCTTCCGGACACGACGATGTTCGCCTGCGCCTCCGTCGCGTTGCCCAGGGGCGACCAGATGTAGGCCGCGCCCTGACCCATGGTGATCGTCCGCATCAGGGAGTACTTCACGGCGTCCGCGTTGAACGCAGCGCCGTCGTGGAACGTCACGTTGTGCCGCAGGTTGAACGTCCAGTTCAGACCGTCCGAGGAGTGCGTCCAGCTCGTGGCGAGCAGGGGGTCCGCCGCGTTCGTCGCGGGGTTCCACTTGGTCAGCGTCTCGTAGACGTTGGGCAGGAGCAGGATCGAGTTCGAGAACTCGGAGCTGGGGTCGAGGGTCACCATCTCCGAATTGGTCGCATAAGTCACCACGCTCGGGGGCGCGGTCGACGGGGTCGAGAGGATCGCGTAGGCCGCGATCGCGGAAAGGGCCACGATGACCACGACGATTACCGCAATCAGCTTCCACGGGCCCCGCCGCGGGGCCGGCGGGGGCGTCGGCGCGGGGGCGGGCTCGGGAGAGACACTTGAATCAGGCGTCGCCATATCAATCTCTCCTCCATGACTGAGTTCCGTTTGGGGGGAACCTTCGCGGCAATGGCCGAATCGGCTAATAACCATTCTGCCCTCGGAGTGGCGGGATTCGGAGCCGCGCGTCCGGTGACGCGGCGCCTATTCTCGATTCGACGAGCGTTAAAGAAGCCTTAACTTCACCCGGACGGTCTCCGGCATGAAGGAGGTCTGCAAGGAATGACACATGCCGCATTGGTCCTCGTCGCACTCGCCCTCGTGGGGAGCGCCGGCGTGGCAGGCGTCGTGATGCACGCCTCGGACGCGCAGGCGAACCTCGTGACGGTGTCGGGCAAGGTCACCGCGGTGGACTGGAACCCCCACTTCAACACGAGCGTGGAGTTCGACTTGAAGAACGCGACATCGACGTTCCACGTCGAGCTGGCCCCACCTTGGTACTGGGCGGAACACAACTACCCGGCGCTCAAGGTGAACGACACGGTAAGCGTCAAGGGCGTGTTTGACGACAACAGCACGACCAACCTCGAGGCCTGGTCCATCTCCGTCAACGGAGGTGCCTGGATCACCCTGCGCACGGGCGACATGCCCGCGTGGGCCCAGGAGAAGTCGGGACAGAGCCCCGAGATCGACCACGACAACGAGACCGCGGACAACTGAGCTCGCGGTCCAAACCTCACCATGGACGGCCCGCCTCCGAGACGGGCAATCCCCCTTCTTTCCCCTTCTCACTTTCGCGAGCGACACCCGGCACCCACGACGCGGAACCCGGCCGGGAATCTCCGGGCTTTCCCCCCAACCCCTTCAATACGTGGGACCCAATTCGTCACCCGGTGGAGAGAGATGCCCAAGATGACGTCCATCGCGTGTCCCGAGTGCGGGAAGACCATGGCGCACGGCTTCCTGCGGGCGGAATCCTACATCGGCGGAGCGAAGTGGACCGCGAAAAAGACCCGGCTAGGTTCTCCGGGTGACAGGCTGGTCAACCCCGACGGATTTGGCTTTGTCTACCTCGAGGGGTACCGATGCCCAGGGTGCCGGTTCCTCGCCCTCCACTACTGACACTACCCGGAGGTCTCGCCCCGTCGCGCCCCCGAGCGGCCGGAAGGGCTATGGCGCGACGCCGCGATATCTACGCCTCGTGGCAGGGATGACTCCCGGCGGCAGCACGACTCCGAAGCCGAGGCGACTCGGCGAGGTGAGAGGGCCGCTCGTGGTCTGGCTGGTTGTCGCCGCATATTTCGCCGTGACCGTCCCGTTGGGCGCTTCCTCGGCCAGCGCGTTGCCGCAACAACTCACGGCGGGACTCGTTCTCCGACTGCTGGTAGCCATCGCCATCGGATGGGGTCCAGTCCTGGTCCTACTCATCGTGTTCGTATGGAGAACGGAACGGAGGAAGTCGGTTCACGAGACATTCTCGGCTCTCGGGTTCAAGAAGGAAGGGTCTGGCCGGAGCCTACTCTGGAGCGTCGCCCTGTTTCCCGTGTATGCCGTTATCGGCCTGCTCTCCCTGATGGTGGCATCCTACGCCGCGCCGCCTTCGGGCGGCGGGCCGATACCGTCGTGGTATCCATATTACGCCGTCCTCTACTCGTTCTTCCCCGTCGCGGTCGTCGAGGAAGCCTTCGGGAGGGGATACCTTCTCGACCGCATGATGCCCGCTCATCCGAGCGGCCTCGTCCAAGCCGCGCCTGCCCTCCTCCTGAGTTCCCTCCTGTTCACGCTCTACCACCTCCCCGCCTATCTCGTCCTGTACTCCTTCTCTCCGACCCGGACGGCCCTCCTGCTGGCAGGTAACGTGTTCCCCCTGTCGGTCGTCTTGGGCGTCGCCTACGTCAGGGCGAGAGTCAGAAACGTGGCAGGCCCTGTGTTCATCCACTTCTTGTTGGACAGCCTACCGTATGTCTTGTTCGCGATCCTCTGAGGTGCTCCCGCCCCTGTTCGCCTCCGAGTCGACCGGGAGGACTCACGCCTCGAAGAGGGGTAAGGTGCCGAGGTCCGCGAGGACCCCGGCATGAAGGGACAGGAGCCGGGATTTGTACCTACTTAAGCCCTGTCAGAAATTCCAACTGACCGTTTGGAGGGGATGGGTCCGTCCGGATTTGAACCGGAGTCTAGTGGTCCCGAACCACCAAGGATAGACCAAGCTACCCCACGGACCCCCCGTGCGGCCCGAGCGTAAGAGAGGCGTCCGTATAAGCGTTATGAGACCGGCCGCGGGGCTCAGCCCGCGAGCGCGACGAGATCGACCGTGGGATCCTCGAGGGGCTGGGTGTCCGGGAATTCCCGCCTCGAGGCGATCAGCTTCTGAGCCGCCCGCTCCTCCTTGAGCTTGCGGTTGACGCCCAGGTACGCCATGATGCGCGCCCCCTTCAGATAGAACTGGATGAATCCTCCTTGGTCGGTGAGCCGGCGGTCGCCACGGAGGAGCACGCGGTCGTGGTCGCCGAGGGTGCCGTGGACATGGATGCGCAACTCGAACATGTCCGAGAAGAAGTACGGCAATTCCGTGAATGCGACGTCGGCTCCCGCCATGTTCGCGCCCGCGACCTTGCCGTGCCGGACCGCGACATCGTAGTGCTCAACGCGCAGGTGCCGCTCGAAGACCGGCGCGAAGAACCGGGCGACGTCTCCCGCGGCGTACACGTCCGGAACGCTCGTCTGCAGGTGCTCGTTGACCAGGATGCCGTTGTCGACCTGGAGCCCGCCGGCCTTCGCGAGATCCGTGTTGGGGGCCAGGCCCACACCGACGACCACGAGGTCTGCCGGGACCGTGGTGCCTCCTGTGGTCTCGACGCCGGTCACGTGGGCGTCGGACCCGAGGAACTTCGCCGTGCGCTCGCCGCATCGGGCCTTCAATCCCTTGGAGGCGAGGTAATCCGTGACCCACCGACCCGTCGGTTCGTCGAAGGCCATGTTCAGAAGGTACGGTCCCACCTCGATGACCGTGGTGTCGAGCCCCTTCATCACCCCGGCGGCGGCAACCTCACATCCGATGAAACCGCCCCCGACCACGACGAGCTTCCGGGCGTGAGCCATCGCGTCCTTGAGCACATCGCTGTCCTCCAGGGTCCGGAGGTAGTGGATGCCCCGGAGGTCCGCACCGGGGAGCGGCAGACGCCTGGGCGCGCCGCCCGTGGCGAGCAGCAGCTTCTCGTACCGCAGTTCGCGCCCATCGGCCAGAGAGAGGGTCTTGGCCGTCACGCGGAGGGCCGTAGCCCGCCGTCCCGTCGCGAGCTCGACGTGGTTCTCCTCGTAGAACTCCTGCGGGCGGAGGAAGACACCGTCCCGCGAAAGCGCCCCTTGTAGGTATCGTTTGGAGAGGGGCACGCGGTCGTAAGGCCGTTCCTTCTCATCGGTCACCAGGATGATGCGGCCTTCCGGGTCACGCTCGCGGATCGCGGGGATCGCGTTGAAGCCCGCGAGCCCGCCGCCCACGATGACGTACCTCGCGTCCTCCATGGGACCACCCGCGGCTCACGGCTTGTACGTGACGATGCGGCCCCAGTTCGCGGCCATGCCCCAGATGCCGCGGCGCACGATCTCGAGCTGGACGATCTGGCTGTGGTCCACGAACAGGTTCACGTCCGCGCCGTAGTTCTGCACGTACCAGGTGAAGACCTGGGGGTCTGCGGCCTCGAACATGACCTTCTCCGTCCCCAGGGCGTCCGTGATCTGCGACACGACTTCTGTGCGCCACGCCTTCACGTTCTCCGTGATGCCCTCAGACTCAATCATAATCAGGTACGCGCCCGCCTCGAGGAACCGCTTCGCCGCGTGGATGGCCCGGCCTGGATCGCGGACGCCCGCCTCCTCGAGTTCCTCGACGCTCGTCTCGCCGCCCGCACCCCACTGGATCCCGACCTCGGGCTTCGGCTTCAGCCCTTCGTCCTTCACGCGCTCCACGAGGGCGACCCAGTCGTCGACGGGGATGGAGATGAATCCCGCGGAGATTTCCAGGATGTCGAATCCCACGGACTTGACCTCCCCGATGTAGCGGTCCACGGCCTGCTTGCCCTGGGTGAGGACGTACTCGATCCAGCCTCCCGTGGAGACTTGGACGTCATAGGAGTGGGCGAGGTCTAGGAGCTGGGTGAGGGATTTCTTCGGTATCACGCTGAACGAACCCGCGGCGAACTTGAGCGAGTCGACGTAGTCCCCCGCCGTCTCCAGAACGTCCTCCAGGTAGCGGGGGCCCATGACGGAGTAGTACGGGCCGCGGATCTCCGTGAGGCCCTTGGTTCGCGGTTTGCCCTGCCGATCGTTCCGCTTGACCCAGCTGAATGCTCGCTCCTGCTCGTGCCATGCCTTCGACGATGCCTTGGGACTCATGAGGACCGCTCCCCTCTGCGCTTTGGAATCTTGGCGAGGAGCTTGAGCAGGTCCGCCGCTTGAAGGTTCTCCAAATTGGCGAGCGCTTTCGCAATCTGCCTCCGGAGGGACTCGGAGGCGAACGGCGAGGCAAGAGCGTGGAACTTGGCCTCCGCGGTCGCCCACGACATGGGGCGAGTGACGAAGCCCTCGTAGTCCCGCTTCTCCTTCTCCAAGGTGCGGCCGTCCTTCAGGTGGACCGTGATGTGGCAGGGCATTTCCGCGGGAAAGCGGCCGCTGTACTCCCTTTTCGGACGGACGACGACCTTGCGGTGGAGGTCCTGGATGTCCTTCCGGAGGATCCGGTCGGCCGCATACGCCGAGGGGAGAACGGTGCCGTCCAGAATCGCGGCGGAGACGATGTACTGAAGGCTGTGGTCCGCCTCCTCCTTCGTCTTCACGCCGTACTTGGAGCCTTCCTCGCCGCCGCCGATGATGTTGTACGCCACGTCGAAGATGTCGATCTCGATGCGGTCCACCTGGCCCCCCGTGAACCCGGTCTCCGCCTGCAGCTCGAGGACACCTTCCGTGGCGGATTGGGAGTGGACCTCCGCGTTGAACCGCTTGACGATCGTGCGGGTGACGCGCTCGAGGTCCTCCCGGGACCAGTCGAGGGTGAACGTGCCCGCGATGGCGTCCATGAAGCCTTTGTTCCCCTCGAAGACCTCCATGGGCCCCGTGATCCCGTGCTTCGCGAGGAACGCCGCGTGGGTGCCGCAGAATCCCGTGTTCGGGTATGCGAGCCCCTTCCAGTTGGACAGGGTGCCCGTGCGCGTGACACGCAATGCGTTGAACGCGGTGCCGCTGATGGCGACCGCGTTCGCGATCTTCGTCGCGTCGAGGCCGAGCGCCTTAGAGACGCCTGCCGCGACCGCATAGGAACCCTGGGTGGTGTGGTCGAAGCCCTTGGCCCGGACGGGAGCGACATCGCTCAGGCGGCACTGGACTTGGTAGGCGACCGCCAGGGAGACGAGCAGATCCTGGCCGCTCCCCCCTGCATATTCCGTCGCGGCGAACATCGCGCCAAGATTGTCGCTTGGGTGACACGTCTCGCCCTTGGCCAGGTAGCTGTCGTTGAAGTCGAGATACCGAACGAGGGCGCCATTGTACAGGGCGGCGCGGTCGGGCGCGGTCTTCGGTCCGCCGATGGTCGTGCATTTGGGACGGCCGCCGAAGTCCGCGAGATGATCTCGCAACGCCAGGATGGGCCCGCCGGCGAGCGCACCGATCGCGCAACCGAGTCCGTCCAGAATCCGAAGCTTGAGGGCCGCCACGGCGCCCGCGGAGAGATCGTCGTAACTCCGTTCGGCGACGAAGCCGGCGAGCGCCTGGACCATGGTCATGGCCTTGACCGCCCCTCAGGGGACCCACCCAGTCCCGGCCCCGCGTATAAGATTGTGCGACCGCCGGAGGAAGGAAACTTAAGGTTGTCCTCAAGCATCCCGTGGCGATGGATCTCGATGCGACGGACGCCGCCATCCTGCGTTGTCTTCAGGAGGATGCCCGCGCCTCCCTCCGCACGATCGCGAAGAAGATCGGCGTGAGCGTCCCCACGGTGAGTTCGCGCCTGAAGAACCTGGAGCAGCTGGGCATTGTCCGCGGCTACCGCGTCCTCCTGGACCCCGACCGCCTGGAGGCGACGGGCGTGGCCCTCGTCGTGAGGACGAAACCCCGCGCGGCGGACGAGGTGGCGCGGCGCATCGCCTCGCGGGCATGGGCCCGCCGCGTGCTGACGGGGAGGCCCGGATGGATCCTCGTCGATGTGGGCCTTGGACATCGGGAGGACCTCGACCTCATCCTGGAGGAGGTGTCCGCCCTCCCCGACGTGGCGGACGTGCAGGACTACGTGGGCCTGAAGACGGTCAAGGACGAACCCGCGGTGCTTCCGTCCGACCGCCTGACGGCGAACGTGCCCTGCTTCGAGTGCAAGGGGCCCATCCTGGGCGAACCGGTCAAGGTCCGCTTGGACGGACGATACCACTACTTCTGCTGCCATACCTGCGAACGACTCTACGTCGAGAAGTACGGTCGCATCCGGGCGGCGTCGCGCAAACACCCTTAAACTTGTGGTCTCCACGAGCCGCAAGGCATTTAGGAAGCCGTAGACTGGCCGAAGTCATGAGCGCGTTCGGGTTCCTGACCTCGACCGACCTCGCCTCGCTGGCGCTGCGGCTGTTCATCGGCCTCCTGTTCATCTATCACGGATGGCCCAAGATGAAGAACCCCAAGCAGGCCGCAGGCTGGGTGAAGAGCACGGGGTGGGCCTGGGCTGCGGGGTTCGCGTACGCGTTCACGTTCCTCGAGTTCTTCGGCGGAATCGCCCTCGTGGTCGGATTCCTGACCCGGATCGCCGCCATCCTGTTCGTGCTCCAGATGATCGCCACCACGATCTTCGCCCGGATGAAGCTGGGCAAGAAGCTCGCGGGTGGCTGGGAGACGGACCTGCTGTTCCTGGTGGGGGCTCTCGCCCTGGTCTTCCTGGGTGCCGGCGCGTGGTCCGTGGACGCCCTCCTCGGACTCTAGGGCCAGCCCGACTCGACCCGCCGCGGACGGTACCCATTGAAAGTACCGAGCCTTCTTAGATGGGGCTCCGGCTGGTCCAACGACCCTGAACCTGCCGCCGGCCCGTTTCCCTCGTGAGACGGGGAGGCGTGCGCAGCGCGTCTCCGGATCCGCCACCATGAAAATCCTCCTGTCCCCGCCCCCCGGCAAGACCACGGAGTTGTGGCCACCCCTGGGGCTCCTGTACATCGCGTCCAGCCTCCGCGCCCGCGGACGAAACGACGTCCACGTGCTCGACGCGTTCTGCCGCAACCTGAGCGCGGACGAGCTCGCCGCGCACGTGGTGCGGGAGCGGCCCGACGTCTTCGGCATGAACTGCTCGACCCACACCTTCCTGAACGCCATCGGCGCGGTGGAGAAGATCCACGACGCCCTCCCGGAGACCACCCTGGTCATGGGGGGATACCACTCCACGTTCGCCGCGGAGAAGATCCTGCAGGACTACCCCTTCGTGGACTACGTCATCAAGGGGGAAGCCGAGCGGGCCTTCCCGGACCTCCTCGACCGCCTCGAGGCGGGACAGGAGCCCGCGGACGTCGAGGGAATCAGCTACCGCCGCGGCGGCTCCATGGCCGCCTGCCCCCTGGCCGTGATCAGGGACCTGGACGCGCTGCCGTTCCCGG
>Ga0153916_10004319_pt1 | contig 10736 bp, 10 predicted proteins | sample Opewatmetagenome_FD_109642 | JGI IMG/M metagenome (GOLD analysis project Ga0153916, IMG submission 109642) | Freshwater wetland microbial communities from Ohio, USA - Open water 3 Core 3 Depth 4 metaG | ecosystem: Environmental > Aquatic > Freshwater > Wetlands | place: USA: Ohio, Lake Erie...
CTGGTATTCGGCCAACAGCCCCAAGTACACAATCACTTGTTTGTCGAGCGGCACCCCCAGTTCGCGCTTGAGCTCTATTTTCTCTCTAATCGGGAGGGCCTCAGGGGAAAAAGAATCGCTATTGACACAGTCGGGCGTGGGGTAAATTCGCTCTTCCGGGACCCCAAACTGTCGCCTGAGCAAATTAGCCCCGTGCTGGGAACTGGTCAACAGCACCGATGCCGCCTGATCAATACGCGTCTCCAGGCAGCGCAGCGGCCCATAAGCCCAGCTATCCTCGCGCAGCCAGTGATGGTCCAGCATCTCGCCGGTCATACTGCCTTGGAAATCGAAGACCAGCGGCACCCCGCTTAGCTTGCTCAAAAACCAGCCCAGTAACCCGCCCTCGTGTAGGTGTGCATGGATGACATCGGGCCGGTCGCGCAACACATGGATCACGGCCTTGATCGCCAGCATCACGTCGAGATACAGCCTATGCCGCGACGAACCGACGATGACGCGATAGTTGAATGGAACTCCCCAACAGCGCCGCACATCCAGGCTGGCGATATCATTCCCGTTGGGGTAGGCCAAAATAGTAACGCGGTGGCCCAGCTTGCGCAGGATCACCGCTTCTTCCAGGATACGCACGTGGCATCCATAGTCGGCAAAGAACATTGTGGGGGCCAGCATCAAGATGTTGTAGGATCGCCGTGGAGGCTGGCCTGCCACGCCGGGCTCCACCTTCGAGATTACACTCAATGCTCTCACACCCTCCCAGGTTGAAGCTGCCCAACATTGTACTCTATTTTACAGGTGGGGACAAACTCGCGGCAACCGCTCCGCAAGGGGTCAAGGACTCTCGAAGCTGGCCGCCAGGGCCAATTTCTTGGCGCGTGGCAGCCGTTTAAGTGCCAGCTCGCGTCGCTGGGCGCTGCGCCGGTCGGGGCATTCTTCCCAGTAGATCAGTTTCACTGGCCGGTGCACGCGTGTGTAGCGCCCACCTCGTCCTGCGTTATGGGCCGCCAGCCGCCGCCCCAGGTCGGTGGTCCAACCCGTGTAATAGCTGCCATCGGCACATTCCAGCATGTACACAAAAGTCACGAACGGGTACGTCTGCCTCCTATGAATAGCTGGCGCACCAAACTGGTCCGCTCGACCTCGGGGGCCTTAATTTCGGAAAATCTTTCACGCCGGTCCTGAAGCCATTGTTTCCGGGCGACCACTGCCCGATCGATGAATTGAGCCAGCGGCTCGTGCTCCCCTCGGGCCACCAAGTCACGTACGGCGCTCAAAGAGTCCGCGTAAGCGTCGAGCCAGCGCACCAGGTTGTCCTGGTTGGCTAACAGCAAACTGCTTAACGCGTCTGGATCCTCTCCAATCAGGCCGCTGATGCGCTCAAAGCCTCCCCCGGCCAGCTTGCGCATCTCACGCCAGGTAGCTGCGTGCATAGTGCTGCTGGCCAGAGCCAACCCTAACGCCTGGGGCAGATGTTCCATAGCGGCTATCAACCCGTCATGCTCGGCCGCATCCAAGTAATAAGGCTGCCCCCCCAAGAGCGTGACCAAATCGGAAATCAGGCTGACGGCGTCGGGGTGAACCTCCGAGGCCGGCGTGATGCAATACAGATTTCCCCGAAAGAGGTCGGCGTCGGCGGCGTCTGGTCCTGATCCGTCGGAGACAACCACCGGGTCGCCTCCCACGAAGCTCACCGTCTTGGGTAGTAACGCTTGTGCCCAACGGACTACCTGCTGCTTTAGACTGGCCGTATCGGCGACAACACAACCCTGCTTGAGATGCGGAGCCAGCGCCCGCATAGTTTCTTCAACGCCGCTCAAGGGAATGGCCAAGATTACCACATCCGCCTGTTCACAGGCATTTATCAGGTTCCAATCGGTTTTGTCAACGGCTTGCAAGCGACGCGCGGCGTTGGCGTGGCTTAATTCCTTGTCATGGCCTACGATATAGAAAGGCTGTTGCGTCTGGCGCAGTGCCAGACCGATCGAGGTTCCGATACAACCCGTGCCGACAATGGTAATTTGTGTTTTCTCTGCCACGCTTCGCTCCTGGTTATCGCACTTGTTCAGGTTATCCCCATAGCACCTGGAACAAGGCAAAAGTGGGCGTCCACAGAATCCACGATAAAATCGGCAGACCCACGTAGCCCAACATCAGCAATCCAAACAGAATCATCGGACCGTAGGGCTGAAGCCGTTCCATTTGAAAAGCCCACTGGTGTGGAAGCACGCCGCGCAACACACTAAACCCATCCAGTGGAGCCAAAGGAATGAGATTGAAAATCAACAACACAAGATTAAGGATAACCAGCTCTTGCAACAGCTCAACTGGCGTAGGAATGAGCGTGCCCCTGGCCCCCAGCGCGATAATAGCTGGCGCAGTCAATCGCCAGACGACGGCGAACACCACTGCCAATGCCAGGTTGGACAGGGGACCGGCAGCGGACACAATTGCCATGCCGGCCAGCGGTCCGTAACGCAAGTTACGCGGATTGACAGGCACGGGTTTGGCCCAGCCAAAGCCGGCGATGAGGACCATCAGCGTACCCAATACGTCGAGGTGCGCCCGGGGGTTCAGCGTGAGTCGGCCCATATATTTGGCCGTCGAGTCGCCCAATCGGTAAGCCGTCCAGGCGTGGGCACACTCGTGAATACTAAAAGCGATAATTAACGCCACTACCCGAGAGATGAGCGTGGCCAACGTTGGTAATCCCAGCACTTGATTTCTCCTGATCGAATCGCCCTCTTCTTGAACTAGCCTTTCGATGCAGCCAGCGCCGCAACGGCGTAGGCGCATTATACCACAAGGCCCGACGAAGCCGAAACCAGGCTACGTAGCAAGCTTCCCCCAACAAAGTAGCCACACCACGCCGCTCATGCTATAATTCACGGGTGATTGACCCCACTGACATTCGACTTGACGACATAGTTCGAATGCGCAAGCCACATCCTTGCGGCGGCTACGAGTGGCGTGTGGTCCGGTTGGGCACAGACATCGGGATGCGCTGCCTCGCCTGCGGTCGCAAGGTACTGATGCCACGCAGCCAGTTTGCGAAACGCGCCAAGACGATTGTTCAACGGGGAGACGCACGACAAAGGACAGAGGACGCATGACGAAGGACCAGGTCTTTGCTTCGTCCTTCGTCATGCGTCCGGCGAAGACGCACGGCATATGCCAAAGAAAATACTCATTCTGATGTCCGATACCGGCGGCGGCCACCGCGCCTCGGCCGAGGCAATCCAAGAGGCGGTGATGCACCTGTACGGCCACGAAGTCAGCGTGCACATCGTTGACGCCTGGAAAAACTATTCTCCCTGGCCGATCAATAGAATAGGGGATGCCTACCCGTGGTTGGTCAGTGATGGGCTCTGGTTGTGGAACGCTCTATGGCGCACCGACCACAAACCCTGGCTGCCCCGGGCATTTTCGCAGGCGGTCACGCCCCTGGTTCGCCGTTCGTCGACGAGGCTGTTCTACGCCGAAACACCGGACCTGGTCGTCACCGTCCACCCCGTCCTGAATCACGTCGCATTGCGGCTGCTGCGCACTGCGCTCAAGACCGATGTCCCCTACGTGACCGTGGTCACCGACATGGTGACCGCCCATCCAGCCTGGTTCTGTCCCCAGGTAGATTACTGCATGGTGCCGACCGAGGCGGTGCGCCAGCGTGCTCTGCGCTATGGCATGCCGCCCGAGCGGATAGAAGTAGTGGGTCAACCGGTAAAGCTCAAGTTCGCGGCGGGTTTGGGAGAGAAATTCTACCTGCGCGGCAAGTTGGGTTTGGATCCGGACCGACCAGCCGCCCTGGTCATCGGCGGCGGAGAAGGCATGGGGCCGGTCTATGAGGTTGCCCGAGCCATCGCCACCGGTGTGCCCAATGCGCAGTTGCTCGTCGTGGCCGGACGCAACGCCACACTGCGACAAAAGCTAGAAGCCACGGCCTGGGAGATCCCCACCCGGGTCTATGGCTTTGTTACCAATGTGCCGGAGTTGATGGGCGCCAGCGATGTACTCGTCACTAAAGCCGGGCCTGGCACCCTGAGCGAGGCTTTTATTGCCCGGCTGCCGGTGATCATCTTCAGCTTTATCCCTGGGCAGGAAGAGGGTAACGTACGCTACGTGCTGGAACACCAGGCAGGGGCTTACGTCCCAGCTTCAACCGAGATCGCCGCCCTCATCCGGGAGTGGTTTCAGCCCGACAACGATAGCCTGAAACACATGGCCGCGAACGCTGCGGCTCTAGGCCGTCCCGAAGCAGCTTTGATTATTGCCCAGCGCTTATATCATCTCTTGACCCAGCAGCAAGCGGTCCCATCCGGCGCATCTCGCTCCGGCCTATCCTCCGCTTTTACCAGGACTTTTAAGGGGGTGATGGCCCGGGTCACGTCTCATACCCGGCGCATGTGACAACCATTCTTGAATGTGGTATACTGGCCGGGTGCTTGAGAAAGGAGTAGGTGGTCGTGCGCAGCAAGCCGTCGGCCTCGTGGAGCGCCTTCGTCATGTTTTATCTCGCAATGTTGATTGTCATAGCCGTGTTGGACTGGGCTAATGGCCTGCTAACCTGGCTATACTTGGGCGCCCAGGTCAGCTTGCTGACTGTCGGCGTGGTCATCTTTGGGATCATTGGCTGGCGCATGCCGAGGCTCAAGGCCGAACAAGGCGTTCTCCTGTCCTTCACGGTGGGTGTGCTCACTATCATACCGGCTGTTTTGATGAGCCTGGGCCAGGCAAAAGGTTTTTGGTCACAGTATTTTCTGATTGCTTCCGGCATGGCCGCTGGAAGCCTGTTGGGCTTTGTTTTCGTGCGGCTCGCCGGCCGTTTTACCTCAAAAGACGATGAATCGCCGAACTGAGATGGGAGCATCTGTGGAAAAGACGGAGAGCCCCATCCGTTGTAGCGTTGGGATCACGGCTCACAACGAAGAGGCTAACATTGGCCAGTTGCTGGAGGCCGTCCGCCATCAACGGCTGCACCAGGTAGAGATCAGCGAAATTATCGTCGTCGCTTCAGGCTGCACAGATCGTACCGAGGACATTGTCCGTCAACACGCCGCCCACGACCCGCGCATTGTGCTCTTTGTACAGGAGAAACGAGAAGGCAAGACCTCGGCGATTAACATCTTCCTGGCCAACGCCAAAGAAAAGATCTGCGTGCTGGAAAGCGGCGATACACTGCCCCACGAAGACGCCATTGAGAATATGGTGCGCATGTTTGCCGATCCGGCCGTGGGTATGACCGGCGCTCACAAAGTCCCGGTTAACACCCCCGAACACATCACCGGCTACTTGAGCCACCTGCGCCTGAAAATGGAGCACCAGCTCTGCCTGGAAATCCCTCGTCTGGGCGAATTGATCGCCTTCCGCAAAGTTTTCGATCGCATCCCGCCGGACGTGGCGATGGACGAGGCCTTTGTCGAGGCGCTGGTCATCCGCCGCGGCCTGCAGGTGCGCTATGCGCCTGATGCGGTGGTGTTTAACATGGGGCCGGAGACAGTGCGCGATTTCGTCAAGCAGCGCCGCCGCAACTATGCCGGTCACCTGCACCTGAAGGAGAAATATGGCTACCGGGTTTCGAGCCTCGACAGCGGAAGGGTGCTGCGCCTGGCGCTGAGCGAAATCTTGGCGGCGCTGCGTCTCATTTGGATTTTGTTCGCCCTGGCTGCTGTCGAAGTGGTTTCGCGTGCCTTGGGCTGGTGGGATTATCGCGTGCGCAAGCAAAAGCACGTGGTTTGGGACATCGCCTGGACAACCAAAGAGGTCAAGCGCCCCATTGACCCACGCGGAATCCACATTACATCCCCGCACACCCCTGCCCGAAAAGATTAGACTTTTCGTTTTCGCCGAAGCTCGCATCTCAAACTCTGGCGAAGATGATCCGGTCTTTTTTTTGATCCCCCTACCGGAAGCGAGGACATACCACGTTGAAAGATCGCATTGTCACCCTACTCAAGATCGCCGTCAGCCTGGGGCTGATCGCCTATCTCTTTACCCGCATCGACCTGACCCAGGTTGGCCAGGCTTTCAAGTCGGCTAATTACTGGTATCTGCTGCCGGCCGGTTTCCTTTTTCTGGCGGCCATGTCAAGCGCCGGGCTCAAATGGTACATCTTGCTACGCGCGCAGGGGATTGCCGTCCCTTTTCGGGTGGTGCTCGGCTATACGTATGTCGGCTTTTTCTTCAACAATTTTCTGCCTGCCAACGTAGGGGGTGACGTGATGCGGGGCTTCGGCCTGGCCCGTTACACCGAGCAGACAGCCGAGGCAGCCGTGAGCGTGGTAGTGGATCGCGTCGTGGGGCTCATGGCTTTTATGAGTGCGGCCGTGGTGGCCGCCCTGGTGGCCATCCTGGCCATGCACCAGCAGAACTTGCAGCAAATCGAGCTGGCTGCCATCCTTGGACTGGCGGTCATCGCTGTCGGGTTTGCGGTCATTCTCAGCCGGCGGGCGCGGGCGCTGGTGGAACGCTTCTTTGGCTGGAAGCTGCTGGCCCCTTTCGCCCCGATTTACGGCCGCCTGTCCGCGGCGCTGAATGCCTACCGCCACAGCTATGCTCCGCTGGCGTTGGCTTTTTGCGTCTCGGTGTTGACCCTGGTGTTGACCAACTTTACCGATTACTTGATCGTCCAATCGCTGGGCGGCGGGATACCGCTGATCTACATCTTCCTCTTCAACCCCATCATCGCCTTCGTGCTGCTGGTCCCTATCTCCGTCGGCGGGCTGGGGGTCACCCAGGCCGTCTACCCCTTCTTTTACGGGCTGGTAGGCGTGCCGGGCAGCCTGGCCTTCAGCGTGTCGCTGCTCAAACAACTGATTATTTACGTTTGCAGCCTGGTGGGCGGGGTGTTATGGTGGCGGCGCAGGGCCAATGCTGGCGAGACGGCGGCCCGGCCGGAACAGGCTACAACGCCGTCGTAGTGCCATTCCCCCCAAAAAAGTGGCCCGCGCCAGGGATCAGAAGAACCAGAGCGCGGGCCAGGATGATTTTCAAGTTGGTAGCCAGATGGCGGGTAAGGCCATCCCCTGACGGCCAGTCCGGGGGAACCGGATCTACTCGCTATGCATACTCACTGGTCATAATAAACAGCGGCTTCATCTCGAAACGCCGGAATTGGGGGCGCAGCCGCTCAGTATCGTAGTACTCCTCCACATTGACCACCTTCTTGGAGCTGGTAACCACCTCAATCGGCACGTTATCGTAGCGCCCATTCTTCAAGACTACCAGCCGGCCGTAAAGCCCGCTCAGAATCAAGTCCAGGGCCAGGTTGCCATATGCCATGGGCACGATCGAATCGATGGCATCCGGGTTGCCGCAGCGCACCAGGTAACCCAGGCGCTGGTTCACCACGTTGATGGATTTGCCTTTGTTGTACTTGACGGAAAGGTTTTTCAACTCCGCCGCCACCAGGTCGCCGATGCCCCCCAGCTTCATGTGTCCATAGGCATCCGTGCTTGTATCCTGGAAGACCATCTCCCCCCCCTCGAACATGGCCCCTTCCGACACCAGGACCGTCGAATACTTGCTGGGGTTCCGGTAGCGATCGTTGACCAATAACTCGGCCAGGCGTTCGATGTTGAATTTATACTCAGGGATGACGCAGCGGTTGGCAGCGCCGGCCATGGTCGGCAGCATGGCAGTAAAACCGGCATAGCGTCCGAAAACTTCGATGACCAGGAAACGTTCGTGAGAGCCGGCCGAGGTGCGCAGACTGTTGGTCATCTCAATGGTGCGGCTCACGCAGGTGCTGAACCCAATGCAATAATCGGTGCCGGGCACGTCGTTGTCCATCGTCTTGGGAATAGCCACCACCTTGAACCCTTCCTGGTACAGGCGGACGCCGTAGCTGAGCGTATCGTCACCCCCGATGGGAATAACGTAGTCTATGCCCAGAAAATCGAGGTTCTTCAGCACCTCGGGGGTCAAGTCGTTCATCTTGTCTCGGTAGGTGTCCCGCAAATGTTCCGGAACGCGGTCCTGGGGGACGTGACTGGGGCGCGTGCGTGAGGTATGGATAAATGTGCCGCCCGTCCTGCCCGCTTTATTGACGATCTCTTCGGACAGGATCTGATAGTTGTCGCTATTGTCGGCGTCTCTGTCACGGATGATGTCGATAGCGCCAGCCCAGCCATGGCGGATGCCAATCACTTGGTAGCCTTCTCGTAGGGCTCGAATGGTTACTGCTCGAATAGCCGGGTTCAATCCCGGGACATCGCCACCCCCGGTTAAAATCCCGATGACGCCTTTGGTCTTTTTTACCTGTGCCATTGTTAAATTGAACCTCCGCTTGTTAAAAGTAATATTTCTGGCACTCTGTCAAGCGCGCTTTGATGGCTATTTTGCCTCACATGCAGGCATTTTTGCCCATCAATCCACGCTTGACAGAGTACTGGCTCAAACGCCCGCCGATTGACGGCGCTAAGTGTCTTGTTAAGTGTATCACATCTGCCCTTTGACGGCAACCTAACGGGATATGCTGGTGTGGTCACCGCCCGCCTATCTTCCCCAAGTGCCGCCGGAGCAGCGCCGTAAACAGATTCACTTCTTCGATACGCAGCCACTTTACCAGCGCGCCATAGACTACCAACCCTACGCAACCTGCGCCCCCCACCACTATCATCTCGGAGAGCAACGCCTGACCGGGGAAGCGCGCTAACAGCCATTGGGCGGATCCAAAGGTGAGTGCCCCCATCGCCAAGGAGGCCGCCAGCGACTTGAGGGCGATGCGTTCCAGTCCGCGCCCGCGCAGCGATCCGATCCGCCCGACCAGCCACAACATCACCAAGGCGTGGCCGGTCAGTTGGATCGAGTTGGCCAGCACCAAATCGGCCATGCGCAGGCCACGCAGAAAAGTCGGGACCAGCGCGGCCGCCAGGTACAGGCCGACGCCCAACACGCCGACCAGGGCTGGCGTCAGCGTGTTCTTACGCGCATAAAAGGCGTACACCATGGGTAGGTCAATCGCAGCAAAGGTAGTCCCCAACAGATAGATGCGCAGGGCCAGCGCCGTCTGCTGTGTATCGAAAGCGGTGAAAGCGCCATGTTGAAAGACCAGCGCCACCACCGGCTCAGACAGGGCAAATAAACCGACCACGGCGGGTAAGATGAGCACCAACACCATCTTCAGCCCGGTCGCCAGGGTACGCATGAACTCGTCGAGGATGGCCGGCTGCGAGGTAGATGCCAGCCGGCTGAGGGTAGGTAGAATCGCCATTGAGATGGCCACTGAGACCAGTCCCAGAGGTAATTGGACCAGTGTCGTCGCGTAGCGCATCCAGGCGATACTTTGCTCGCCGGTGCGGCTGGCCAGGTTTCTGTCGATGACGATGCCTACCTGGCTGACGACCAATCCCAACACCACCGGCGCATATAGGCGGGCGATGCGACGCAGTTCGGGGTGATCCCAGTCCAGGTTGAAGCGCAGGCGCGCACCGCGCAGCCCTGGGAGCTGTATGGCGACCTGCACTGCTGCGCCAATCAGCAACCCGATCGCCAGGCTTTCGACGCCCCAGCCCAGCCAGCCGGTCAGTATCAAGGCAACGACGACAATGCTGGCATTGAATGCAGCGGCAGTAAAGGCCGGCAAGGTGAAATGCTTGAGGGCATATAGCAGGCCGGTCAAAATGCCGGACAGGCTAAGAAAGATAACCGCCGGCGTGGTAATACGCATCAGCCAGGCGGTGTAGGCCAGCAGATCGGGCTCAAACCCACCTGCCATCAGCCAGGCGATGGGGGATGCCAGCAGCTCCAGCAACAACGCAGCGATAGCCATCACCACCGTGGTCAGGCTGAGCATGATACTGGCTACGCGCCACAACTCGTCCCGGTCACGTTCGGCCAGCTCGGAGAAAACGGGCACCAATGCGCTGCTGACCAACCCGTCGACGAGTAGATCGAACAACATGCGGGGTAGGCGGCTGGCCACATCGAAAGCAGAGACCAGCCCTGTTGCGGCGAACAGGTCGGCAATGACCGTCTCACGCGCCAGGCCCAGTACCCGGCTGGCGATGTTGCCCAGCGCGATGACCGTGGCTGCGCTGGCGATGCCAGAGCGAGCCGATGGTTGAGGCTCACTTTCCATGCTGATTCGCTGACCCGCACCTGCGGTGGGGCAGATGTTTGTTGATTTGTTGATTTTCCGATTGGCCAATCAGATTCACCAGATCTACCAGCCGCAATACGCCGTCGGTCATCGCATCCAGACGCTGCGCGTGCGCCAGCGGGGCGCGATAATAGCCGCTGTCCCGCCTGCCGTCGCTGCCCCCCATAATCGCCAGCACGGCGCATACCTGTTGCGCCAGCGTGGCCAGCGCTGCCAGACGCTCGTCGGCCAAACCGGTCTCCACTTTCACCTGCTCCATGGCATCGTCGGCGCGATCAGCCAGACCGCGGATCAGTAGAAAATCGCCGCCTACCGCCCGGCCACGCGCCTCCTCGACGATGGCCTTCAGGGCCTGGGCGGCTGCCTGGGGATGTGCGCACAAACCGGCCGCCAATTGCTGGGCCAAGTCCTCATCATCATGGTACAGAACACCCATATCAGTCACGTGAGCTACCTTGACTACAACCCGGGCAGGACGGGTTGCCCCCTGGCGGGGATAGGCCAACCTGTCCTAGTGATGCCTGCTCCAAAACACGCGCCAGGCGAAACGCGGTAGGGCCAGCATACGCCGCCAGCGCCAGGGCTGGGTGATAAGCCGGTGCAACCACTCCAGCCCCGACCGCCGCAGCCAACGCGGCGC
>Ga0153916_10004320_pt1 | contig 10734 bp, 9 predicted proteins | sample Opewatmetagenome_FD_109642 | JGI IMG/M metagenome (GOLD analysis project Ga0153916, IMG submission 109642) | Freshwater wetland microbial communities from Ohio, USA - Open water 3 Core 3 Depth 4 metaG | ecosystem: Environmental > Aquatic > Freshwater > Wetlands | place: USA: Ohio, Lake Erie, Old...
ACCCAGAGGAGCATATTGACGGGGTTGAGAAGCAGCGCCTGGCCCGCCAGGAAATCCAGCCGCGTCAGGCCCGAATATTTCCCGGCGGTCGCGTTGCGGATGAACTCGATATGCGCGAAATTGTGAGTCACGTTCCAGAGGATGAAGGGGCTGAAGACGAGGAGGGCAATTCCGGCCGCCGCGTAGGGCCAGGGAGTTCTCAAATGCTTCCGCATGTCCGTCAACAGGAGCCCGGCGGCGAGCCCGACGCCAAACCAGAGAAAATCGATCTTGTTGAGGAGGCCCAGGCCCATGACGATCCCAAGAAGAATCCAGAGGCCCGGCCGGTTCCCGTCCACGATGAGAACGAGGAGGTAAGCGGCCAGAGCCCAGAAGAGCTCGGCGAAAGCATTCATCTGATAGATGTTCGCATGGCCGATCATGATCGGGGCCAGGAAGACGGCCAGGCCGGCCAGTGTGACAGCCGCCCTCCGTCCGCCGAGCTTGAGGGCGATGAGCCCGGCAACCACGACCGTCAGAGCGTGGGCGACGGCCGGCAGGACCCGGAGCCCAAGCTGAGAGACGCCAAAGACGGTCCGGCTCGCCGCCAGCAGAAACATGGCGAGCGGCGGCTGGTCCACGTAGCCCGCAGCCAGCCGCTTGCTGCAGGCGATGTAATAATACTCGTCGCGGAAGATCCCATAGCCGCCGAAGGCATTGACCAGGAGATGGAAGACGAGCGTCCCCAGCGCCAACCCGAGGATCAGGAAGATGCCATTTCCGAGGCGCCTCTGATATTCCATCCCCGGAGCGACCATGCGAATCCCTCCAAACCCTGTCTGACAGCCATTATCAGCGTCAAGCTAGGGTCTGTCAATCACCGGATTTTTCCGGGTCCCAGACCGCTCGAGGTCGAGACCCGGCAAGGGTGCGTCGCCGTGGCCAAATTGACCGCCGGATGCGGCTTGTGGTATAAACCTCTTTGACATCCCAAGGCCAGTCTTCGATGAAGACGACGACTGCCGATCAAAGACTCTTAAAATCTTCCCGATAAGGATGGTGAGCATGGACGAAACAAAGACATCTCTCGCAGAGGGTAAGACCTTTTCCCGGCGCAAATTCCTGAGCGCGTCCGCCGCGGCCGCGGCCGGCGTGATGGTCGTGCCGAGGCACGTCATCGGTGCCACCCAGAAAAAGAAGGCTCCAAGCGACACCCTGAACATCGCCTGCGTCGGCGTCGGCGGCATGGGTTATTCCGACACGCGCGGCGTGCGGACGGAGAACATCGTCGCCCTCTGCGACGTCGACGACGAGCAGATGGCCAAGCTCCTCCGCTCCGACGAGCTCGAGCCGAAGGAGAAGGCCATGTACGAGAAGGCGGCCAAGTACCGAGACTGGCGTCGCCTGCTCGAAAAGGAGAAGGGAGTCGACGCCCTGACCGTCACCGTGCCTGACCACAACCACGCCGTCATCGCCATGTCGGCCATCAAACTGAAGAAGCACGTGTACGTCCAGAAGCCCCTGACGCACACGATCAAAGAAGCCCGGGTGCTGGCGCAGGCGGCCAAGGAGGCCAATATCGTTTCCCAGATGGGTAACCAGGGCCACTCCAAGGAAGGCGCCCGCCTCATCTGCGAGTGGATCTGGGACGGGGCCATTGGCAATGTCAATGAGGTCCACGTCTGGACCAATCGTCCAATCTGGCCCCAGGGGATTGACGCTCCGAAGGAGATCCCGTCGGTGCCTTCGACCCTCGAATGGGACGTTTGGCTCGGCCCGGCACCGTTCCGGCCCTACCACCCGGCCTACCATCCGTTCGCCTGGCGCGGCTTCTGGGACTTCGGCACCGGCGCCCTGGGCGACATGGGAGCCCACCTCCTTGACCAGCCGTTCTGGGCGCTCAAGCTCGGGTACCCGACGAGCGTCCAGGCGAGCTCGACGCCATTCACCAAGGACTGCTACCCCTGGGCCGAGGTCGTCACCTACGAGTTCCCGGCGCGCGGCAACATGGGGCCGGTCAAGCTGACCTGGTGGGACGGCGGACTAAAGCCCCCGCGCCCGGCCGAGCTCGAGGACGGCCGGATGATGGGGGACGAGGATGGCGGCGGCGTCCTCTTCCGCGGCGACAAAGGCCTCCTGATGTGCGGCACCTACGGCGAGAATCCGCGCCTCGTCCCCGAATCCCTGATGCAGAGCTACAAGCGGCCGGAGAAGACCATTCCCCGCTCGCCCGGCATCCGCGAGGAGTGGATCGAGGCCATCAAGAAGGGAACGAAGTCGACCACGGACTTCTCCTACTCGGGGCCGCTGAGCGAGACCATGCTCCTGGCCAACGTTGCCGTCCGGATGATAGAGAAGAACACCAAGCTCCTTTGGAACGGCGAGAAAATGGAGTTCACGAACATACCCGAGGCAAACCAGTTCCTGCACTTCGATTACCGGCCGGGCTGGAGCCTGTAAGGAAGTGAGCGAGAGGGGCTGTCTCCCGGGGAGGCGGCCGCCCATCGATTGAGCGAGGTGACGGATGAGGATATTGAAGATTCTGCTGATTCCTGTCTCCGCAGTCTTTCTGTGCCTCCTGGCTCCGGCCCAGACCCAGTGGCAGATCCATGATCCTGACCGGCCCATGGCCCCCGTCGTTGCGCCCGGCCCGGCCGGGAAGCCCGTTCCTCCGCCGGCGGACGCCGTCGTCCTCTTCGACGGCAAGAACCTGGGGCAGTGGACGGACGCCAAGGGCCAGCCGGCCCGCTGGAAAGTCAAGAAGGGCTACATGGAGGTCGTGCCCAAGACGGGCTCGATCCGGACCGTCAAGGGGTTCGGCGACTGCCAGCTCCACGTCGAGTGGATGTCGCCCGCGCCTCCGAAGGGCGAAGGCCAGGATCGTGGCAACAGCGGCGTCTTCCTTATGGATCTCTACGAAGTCCAGGTCCTCGACAGCTACAACAACAAGACCTACGCCGACGGCCAGGCCGCGGCCATTTACGGCCAGTATCCGCCCCTCGTCAACGCCTGCCGGCCGCCTGGCAAATGGCAGACCTTCGACATCGTGTTCCACCGGCCGCGCTTCGACAAGGACGGCCATCTTCTCACGCCGGCCCGGATGACCGTTTTCCACAACGGCCTCCTGGTCCATGAGTGCGCCCAGCTGACGGGGCCGACGGCCCACAAGGCCCAGCCTCCCTACAAGATGCATGCCGACAGGCTCCCGATCTCCCTCCAAGACCACAGCCACCCGGTCCGCTACCGGAGTATCTGGGTCCGGAACCTGGAGTGACGCTTTCGGCCCCCGCTCGTGACGTGGATCGTGACAGCCGCGGCGCGAGAGCGGCATGAATGGACTTCGACAAGGGATGAAAACAATGAACAAACATTGGATCCTCACCTTTATCGTCCTCGGCCTGTGCGGCGCGATCGCGCTCGCCGCCCCCATCCAGCCCACGAAAAAGCAAAAGTCAGCCCTCTTCGTCTGGGGCGGCTGGGAGGGCCACGAGCCGAAGCAGTGCGTCGACATTTTCGCCCCGTGGCTCGAATCCCAGGGCTTTAAAGTCGAGATCTCTCACTCGCTCGATGCTTATCTCGACCTCGACAAGCTCAAGACTCTCGACCTCATCGTTCACATCTTCACCATGTCCGACATCAAACCCGAGCAGGAGCGCAACCTTGAGGTGGCCATCAAGAGCGGAGTCGGGCTGGCCGGCTGGCACGGCGGTCTGGCCGACGCCCACCGCTCCAACGTCGAGTATGAGTTCATGGTCGGCGGCCAGTGGGTCGCCCATCCTGGCGGCGTCATCGATTACGATGTCGACATCACGAAGCCGAAAGACCCGATCGTCAAGGGCCTCAAGCGGCGGTTCCACATGAAGTCCGAGCAGTACTACATGCAGGTCGATCCCATCGTTGAGGTCCTGGCGACGACCACCTTCACGGGCCAGTACGCGTCCTGGATCAAGGGCGTCGTCATGCCCGTCGTCTGGAAGAAGCCCTACGGCAAGGGCCGTGTCTTTTACACGTCACTCGGCCACGTAGCAGCGGACTTCAACGTCCCGGAAGCCCGGGAAATCGTCAAGCGCGGCCTGCTCTGGGCGGCCCACGCGATCGAGTAGCATTGGTGAGGTCCGCGGCCTTGAAAGCTCGGAAAGGACGGGAAAGATGATGAGCGATCTTGCAGCCGGGAACGGTTCGAAACCCTCGATCCACGCCTTCACCCTGTCGTTCGGTCCCCCGGTCGAGCGGGAGTTCATGGACGATTACCTCGGGAAGTCCCTGGGCCAGATCCGCCTGACCGTCGTCATCACCGCCCTTTTTTACTGCTCGTTCGGGATCCTAGATGCGGCCGTCGCCCCGGCGGCCATGAAGACTCTCTGGGCCATCCGCTTCGCCGGCTTCCTGCCGGCTAGTATCCTTCTCTTCTTTCTAACATACGTCCGGCCGTTCCGCCGCTTCTGGCAGGTAGCGCTCTCCCTCTGGGCTTTCCTTGGCGGGCTGGGAATCGTCGGCATGATCGGTGCCGCTCAGGGAGAGGCGCAGAGCTCCTACTACGCGGGCCTGATCATGGTCCTCATCGTCCTCTACACCTGGTCCCGCGTGCGATTCATCTGGGCCACGCTGACGGGCTGGCTGATCGTCGCGGCCTATGAGATTCTGACGCTCGGCTTCTCTCGCCTCTCCTCCCAGACGATCCTCACCCACAACTTCTTCTTTATCGGGTCCAATCTGCTGGGCATGCTGGCCTGCTATGCGATCGAACGCTATGCCCGGACTGAGTTCGTGATGGCCCGCCTGCTCAAGGAGGAGCAGGAGAACGTGCGGAGGGCGAACAAGGAGCTGAGCGAGAGGAACGAGGAGCTCAAGGGGCTGGCCGAGGTCGATGACCTGACCCGAATCCCCACCCGCCGGATGTTCGAGCAGGAGCTCAAGCGGGGCTGGCGCCGCACGGTCCGGGCCAGCCGCCCCCTGACGCTCTTGCTCTGCGACGTTGACTATTTTAAATCGTTCAACGAGCTCTACGGCCACCAGGCGGGCGATGACTGCCTCCTCAAGATCGCCCGGACAATGGCTGCCTCGGCCCGGCGGCCCGGAGACTATGCCGCCCGCTACGGAGGCGAAGAGTTTGCCATCATCCTTCAGGACACCGGTCTCGAAGGGGCCCAGCATGTCGCCGAGCGGATCTGTCAGGCCGTCCGGAACCTGGCCATCCCTCACGCCGGTTCAGCCACGGCCAAGCAGGTCACGATCAGCGTCGGGGGCGCCTCGATCCAACCGACGCTCGAAGGCGAGCCCCAGGTCCTCATCCGGAAGGCGGACGAGTGCCTCTATCAAGCCAAGGGAGAAGGGCGAAACCGGGTGGTGGTCGCCAAGGCCTGATTCTAAATCTCTTCCAGTCCCGAAGATGAGAATCAAGGTCCTTGGAACAAGGGGCGAGATCGAGGAGAGCGCGCCCCGGCACTCCCGCCATTCGGGGCTTCTCCTCGACGGCCGTCTGCTTTTCGACCTCGGCGAAAGGGAATTCCTGGGGGAGAAGCCAGAGCGGGTCTTCATCACCCATCTTCATCCGGACCACGCGTTTTTTGTCATCAAACCGGCGCCGCTCGGCGTCCCCGTCTTCGCTCCGGAAACGCGGGCCGGCGTCCCCGAGGTGACGGTCTTCCCCGGCGAGATGTCGTACGGGGGCTATTCGATCCTGGCCATCCCGACGCATCACAGCCTCAAGGTGAAATCCGTCGCCTACCTCGTGGAGAAAGGCGGCCGGCGGCTGCTCTATACGGGCGACATGTTCTGGATCAACAAGGAGTACCATCCGCTTCTCAGACGGATCGACCTCGTCGTGACCGAGGCGAGCTTCCTCCGGAGGGGCGGAATGATCCGCCGCGACCGCGCCACCGGAGTGGCCTTCGGCCATGCCGGAGTCCCGAACCTTGTCGAGCTCTTCCGGAGATTTACTACGGACATACTCCTCATCCACTTCGGCTCCTGGTTTTATGGCGATGCCCGGACATCGCGGCGGACCCTGGCCGCGCTGGGGAGACAAAACGGCGTCAACGTCCGGGTCGGCTACGACGGCTACGAGCTGGACTTTGGTGATTTGAGGAAGGCGTCCCACAAGTCCTGACGCACGTATAGTGAGAGGACCACTTCGGGGCGCAGGCCGTAGAAAGCCGACTGGGTGCCTCCCTCGAGTCTCCGCGCGGCCTCGTCGGCGAAGCCCGCCGAGGTGATGACGATGGGCGCCTCGCGGAGGTCGCCGGCCTGGGCCATGTCCGTCCAGTAGCCGACGCGTTCAAAGTTCCTCAGATACCAGGGGAGGGGCCAGGTTTCATCGGGCGGCGCCACGACCTTGATCAGCATCCGCTCGTGTTCGGGATGGACCGCCGCGATGCCCTCGACGGCCCGGACAAGTTTCAGGAAATCGGTGCTCGTTTGGGCGTAGACGTACGGGTTCGTTGGGTTGGCGTAGTCCACGAAATTGGCCCGGTAATCCTGGGAAGCCAGGTTGAGGATGCCGGGGGCCATGACGGCCAGGATGAGGACCTTGATAACGAGAAACTTGCTGGCCCGCCAGATCATGCCGGCCCCGTTGCCGGCGAGGAGGACGAGGCCCAGATAAAAGGGCAGCGCGTTCCAGGGCGTCTTGTAAGGGATCAAGGAATAGGCGGCCGCGGCGAGGAGGGTGAAAAAGAAGATGAAACGGACGAGCCGCGGATGGCCGTCTTTTCCCGGCTCCGAGCCGAAGGCGAAGATGCTCCCGGCGACGGCCAGGGCCACGATGAAGGCGTCGCTCCAGACCGGCCCGTGGCCGAAGCGCGAGTAGAGCAGGGTCTTGATGTAATAAAACCAGGCCTGGGCGTGGACTCCGGCTTCTCCGGCCCGGCCAAGATACGTCCCGAACGCGTGGACCGATTCGGCGAGACCTTTCGGGTTCCTCAAGAAGGACGTGAAGAGGAGCCAGGCCGGGACGAAGGCCGAGACCAGAAAGATGGCGCCGTGAGCGAGGACGGCGGCCGGATTCCGGGGTTCGTGCCGGACCGCCTTCGGCCGGAGAATCCGGTCGATCGCGGCCGCCCCGGCGAGCGCGCCGAACAAGATAAGGGACGTCTCCTTCGTGGCGTACATCAATCCGGCGGCCAGCCCCGCAGCCGCCGCCCACCAGCCGGAACGTGTCTGGAGATATCTCCAGCCGGAGGCGATGAGTCCCGCGAGAAAGAAAACGAGGAGCATCTCCTGGATGTAAAACCGGCTGTAATAGGTCAGCGCCGGGGAGATGGCCGCCAGGAACGCGGCCGAGACCACCGTCTCCCGGGCGAGCCCGCCGAGAAGGAGCAGGAAGATAAGCAGGAGCCCGGTTCCGAAGAGAGCCGGGACGATCCGCAGCGTCGTCTCGGTCGTTGCGGCCAGGGATCTTCCGGCGGTGAGCCGGGCGACGGGGAGCGTCAGGTAATAGAGACTCGGACCGTGATGGTCCTTCGGGTCGTACCGGTATTCCCCGCGCTCGAGGAGGTCTCCGAACTTGAGGGCTTGGTTGGCCTCGTCGTGGTGCATGGGCCGGAGGTCCAAGCGGACGGTCCGGAAAAGGAGCGCGCCGAGAAGAGCGCAAAAAAAGAGCCCGCGGAAGGCCTTCTTTGTCATTTGGCGGGAATGCCGAAGACCTCCACCTCCACGTAGTGGTTCATATCGTTCGAGGTGTTGCCGCCGCTGTACAGCCGGATAAAGCGGGCCTTGACCCCCTTGGCGTCGACGAGCTTGCCCTCGAAGGTTTCGATATACTCCTTGTCCTTGCCGATTCCGAGGCCCGAGGTGTTATCATGGTCATTGTTGAAGAGCGTCGTGACGCCGCTGATGAAGTCCTTGTCGTCCGAGACCTGGACGATGACGTCGCGGTAAACCCGGGCCTGGCTGTGATAATGCCAGACGACGATCGCGGCGAGGGGCTGTGGCTTCCCCAGGTCGACCTGAACCCATTGCACGCCCGGGCCCAGCTCGACGTAATAGCCGTCCTCGCCGGACTTCTTGCCGTCCGTGACGAAGGCGAGCTCGCCGATGACGGGCTCCTTGTCGCTCGACGTGACAGGCTTGCCGGCCGAGAGGAGCACGGTCCCGAGGGGCACAAGGAAGGGTCCGCGCGGCCTCCCCGTGATGGGCTCAAGGTTCGGCGTGCGGATGTTCTTCGGCGTCCCCACGAACATGGGCTTGGGCAACTGAAGCTTCAAGACTTCCTTGTCCTGGTCCTGGGCGCCCCTCCCGGCCCCGGGGAGGACGAGGGCCAGGCCGAGGAGGGCGATCGAGGCTGAACAAAGCGCGCGTTTCATCACAATCTCCTTGGCGCTACGGCTGGTCGACCGTGTTCGCATTGAATATTCTACACTTTTTCCCGGAGATAATCACGAGGGCCCAGACTTCGGGGCGGCTTCGGCAGTAGCGGCCGACATCCTCGGTCTTCATCACCAGGAAAGCGGTGGAGAGCGCGTCGGAGACGGCGGCGGAAGGATGGGAGGCCCAGGCGGCCAGATGGCTGCGGGCGGGCCGGCCGGTCCGGGGGTCGATGATGTGGTCACCCTTAACCTCGGTCCCCGAGCCGCTCAGCGCGCGGCCGCGGAGCCGGACTTCCTTTGGCGCTCCCGGACACTCCCAGGCCGTCGCGGTCCCCACCGGCCAGCCGGGCTTCCCGGCCCTGGGCCCGGTTCCTATGCCCAGAGCCGTGCTCGTTCCGCTGTGGATGAGGGCGTTCTTGACGCTCCAATCGGCGAGGACCTCGGCGGCCTTATCCAGGGCATACCCCTTGCCCACGGCCCCGAGGTCGAGGTCGACCGGGAGTGGTCTTTTCCGTGATGAACCGCGATGCCGCTCGATCTCGAACCCGCCCGGGACCATCTTCAGACCCACCAGGTTGAGGAGATTCGGCGGCAGAGGCGTGTCCGTCGTGCGCTTTTCCTGACGACCGGCTTTGCCCTTCCCGGCCGCGAGAGCCCGGAAATTGACGTCGAAGGCGCCGTTCGTTTCGGCCTGAATCCGGGCAGCGACCGCCAGGCACTCGACCGTCTCGACGCCGACCATCATCCTCTCGCCGGGCCGCAGGCGGCTCGCCCGGCTGACCTCGCTCGAGGGGTCGAAACGGCTGAACAGGCGCTCGATCCGGTCGATTTCGTCGAAGGCGGCCCGGGCGGCCTGACGCGCATAGTCCCCTTTTTTGTCCGCGATGATGACTTCGAAGACGGTCGTCATCGCCTCGTGCGCGAATCTGTGAACAGGGACAGTCCCCTTAGCAGAGCTCACCATATGGATCCTGCAACAAACCCGGGGCGAGAAGGGGGGCACCGGGGTCGCCCGAAAGACCCCGTTGTGGAGGGGGGACCCGGCGGCGAAACCGACGGGGGGAACCGCAAGAAATGGTTCCCGGGGTCGGGGGATAAGGGTGACCTCGGTGCCCCCCCGGCAACGGGTGAACCACAGCGGGGGGACTGTTCCCTTTCATTCTCCCCGGTCGGCGTGCCAGCGTCATTCGGTCTTTTTCGGCTTGCCCACGTGGCCGATGAAGAGCGAGACGAGGAAGAGAATCGCGGCGGCGATGGCGGCGATTGGCAGGCTTGCCTGGACGGAGCGCCCGACGCTCATGTTGCCGATGAATTTCGGCACGAACATTGCCCCCAGCAAGCCGATCGCGAAGATGATGCCGAAGATGCTGCCGTACAGCGCCGGCTCGAACTTGGCGAACGTCACGCCGACGATGGTCGGAAAGATCGGCGCGAAGGCCAGCCCCGTGAGCAGGATGGCCGCGATCGCCAGGGCGGGGCTCTTGGTCACGATCATGCCGACGATGGCGATGACGGACACGAGCGCCGTAACGCTGATGACCTTGGCGCCCATCGCCGTCAGGTTCTTCATCGTCGACGCCAGGAACCGACCGACCATCATGGCCACGCCGAACAGGGCCAGGACCAGCCCCGCTTTGGCCGCCGCGCTGGCGACCTCGTTGCCGCCCAGAAGCTCGATCATCAGGGGCTTAACCCAGGTGGCCATGGTGATCTCGAGCGACATGTAGCAGAAAAGGGCCAGGGCAGCGACGAGAACGGCCGCTTTCCCAAGGAGCTTGACGGCCATCGAAAATTTATACCCGGTCGAAATCCTGGGGAAGCTCGTTGTCAGGGCGAAGATTAGGAAGACGATGACAAGGGCCGCGATGATGGACAAGGACGTGCTGTAGCTCAACTTCAGCGTTGTCCTGAAGAAGGTGTAGAGCAGAGGTGTGAGGACGTAGCCGAGCCCGAAAAAGGCGTTGCCGAGGTTCGAGGCCCGGGCCGGGTCCTGGCCCTTGAACAAGACGACGGGAATGAGAGTGTTGCCGAAGGTATTCAGATTCATGGCCCCTATCCCCAGCAAAACGCAGGCCAGCATCGCCACGGAGAAGTTCGGGGCGAAGGCCAGGAGGAATAAGCTACCGCTCGTGACGACGAAACCGAAGATGGCAATCGGTTTGTGTCCGAATTTGTCAACGAGAGGGCCGATAATGAACTGCACGATGCAGGCCGTCAGGAAGAGCGCCATGGTGAGAGAGCCCACTTGGCCGGCATCGATATTGAGGGCGGGCATCAGGTCCACAGAGATGGTTCCGACGATGATGAAACAGATGGCAATGGAAAAAACCGCCATGAGCGCCGATACCGCAGTCATTTTTTTCATAGGTTTCCCCCCTAGGTCATGGATTCGAGGATGCGCCCGGTCCGTCTGCGCGGGCCGGGCTTCCCCGAGGCCGGGCGAAAGACG
>Ga0153916_10004321_pt1 | contig 10731 bp, 7 predicted proteins | sample Opewatmetagenome_FD_109642 | JGI IMG/M metagenome (GOLD analysis project Ga0153916, IMG submission 109642) | Freshwater wetland microbial communities from Ohio, USA - Open water 3 Core 3 Depth 4 metaG | ecosystem: Environmental > Aquatic > Freshwater > Wetlands | place: USA: Ohio, Lake Erie, Old...
AATGTCAAGGGGAGGCCGAGACGTTGACACGCGTTGACCGTTGGTGATATTTTTCGGCCATGTCAAGCCATCACGCCAAAGGCCTCGAGTCCTCCCTTTTGCCAAAAAAGTCCCTCAGCCGCCGCGACTTTATCAAGACGGCCGGAGCCGCCGCCGTTGTGACGACTGCCGCGATAGGGGAGAAGGCCCTCCCCTTTGTCCAGGACACGCCCAAGAGCGTGACGTTGGCGTTCGTCGGCTGCGCCCATATCCATACCCCGAGCTATGTCAGCCTCCTCGGCAAGCGCCCGGACGTCAGGGTCAAGTACGTCTGGGATCATGATCAGGCCCGCGGCGCCAGGCGGGCTGGAGAGCTGAAGGCCAGGCAAGCGGCCGAGCTCGGCGAAATCTGGTCTGACCGCGAGATCTCCGGTGTGGTCATCTGCTCTGAAACCAACCGCCATCACGACCTTGTCCTGGCCGCCGCCAAGGCGAAAAAACACATGTTCGTCGAAAAACCGCTCGGCATCACGGCCCAGGAGAGCGCCGAAATGGCCGCGGCCATCGAGAAAGCGGGTCTTATCTTCTCGACCGGTTATTTCATGAGGACCCAGCCTCACCATCTTTTCCTGAAAGAGCAGGTGGCCAAAGGGAGCTTCGGCAAGATCACCCGGGCCCGCGGCTCGAACTGCCACAGCGGATCGCTCGGCGGCTGGTTCGACACCGAATGGCGCTGGATGGCCGACCCGAAGATCGCCGGCGTCGGCGCCTTCGGCGACCTGGGCACTCATTCCCTCGACATCCTGATGTGGCTTCTGGGAGACGTGGCGTCCGTCGCCGCCGACATCAAGGTCGTCACCGGCCGGTACGGCGATTGCGACGAAACCGGCGAGGCCCTCCTCCGGTTCAGAAGCGGCGTCATCGGCACCCTGGCCGCCGGGTGGGTGGACGTGGATAACCCGGTCTCGCTCCTGATCAGCGGAACTGAAGGTCATGCCGCCATCGTCAGAGACAAGCTCTATTTCACCTGCAAGAAGGTCGCCGGCGCGACCGGTCAAGACCCATGGCTCAGCCTTCCCCAGGCCCTGCCTGCGCCTCTCCACCAGTTCGTGGATGCGGTTGCCGGCGCGAAAGGACTTCCACTGATCACCCCGCGCGAAGCCTCGGCCCGGGTCAGCGTCATGGAGGCGGCCTATAAGAGCGCCAGGAGCCACGCCTGGGTCAACCCCGCTTAGCCCGGCAAGCGGATGGACCTCATGAGAGTCATCATCGTCGTCCCCACCTTCAACGAAGCCGGCAATCTCCCTTCGCTCGTGAGCACTCTGTTTGCCCTGCCCCTCCCCGGCCTGCGCCTGCTCATCGTCGATGATGCCTCGCCCGACGGCACCGGACGCCTGGCCGACGAATTGGCCGCCGCCTCGCCGGGCCGATTGGATGTCATGCACCGGACCGGCACACGCGGACTGGGCCTGGCGTATCTCGATGGCTTCCGCTGGGCCCTCGGGCAAGGGGTCGACGTCATCGTTCAAATGGACGCCGACTTTTCGCATTCGCCGGCCGACGTCCCCCGCCTGGTCGAGAAGCTGGCGGAATGCGACGTGGCCGTGGGCTCGCGCTATGTCGCCGGCGGCCGGATCGACGACCAATGGGGCATCGGCCGGTTTGCCTTGAGCCGCTCGGCCAACGCCTATGCCCGGACCTTGCTCGGCCTCAAAACTCATGACGCCACGGCCGGCTTCAAGGCATGGCGGCGCTCGGCCCTGCAGGCGGTCGACCTCGGCCGGATCCGCTCCAACGGCTACCTCTTCCTGGTGGAGATGACCTACATCTGCGAACGGCTGGGCCTGCGCATCTGCGAGGTCCCGATCTATTTTGCCGACCGGCGTGTCGGCACGTCCAAAATGAGCTTGAAGGCCAAGCTCGAGGCCGCCGTCGGCCTGCTCAGCGTTTGGCGGCGGCACCACGGACTCCGCCCCCTTACCTGAAGGCCTCGGCCCGACGCTTGTCTCATTCGAGGGCATTGGGTGAGTTGGGAGACGTCAATGCACAATAAGGGGGCCAGGGGATGAGAAGATATCTTGCTCCTTCAGTCCTGGCCGCTTGCCTCGTGATCGCGGTCGTGATGTGGGTCTTGAAGCCCATTCCCCACGGCCACCGCTATGACCTCGGGGTGCAGCTCACGCTCGTCCTGACCTTGATGTGGCTTCTCTTCCAGGCTTCAGCTGGCTGGGTCTTCAAAAAAGGGCTCCTTCTCTTCATCCTGGCCCTCAGCCTCGGCTTGGCCGCCTCAAACACGGCCGCCATCAATCCCAACTCGGAAATCGTGCGTTCCTACGGTACGGTGTTCGAGGCCATCGACGGCGGCCTGAATCCCTATTCCAGCGGGACGATCCTCCACTTGTCGGAATCCGGGAATCCCGTCTACGGGAACTTTAATTACCCTCCGATGGAGATCTACCCCTACTACCTCGCCTATCGCCTGAGCGGGAGCTGGAACAGCGCCGTCCTGACGGCCGCCATCATCTTGATCCATGCCCTCTGCTGCCTAGTCTTCACCCGGATGTTCCCCGCGATCCGCCTGGTTTACCTCGTTCCCTATTTCCTTTTTTTTATCTTCTCCGAGATCAAGACCAACCCCTCCATGACGTTCCTCATCACGGCCTCGATCCTCTGGCTGATCAGGAGAGACAGGAAGAAGCCCGGCCAGGCGAGCCGCTATCTGATCGCCGTTCTGTTCGGACTCGGCCTCGCGACCAAGTTCCTGATCATCCCCTTCATGGCCGCCTACTACTGGCACAAGTTCGACCCGAAAAAACTCCGGTCCCTGGCCTCGATCGCAGTCGATTGCGGGATTGCCGTGGCGACGGCGGTCCTGGTCACGGCTCCATTCGGCGTTTCCGCCGTCTTCCGCAACACCATCCTCTTCAATCTCGCTCTCAGAGAGAGGGCCACCCTGACGACGTTCTATCCGAACGTCCTTTCGGGTCCCCTTGAGTGGCTGGGCCTGGGCGGGATTTATCCTGTCGCGGCCGTGATCATACTCGGGCTCACGGTCCTGGCGGCCCCCAAGCTGAGGCTCTTTACGGCCATGTTGGCCGCGGGCACCGCGTTCCTGCTGGTCGCCGCGACCCCCGAGCCGCAGTTCCTTCCCACCATGCTTTTCCTGGTCGTCACCGCGCGATGCCTGGCTATCGAGGAGGAAGGGCTAATCCCGCCGCAGGTCTGGAAACGCCTCCCCAGCGGCTAGTCCGCGCAGGCTTTTTTGAAGGCGGCCGCTTTCTGCTCGATTTCCTCTTCTGACGAGTCGATGTGGAGGCCGAAGGCCGCGCCCAGCCCGGCGTCGACGACGCCCACGCTGAGGTTGACGGCCCGGCTGAGGATGCCGTCCGTCCTGGGGAAGGCTCCCCGGCCGTGAGGCCTGCCCTGATCTTTGAGGTAGCGGCTGAGATGCTCCATGTTGGAGTAGACATGCCAGCCGCTGTGGTCGAGAGTCGCCGTGCCCAGCCGGCCGCTCACCCGGGCCGCTTTCTCCGCGCTCTCGAATAAAACCGTCAGGAGTGTCGCGCAATCGCCGGCCGGGTCATTCAGACGGCGGAAAGCGACGCCCGGCAGATCGGCGATCGCCTCTTTGAATTTCTTCTTTTTTCCCCTGAGGGTGGCGATGATCCTCGGCATCTTTCTGAGCTGGGCGAGCGCCACCGCGCCCGTCACTTCGTTCATCCGGAAGTTCATCCCGAGAACGCTGCGTCGGCCGACCTCGACTCCTGCCCGGAGGGGAGAATGGCCCTGGTCGTGGAACTGAAAGGCCCCTGTGTAGAGCTCATCGTCATCGGTGACGACGATCCCGCCGTCGCCCGCGGTCACGGTCTTGAAGATGTTGAGAGAGAAGGCCCCGATCCGGCCGATCGTCCCGAGCTTTCGTCCCTTGTAGGAGCCGCCGTTGGCCTGGCAGGCGTCTTCGAGGACCGGAAGGCCGTGCTTTTGGGCCAGCCCCATGACGGCGTCCATGTCGCAGGCGTTGCCCAGCATGTGGACGGGCATGATGGCCTTCGTCCGCCGGGTCAGGCGGCGCTCGATATCGGCTGGATCGATAGTCAGGCTCTCGTCGATCTCCGCCAGCACGGGAACTCCGCCGGCATGGATGATCGAGCTGAAACTGGCGATGAACGTGTAGGCTGGCACGATAACCTCGTCCCCCGGCCCGATGCCGATGGCCTTCAAGGCGCAGATCAGGGCGCCGGATCCAGAGCTCGTGGCCAGGGCGTGCCGGGCGCCGCAATACTCGGCGAACTCCTTCTCCAGGGTATAAACCTTGTGCTTGAATCTCGGGTCATCGAGGCTGCCGTAGCGGAAAAGATACCCCGATTCCATGACGTCCATGACCTCCCTGATCTCCTCGCGGCCAATCCACTGGCTTCCCGGTCCCGGCATGTTCCTTCCTCCTTACCAGAATATCGCGTATATAATGACAAAAGCGGCGACGACGATCGCGAACCAGATACCGACCCGCTTCCATAGCGGATATCCTCCGCGGATCTCCTCCTCCGGAAGACGGACCAGCCGGGGGTGCCAGAGGGTCGATTGGAGGTCGTCGGCCGAACCGGGGGGAGTGAGGAGGCTAACGGCAACGATCACGCCCAGGGACAAAACGAAGACGATGCCCGACAGGTTGAAGATGTTGAAAGTGCCGAGCACGCCGAAGAACTGCCGGACGTAGACCAACCCAAGCATCGGCACGGCGAGGAGGAGCGCCGCGACGGCAGCGGTCCTCGTCATCCTTTTCCATAAGATGGCCAGGACGAAGACAGCCATGATCGGAGCCAGCATGAGGGCCCAGGAATCCTGGGCATACGAGAAGATGGAGCCGAACCTCCCGACCATCGGCGACCAGAGCGCCCCGAAGACGAGGAAGAGCGTTCCCGTCCAGCGGGCGAACCTGACGAGCCGATCGTCGGCGGCGTCCTTCCTGACCAGGCCCTTGTAGATATCCATGGTGAGGAGCGAGGACGTTGAGTTGATGAGAGAGTCGACCGTCGAGATGATGGCCCCGAACAGGACGGCGAAAACGAGGCCCCGCAGTCCGGACGGCACGACTTGGCTGATGAGATATGGATAAGCCCCGTCCCCGTGGGGCAGGCCCGGATTCAGGGCCCGCGCGATCATCCCCGGCCAGGCGACGCCGAGGCCGAGCGGGATAGCCAGGAAGGCGGCCAGGACGACCCCCATTTTGGCGTTCCACTGCGACCTGGCCCCGAGGCAGCGCTGGGTGATGTACTGGTTTGTGGAATAGTAGTACCCGCTCATGACGAGGGCTACGGCCAGGATGCCGGTCCAGGGCAGGTCGGGATGCGAGGCCGGCAGAATCAAATGGGCCCTCTCCCCGGTCCCGACCACGGCCCTCAGGCCGCCGGGGACGGCCCTGAGCCCGAGGATAAAAACGAGCAGCCCTCCTCCGACGAGCAGGGCCCCGTTGAAAAGGTCGACCCAGGCGGCCGATCTCAGCCCGCCGAAGATCGTGTAGGAGCCCGTGATGGCGACGATCAGCCAGACGGCCACGGTGAGGTCCATGCCGAAAATCCGGTTGATCAGGAACCCGCCGGAGTAGAGAACGAGCGGGAGGTTGATCAGGAGGTATTGGATCATGCAGACGATCGAGAAGGCGGAGCCGACGGTCCGGCCGAATCTCTTGGTCAGGTACTCGGGGACCGTGAAAATCTTGTTTTTCAGATAGATGGGAAGGAAGAAGAGAAGCAGCATGGCCTGGGCCGGCCAGACAAGCCATTCCCAATTCGCCACGGCCAGGCCGTACCGGTAGGCCCAGCCGACCTCGCCGATGAATTGCTCCGAGCTGATGCTGGCTGCGATCAGCGAAAATCCGATGACGTACCAGGGAAGCCGCCGGCCCGCGAGAAAGAAATCCGCCGCGCTCGTCTTCCCCTTGCGGCCCGAGACAAAGCCGATGACGACGACGACGATAAGGTAAACGGCAAACGTGCCGATCTCGAAAACGCTCAGCTTCACGGCGGCCCGCCTTGCCTCAGCCCGTTCATTCCGTCACGGCGAAACGGCCCTTGAGCCGGATGTCTTCCGACGAGCTCCCGATAAATATCCGAAATTCGCCGGGCTCGACGATCCTCCTCAGATTGCGGTCGTAGAGGGCGAGGTCGTCAGGCGTGAGCTCGAATCGGACCGTCCTCTTCTCGCCCGGTTCGAGCCTGACTTTGGCGAAGCCCTTGAGCTCCTTGCCCGGCCTCGCGACCGTGCTGATGACGTCTTCGAGGTAGAGCTGGACGACTTCCTCGCCCGCGCGTCCGCCCGTGTTCCGGACGTCCGCGCTGACGACGAGGCGGCTCCCCCGGCCGATCATTGGGGAGCTCGTCCGAAGCTGGCTGTACTCGAACGTCGTGTAGCTCAATCCGTGCCCGAATGGAAAGAGGGGCCTCGGGTTCATGTCCACGTAGGGCTTGCCCCAGCCCTGCTCGATCCAGTAGGCTTTCGATTTTTTCGCGTTGTAGTAGACCGGCAGTTGGCCGGCGTGACGCGGGAAGCTCACCGGCAATTTTCCGCCGGGATTATGGTCACCGAGAAGGACCTCGGCCACGGCCCGGCCGCCCTTTTCTCCGCAGACCCAGGCCTCGAGGATCGCCGGGACGCGCTCGGCGGCACGGCGGATGGCCAGGGGGCGGCCGTTGATGAGGACGAGGACCGCCGGCGTGCCTGTCGCCAAGACCGCCTCAACGAGCTCCTCCTGCAGGCCCGTGAGCTCCAGTGTCGCCGCGTCGAAGCCCTCGCCGCTCGTCCCCTGGCCGTCCTTCTTCTGCCATTCGTTTTCGCCGACGACGATGACCGCGGCGTCGGCCGAAGCGGCGGCCTCGCGCGCTTTTTGGATCTCGTCGACGTTGGTGCCGATGACGTCGCATCCCCTGATATAGTCTACTTTGGTCGCGGGCGAAACGGCGCCCCTGATCCCCGCGAGAACGGTCGTCACGTCCTGCGTGACCACGGAGGCGACGTAGTCGCCGAGCTGGTTCCTCGGGTCGTCGGCGTTCGGCCCGATAACCGCAATTCTCTTCAGGTCCTTGCGGAGGGGCAGGACGTTTTTCTCGTTTTTCAGGAGGACGATCCCGTCGCGGGCGGCCCGGAGCGCCAGGTCCTGATGCGCGCTGTTGTGGACGAGCTTTTCCGCAAGGGCCGGGTCTGCGAAGGGCTTTTCGAAGAGGCCCAGCTTCATCTTCTGGAGAAGAATCCGCCGAACGGCCCTGTCGACGAGGGCCATCTCCACTTTGCCTTCGCGGACCGACTCGATCAGGTCCAGCATGTAGCCGGATTCGAAGGAAATTCCCACGTCGACCCCGGCCCTGAGCGCCAGCCCGCCGGCCCGTTTTTGGTCCGGCGCCAGCCCCTCATAAACCAGGGTTCCGATGCCCCCGCCCTCGGACAGGACCAGGCCCTGGAAGCCCAGTTCCTCCCGCAGAATGCCGGTGAGGAGCTTCTCGGAAGCGTGGGTTGGGACACCGTCGATGGCCGGGTAGGTCGCCATGACCCCCAGGGCCCCGCATTTTTTGATTCCGGCTTCCCACGGAGGGAGGAAGATTTCCCGCAGCGTCCTTTCGGAGACTTCCATCGCTCCGCGTTCGAGGCCGCTCGCCGGCTGGCTCTGGCCGGGGTAATGGCAAAGTCCGGCGACACACTTATCCGGAGCTGCGACGTTCCCGCCCTGGACCGCCTGGACGAGTGCTCCGGCGTACCGGGCGCAGAGGAACGGGTCTTCACTCCAGGCCTCTTCGTTCCGACCCAACCGTGGGTCGCGGATGGGTTCGACGACCAGGGTGAAGATCTGATGGATGCCGATGGACCGGGCCTCTTCGGCCGCAGCCGCATAAACCTCAGACACGAGGTCCGTGTCCCAGGCGCTCCCAAGGGCCGGGCCCTCGGGAAAAATCGTCGCCCCGGAGGACATCAAGCCGTGCGTGCCCTCTTCCGTCAGGAGAAGCGGGATCCCCAGGCGCGTCTTCTTGAGGGCGATCTGCTGCAGCTCGTTCAGGAATTCGGCCTGCTGGCGCGGCCCCTCGTGGAGGATAGTGTTCGGGAGCGTGAAAAAGCCGCCGCCGGGTCCCAGGCCCTTGACATAGACTCCTTCGGCGATCTTCCGACAGGCTGCCGTCTTCTCCCGGAGACCTTCCCCGAGGCCCGATTCGTAGACACAGGGCATGTTCATCTGGCCGACTTTTTCCTCGAGCGTCATCCGGCCAAGCAGGTCCTCGACCCTCTTTTCCGCCGGCTCGGACGGGTTGAGGTAGAGCGGTCTTTGGGCAGGCCCCGAGTGGAGATGGCTGAAAAAAAGGGTCACCAGAGCTGCGAGAATGATCCGCGATCTTCCTGTGGCCATTCCGACCTTACTTTGACCGGCGTTCGACGATGTACTGTCCGATGCGGCTGACCGTATCGATCCATAGACCGTTTGCCGGGTTGGTTGCGTAACGGCACAGGGCCTCCAGGGCTTTCGCGGACGTCGTCTGATAGCCGGTGTCCGCGATCTCGTGCCCGACCAGGATCAGCCAGCGGCCCTCGGCCGCCGCCCCGTCAGCGAGGGCCTTGAGCTCTTCAAATGTCGCACCGTCGCTTCCTTGGGCGAGCAGCTGGCTGAGGTCGCAAATCTGGGGATCGTTGGCGGCCTCGTCCCCTCCCAGGCGTCCGGTGCGGAACCTCTTCGCCACGAGAGGCACGTAGCTCTTGACCTCCTGGCCGCGGCCGACGAAAGTCTGACAGCAGGGATAGGCGAAGCTTGTGGCCTTCACGGCCAGCAGCTCCGAGATCGCCCGTTCCGCTTCGTCGATCTCTCGGGCTATCCGTTCGAGCGTGTAATCCTCGAGAGCGTTCCCTTTGGAAAAGGCGTAATTCCCAGTGCACGGGTGAGTCATCGTGTGGTTGCCGATTTCATGACCGTTCTTGACGGCCCGCCGCCAGCCTTCGAGTCGTTCCTTGACATTGTCGGGCGAGACATAGAAGGTTGCCTTCACTGCTTGCCTGTCGAAGAGCGGCAGGCCGTTATCGACCTGGCTCCGGCGTGCGTCGTCAAAGGTCAAGCTGAGGGCCGCCCTTTTCCCCTCGGGCCAGCGGAATCCGGCCTGTGCCCCGGGCTGCCCTTGCTCGGCAGCCTTGGGTGACATGGCGCCGGCGGCCAGAAGGAGAAAGATTCCGGCACAGGATAGGGCAAAAGACTCATGTTTTCGCATGCGAAACCCCCTGGCAGGTCTTTTCAATCGGACTCTCGATGCGCGTCTGTCGGCCATCGGAATTCTGTGGTTGGCCCCATTATATTGGGGGACTTCACGATGTCAAGGCGGGCGGCGAGCCCAGCGACAGCGGAATATGAAAGGGAACAGGCCTAAAGGGAGGTCCCCCTCATCGGCTCTGGAGTCCCACGATGGAAGAGCCAGGCACCGTGCAGCGTACCCGGCGCGAAACCACCTGGACCGGGAGCACGGCGGGCCCGGAGACGGCCTCGTACTCGGTCCGGCTGATCCGCCGCCCGGTAACGGTTTGTGGCGCGGAGGGAAGGTCAATGGCGACTTCCAGGCTCTGGCTTCCCTTATTAAGGAGAAGCACGCCGAGGCCGCCGTCGCTTTTTCGCACCGCGTAACCTGTCATGACCGACGACTGAGTATTCAGCGCCACGGTCAGGACCGAAACCGGCGTCGTCGGGACGGATGACGATAAGGTCTGCGCGGCGAGGGCCACGGGCCAGTAGTTCCTCGTCGGCCGGGGCGGGTCGGAGCCGTCGTCGATCAGAGAATGTGGGTCTGAGCCCGGATGGAGGTGGATCCAGACATTCGCCGCATCGGCTCCGAGGAAACAGGCGCCCAGGGCATCGGCCAGCCAGAGCCCTTGCTTGATGCTGAACTGGTCCCTGGTGCAGCCTTCTTGCCAGATCGCCGCGTTTATCTCCGTGACCGCGATCTTGATGCGCGACGCCCCGCGGGTGGCCAGAGCGTTCCGGATGGCCGTCAATTCCTGGCCGAAGGCCTGCGGGTCGTTAAGATTGATCCCGTTCTGATTGTCTGTGGCAATCCAGCCGCCGTAGTGGTGATAGCTGATCCAGTCCAGAAGGCCCAGGGCGCCCCGGCTCTGGAGGCGGTCCAAAAAGCCGTTGATCCACGTCATGTTGTATCCAGAGACGACAGGGCCCATGGACTGGGCGGTCGGGTCTACCGACTTGACGGCGAGGGTCAGGAGGACGAACCTGTCGGTATACTCGTCCAGGCTGAGCATGGGATTCCAGGAGCCGTCGTTCTCGTTCCCGACCTCGTAATACGACCCCGAAAAACCGTTATCGACGAAGAGGCGGGCCAGGGCCGAGGCCTCGGATGAGGCGCTGTGGGCCTGCCCATCGATCGTGTGGTCAAACGGATTCAGAGAGAACATAGGCACGCAACCGATGGCCTTCATGAAGGCTATGTACTGATCGACGTTGATGCCCCAGCTCCAATCATCCCACTGGACATGGTAGTTGTCGCTGACTTTCTGGGTCACCCAGCAGTAGTTGTTGGACATGTTCCCGCCGGGAAAGCGGGCGACCGAGGGCCGGAGGGCCTCGAAGAGGTTCTGTGTCTCGGTCCCCAGCTTCGTGTTCGAGACCCAGCAGCCGAGATTCGCTCCCAGGATGATGCCCGGTTGGACCTGCCGGATGACGGCGGCGGCGTCGACGCTCACGACGACATCGGGCTGGTCCTGTGGGGGCGGCGGGGCCGT
>Ga0153916_10004322_pt1 | contig 10729 bp, 17 predicted proteins | sample Opewatmetagenome_FD_109642 | JGI IMG/M metagenome (GOLD analysis project Ga0153916, IMG submission 109642) | Freshwater wetland microbial communities from Ohio, USA - Open water 3 Core 3 Depth 4 metaG | ecosystem: Environmental > Aquatic > Freshwater > Wetlands | place: USA: Ohio, Lake Erie...
AGCGAAGCAGTGAGGGTAGCCGAGATCGACGCTCGCTTGATCTGCTTCGTCAGCCATTTGCCAGGGCCTCCGCTTTGAGCGCCGCATAGGCAATGCAGTCTTCCGCACTGTCGGCATGATATCCTTCGCGCTGCCACTGGCGCACGTCCTTGAGTAGTTGTAGCAGCAACCAGCCTTCAGCCTCTGTCAAGTTCTGACCAGTGATGGCATTGAAAGCCTGCACACAGCGCACCATGCTGCGCTCACCTGCTGGGCTGTCGTACTGCTTGCCACGTTCGGTCATGATATCTGCAGCCTTGTAGAGCAGGTCTTTGGCGATAGTGGTTGTAGGGTTGAAGGATGGCACAAGATCAATCCCCGCAGACAATTCCCAATTGCTGAAGGCAAAACAGTTAGTGCAACGGGTAGGAATAGTGCCGAAACCCCGATGCGCGCAGCTAGCGCAAGGGTTGTCAAGTGTCGGGCAATTAGATAGATCAACTTGAGACATCACTTTCTCCTTTTCATTGCTTCGAGTAGTAGGTCTTGTACTTCGCGCTTGGTATCCACGCGCGCCATGACCAATTCGTCCATTGTATCACGGGCTATGATATTGTGGATGAACACCGGTCTGTTCATGTTAGCCTGGTATTGACGCACCGGGCCGATACGTTCCAAAAACTGCAGCCGTTCTTCGAGATTCCAGTCTTGGGAAAAGTTCACCATGATGTTGCAAATGTACTGCAGACCATCGACGCCATGCCCGATCGATTTAGGATGGCCGAAGCCCACGCGGAAGCGGCCTGTCTTGAAGTCCTTCATGCCGTCCTTAGTACCGAGATCGCAGCCGTCAGGGAACGCACGCTTGAGACGGATCAAGTCGGACCGGAAGTAGTACGATACGAGCACAGGGGCGCCGCCCGCTTCTTCGATGATTTCGTCTAGGGCTTGCAGTTTGACATCGTGTACTTCTTTCCATTCCCGCGCTTTAGGATGACCGTCGTTGTCTACGGTAGGGTCCAGGTACACGGCGCCGTTAGCCACCTGCAAAAGCTTTTGCGTTTTCGAAGCTGCGTTCAACGCTTCGATCTCGTGACCGTCGATCTCCATGAAGAACTTGTCTTCCATGTCCTTGTAGAGATTGCGAGCGCGAGCGGGCAGTTCGACATAAATGTTGTTCACGATGGGCTCTTCCAGGTCGAACCAATCCTTGGCATCGATCGTGAGACAAATGTCCTGCAGCTTATCCTGTATCTCGTCTTGCGCGTGTTGCAACGGCACCACACCATAGCCATCGAATGAACGCTGGAACCATCGATCCTTGAACGCTTGGAATGTACGGCCGAGACGTTCGCCACGATCGAGCATCCACACTTGCCCCCACAAATCGACAAGGCCATTGGACGCCGGTGTACCTGTCAACTCTACGAAATTCTTGATCTTAGTATGCGCTATGCTGCCCAACGCCTGCGCGCGCTTGCCACCCTGCTTCAGTCTGAAGCCTTTAAGCTTTGTGCTCTCGTCCGCTATGACCAAGTGGAAGGGCCACCGGTTTCCGTAGTGCTCGACAAGCCACACTAGATTGTCGTAATTGGTGGTGTACACGCTCGCGTCGTACTTGAGCGCAGTCCGCCGTGCTTTCTCATCCCCGATGATAGGCATGACGCTGATGTCTCTGAGATGGTCCCACTTCTTCGCCTCTTCTGGCCAGCCGTCTCTCGCGACGCGCAGCGGTGCCAGCACAAGGGAAGGTGCACTTAATTGCCCAGTGAGGTACATAGCGTCGAGCGCGGTGTACGCGCAGACAGTCTTACCCAGACCCATGCCCGCCCACACAGCGCAGCGTGGCACGTCGAGAATGTGATCCGTGATAAGCGATCCATAGGGTCGCGGAGTGTAGGCTTGGCGTTGGGTCATGCCAATAGATCATCCACGCCTTCGATCGAATCAATGACCACGACGCGATGCCCCATCCGGCGCATGCGCTCGTGCTCGCGCAGTTGGTGCGGTTCAGGGGACTTGCCTGTGGCCTTGAGTTCGACCCATGTGGTGCTCGGCGAGTGTTCGCACCGAAGGCTGTCGTAAGCCGGCAACATCACCAGCCGATCCGGCGCCCCGCGTCGTCCGATCCACTTCACCTTGCGCACTTCGCCACCAAGTTCCTTCACACGCTTCACCAGGTACTTCTCGATATCTGATTCACGCATAGTAGGCCACCATCGCAACTGCGGCGGTAAGCAGCACTCCGAACAACGCACCATTGTAGAATGCGTGTCGTGTGTAGTGCTTGAATGTCTCTTCTGTCATCATGAGCATCTGCATGATCAGTCCTTCCTGTATCGGTATGTTTCAAAACCGGCCGCAGCGAGTGGCAATCCTTCCGCCCAATTCGGCACGACCGACATCACACTGCATAGTTCATCGCTACTGTACTCGTCGGTATCCGGTGTCTCGGTTACATTCTCGTCGTGTACATGCAGCACAATAGGATAGCCGGCTGCTTCCACGGCCGGCATGTTGTACGCCAGAATATCTCGTGCGAAAGCTTGCGTCAAGTTCTCCGCCAGCTTGCCGCCATGAGTGTTGATGCGCTCCCACTTGCGCGTGTACTGGTTGAGACCCATGTAGCTAATCTGTCCGTTGTTGACTTGAGGGAACGGATAACACAATGCGCGGCCGGATGGCAGCACAATGCGCAGCCACGAACCGTCACGCCTGATCTTGAAGACTCGGCAACGCAGCGTGACGCCTGGATTCTCGATGGCTTCAATCACCGTGTCTTTCAACTCCCGCCACAATGACGCGATGCGTGGATGGGCACGACGCCATAAGCGCTTAAGCGAATCGCAGACGCAGAATACGAACTTGCTCAGCCCGAACGTCGAAGCGCCTTTATCCACCAGCCAATTGTAGAAGTTTTCCGCTTCTTCCCACACGTCGCCCGGTATGCTCGGGCGGGCCTTCTCAGCCATCATACCCAGGTCGATCTTATAGGTCGCGGCACCAGTCAAGAACGCACCAACGCCACCTTCAAACCCAAGCATCAACTCCATCACCTTACCGATTTGCCGGCCCAATTTATCAACGTCGGCCGCGAGCATGGCGAACGCTCGTGCATACGCCAGCTTGTATAGATCGTCGCCAATCCCTGCGTCATAGTCGCGGAATGCCTGCAGCTTCCACTCTTCCCCTGCGAGGTAGGCCAAGCCGCGGCCTTCGATGTTGGCGTAGTCCGCGATCACCAGCTTGTTGCCTGGCGCTGCTGAGACTACTTTGCGGATAGCGGAACTGGCGAAGCCGATCAAATCCGGCACGATCAAATCAGCCGCATTGTTTTGTAGCGCCTCAATCCCGATGTCGATCCACTCATCGACGTAGTCTGGATGCACAGGCTTGCCATCCGGCCCGTTCATCCCTGGGCGTGGCAGGTTATCCGGTTGGAACGTGCGCCCAGCCCAGCGCGCGGTGCGGATGGCGCCGGCGAATTGCTTCGTGCCGCGCAGCCTACCGTCTGCACTCACAGCTTTGAGCAGCGACGTATATTTGCTGACCGCAGTCGAACTTGACTGCAACCGGATACGCAGCAATTCTTTTAATTCATCCGGTAGATCAGGATCGTCGATACGGCGCTGTAGTGTGCTCTTCTGCAGGTTGGGTAGCGAGACGCCGTATGCTTCGAGCAGATAGGCTAGCAGGGGTTCGCGCTGCATAGCACTTACGAGCGCGCCTTCTGTCTGGTCTTCGATCTCGTCACGCAATTCCGCCTTGCGATCTTTCACCAACTGCACCGCGCGCCGGGCCAAGTCTTGATCGACGTACATACCACGATCGTTGATCCATTGATCCAGATGCCACAATGCAAGTTCAGGCTTGCCTTCGTCGTAGTTCCATTTCGGCATGCGCTTATCGACAGCACGCATTGCTTCGATATCCGCCGCCGCGTATGCGAGAAACTTTTGCCATTGCTCGGGATGCGTTTCTCGGGTAGCACGACCGGTCCAGTTGGCTTCGGCCAGCGCTTTAGCTTCGCGGTATAGTTTGGCGGATGGAAAATCCGCGCGCTTCTGAGAGAACTTGAACGGCTGCGGCTTGCAGAAAAGATGGATCAGCTTCGACTCTTCTTTCAGCTTGGCTTTGTCCTGCGGCACCTTCAGGATGTCGCACAATAAATCAAGCTTGCCAGGCAGGCCATGCAGATACGCCTTGACCATTGTGTCACGCCAGCGCTCGATAGGGATATCGATACCCAGTGCGTACTTCAGCACATTACGGTCAAACATGCTGTTGTGCGCGGTCACTGTACAGTTGCTGCTTCTAAGGGTTTCCCACAACAGTAGCTCACTGGCTGTTAGCGCGCGGTCTGCGTCTGTCAAGTCCATCGTATGAACAGGCCCATCATCGAAAGCCCAAGTGATAATCATCATTTCGCAGCTTTCGGCATAAACGTAAGTCCCGTTTTTAATCGGGACTTCAGAATACGTTTCAGTATCCAGGTAGAGGTTCAAGAGATGTCCTCGAAAGCATCGGGGCTTGGCTTGTGGCATTCATGCAGCAGATCGCCCCAAGTATCGTAGAGACGCCAGCCATTACCGCGATCAGCCCAGTAGAGACCGTCCTCGCCGCAGCGGTTGCAGGTTATATCACCGTCATCTCCGTCGCAGTCTGTATCACCAAAGTAGTAGTCTTCAATCGACATAATTAGCTCCCGGTAGTGAAAGCCGTTGCCCTGATTTCGTCGCCTTCTTAGTTACCAGACTCCGGCTGTTACGAGCCTTGCAGCGCTGAAGATAAAGCGGACGCTGCAGCTTTCGATCAGGGCCATTTTTACTCGTGGATATCGAGTAGTTGGAGGTTGGAGTCTCCGCTAAGTTCTATTTGGTCTGAACGGCAGGATTTGAACCTGCGATCTCCCGCTTCCAAGGCGGGTGACTTAACCGGGCTAGCCTACGTTCAGAAATCGGCTGCTTAGAGGGAGACCGTTAATTCGGCCCCGAGGCGCCTCGTCGTACATGTTGCACGATCCCTCTCTAAGCAGCCGAGATGCTACACAGTCTCACCCCGAAGGGTGAGACGAACTTACACCAGATCGTCGGCGTCCGCGCCTTCGCTGATGTCTTCGAAGGCGTCAGCATCGGGCGCGGTGCCGGCCGTGAACGCATCACCGTCGCGACGGAACTGAACACCGATCAACGTGCAGCGCACCGTCTTGCCGTGCTTGTTGTCCTGCGCCCAAAATTCGACTTGGGCGTTGACGTAGCAGCCGGGGTAGGGTTTGCCGTCTGCGGCAGTCAGCGGTGACTTGTCCTTGTCGTAGATACCGGGGCGACCTTTGTCCTGGCCACGGGTCGTGCTTAGCGCCATGTTGCCCGCGTAGCCATCATATTCTTTCAGATCGCCGCTGTAGTAGCAGAATTCCTTAGAGGTACGCGGCACACGTTTCAGGATACCGTCAGCCTTGTCGTTCCATTTGTCCTTGGCCACGACTTTGATCGCCGCTTCGATGTCCTTGTCGGTCTTGCTGCCCGGCTCGATGAGGAACGCAGCACGGTACGCCCACTTGCCTTCGTACTCGGATGCTTCGAACAAGTCAGGGAAAGAAAGCCGAACATTTTCCAGCCGGATTGCAGTTGCCATTTGTGTTTCTCCTGTGTGAAATTACGGGTTTAGTTTACCACATGCTAAGGTGGTTTGTCAAACTAAAGATTCATCATCGTCACCGACAGCATCGAAAGTATCCGCTGTTGGCGCGATGATTAGCGCCGGCCGTTTATCAATGAGAGGCGCCACGCTCGGCTTACCTTCGGCCTGCGTAATCATCTCGACGATCTTGGGCCATTGACGGGGGCCGATGACACCTTCTTTCGCGCGTTTCTCCGCTGTCGTGGGTGAGATCAGCTTGAAGTCGTACATATCTTCCTTCTTCACGCGCAGCCGCTTGAAGGTTTCCTCGGCCGCTTCCTTATCGCGCCACTGCCGATTGCCGCGCTTGCCTTGTACCAGCTTGTAGCCTAGCTGGGCCATGATCTCTTCTGAGTTGTTGTGTTCGAAGAGCAATGCCTCGGCATGTCCGCGGATAGCCTTGCACCAGCTCTCGACAAGATGCACGCGGGCTAATCGGTCGCCGACTTCGGTAGGCGAAAGCTTGGCCATTTCAGTGACAGAAGGAAGTTCAGTTTCGATTTCCGTCAGATCATCGAAGCCCGCGCCGATCGTGTCTTGGATATATGCGTTCAGCGCCACGCATTGCGCTTTCGCTTTGCACCATTTGCATTGCGCATATCCCGGCGTCAAGTAATCGGAGAATTCATCTGGCGCAACTTTAGTAGCCACGAAGGTAGCTTTCTCAGCGCAAGCTTTGACTTCGTCCGCGAATGCCAGAAGGTCTTCAATACTGACCGGCCATTCACTCGGGGCCGAAGTGATGCGCGGCTGCGAGATGATTAGCCGTGCGCGTTTGAAGTCATGCAAGATACTGAACTCTTCAAGCGCGGCCAGCGCGTATACCTTGAGTTGCCGGTTGTCATCTGCGTACACACGGTGCCCCATGCCGTACTTGAGATCAACCACGATGAGTTCTTCAGGTGTGAGGATGACCGTGTCGGAAGTGCCGGCTGCGTCTTCTTCTCCCGTCAGGTGCGCAATGGATAGCCGTTGCTCGACCATGAGCGCGCCGCCTGTGCTGGCGACTAACTCCCGCACCAAATCAAGGTAGACCTGGACAGCCGAGATCATGTCATCGTCGATTTCGAAGACACGCACTTCTTCATCGTCGGTTACTGGGTGTAGTTTCCAGCTAGCGCCGTCCGCGCTGACGACAATCGACTTGCCGATGTAATGGCTTGCGTTCTTGCCGCTGAGCAATGCTTCTGACGCAAGGAAGTGCGCCGCAGTCCCTTCATCGGCATACGCACTGCTTTCGTCGTGAAGCCCTTGCTCCATCGCCGCGCTACCAGGGCACAGCATCCAGCGGTCGGCACCGCTGGGGCTCAGTGTGGCGTGGTTACCGGCCATGTTCTGCTCCCCAGCCATGTGCGCGGCGCCACACTGAGCCCCAGCGGTGCCGGCCGCTGGATGCTGTGCCCTGGTGCGGCTTGTACTTGCTGCGTTCGCCACGGTGCTTGGCAACGCGCTTGCGCATACGCCATAGCGCAGTGTCGAGATCGAACACCGGGATAAAATGACCGAACCTCGCAGCGCTAGCAGCGTGGATTGTAAGCAAGCCGTGCTGTTTACGGATCAGCACTTCCTGCGCTTTGACATCGTTGATGTTGTAGTGGCTCATGCCAGTTCCTTGTCCGCTTTCGCGAGCACTTCAGCCCATTTGTCTTTCGGCACCTGGTCGAGTTTCTTGGCGCCGTACTCCGCCAACAGCGCGATGGCCGCAGCCCGGTCATGCGTCACGAAGCGAGTGAAGCGCTCAGCGACCTTGGTGTATTCCAAGGGCTCGTCTTCACCAGTCGATACGCCAGTATCGGACGGTACACTTGACGGGGATTCTTTCGTGGTGCCAGAAGACGCTGGCGCCTGGGTCTCCGTCGCCTTGGTCTGCTTTTTTGTGGCGGGGTCTTTCACCTGCGGAACGAAAGGAGTCCCGCTCACTTCCTCGCGAGCGCCGGGCATCGCCTTGATGGCTTCAGTCAAAGCCTTCAATGCGCTGGTGTTTTCTTGGATCAATTGCTCAATACTCATTGCTTTCTCCTGTTGATGAGACGAAAAAATAGTGCCGTCTTTAATGCAGGACAGCGGCTCCCTTAGTCTGTTTTGTAGTGGTGTCCGGGCTTGATACCGGATGGACAGTTACGGTCATCTTGTGTCCGTTTAACGCCTGCTCCCGCGCGCACCTGGTTAGATTTCTGAGGTATAGCCATCCCCTCTTTGCGTGTCCTTCCACGCCGCACCACTACAAAACAGACTAGCTAACCTTGGTACTCCACTTCCCGATACAAGACCAGTTCACTGATCCCTAGCAAGCGGACTACGCGTTCTTTCTCTTGTACCGGTACGAGAAAGATACGACTGTGCTTGTCAAAATCGGTGGCGTATGTCTCGCACCACTCAAGCCCGCGGATCGTAGAGGGCAATAACCCCATCGATCCGTCGGGATAATGCGTGATCGCGATATCACCACTCACGATCGTCTCCTTTCTAGCGTTTTTGCTGCCTGTTCTAGCGGCTCCAGACTAGCGCGTACGATAACCGCAGCGTCCGCTAAGCGGTACGTGTACACCCGTATTAGACGCACTGCGCTATCTAACTGCACGCCAACTTCTACTGCGGCGTGCAAGCGAAGGGCCAACTCTTTTTCCATTGGCGTCGGGTTGGAGTCGCCCTCGACCAAGGATAAGAGGTGTTCGGTGCTCAGATCAGACAGCGCCATTTTCAGCGCCCTCGTTCAGCAGGCCCGCTACCAGCGCTTTGCCGGCTTCGTCATTGCTGATGATGTAGTGCAGACCGTAGCGGCGAGAATTATCGCGGTTCAGCACGGTGGCTGCAGTCTGAATGCCTTTGATCGACACTGGCAGCACACAGAGTTCGTCGCCCTGTGGCACGACGGTGAAGTCTTCCGTATGCTTTGCCGGTTGGTGCTGCGTATGATTCTCCGCCTGGTAGCGATGGCCGGGATCATTGGCGTTGATACTGCGCTGGGCCTGGGCTTGTTCTGCTGCGTGACGGTCGTTGGTGATGATTTGTCGAAGTCCGTTCATGGTTGTTTCCTTTCAAGAAAAATGGTTATTCGTAAATCTTCCGAGCGTCGAAGATACGCCCGTTGTTGATATCTTGCAAGGCAGCTTCATAGCTAAGCCGGCAAGGTCCCCGTTCGTTGTCGTTGTAGTTGACTGCCGCATAGTACGTGCGGTCCCCAGACCCGATACCGACAATGCCCAAGGGGAACAAGTCACCGATGCTGTGGGCTTGCAGGCCGCCCGTATTGGCGCCGTGGCCGGTGTATGCGACGGGTTTACTACGGGACTCGGTACGCTGAGCCAGGAGCACATCGTTGAGCAAAGCCTGGCTTTTTAACACAGCGCTGTTATGTGGGCCGAGATTACTCAACTGCGCTTGGCTCAACAGATGTGCGAGAGTGTCGAGCACTGTTCGGTATGTAGGCAGGCCGACATTGTTGAGGTACGCGTTGGCATTTTCAATGGCTTCAGTTGGTGCGTTCATTTTGAAATCTCCTAGTTCGTTAATTCAGATTTGAGCATAGCACACGATAAACGTTTGTGTCAAACTTTTTCTTGCGCGGAAATGTAATCCCCGAGCCACACTAGGTTCTTCGTCTTAGCTACTTTTTGCGGGCGTTTATCCGCCGCGTGCTTTTTCTGCGTCACGAGAGAGCACTTGCTGTGGTTTCCTTGTCCTCTCGGCTTGTTGCACACCGGGCACAGTCTCGACGGGAGTCGCATCTTTTCTCCGCTTAATTGGTGGTCGATACTTCTTCATGATCGTTAGCGGCGTGAAGTCCGGGAGCTTCTCGCCTCTTCGCTCACAAGCAACAACGATCATCTCCCGTGTTATCGGGTTGGCGATCGCCCGCTCGCGCAGCTTACGGCTCACGCCAGCGTCGCCTTTACGACCAGATAGACGATCACTACTGCGGCCAACGTAACGACCAATACGACGTAGCCAAAACGGTCACTGCGCGGGTCTTCACGGAACAGCGGACGGCGATGGTGCGGCAGTTGTGGCCTTGTACGACGGATGAAAGCTTGGCGTTCTTTGTTGAATACATCTTCGTTTTTCATGCTGGTCTCCAATTCACATTTTAAGGCGATGAGTACGAGCCGGTAAGGTACGCGTCTTTTCGCCAGGTAGCGGGCCGTGGCATACGGTCCCCAACTTGTCATATGTTTTGCAGCACGCACTGCATGCTGCGCGGGTGTTAGTACAGACTGCATAGCCCTTCCCTTTCTACCGTGTCCCATCCGACCGATACCCGATATACGCACGGGAATTTAGGTGGGTGCCCTGCCAGGGCGCCAGCACTTACAATCAAGGCTATCAGCACCACTAGCAGGCCCACGGCGGCGAAGAAGCGGTCGAGGTGGATCACGAGTCCGCCGAGAAAGCTTGGTCGGTAGCGTCGCAGGCCGCTTGCGCTTTGGCTTTGAAAGCCGCGATTTTATCTCTCGCGATAGCTATCCTTACTATGCTGTAGTCAGGCTTGATACCATCGACGGTGAGTTCGATCTCTTTCGCTTCGAATTCTTTCTTCACCTGAATCGCCTTTTCTGCGGTGGCCGTTTGGTATTCGTCGAGTTGGTACTTGGCGGCGAAGTCTTCCCACACCGGATAATCGTCGTAGTAGCTCAGCGCCTCGCCTTTGACGTACCCTTTTTCATCCAGGCCGAGGACCTCGACCGGACTGTACGTGCTGCACTTCGGCTTGTTGTACTTGCCGTTCTTCGGGTTCACGGTCTGACTGCACAGCCGCTGCCCGAACGTGGACTTGGTTTCGACCCAGTACCGGATCGAAGTGCGCAGCTTGAACCCGTACGGGTAATCGTCAACCACATACGCGGTCTCGGGGCTGGTGTGTCCTACTAGCTGTTTGATGATCGTCATTTTCAAATCTCCGTTTCGTTGTACCGTGAAGTAACTATAGCACAGGATAAATCATTGGTCAAGCTTTTTGAGAATGTCTTCTATCTGCTGAAGCGTCCGCTCGGCATCGCCAGGTGCTGCGCATTCCAGATGCCCGCCATCGGTAATGAGTCGAGCTAACCAGGGCGCGGCGCGTTTCAAAGCC
>Ga0153916_10004323_pt1 | contig 10728 bp, 9 predicted proteins | sample Opewatmetagenome_FD_109642 | JGI IMG/M metagenome (GOLD analysis project Ga0153916, IMG submission 109642) | Freshwater wetland microbial communities from Ohio, USA - Open water 3 Core 3 Depth 4 metaG | ecosystem: Environmental > Aquatic > Freshwater > Wetlands | place: USA: Ohio, Lake Erie, Old...
AATCCAATCATGCCGACATCATCAAACCAGAAGTGGTGAAGAAAACGAGAAGAATTTTGCTCATCGTTCCAATACTGTTGATCGCCATGCAAAGCGCATTCGCGGCAACGTTGACGGTTGAAGCGAGAACGACGCAACCGTATCAAACTCACATCCAGGCTAACATGATACAAGCTGGCACCCAATGGGTAAGCAACAACGGCATCCTACACATCAAGGGCGACTACTGGCTGGGAAACGACACAACAACCGGAGCGATTTTCGAAGCGTGGATCGATTCTGTAAGGTTAGACCAGACGACTGGAGAAGGAACCTTCCGCTGCAAATGGCTGCTCTACTATCCCTCGTCAATGAGCAGCATCGACGGGACTGCAAGAGGCCAGATTAGGGGCAACCAAATCTTCGGCACCTTCACGAGTCGACAAGGCTCAAACCTGCTTGAAGGCGTGAAAACATCAGGTTCCTTCGAGGGAGTGCTGCAAAGCCCCACGCACATCATTATAGAGGTAACGGGCATAACGACTTATCATTGAGCCGGTGCCAGAGCCGCCTCTCTCTTAACGATCCCACGTTCTCGTTTAAACGTTCGAATATTAAAAAAGCCGAAGATGGCGATGGCGGTGTGGTAGGATTAGCTTTTAAGGGAGCTACACACTTCATTTAAAAGAAAACAGTGAGGTGCCTAGTTGGGCAAGAAGAAAGTCCTAACCGAACAAGAACTCGGCAACATGGTACTTCCCTCGGCGAACGACATTCTAGGCGTTGCCGTCAAACTACTTGGCTACGACCGCATCCTAGTTAAATGTCAAGATGGCCACGAACGCCTATGCCGCATAAGAGGTAAAATGAAGAGGCGAGTTTGGATTCGGGAAGGAGACATCGTGCTAGTTTCTCCTTGGGATTTTCAATCCGATAAACGCGGAGACCTGATTTGGCGCTACACCAGAGCCCAAGCAGAACAGCTCCGCAGAAGGGGCCTCATAACCATTTAAACCTAATGCAAATAATGGAGAGTTAACCTTGTCTTTTGAGGCGCACGTCAGAAAGAAGCTGCAAAAAAGGGAAAGACGCTACGAAACCGAGCAACTCATGAAGGAAAAAAGGAGCGAAGAATACGAGGCTCTGGAGGAAGTCTTCGACCGCTCAACGCTCATGGTAATCTACGACTTCCTCAACAAAGGGACAATAAACGAGATCCACGGAGTCGTCAGAGCTGGAAAAGAATCAAGAGTGTACTGGGGAAAAGACAAGCGAGGAAACGAGCTGGCTATAAAAATCTACCTAACACTTTCAAGGGAGTTCCGAAAAGGCATGCTCAAATATATCGAAGGCGACCCCCGATTCAAGGGTCTGCAGCACGATACCCGCTCGATAGTCTTCGCTTGGGCTATGAAAGAGTTCAAGAACCTTGAGCTAGCCAGAACTGCCAACGTCAGAGTGCCGAAACCAATTACTGTCAAGAACAACGTGTTAGTAATGGAGTTCATCGGCGAAGACGGCGTGACCGCCCTATCAATGAAAGAAGCGCCGCCCAAGAATCCCGCGAAAACCTATGAAACCCTTCTCGCTTACATCAAGAAATTGTATTCAAAGGCTGAACTCGTGCACGGAGACCTGAGCGAATACAACATTATGATCTGGAAAGGTCGCCCAGTGCTGTTCGACATGGCGCAGGCTGTTCTCACGTCGCATCCCCTGGCCGAATCTTTCCTGCGAAGAGACCTTACAAACCTGAACAAGTACTTCAGCAGACGGGGCGTTGAGGTCCCATCCGTCGAAGAATGTTACAAGAGGGTGACGGCAAGTGGCAAAGCCTAACGCATTCGTCAGGATACCGAAAGAGCGCGTCGGAGTTCTCATAGGACCAGAGGGAACGACCAAGAAACTCATCGAAGACAAGCTTTCGGTCAAGTTGGAAGTGGAGAGCGAAACGGGCGGAGTGACGCTAACGCTAGCCGAAAACGCTGAGGACCCAAGCCTGCTTTTCAGAGCGAGAGACGTGGTGACAGCCATTGGAAGAGGCTTCTCTGCTGAACATGCCTCTCGTTTAATCCGCGATGAAGAAGCCATTCTGGACGTGTTGGACCTGCGCACGGTTTTCGGAAGGTCCGAGTCTGACTTGAGACGGGTGAAGGGTCGCATAATCGGAGAGAACGGAAAGACCCGCACTATAATCGAGGAGCTGACGGACACGAGCGTGTCTGTTTACGGGCACACCGTCAGCATAATAGGCAACGCTGAAGAAGCCTTAGTGGCAAGAGAAGCCATCCAAATGCTCATCGAAGGAAGCCTGCACAGCACGGTCTACAGGTTCCTGCACAGGAAACGCAGGGAACTCAAGAAGAAAATGCTGGAACTGTGGGAAAAGCCGCCTGAAGAATAACCGTGCAGAGGTGGGCTCGCGAATTCTTGGGACAGCTCAAAGATGGGCAGTCCTCTCAAGATCCCAATCATTTCTTGGGATCAGTGGGGCCAGAGTCGTCATCGCCCACCGTTCAAAAAATAAAAGTGAACTCCAATAAAAACCTATAGGAATTCGGTGAAAATGCTGAAGAAGATCCGCGTTGTTCCGTTGGCTGCGGAAAGTCTCGGCGTCAGGTCCATGTGCACTTACGTAGAGACTTCAGACGTGAAAATTCTCTTGGACGCCGGTGTTTCGCTCTGCCCCAACCGTTTCGGGCTACCGCCACATCCGAAGGAGTTTCAAACAATAGACCAGTGCCGCCGAGAAATCGCCAGAGCCGCCGAATACACAGATGTGGTTACTTTGAGCCATTACCATTTTGACCATCACACTCCTTCCTTCGAGGACTGGCTCGTCAACTGGACGCAGGAAGTTGAAACTGCCAGGCAAATCTACCAGGAAAAAACGGTTCTCGTTAAGAACCCCAGAGAAAACATCAACTTCAGCCAGAGACGCAGAGGGTGGATGTTCAAGAAAACAGGCGGAAAATACGCCAAGAAACTCGAAGTTGCAGACGGAAAGACCTTCGCCTTCGGTGACACCAACATTAAGTTTTCGGAGCCAGTTTTTCACGGGCCTGATGATTCGGCTTTGGGATGGGTACTGATGCTGACGGTTGAAGTTGGCGGTGAGAAGTTCATGTTCGCTCCGGACGTTCAAGGGCCAATGTCCAGCAGAACGCTTGCAGTCATTCTGAACGAGAAGCCCAAACTGATTATGATCGGCGGACCGCCCATATATCTGGCTAAGTTTAAGGTTAGCGATGCGCAGATCGAGGCTGGGTTGAGGAATCTGGAGAGAATCGCTGAAGCCGTCCCCTGGGTCATCGTTGAGCATCACATCCTCAGGGAAGAAAACTGGATAGAGAACACCAGGAACACCGAAAAAAAAGCTGAAAAAAACAAACACGCGATGATTACGGCAGCCGAATTTCTGGACAAAGAAAACGCCTTCCTGGAAGCCAACAGGAAAAAGCTCTTCACTGACGCTCCGCCGTCAACAGAATTTGAAAAGTGGATGAACAAGAACGTTGAAACAAGAAAGCACATCAAGCCGCCGATATGAGTATTACTGTCTGAGAAGCTCTTCGAGCTCAGTCAAGTCTTCTTTCAATCCCTCGGTGTCTATTTCGTAGAACGGCGCTGAAATCTCCCTGTGGTGTAGGGTTTTGCGTAGCTCTTCCATCAGAATCCCAGACGGTTCGTTCACTGCACAGCTCGGACTTCTCCCAACGCCGACGACGAGTTTCAGTCGTACTCCGCATTTTTCGTATTCTTGAATTTGGCTGACGATGTCTTCTGCGAATTTTCTGCAGAGATTTCGGTACCTTGGATTGTCGTATTGTTTCTTGGTCTGGGGCGGTCTCGACGAGCCCGCATAAACTAGCTCTGGACATGGCAACTGAATGATGCCTATTCCTTTCTGCATTAGCCACCTCACAACTTCATTCACTGCTCCTGCCCTTGTCGCCAGACCAGGCGCGCGCGAGTTCTGGTTCAAGATACAATGCGCAACGAGCGCGATTTCTCCGCCTCTCTTGTCTGACATAACTTTTTTGTTCTCAGACAAATGGACCGCGACCCCCTCCCTTCGGTAACTATGCTTTTGAGGTATACGCTTTGCTCATTTTTGGCGTTTACTCTATCATCGGCTTATTCGGTGCCCTGCGATTTATCGAAAATGTTTTCTGCTAGTTAAACCATACAGTATTGGGGAAAGGAGTTGTTCAAAAGAACTTTTTTCACGGAAATGATGCTGATAAGCATCCTCATGGGTTCTCTAGGTCTGTCGACGGTCGTAGTTGGACAGGCAAATCCTGTGGTCGAATCGACAGCACGAGTAGTGGTCAATCCCCGTGACAGGATGGATAGAACTTTATATTCGAACGAGACTTTTCCAGGAGTCAACTTCGTTGTTAACGTGACGGTTATTGACGTCGTTGACTTGCAGAACTGGCAGGTCGGGCTGAATTGGGATCCGGCTGTCATGGAATATGTGACTGTTAGGGTTCCACCAGACAACGTATTCAGCCCATCAGGCAGGTCACTCATTATGCCGCCACCCGATATTGGACCTGGATACGTGGTTTGGGGCGCCACCTACATTAACGACCCACATTGGATTTTCAATGGCACTGGCACACTTTGCCAGGCTGAATTCAAATTACTGCCCACCCCGAACCCGCTGCCGATAACATTCAATCTAACGATCAGCCCCTACGACGAGACACTCTTACTGGATGGAAACGCCCACGACATACCGTTCACGACTGAAGACGGAACATTCACACTTCTCGCCCTCCCAGACATCGCCGTCACAAATGTGGTTCCTTCAAAAACGATAGTTGGATACAACTATTCGAAAAGTTTAGCGATAAACGTGACGATCCTAAATCAGGACTATTACTTGCCCAATACCTTCAACCTTACGATCTATGCTGATGGGGAACTTCTCGCCACGACCGAAAACGTCACCTTGCCAAGCCTCAACTTCACAACGCTCGTTTTCACCTGGAACATCACAGGCCTTCTCAAGGGAAACCACACCATAACCGCCGTAACAGCCCCCGTTCCCGGCGAAACAGACTTGAACGACAACGTCAGAAACCAAACAGTGGTCATAACGATTCCGGGCGACGTGACGAGCACAACACCGGACGTATCTGACGGCATGGTCGACATGAGAGACATAGGTGCCATATGCAACCATTTCGGTACGACCCCGTCGAGTTCGGAGTGGAACTCTAACTACGACGTAAACGAAGATAATGTCGTCAACATGCGCGATATCGGCATAGCCTGCTACAACTTCATGAAAACCGACCCATGAAACCCCCGCTCTTTTTTCCTAACGTTACGTAGGATGATTTGTCGGAAGAAAGTGGTGAGGGCCGAGACCGGGATTTGAACCCGGGCGCTAGGCTCCACAGGCCTATAGGCTACCAAGCTACCTCATCTCGGCCATTTTCCTGTTGACTTGGATTGTTATTTGGTCCCAGCACCTTTTTAAAGTATAGTTGCTTAGTCTAAATTTGATAATGTTAAAGTTGGTGCACTATGACTGATGATTATTTTCTGGGTTTCGCCGCCCATGCGCACACGATGAACGAATTGGAAACCGACCCCCAAAGAGAACTCGAACTGAGGAGGAGAAACAGCCCGGAAGAGGCTCAAAAACTAACCGCAATGACCCTTGACGAGCTTGAAAGGTCTCTTTCAAGCAGTGGCTACGGTCTTGACGATGTAAAGCTGTTGATTTTGTATCTAAGCTACAGAGGAGAACCTTTGGAGAAGGACAAACTGATATGCGGCTCAATCTTGAGAACTATAGAGAACAGGTTTAGGAAAACCCCTGCAAACCAGCTTAGATTCATCGGCCACACAACCGCAGGGGAATTAGAAAACGAAGACCTTCTGCTCAAAGAGGTTTCAGGAGTAGGCTACAATGGTTTATCTCTGTTAGCTCTGGTTACAAACCTTCCGATAGGCGTGGGGCGCACTTGGGGTCTTCGAACGGCAGGAGAAGCGGGAGAACAAGGGAAAGAGATGGCTCATGACGCATGGGTTGACTTTAACCAACAGACCACGAGCAAAGAGCATCTTCACATGAGAAAGACTCTGCTCGTGCTGACTCAAGGGTCGAACGTTGACACTCCAGGTTACGAGCATTTCTTAGCAGAGGGAATCGCCCACTTCATGGGCAGCGCTCGTGAGGCAAGAGTAATGAACGTCATAGGCGGAAGCAGTGGTGACGGACTGAATGCAAAGCTTCTTCACCAATTCTATGGAAGGTCAAAGGAAAACCCACAGCTAAAAATCCTTGATGGTGAGGCGGTGTGCGCGTTGATCCCCAACTTGTCAGAGGTCTCCATGGGTCTTGCTATCGACGGAATAACCAGAATCGGAAGACAGCAAATGTTTCATTTCGACCCAGACAAGGAGCCTCACTTTAAGTATGTTAAACGCATTGGCAACGACGATCCCGTTACCAAATATGCTGAAGTGGTTTATGAAAACGAAGTCAAATTGTCAAAGGAAAAAGGACTTCCTATGCCTGATATGGAGGCAATCCTAGAAGCAGCGCGACTCTCTCGAGCACAGAAAAGGTTGCTGATATTCAATCCGGTTGTGGCCAGATACGCCTTTGCTTTCCCTTTTGGCAATTATACTTGTGTTGCTGGTATGCGAGTGGTAGGAGGAGACATTGAGCTTATGTTCCCGATCAGGAGTTATACTCCTGAGATGCCTGGCTACATCATGATGGGTGACCATGAGAAGATACAAAAAGGAGCTCGCCGCGTGTACGATATGCTGAGAGAAGATCAAGGCTTCTGCAGAAACGATGCCACTTTCCTCGTTTCATGTATTAACAGGAGAATCGTTGAGCTGATGGCTGGATGCAGGTCGGGAACTGAGGCGGAGATATTGAAGGAAGGGCTTTCGCCAACACAGGTAATAGGGTTCCTGGCATATGGTGAGCTAGCATTCACTCATCTTGTCCAAGAGCCTTACTCCCACGCCTTCACCTGCTGGGGAATCACCTTTCATTCCAAAACTGCAACAGCCGCACCAAAAGGAAAGAAGAAGGAAATGGGGATTAAAGACTGGATCAAAGGACCTAAGAGTTGATCTCCATCTATCTCCTTGTCTGGACACCTCAAACGCTTATCGGAAGAAAAACAAGTAAACTCTCGCTATGCCCGTCTCAGATTTTTCTCCAGCAAAGTCTTTCTCACGCTCTCGCGTTTAGTATTCAAGATGACAAAGATGGCTCATCACGGCGCTAGCCAAGGCTTCGTCCTGGGAATTGGCTTACTGTACGGGCTGACCATGACACAGTACTTAGCTCAGTTTATGAAACCACCCGAACGCAAACAAGTCATCATCTGCCTACGATGCGGCAGCAAAAACCCCATTGAAAACAAGTACTGCGGACAGTGTGGCACACCGTTGTATCCGCCACCTCCGATCCAGTGTTCAACATGCGGCAGCCTATGGAGTCCATCCATGAATTTCTGCGGAAGATGTGGTGCTCCGCTAAAGAAAACCGAGAATATTAGAAAAAAGAGAAGTTCAAAAGCTTAGTTAGCTTAGCTTCTCTCCACAATTGCTGCAGAATTTTGTGCCGGCAGGGTTCTTTGTGCTGCATTTGGGACAGGTTATCTCTCCAGCTTGCGGCGTTGCTTGAGGCGTTAGTGGAGTTCCACAGTTACTGCAGAACTTCGTGCCCGCGGCGTTCTCAGTCTTGCACTTTGGACAGACAATCTTAGGTCCTGGAGCGAGACTTGCACCGCAGTTTCCGCAGAACTTGGTTCCAACAGGGTTCTTAGCGCCACACGTTTGGCAAATAACCACTTGCTGTCCTTGTTGAGCCTGAGCCTGCTGCATCTGCTGAGCCATGATGAAAGGCATGGTCAGGCCCACTCCTGCACCCACGCCCGCTGCTGCCGCACCGCCGCCTTCGCTGCCCTTCAGTTCCGTGGCTGTTTCCTTCATGTACTGCATCATCATAGCCTGTTGGCCCATTCCCGAAGCAAACCTTCTCGCTTCCTCAGGAATCTTGACGCCCTCGAAAACGCAGTCGATGACTTTTAAGCCAACTCTACCTGCCTCGTCGCTGATTTTCAGCGTCACCTTGTCTGTCGTGAGGTCAACGTTCTTCACCAAGGTGGATATGTCGTAGCCGCCGAACTCGTTAATGATGCGTTCGTTAATGAAGCCGCGGATGTAGTCTTGAACGTCAGCAGAAGTGCTCGCTTGCCTGTTCCCGAAGAATTCTATGACAAAGAGTTTCGGGTCTTCAATCTTGTACAGCATGTAGCCGAAGAACCCGACTTCAGCCTGGTACTTTATGTCGCCGCTGGGGGCAGAGTAGGCTGTGCCGCCGAAGTTCGCCCTGAACTGACTGTTGCTGACGAACACTACTTCGCAGTCAAAAATGTCGCCGATGATTCGCAATGCTTTCAGAGCGCCTGTCAGGAGTGGAATGTTGTTGCTCGTTATCGTGTGTCTTCCAGGACCGAACACGTCGTAGGCTTTGCCGTCGCGGAAGAAGACAGCCCACTGGTTTTCCATGACGATTACTTGGCTTCCGTATTTCAGTGTGAGTTTCGGAAACCTGTAAGCAATATCCTCTGGTCTGGCTCCATCCCACGCAACACGTTCAACGATTGGCATTCAATCTACACCTCCATAGGTCTGAACTGTTTCTCTCTATCATCCCATTTACTTTCAAAACCGAGTATTAAGGATTTAACGTTCCTCGCCTTGGCTGCCGCATTATCCCACTTTTCCGATTGAGTGTCACTGTAGAGGTCGTTAACCGCGCTCTCAATGGCGTCCACATCGCCGCTCATCGCCTTGTCATAGTCAAAAGCCTTAGCCAACTCGGTCTCTCTTATGTGGCCTTTCCGGTCCATCAAGCCTGCGTAGCCGTAGTCAGCATGGTTAACCTTCTCAGCAACCCTGTCCATCACTTGGATGACTTTCTTGTAGTCGTCCGTAACTTTTCCAGAGTTCAACGCCGCCATGTAAAGCTCTTCCCACCGGTGGCGAAGTTCTTTGAAGTCAGCGTAGTACATGTCGCGAAGTTTCTTGTCCAGTTCGCGTATATCCTCCTTTGTAGCGTATCCTAAGCCGAAAATGTTCTGGATTTTGGCGAGTATTCCTTGCTTGTCCTTCACTTTTTCTATCGTGTCTTTTTCCGACATTTTTCTTCAACCTTCTAACTTATCTTGAATAGCGGTCTTCCTCCACCTAAAACTTTTCCCTCGCAACCGTCCACCGCGATGACGTAGTTTTCGCCACCTAACATGTAGTGGACAAACCAGACGGGCGCATGTACCAGCTCGGCTTCTCCCAGAGTCACAGCTGTGTTACATGTTTCAAGCGTGTCCACCTTGCCGCTTGCAATCAGCCTCTCTTTGGATTCAACCTCCGTTTTGAGCTTGGCTCTGGCCTCTTCCTCATCGAGTTCTATGTTGAGGAATTCCGCGTCTCGAGGAACCTTGCCAACGTCAAAGGGCATTTTCGTCGAGGCTGGAACATCATAGTAGTTTATTTCGCTTATCATCGTCCGCCTGGCGAGCGTTGGCCATATGTAATTGTTCGAGAACGAGTAGGACACGTGCCTAGGCGTCTTGTCCTTCTGCTGCGTTTCAGCATAGGCTTTCGCCCCGGCGAGAAGAAGCTTTCCAAACTTAGAGAACCCACTCGACCTCTTATCGCCAACCGCCTCCTGAGCCTGATGGATTTCTCCCATAACTCCCGTTCCCGTTACGCCACTGATAGCCGTGTTCGCGTTAGCCGCCATAACCCAGAAGGGAACGTACCGCAGTTTGACGCCCGTGATCGTTGCATCTTTGGAAACACCCACACGAAACACGCCTTTGTCCATGAATTTTCGAGCCGCTTCCACCGCCTGCTGAGAGAAAAGCCGATTCTCCAGCATGCTGTGCTTCTTTATCTCCTCCCTCGAAGCCACAGCCACAGTGAAGCCGCAGTATCTGCAAGTGATTATGAGGTCTTCCTGCGTCACGTTAAACGGTGCACCACACCTGGCGCAGTTTGTCGGTGGCGGTTGTGGGGGCGGTTTTGGAACCGGAGGTGCGGGAGCGGCTGGAACAGCTGCTGCGGGAGTCGCTGCTACGGCGACGGCTGGCGCGGGCAAGGTAGGTGGCGGGGCTGCTGTTTCGGTGTGGCTCTTGAAAGCTTGCGGGTTCCTCGCTGAAGACAAAATGTTGTCCTCTATGACGAACCATGCGTCCTGATTGTCGTCTCTGATTCCTATGACTGAAAAATCATCTGGAACGCCCTTGACGCTGACGGTTTCTTTTGCTCCCAGCATTCCCGGTTTCTTGTATTCTATCAGAAAGCTCGTCTCGCCCGTGAGGACGCGTTCGATTTTGTAGCCTCGTTTCTCCATTGAAGACTTGACTTTGTCCTGCAGCGCCTTGATGTCCACGCCCAATCCCTGATAACGAGCCATCAGCTTGTCCTCCTAGCGTCTCTGCTGAGCCTCAGCAGCTCGCCGCGCCTCGTCAGCGTACTTGCGGTTCCAAAGCTCCTCAAGGTTGTTGCCGCACCTTGGGCACGCCTTCACAGGCTCGGGTAAAGGCTGTGTGGTGAAACCGCAGCCGCCGTAGCGATTGTCGCAATGTATGACGTATGGAAATGATATGACAGGTTTCACTTCATTCGTCAGGTCTGGTCTACCCTGAACCGTGGCGACTCCCTTCACTTTGATTTCAATCTCTGAGAACGGGT
>Ga0153916_10004324_pt1 | contig 10728 bp, 9 predicted proteins | sample Opewatmetagenome_FD_109642 | JGI IMG/M metagenome (GOLD analysis project Ga0153916, IMG submission 109642) | Freshwater wetland microbial communities from Ohio, USA - Open water 3 Core 3 Depth 4 metaG | ecosystem: Environmental > Aquatic > Freshwater > Wetlands | place: USA: Ohio, Lake Erie, Old...
ATCTGGCGGCGGCCGAGAAGGCGCTGCGCGATGGCCTGGCGCTGGCGCCGCAACATCCGGCGCTGATGAACAATCTGGCCATGCTGTTGCGCCGCCAGGGCGCCCTGGAAGAAGCCGAGACCCTTGCCAGAAAGCTGCTGGCGATTGCGCCGCAGGTTCCCGAATCATCGCTCACCTTGGCGGCGGTGCTCGCGGGCCGCGACCCGCAGCGCGAAACCGAAGCGGTGGCGCTGCTCGAACGGGCGGTTGCCGCGGCGCCGAACCATCCGTCGCTCACCTGGAACCTGGCCCATTCCTTGATGCGTTTGCAGCGTTTGCCCGAAGGCTGGGCGCGCTATGCGCGCCGCTTCGAGCGCCCGCAGCGGGTGCCGCCGCCCCCAGGCTCGCGCTGGGACGGCAAGCCCATCGACAAACCGCTCCTGATCTGGGGCGAGCAGGGCTATGGCAATGTGATCCAGTTCGCGCGCTTCCTGCCGCGGATCGCCAGCATGACGCCGCAACTCATGCTGGCCTGCCAAGCGCCGCTGTTGCGCCTGCTGGCGGGGATGCCCGGCCTCGATCAGGTCGTGGATTTCGCCGACACGCTCCCGCCCTATGGCGCGCATTATCCCTTGCTTGATCTGGGCCTGGCGCTGGGGATTCAGGCGAAGGATCTGCCGGGAGAAATTCCTTACTTGCGCGCGCCCGATTCCGAGGCGCCCTGGAACGAGCTCCAGGCGGCGCCGAGCCCACGCATCGGCATCGTCTGGGTCGGCAACCGCCACCCCGACCCTTATCGCAGCACGACGCTCGATCGTTTCGTCCGGCTTGCGAAGCGATTCGACATCTCGTTCTTCAGCCTGCAAATCGGGCCCGCCGCTGCCGACGTCGCCCGCGAGGGCGAGGGCCGGATCGTCGATCTGGCGCCGCTGATCCGCGATTTCGCCGACACGGCGGCGGCAATCAGCAGGCTCGATCTCGTGATCACCATCGACACGGCCGTGGCGCATCTGGCGGGCGCGATGGGCGGACCGGCCTGGGTGTTGCTGCCGCATCGCGCCGGATGGATGTGGCATTTCGACCAGGAGCGCTCGAGCTGGTATCCGAACCTCCGCCTCTTCCGGCAGACTTCCGTGGCGGATTGGGACGGCGTGTTCGGAAGGGTCGAAACGGCGCTGGCGGAATGGCTCGCGGCCCGTTCGGGCCCCGTCGATCCAACAGGCCGGCCGGGCTGATGGCTGCGGCCCGTCAACCGGCCTTGGCCTCGAAACCCTGCAGCAGATTGACCGTGTTGAGCCCCAGTTCCTCGATCGCGTAGCCGCCCTCCATCACGAACAGGGTCGGGCGCTTGAGGCGCGCGATCGCTTCGCCGATGCGGATGTAATCCTCGCTGCGCAGCTTGAGCTTCGAGATCGGGTCCTTCTCGAAGGTATCGACGCCGAGCGAGATCACCAGCGCGTCGGGGCCATAAGCTCCGATCCGCCGGATCGCATGGTCGAGCGCCGCGCCATATTCATCCCATTTCGTGCCCTGGCGCAGCGGATAGTTCGCATTGAAACCTTCGCCCGGTCCCTCGCCCGCTTCATCGGCATAGCCGGTGAAATAGGGATAGTCCTGTTCCGGGGCGGCATGGAGCGAGGCGAACAGCACATCGGGGCGGCGATAGAAGATCGCCTGCGTGCCGTTACCGTGATGATAATCGACATCGAGCACCGCGACGCGCGCGGCCCCGCCCTGACGGAACGCCTCGGCGGCGACCGCGGCGTTGTTGACGAAGCAATAGCCGCCATAATTGTCCGGCGTCGCGTGATGGCCCGGCGGGCGGCAGAGCGCGAAGGCCGTGCGCTCGCCGCCGGCCACCAGCTTCTGCGCGGTCAGGGCCACATCGACCGCCGAGCGCGCCGCGGCCCAGGAGGTGGGCGTGATCGCCGTCGAAGCGTCGAGAGCGAAGAAGGCGAACTTCCCGGTGATGCCCTCGGGCTCGACGCGGCGCATGCTCTCCACCGGCCAGCTCAAGGGAATGGCCTCGGGCGCTTGCGCGCCGAAGCGCGCGGTCCATTGGCTCCAGGCGGTCTCGAGGAAACTCAGCAAGGGCGCGTTATGAACCCGCCGGATCAGCTCGGGCCCGAAGCGCTCGGGCGGCAGCACCGGCCCCAGCCGGGTCTCGGCGATGCGCGCCAGGATGCTGTCCACCCGGCGCGGATTCTCATAGGGCGGCACGAACTCGCCGAACGAGAGCTCACCCTTGGGCGCATGCAGCCGGTGATCCTCGCTGGCGATGGTGATCATGGATGGATTGGACTCCAGAGATTACGCTCGCGGACGGGGTTGGCGGGGCGGCCGTCCGCGAGCGGAAAACAAGTCACGCCTTCGCTTCGAAGCCCTGCAGCACATTGACCGCGTTGATGCCGAGCTCCTCGACCGCGTAACCGCCCTCCATCACGAAGAGCGTGGGCTTGCCGGCGGCGGCGATCGCCTCGCCGATGCGCAGATAGTCCTCATGCTTCAGCTTGAATTTGGAGATCGGATCCTTCTCGAAGGTATCGACGCCCAGCGACACCACGATCGCATCGGGCGAATACTCGATCAGCTGGCGCATGGCGGTATCGACCGCCGGGCCATATTCGGCCCAGCTGATGCCCCAGCGCAGCGGCAGATTGAGATGGTAGCCCTCGCCCCTTCCCTCGCCGCGCTCGTCGGCATGGCCGAGGAAGAAGGGGAACTCCTGCTTCGGATCGGCATGGATCGAGATCGTCAGCACATCGTCGCGTTTGTAGAAGATCTCCTGGGTGCCGTTGCCATGGTGATAGTCGACATCGAGCACCGCGACGCGCGCGGCCCCGCCGTCGCGGAAACCCTGCGCGGCGATCGCCGCATTGTTGAAGAAGCAATAGCCGCCATAGAAATCCGATCCGGCGTGGTGGCCGGGCGGCCGGCAGAGCGCGAAGGCGCTGCGCTCGCCGCCCTTGACCAACTTCATGCCCGTCATCGCCACTTCGGTCGCGGCGACCGCGGCGCGCCAGGTGCCGGCCGTGATCGGCGTGCCGGCATCGAACGAGAAGTAGGAAAGCTTGCCGTCGATGACTTCCGGCAGGATGCGGCGCATGCCGGGCGCGATCCAGTTGAGCGGCAGCGCATCATAATTGCCGTGCTGCCGGACCCATTCGCCCCAGGCGGTCTCGAGGAAGCGGACGAATTCCGGCTTGTGGACGCGCAGGATGGGGTCGGTGCCGAATCGTTCCGGCGCCAGGATCTCGCCCAGCTTCTGGTCGCGCACGCGGTTGATCACGATTTCGGCGCGGCGCGGCATCTCGAAGCAAGGCATCAGCTTGCCGTCGATCAACTCGGCCTTGCCGTCCTGCAGCCGGTGATCCTCGGTAAAAATGGTCTTCATTTGGTCGGGTCCCTGAGGTCTGTCTGGTGGGCGGGCTTCTTAATGCCCGCTGGCGATTTCGGGCGCAATGGGAGAACAGTCCGGATCGCTCGCATGTTCCCGCGGGGCCGATTTCTGCCGATTGTCGATTGCCTTGCCGGCCGGAGAATGGGTTGGGGGAAGGGTGGGATTGGGGGCCTTAGGGGCAATGAAGCTGGCCTTCATCGACATGATCGCGCGCGAATACACGACCGAAACGCCCTGGCGTGAGCCCTTGGGCGGGACCAGACCGCGATCTGCCTGGCCAAAGAAAAGGCCGGGTGGCGCGAGCCACCCGGCCTCAAGATCTCGAACGCCCGCCCGGCCGAAGCCGGATGCCGAGCGCCTACTTCTTCAGTTCGGTCCAGATCGCGTTATAGAGCTTCACCGTGTCCTCATCGCAAGGCGGCAGGAACTCGGGTGCCGGCGCGTCGGCAGGCATGACGATTTCCGGCGCCTCGGCCATGTCCTTGTCCATGTACTTCTCGCTGCCGGCAATGCCGTTGGCGTAACGCGCGAAGTTGGAGATCAGGGCCGCGTTCTGCGGATCCATGACGAAGTTCTGGAACTTCTTGGCGTTCTCCATATTCGGCGCGCCCTTGAGCACGGCGACATTGTCCATCCAGCCGGTCAGGCCTTCCTTCGGATAGGCATATTTCATCGACGGCATCTGCAGCCGGACGCGCAAGGAGGCGCCGTTCCACTGCTGCGACAGATCGACGTCCTTCGATGTCAGCTTCTCGATCGTCGCATAGTCGAAGGTGCGCCAGTACTTCTTCGCGCCCATCAACAGATCCGTCAGTTTCTTCAGATCCTCCGGATTCTTGTTGCAGCGGGGCAGATTGAGATAGCGCAAACCGGCATTGATGACCTCGTTCATGTCATCAAGCATGTTGATGCGACCCTGCAGCTCCGCCGGCGGATCGAAGATCAGCTTGTAGGTGTTGATGTCGCCCTTATACACATCGGTGTTGACGGTGAAGGCCGTGGTGCCCCACTGCCAGGGAACCGTGTAGTTGCGGCCCTTGTCCCAGTAGATATCGACCCAGCGCGGATCGACGTTCTTGAAGTTCTCCATCTGGTTGGGCTTGGTCTCCTCGAGGAGACCTTCCTTGATCATGACCGCGACCATGTAGTCGGACGGAACGACGATGTCGTAGCCGGTGGCGCCGCCCTTGATCTTGGCGAGCATGGTCTCGTTCGAATCGTAATCGTCGAGCGTGACCTTGACCTTGTAGGTCTCTTGGAACTTCTTGATCAGCTCGGGGTTGGTGTAGTTGCCCCAGTTGTAGATATGCAGCTCGCCGCCCTCGGGCGCCGCCGCTTCCTGGGTGGTTGTCGCTGTGGTCGTCGAGCTCGCGGTGCTCGCACCCGAATCCGTCGTCGTCGCGGTCGTTGTCGCGGTCGAGGAGCTCGTGGTGCTGCTCTCGGTCGTCGAGGTCGAGCTCGACGACTGCTCTTCCTTCTTCTCGCCGCAGCCCGCGAGCGTGAGCGCCGCGAACGCGACCGCCACGCCGACCAGGCCGCCGAAAAGGCCTTTCCTCATCGAAGTTCCCCTTTCTCTCAGGTGGTCCGGACCATTTGCCGGAGTTATTTCTTCCGCCTCTGTGCGAGGAAGAAGAACAGGCTAACCAAAAGCACGGAAACCGCCAGCATAATCGTGGACGCCGCATTGGTCTCCGGGGTAATTCCGCGGCGAATCTGGCCAAAAATATAGATCGGCAGGGTGGTTTGACCCGGCCCCGCCACCAAGGTCGTGATGGTGACGTCGTCGATCGAGGTGATGAAGGCCAGCATGGCGCCGGCGATGATCCCGGGCGTAAGCAGCGGCAGGGTGACCCGGCGGAAGCTATGCCAGGGGCTGGCATAGAGATCGGCCGCCGCCTGCTCCAGGGTCTTGTCCATGTCCTCGAGCCGGGCGCGGATCGGCAGAAAGGCGAATGGGATGCAGAAGACCATATGGGCCAGCATCAGGTTGGCGAGCCCGAGATCGATGCCCAGCAGAGTTCGCCCCATCGCAAAGAACGAGAGCGTGGCCACCGCCGTCACGATCTCCGGCACCATCAGGGGCAGATTGATGATGACATAGGCGGCACCCATGCCGCGGTAGGGCGAGGTGCGCGTCGTGGCGAGCGCGGCTGCTGTCGCGGCGATGGTGGCGCCGATGGTGGCAACGACGGCGATCTGGATCGAGGTGATCGCCGCCCTTCGGATCTGTTCGTTGGCCGCGACCTTGAGGAACCAGTCGATGCTGAATCCGGTCCAGATGGTGACCGAGCGGTTCGCGTTGAAAGAATAGATCACCAACACCACGATCGGCGCATAGAGCATGAACAGGCAGAAATAGGCGACGCCGCGGAAACCCGGCTGATGGGTCAAGTCGAGCATCCGCCGTTGGCGGCGAGTAGCGACGAAGGGGGCGGGCGCGGTCACGTCAGCCATGGCCCACCTTCTGCCGGCCGGTGACGCTGGCATAGATCATCAGGAAGACCAGCACCACGGCCATCAGGATCAGCGCCATGGCCGAACCGAAGGGCCAGTTGCGCGAGCCGCCGAACTGCTGCGCGATCAGATTGCCGATCATCAGGTCGCGGCCGCCGCCGAGCAAGGCCGGGGTGATATAGGCGCCGAGGCCGGGAATGAAGACCAGGATGCAGCCGGCGATAATGCCGGGCTTGGAGAGCGGAATGATGATGCGCCGCAACACCTGGCTGCGCGTGGCGTAGAGATCGAATCCGGCTTCGACGAGGCGGAAATCGATCTTCTCGAGGCTGGCATAGAGCGGCAGCACCATGAAGGGCAGGAAGGCATAGAGCAGGCCCAGCGCTACGGCGAAGGGGGTATAGAGCATCACGATCGGCTGCTGAATGATGCCGGTCCACATCAGGAAGCCGTTGATCAGCCCCTGGTCGCGGATGATCAGCATCATCGCGAAGCTGCGCACCAGCAGGTTGGTCCAGAACGGCAGCGTCACCAGGAACAGCCAGAGATTGCGCGTCTTGGGCGGACGCGTCGCCATGAAATAGGCGGCCGGGAATCCCACCAGCAGGCAGACGAAGGTGGCGACGCCGGCGACGATGAAGGAGCGCGCGAAGATCTGCAGATAGGAGGGGTTGAAGTTCAGGATCGACGGATCGAACAGATCGCGATTGAAGAGGAAGGTGACATAGGCCTCGGTGGAGAACTTCCACTCGACGCCGCCATAGGCGCCCGCCTCGAGGAATGAATAGAACAGGACGATGAAGAGCGGGAAGATGCCGAAGACGATGATGATGAGCAGCGCCGGCGTCAGCAGCCCGGTGCGCTTGAGGGCGTCGCGGCGCCTGACCTGCTCGCGCGTTCGCGCCAGTGTCTCGCTCGTCGTGGGCGCAGCCGTGGCATCGATGCTTGTCATCGGGCCGCCGCCTCAGTCGCGCAGGAGCTGGGTGGCGTCGGTCGCGAAGCGGATGCCGACCTCCTCACCCTTGCCGTAGGTCATGCGCGCGCCTTCGCGATTCTGCACCCGGACATGGAACGGCTTGCCGTCGGCCGGCGCCAGCGGAGCCGCCTGTGCCAGGCTCGCGGGCGCGAAGGCGGGCCCATGAGCGGAGACACAGTCCGTCATGACCAGAATCCTCGCACCTTGCGCCTTCGCTTCGGCCATCTGCTGGTCCCCCAGCACCATCCAGGCGTCGATGCCGTTCAGGGTCCTGGCAAGATTGGCGGCGCACAACGCGACAGTTGGGCTTTGCATCGGATGCTACGGCGTTCCTTCAGTTGAAAGGTCAGGACCCCGCGAGCGAAAGCCTCGGGGGCCACAAAATGGGAAGGGGCCGGAAGGCGTTGCCGCCGACCGGCCCTCAAGTTACGCGTGGGCCCGCACCCCTTTCAACCGCCCTTTCGGGTGGGTTTGAGCCCCAGTGCGCTCGCGATCACTTCTTCAGCTCGGTCCAGAGCTTGTTGTACTTGTCTGTCACCTCTTTCGGGCAGGGCGGCACGAACTCCGGCTCGGGTGCGCCCGGCGGCGGATTGATTTCCGGCGCGCTGGCAAATTCCGGATCCATCTGTGCCAGGTATTTGTTGCTACCGATGATGCCGTCCCGGTAGCGCGCGAAGTCTGTGATAAGCGCCGCGTTTTCCGGATCCATGATGAAGTTCTGGAACAGCTTGGCGTTCTCCATGTTCGGCGCATCTTTCAACACGGCGACATTGTCTACGAATCCCTCGATGCCTTCCTTCGGCCAGGCGAAGGCGAGCGTCGGCTTCTGTTGGCGGGCGCGCCACGAATAGCCATTCCAGTTCTCCGAGAGATCGACGTCACCCGAGGTCAACTTGCCGATGGTGTCGTAGTCGAAGGTGCGCCATGACTTCTTCGCGTTCAGCAGCAATTCGCGCAGCTTCTTCAGGTCCGCTGGATTGCCGTTGCAGCGCGGCAGGCCGAGATAGCGCAGCCCCGCGTTGAACAGCGAGTTCATGTCGTCCAGCACATTGATGCGGCCCTGCAGTTCGGGCGGCGGATCGAACATCAGGGCAAGCGTGTTGATATCGCCCTTGTACTTCGCCGTATCGACCGTGAAAGCCGTGTAGCCGATCTGCCATGGCACGGTGTAATTGCGGCCCTGATCCCAATAGACGTTGACCATTTTCGGATCGACGTTCTTGAAGTTCGACATCTTGTTGGGCTCGGTCTTGGCCAGCATGCCCTCCTCGATCATGATCTTGACCGTGTAGTCGGTGGGCACGACGATATCGTAGCCGGTCCCGCCCGCCCGCACCTTGGCCAGCATGGTCTCGTTCGAATCGTAATCGTCGAGCGTGACCTTGACGTTGTATTGCTTTTCGAACTTCTCGATCAGCTTGGGGCTGGTGTAGTCGCCCCAGTTGAAGATATGCAATTCGCCGTCCGCGTGTGCGGTTCCGCCGGCGAGCAGCAGAGCGGCGAACGCCGCCCCCAGCCATTTCATTCTCATGGTCCTCTCCCCGTTGCCTCCGTCAATCTTCCTATCGGTGCCTGCGCCCGACCAGGAAGGATAAACTCACGAAACAGATTGAAATCACCAGCAGGACTGCCGAGATCGCATTGACCTCGGGCGTTACGCCGGTCTTGTGCAGCTGTCCCCAGATATAGAGTGGCAGCGTCGTCTGCCCCGGCCCGGCCACAAGCTGGGTGATGGTGAAATCGTCGAACGAGATGATGAATGCGAGCGCCGCGCCCGAGGAGATGCCGGGCATCAGCAGCGGCAGCGTCACGCGCCGGAAGGTCTGCCACGGTGTGGCGTAGAGGTCGGCCGCCGCCTGCTCGAGCGTCAGGTCCATGTCCTCGAGCCGTGCGCGAATCGGCAGATATGCGAACGGGATGCAGAATACCGAATGGGTCAGGATCAGGTTGCCGATGCCGAAATTGATGCCAGCCTGCGAGGCGAGCAGCGCGAAAAAGGACAGCGTGGCCACGGCGGTGACGATTTCGGGCACCATCAGCGGCAGGTTGATGACCATGTAGGCGATGCTCTGTCCCGGCCAGGGCCTGGTGCGCGTCGTCGCCAGCGCCGCTGCCGTGGCGATGAGGGTCGCGGCAATGGTGGCCGAGGAGGCGATAATGAGCGTGTTGGCGGCCGCGCTATGGATGTCGCGGTTCGCCAGCACACTATCGAACCAGGTCAGGCTGAATTCCGACCAGCGAGTGACCGACCGACTCGCGTTGAAGGCAAAGCCCACCACGATCAGGATCGGCGCGTATAGCGCTGCCAGGCAGAGGGCAGCGACCACGCCGAACCCCGGCTGGCGCTTGAGATCGAAGCCCCTGCCTGGGCGGCCCGTGGGCCGGCCTACCGGCCCGAAGGCGGAGTTCGCCGGCAGCGCATGGTCAGCCATGATGCATCCGCGCCTTTCCCATGGTGCTGCGCGCATAGGCCAGGAGGGCCAGCAGGATGACCGCCAACAGGATGAAGGCCTGCGCAGACCCGAAGGGCCAGTTTCGCGACGTGCCGAACTGGGTGGCGATCAGGCTGCCGATCATGTGCTGCTTGCCGCCGCCCAGGATGAGCGGCGTGACATAGGCGCCCAGGGCCGGAACGAACACCAGAATACAACCCGCCACGATGCCGGGCGTGGCCAGCGGAATCACGATCCGCCGCAGCACCTGAGCACGCGTGGCGTAGAGGTCGAAACCGGCCTCGACCAGGCGGAAGTCGAGCTTCTCCAGGCTCGCATAAAGCGGCAGGATCATGAAGGGCAGGAAGCTGTAGAGCAGCCCCAGCAGCATGGCGAAGTTGGTATAGAGGATGTGGATCGGCTGGTCGATCAGCCCCAGCCACCGCAGGAAATCGTTCGTCAGCCCCTCGTCGCGGATGATCAGCATGATCGCGTAGGTGCGGATCAAGAGGTTGGTCCAGAACGGCAACGTGATCAGGAAGACCCAGAAATTGCGCTGTGAGGGTGGCCTTGTCGCCATGAAATAGGCGGTCGGGAAGCCGACGATGAGGCAGGCGACGGTAGTGAACCCGGCAAGCCAGAAGGAGCGGAAGTAGATCTGCAGATAGTCGGGAACGAACTGCAGCGTCTCGTCGAAGATGTCACGCTGAAACAGGAACGAGACATAGGCCTCAGTCGTGAACTGCCACTCCACGCCGCCATAGGTGCCGGCCACCAGGAAGGAATAGATCAGCGTGATGATGAGCGGGCAGATCCCGAAAACCCCGATGACGAAGAGGGCCGGGCCTACAAGCCCGACGCGCCTCCACGTCGCGGTCTGGCGCATCTGTTTGCTGGCCCGGGCGAGCGCATCGATGGTGCTGGTGCTTGCCTCGGCCGTGGCCATCGCCGGCTAGTCTCTCAGAATCTGCGCCGCATCAGGCCGGAAGGCGATACCGGCTTCCTCGCCCTTGGCGAAGCCGAGCCTGGCCCCCTCGCGGTTCTGTACGCGCACATGGAACGGCTTGCCGTCCGCCAGCGTCAGGAAATAGCTGGTATCGGTGCCGAAATAGACGATGTTCTCGATCTTGCCAGCGAGCTGCCGATCGGCCTCCCGGGTGAGCGAAGTGCGCTCCGGGCGGATTGCCACCGTCCCCTTGTCGGCCAACGTGATGCCTGCCGGCAGGGCCACCGCGATCTCACGCCCGCCCGGCAGCCTGATCGCCACTTGGCCGTTGGCTTTGGCGCCGATCCCGACCTCGATCAGATTGGTCTCGCCGATGAAGTCCGCCACGAACCGGCTGGTCGGATGCTCGTAGATCTCGGTCGGCGTGCCGATCTGGAGAATCTTGCCCTGGCTCATGACCGCGATGCGGTCGGACATGGTCAGGGCTTCTTCCTGATCATGGGTGACGAAGATGAAGGTGATGCCGGTGTCGAGCTGGATG
>Ga0153916_10004325_pt1 | contig 10728 bp, 12 predicted proteins | sample Opewatmetagenome_FD_109642 | JGI IMG/M metagenome (GOLD analysis project Ga0153916, IMG submission 109642) | Freshwater wetland microbial communities from Ohio, USA - Open water 3 Core 3 Depth 4 metaG | ecosystem: Environmental > Aquatic > Freshwater > Wetlands | place: USA: Ohio, Lake Erie...
ACAACCTTATCCATCTTATGAAGGTGACCAACGAATTACAAAACAAGGGCCAGCCTATGCACCCATAGAAGATGTTGATGCCTTTGAAAAATTAAGAGATAATCAGATAGAATGGAATAAAAAGCGCACAACTAAACTTCGCAAGTCTGAAATAATTGAGGAATCTAAGAATCTAAAGGCACAATTAGTAAAAAAAGGATATGAACCAGATTTTATAAAAGCAGTTGAAATGGAAGATGCTGGTATTCCTATTCCTTCCAAGACCGAGCAGGTCATAGAGGAGATGACAAAACCGAAAGAAGGAATAGAACCAAGTGGGGGAGTGGCATGGCAAACTGCCTTTAAGACTGGTCTTGAAAATGCTGAAAAACAAATGCCAAAGGTTAAAAGAGAGCAAAAAAAGACAAGAAAACAAAGAGTGGGGGCCGCTGCAGGTACTCTTGAATATTTGCGCGGTAAAGGTCTTTCAGGCAAAGAGGCCATTGGTCGTTCAATGGGAAAATTAAGAGGTCAACTTACTGATTACGTTCAAAGATATATTGCTTTGGATGATGTGGTTAGTCCGGCAACAATTGAGGCTGCTCTTGATGATATTGCAGACAATACCAACTTGACTTATTTTGACCGTATTAATCTTACGAATCCTGATAATAATGGTGCATTTGATAAATTCAGAATGGGCACAGCCCTAACAAGGGGAGAAGTTAATCTTATCAAGAAGTGGAGTAAAGTTATTGGCGAGATTGCCGAAAAAAGAATACCTGTACTTAACAGAGTTTTTGCCCATATAGAGGATATAATAGCTTTTCCAAAAGAAGCCGCAGCCCTTGATATTCAAATGCGCAGGCAGGCGGGATGGTTGAGGGGAAGGCATCCTGTTCTTTATGGTAAGGCAATAGGCAAAAATCTGCTTGCGTATATGAATAAAAAGTATGCAGACAATCTTGCCGAACAGGTTGAAGATTCTCCAAACCATGAGGACGCAAGAAATCATGGTGTAAGATTTTTGGAACGTGCAGGTGAAGGAGAAAATCCTGAACAGTATTTCTCTCGAATACCTGGCAAGATTCCCAAAGTTGGCAAAATTTATGTAGCATCCATGAGAGGATTTATTGATTCCTATAACTGGATGCAACAGGCTTTGTGGGACAATAAAATTGAGACATGGACTCAAAAGGGCGTTGATATAACCGATGAAATGAAATATGACCTTGCCGATTTCGATAATACAATGCTTGGCATGTCTCCTGCTAAAAGTAATTTTGGCCGTGCGGCGAGAAGGGTTTTGTCTCCTGTAATGTGGTCACCTACTCTTACATGGTCGAGAATTAGAACTCCTTCAATGTTGTTCACTAATCCCACAATGAGGGCCGAGGTTGCTTTAACTTTATCATCCTATGTTGGTTCTGGCTTATTTATGATGATGGCGGCGTCCTTGATTGCCAAGGCTTTTGGAAGAAAAGAACCTTGTGAATGGGATTCACGTTCGGTGGATTTTGGCAAGGTAAGAATAGGAGATACAAGATTTGATGTATTTGGAGATGGTGGAACTTATATCAGGGCACTAATGCAATTGATTTATGCCGAAAAGAAAAACCAAGCCGGAAGATTGAGGAATAGGCCGCGCATTGAAGTTATAAAACAATTTGTCAGAAATAAAAGAGCACCGATTTTTGACTTTCTTGCAAAGATATGGACAGGCCGAACCTATTATGGCGGGCCAGCATTTGAATTACCTGATTGGGAAAAAGCCAAAGCGGAAGGTGGCATAAGGGGAGAGATTGTTGAAAAGCTCGAAGGAACTACCGAATCCGAAGCGGGGAAAATATCCTTTATTATAGGTAAAGAAATATTCGATACATTTGCTCCATTCTTTGTTAATTCCTTCTTTGAGGCGGCTTGGAATGATGGTTTGAATGTGGGTATAGTTGCAGGTACTGATGAGTTTTTTAGTGGTCAGACTCTTTCTTATGCCCCTTCTGATTTTGCTGAAATGCAGATATTACAGGATACTGTTGCGACTGATAAATATGATCGTCTTTGGGATGATTTAAGTCCGAACCAGCAGGAAGTTTTAATGCGTCAATATCCGGCTATTAAAGAACTTGAAATAAAAGCGGACGAAGAAAAGTTGCCGCCGGAAGAAATAAATCTGAAAGAACAAAATGAGGCGGCTGAAAAGGTAACTAAACTTCTTCCTGATGATATTCAAAATGTGCTTAAAGATTCGAATGTTCGTGTTTCAGGACTATCGAGAAGAATCGGTAAATTCTGGCTTAATAATGACAGGTATGAACTATATCAAATATACTCTGCTGAGGAAATTCAAAAGCAACTTAAAACTGTGTCTGCCAATAAAAGATGGGCTAATTATGACAGTCTCAAGAAAAAACAATATATAAATGACAGAATAGATAAAGCTAAAGAAAGAGCAAGAAATCGACTTTTGTTGGATATAAGAAAAAGCACAAGACAATAGAGAGGAAAGGCAATGGCAAGTATAAATAATGCAAAGAAAATAGTTATTGAGGAGGCTACATGTCTTGCGAATAAACTGCATGACGGCGATTCAAACTGTACTGAGACTCAGGGGAAAGCCATAGCCTTGATTGTCAAGATGGTGACGCCTTTGTATGAGGCCGAGTTTGTTACTATTGAAGAATGTCGAAAAAACCATGAACTGTTGACGAAGAAAAATGAAAATGGAGAATTAACAGAACTTGCTGTTGGTCCAATGAAAATCAAAGGCAAGATTGGCAGAATAAACTTTACAATGATTTTGGTTATTATGTGTATGATTGGTGTCGTGTTCGCAATCGGGAAAACCGAAGGTTGGTGGTAGCAGGACGAAGAAATAAAGGGGCGGCCTTAAAAAAGGAAAAAACAAAGAAAGACCGCCCGGGTATTCAAATCTTATTGGAAGCGAATCTCGGTTCGGCGTAATTCGGTTCTGACATCTCTGACATCATCCTACCGTAATAGTCGAGGATATATTCAACGTTCTCAACTTTAGTTGTCAAAACTCTAATTTCTCTGCCTTGATTAAGGACAATAAATGACATAAGGCTTGTAATTCCTCCGAGAATTAATGTCAACAAAACAATATATATGGTTTTTTTCATAAATCCTTCCAGTCACCTTTATAGTCCAGGCTATAACCTTTTTTCGTCCATTTTACCACTGACATAGGGGATGTTGGCTGGCCGACTGATATTGTATAATGTAGAGGAAATTCTGTGTCTGTCGGCACTAAAGACATTATGATAGTGTAGTCATCCATAGAGAAGTATTTACCACGAAGGTCGCTTTCCGTCAAGTAGGTGGACGGACTTGTAGAGGTTACAAAATCTTCTTCGCCCTGTTCGGCGTAGGTAGCGCGGATCGCCGTAGCCAGCGTGCCGCAACCGGCCTTGCCTTCCGCCCAGCGAGCGGATTCAAGCCTTGCAGTCATAAAAGGAACAAGGATAGCCGCAAGGACGGCGATAATCAGGACTACAACCATTAACTCAATCATTGTAAAACCATTCTTACCCATTTTACTTTTCTCCTAAAAAAATTATTTTATCAATCAATGTTTACATTCGGCTATCGCCATATATTATGGTAATACTTTATCGAAGGGGACTATATGAAAAAACGACCACAAATTCTAAACTTTCAAAAAGAGCAAATCATAAACAAAATCCTTGAAAATCTTTCTTTGGAGCAGCGATCCGAACTATTAATGTGTTTTCTCCAAAGCGCTCCTATATGGAAGATTTCCGTTTGCGTTCAAGAATTTCAATCCTATTTAGAGCGGCACGAATCTCAGACCGCCATGCAGAAATCTCTTGTTCTGTCGTAAAGTTTAATTTATCAGCCATCGTACTTTGGTGATAAAAGTTTTTCTGGCTATCCTCATCAAGCGAAAGCCACCATTCAACTAAAAGAGTTAATATTTCTATTTGTTTGAACTTTCGTTCGACTGCTTGTTTTCTGAAAGATAAACACAAATCAGCATTAACAGCACCGAGCTGAAGATAATTTTTAGATTTTTCTTCATCTTTTTTCATATCTGTAAACATCGTAACTAATAGAACTTATAGTAAGCAATATCTTTTATATAATTATTTTCTCGATAAATTATCTTGAAATGTCGATAATAGTAGTGTAAAATACCGACAAATAGAAATAATAAAGGAGTTGCACAATGGAACGCAGAATACTCAATCCTGAAAATAACCTCGCCGGAGCGGCTGCATACATGATGTCTGCGTTCCAAAGGCTTAACCGGCAGGTTTTTATTTTGAGGTGAAATGATGTCGAAAAATGTAACAAGTTCTTCAACTGGCGGAATAGGAATTTTAGGGGCAACTTTCATTGTATTTTTAGTTCTCAAACTTTTAGGCCATATCTCATGGTCTTGGTGGTGGGTAACATCGCCTTTGTGGATTCTTTTATTAATTGGTTTGGTTATTTTTCTGATTATTATAGGGGTATTGCTGACTAAAGGATTATTGAAATGATGAGATTCCATTCCCGCGTATGTTACGGGCATTATCATAAATTGCCCATATTAACAATAAGGCAATAGGACGTCAACAGAAAAATGAAAAAGAAATTTTCTTATGTTCGTTGGGCGAAAGATGTTGCAGCAACTATTTTAATGTCTGATTTGTGTAGTGGTTTTGAGGTTGCCAATACAACACCAGACCCCGAAAAAGCCAGAAAAGCAATAGAAAAATTAATAAAAAGGTTACGGTCAAAAAATGAAGATTAACGGCATAGAAGTAGAACTCACGGTAGAAACGTCATGGGAATGGTGTCTGAGGATGTGGGACGATGTTGATGAAAGGTTAAGCTTTAATAGATATTATAGTGTTGAAATTGCAAAATTTGAATTTTGTGAGGAAAAAGGGATTACGGATTTATCGCATGATTGCTTTTTTTGTGAATATGCTGGTCAAGGTCAATTTATCGACCCAGTTTTGTGTGATTCTAAATGCCCCGGTGCACTCGCCGCGAATTATAAATACAAAGAAAATAACAAGGTTCTTTGGTGTTGCCAAAAAGGTAAAAACTTTGCTGATAATCCCCACGAATTTAACCTTTACCTAAAAGAGTTAAACGAAAGAAGAAAAAATGGATAATTTAATCAAAAAACTCCAAGGTGATAAACAATATCCTTTTGGTCAGTTGAGCAAAGAGGAGCAGAAATGCCTGGAAAAAGCAGGTAATGAAAACTGTGAATATTATGACGGTGAGAATGGTTGGATTAACAAAGAGATTAGAACTTTCTATTTTTATACATCTTACCGTATCAAGTCCACCTACCAACCGGAACCGGAGTTTGAGGATATTGAGATAGTTGAAAATGTTCGTAATAGTCGCATAACATTGGGAATCTGGAGAAATAATGAATGGATAAGTCTTCACGAAATCCCTGATATGCCGAATTTTGAGTGCTTCTTCCGTTTTTATACAGATTCAAGAGAAAATCAGACAGAATATATTATCTTTGAAAATGTATCAAAAGAGATTCATTCTGGCATAAAGGTTTTTGCCAGACTAAGAAAATAGTAGTAACGCTCTTTTGCGCACTGCTGGATAGCAGAGCCAGACAATTTAATAGAGAATGAAACATAGCTGCTTGCAAGGGATTGCCGCTGAATTTATAATCCTTCTGCTTGTTTGTGGCAGACTGGATTAAGAAAGGAGGTGGATTATGCAATCCATAACGGCAAAATACGCTGAATACAAGCAAAAAAGACCAGACTTGAGAGAAAGTTCAGTAGAGATTCTCGATAGGGCGATTCGGTGGTTCATTGAATTGTTCGGAGATTTGGAAGTAGGGCAGGTCAATTTTGGAAAGATTGACGACTTTAAAAGCTGGCTTCTTAATGACCGCTTGCCAGGCACGGCAAATACCTATCTGGCAATGTTGAAGTCGTTTTTTAACTGGCTCGCCAAAAGGAGATTTATTGAATATAATCCTTTTGACGGCATAACCAAATATAAGGTTGTGCAGAAAAAGTTCGAGATTTTTACTCACGATGAAATTGCACGATTGCTAAATATCTCCAATGAACTTTGGCGGTTAATTATCAGCATTGGACTATGCGGCCCACGGGAATCCGAAATTCTCAATATCACAGTCAGAGACATTGATCTTGAGAACAAAAGAATCAGAGTCACTCCCAAGAAGGACACATTAACAACGTGGCGATGGGACATCAAGGATTCGGACGAAGCCTATATAGGAATTGATGAAAGTATATCAAGGCTTCTGATGCAAAGGATTGAGAAATTGAAAGATATGCCTTATGTTAATCTCAAGAGATGTTACTGGAAACGCAATATCTTGTTGCGTGATAAAGGAAAACTCAACCAGCGAAAACGTAATAACCCCTGGGGAAATTTCAATCGTGACTTCCGGGCATTGCAGAAAAGGGCTTTGATAATACCTCAAAAGAGATTTCACGACCTTAGAGGGACATTCACGACTGAAAGATACAACGCCGGATTTAATCTCGCAGAACTTTCCAAGCTGTTAAGGCATAGTACGATTTCAACAACTGTTCGTTACGTAAATAGCATCGACGAAAAGAAACTGGTAGCCAAAAGCGGTGAATTTTTTGCAAAACATTATGCGACATTGAACGTCCTATAATGTATGATACACACTCGGCTTATGACTACCAAATTGAACATTAAACATTCAGCTTAATCTACTGCCACAAGCAAGCAGTTTTAATGCCGGCGGGTTTCAATCACGTCACTACCCTCCTCCTTCCCGCCGGCGTGAATTAATCAGACTCGCGGCGGCGAAAGCCGCAAACGAGGTAGGTAAGTACACGGGTGTTCGGATTAAACCACCGACTTACGGATGGCCTCAATCTGCCAGCATAGGATAAAACGGACGTGGTGTCCTGCGTATTGCGAACTGGCTTAAATTTGATGAAATGTACTGCCTGTGGGTCTGATTTTTAAGGTAGGCGGCGGCGTGTGTGAAACGACGGGCCTCGGTGAGGGGGCCTCCTGCTGGAACTGACTGTCGGTTGCCTTGCAAAAGGGACGACAGCGATAGATGTTCGGTAATAGCCCACCATTGGTGAAATATCCATTAGAAGAAAACCAGAAGTCAGGTAAAAATCCTGCCCGCCCTACCTTTTGCCCTCCTTCGGGGTCGCATAATACTCTCCATATAATCAAAGTCGCATTGTGCATTTTAACGCACTCTCAAAACGGCCCCGATTAGAATTAAAAGGAACTCTGGCGGCGTTATACGAGACGCCAAAGAAGTGGCTTAAAAGGCCAGACTCGGATGAACATCAACCTGGATAGTGAGGTGGCCGCAAGGAGAACCCAGCAAATCCGTGAGGTGGCTTTCGGGAGTTTTACATAGTAAAGTCCAAGTGGGATTTCGTAATCCTGCCCAGAGTTCCTTCTTGAAAACATGGATGGTGAATGGATTCGTCCGGCGGCGGCAACTTTTAGAAAATGAATGAGCCGACCGAGCATGATGATTTCACCTCCTCCTTTTAAAGCCGGGCATGGAAGCCCCAAGCAGAAGTGCCCGGCATTTATGGACTCTTAGTTTAGTGGGAGAATATTGGGTTTTCAGCCCGAAGGCCAGAGTTCGATTCTCTGAGAGTCTATGCCCCATTAATTTGAAAATTTAATAGCGTGCGTCACCTGCACATAAAAGACCTTGTTTGTGAAGGAAGGTAAAAGTGGTGAGCTTGCCGGGGCATCCGGCATTATTTGAAAGGTGAAATATGATTAAAGACGGAATTCAAGTATGTGATAAAGAAGGTTGTGGATTGCCTGTGAAACTTGACCAATGCAGAAGACCTCGTTTTTGCATAGTGCATCAGCGGGAATGGGATAATTCTTATGATAATTATGTTGATCCTTTACACTTACATAGAAATAAAGACCGGATTAAAACACATGATTGAAAACTTAATAAAGACTTCAAGCTCATGGAGAGCACTTATGAATAAAAAAGGAGACAGAAGATTTATCAATATGGCTACCGTTTTCATAAGGGGTCTGGTTCGATTCCAGAAGAGGTCTTTGTGTCGGTACGCCGATAGAAGTTAATGGCGGCGCAATTCCGTCCGTTGTCAGGTTGGAACCATACAACTGGTGCTGGCAATGTAGGCGACCGACTTCTTTGAAAACTGAATAAAGACCTGCGGCGGCAAAACCCACGTCGGAATGATTGATAGTGCAGCCAAGGACAATCCTGCCCGCAGGTCTTTTTGAGGTGAAAAATGACAAAAGTATGGAAGTCAAAATGGTGGTTGAAACCTTTAATTTGGAAGATAAGTCTTTGGCGTAAATTTGTGGGTCTTAAATACTGCAAAGTTCATAAGACTATAACTCCTCGATGGAAAAGATGTTGTTAGAATTAGACCTGCGGCGGATAGCAACCTCCGTTTAGTTCTATGTAGGGGCAGAACCTGCCCGCAGGTCTTTTTGAAAGGTGAAAATATGAATACCGAAGGTTACGAAAAAATAGATGACTATTACAAAATGCGGGAACAAAAGAACGATGAAACTGTTTATTGCTGGTTAATTATCATCGCTGCTATCTTAACTTTGATTCTTGGCTTTTGGTGGTATTTCAAAGGTTATAACGATGGAACAATGTGAAACAAAAAAACCAAGAACATCTATCTTTGGATTTTATTGTGCAAGATGTGAAAAGTTTGTTTATCTCGGTTATGACCATCGTGACAAAAAGAATTTAACAGATGAAAATGCTGTTTGTATTGAATGCGGTAAATTCTATGAGGATAAATAATCATGGAACAGTGTGAGGAATGTCTCGGATATTTTGAGGAAGATAACCTGAAACAACCGGTTATCTGTTTAGATTGTCTTGATAAGCTCAGGTTGTTCGATATTCGTGACCACGAAAGAACATACCTTATTCAGACGTTACAGGAATTATTAAACGAGACAGACATCAATGTAATTCACGGCAGGATAAGTGTTGCTTTGAATTATTGCGGCGAGAAAGTTAGCGAATTAATTAAAAATGATAAGGCCGGGGAATGAATCCTGAATACATATATTGTGAGCAACAGAGCGAGGAATGGTTCAAAGTCAGGCTTGGAATAGTTACTGCTTCTCATTTTGCAGAGGTCTTATGCAAGGGTTCGGGAAGAAAGACTTATATGATGAGACTTCTGGCAGAGAGAATGACAGGTGAAGTACATCCTGCTTTTCAAAGCCAATATATGGAAGAAGGCGCAGAGACGGAGGTTTATGCCAGACAATATTATGAGCAACTTAAAAAGGTCGAAGTCAAGCAAGTAGGTTTTATAAAAATCGGAGAAATAGGAGCAAGCCCTGATGGTCTTGTGGGCGAAGATGGTGAGATAGAAATTAAATGCCCTCTTCCTTCTACGCATTTGGATTATATTATCAAAGATAAAATGCCGACTGAGTACATACCACAAGTCCAGGGCAATTTATGGATAAGTGGCAGGCAATGGTGTGATTTCATATCATTTGACCCAAGAGTTAAAAACCGCCCTTACTGGTCTGTAAGAGTAAATCGTGATGAATCATATATAAACAATCTTCTCAAAAAAGAAGTTAAGCAATTCGTTTTTGAACTTAATTCATTATTTGAAAAAGTATCAATCCCATTTTGAAAAGGAGAAACCATGATAGAAAAAAGTGAACTGATTAATAATCTTGCCTCAGCCTTATTGAAGGCACAAAAGGCAATTGGTGTGGCAATAAAAGACGCAAAGAACCCTTACTTCAAAAGTAATTATGCAGACCTAAAAGCCGTTATAGATTCAGTCAAAGAACCTTTGAATAACAATGGCATAGCATTTTTACAGGCAGTAAACAAGTCTAATGGAAGTGATTTGCCGGTTGTTGAAACAATGCTACTACACGAAAGCGGTCAATTTCTTAATTCAGTAACTCCTGTATTTTGTGCAAAGCCAAATGACCCACAGGCTTTTGGTTCTGGCGTAACATATTCAAAGAGATATGCCTTGCAAGCGATTCTGGGGCTTCCAACAGCAGATGATGATGCTGAGAAAGCTATGGATAGAAACGGCAAAACAAACGAACAGCCTAAAAAGATTGAACCACCGCAAGGTGATGTTACTAAATTGATTGACCAAGAGTTTTTCAACTATTCGACCGAACATGGAGATGAACTGGCAAAGGGATTTATATTCGATGGTACGAAGTTCAAGGAAGCCCTGCGTCAGCAATACACAAAATTGACACCTGCAAAGAAGAAGTCTTTTGAATGGACGGCGGAGAAAATTAAAACTTTATCTGCCTTGATACAATCTAAGGATGTAATTGTGGAAGTTAAATAATGGCAAAGCACTTTCAGGGACGAACGGTAGAAGGAGAGGCTTTAACGCAATGGCCTGCAATTCATTACGAAGCCGCTAAATATCCTCATTTTGAGATTTTGGTTCTTGATGAGGACGAGGCAATTACGGATCGGCAGAGAAGATGGTACAGGGGGATATGTCTTAAGGGACTTTCGGATTGGAGCGGAGATACTGTTGATGAATGGGATTACAGACTAAAGACGGAATGCGGTTCTGAAATCTTTGAAATGCACGAATACAAATATCAGGATAAAGTTTATTACAGACCGGACAGTATCTCAAATAAATCCAAAAAACAAATAACTGATTATATCGAAAACATTTTATCAAAAGCAATAACTGAGAATTGGCCTGTCTATCCGCCCGA
>Ga0153916_10004326_pt1 | contig 10726 bp, 10 predicted proteins | sample Opewatmetagenome_FD_109642 | JGI IMG/M metagenome (GOLD analysis project Ga0153916, IMG submission 109642) | Freshwater wetland microbial communities from Ohio, USA - Open water 3 Core 3 Depth 4 metaG | ecosystem: Environmental > Aquatic > Freshwater > Wetlands | place: USA: Ohio, Lake Erie...
CCTCTGGCCGCCTCGATCGCACGAATCTCTCCCCTCGCCCGCCGCAGCGGAAGAGGGCCGGGGGTGAGGGCCCGCGACACTGACGCCCGCCCCTTCGAGCACTCCGCGCGATTCGCATAGCGTTGCGGTATGCCTGCCTGCACAGCCACCGGCAAGGACGGCGCCCCCTGCCGCCTCTACGCCCGTCACGGCCGCGACCTCTGCATCAACCACGATCCCGACTACGCCGAGCAGCGCCGCGCGAACGTGCACGCCGGCGGCCGCGCGAGAAGTGCCCCGGGAGTGACAGAAATCCCCGAGGCGATCGCCCGCCGCGACGTCCGCAAGTCCGTCTGGTGGCTCACCGAACAGCTCGTCCTCGGCACCATCTCCAGCAGCCGCGCGCTCGCCCTCTCGCGCCTCCTGCACACCGCCGCTCAAATGGGCCCCGATGAGCTGGATGAGGAGCAAATCCTCCGCGAGATCGAGCTCCGCGGCATCCTCATGCACGGCATCCCGCCCCGCGACGACGAGGAATGGGAACTCGCAAAGACCATTTTTGATGACGATGCCATCGCCGAATTCAAACGCTGGTCGGCGGGATGAATGAGCTGCTCATCATTTTTCCTCTGCTCACCGTGCGCTTCGCCCAGCCGCCTGCGCTGTCTGTACGCGCCGGGCGCTGTACGCTTCGCAGCGCATATTTTTCCCCCGGAGACCGCCCGCATGAAACTGCACGAATACCAGGCCCGTGAACTGCTCGCCAAGTACGGCGTCGCTGTGCCGAAGGGCCGCGTCGCCGAAACCGCGGCCGAAGCGAAGGCAATCGCGCAGGAGCTTGGCGGCAAGGTCGTCGTGAAGGCGCAGATCCATGCCGGCGGGCGCGGCAAAGGACGCATGGTCGCGCAGAGCGAAACCGCCGCGATGTTCGAAAAGCTGAAGAGTGACCCGGCCAACAACGCAGGCTCCGTCCGCGGCGACCGGGTGGGCGGCGTTCGCCTCGCCAACACGGTCGAAGAGGCCGAAGCGGCGGCGAAGGCGATCCTGGGGAACTTCCTCGTCTCCATCCAGACCGGCCCGGAAGGCAAGCTGGTCAAGCACGTGCTCGTGACAGAGCAGTCCGACGTAGCCAAGGAGTACTACCTGGCCATCATCATCGACGGCGCCCAGGCCTGCCCCCTGATCATGGCCTCGACCGAGGGCGGACAGGAGATCGAGGTCGTCGCCCACAGCAACCCCCGCGCAATCCTGCGCCTCCCGGTGAACCCGGCTGCCGGTTTCCAGCCGTACGTTGGGCGCACGCTCGCGGCCCAGCTCGGGTTCACCGGCTCACAGGCCGAACAGTTCGCGAAGCTCGCCGAGGGCCTCTACAAGTGCGCCGTCGGCACGGATGCCAGCCTGGTCGAGATCAACCCGCTGGTCGTCACCACTGACGGAACCGTCATGGCCCTCGACGCCAAGCTGACCATCGACGACAACGCCCTCTTCCGCCACAAGGACCTCGAAGCGCTCCGCGACAAGAGCGAAGAGGACCCGCTCGAGGTCATGGCCCAGGAGATGGGCGTCGCCAACTTCATCAAGCTCGAAGGCAACATTGGCTGCGTCGTGAACGGCGCCGGCCTCGCCATGGCGACGATGGACACGATCAAGCTCGCGGGCGGCGAACCGGCGAACTTCCTCGACATCGGCACCGTCAACGACCCCCAGCGCGTCGTCAGTGCCCTCAAGGTCATTCTCGAGGACCCGTCCGTGAAGGCGATCCTGGTCAACATCTTCGGTGGCATGGCTCGCGTCGACATCATCGCCCAGGGCGTCATCGACGCTCACAAGCAGATGAAGATCGGCGTCCCCGTCGTGATGCGACTGGTCGGCACAAACCTGGCTGAGGGCGAGGCGCTGATCAAGGAATCGGGCGTCCCGGTCATCCGTGCCACCGGCCTTGCCGAAGCCGCGAAGAAAGCGGTCGAAGCCGCCAACGCGGCCTAGCCTGGGGTGCGCGATGGCCGCCGTTGCCGGTGACGCGGTGATCCGTGCGGCTACAGCGGCCGATGTCCCGGCGCTCCTTCGCCTCTACGGCCAGCTCGGCGACCCCGGGGCGCTGCCATCGGTCGACGGTGCCCGAGAAGCAGTGGCGGCAATCTCCGCGCAGCCGAGGATGCACCTGCTCGTCGCGGAACTCGGCGGCCGCGTCGCTGGCACGGTTACTCTCGTCGTCGTGCCCAACCTGACGCATTTCGCCAAACCCTGGGCGCAGATCGAAAACATGGTCGTCGAGGAGGGGTTGCGTGGCCGCGGGTTGGGCCGTCGCTTGCTCGACCGCTGCGTCGAACTCGCGACGGAGGCCAGCTGCTACAAGCTGCAGCTCCAGAGCGGGAATCAGCGCCTCGAAGCGCACCAGTTCTACCAGGGGTTCGGCTTTCAGCCGTCGTCGGTGGGCTTCCGCCTCTACCTGGAGTGACGCTCAGAGGTTGGTGGAGATGCGGTAATGCCGTATCACCGCGATGGGCCGCCATCCCATCGCGGCGTACATCTGCTTCGGCGTATCGGTCGGGTCCGCGACGATTGCCACCGGCCCGGCGCCGTGAGCGCGGCAATCGGCGACGCAGTGATGGAGGAGCGCCGTCGCGACCCCCCGGTGGCGGTAATCGGGGTGGACAAAGAGGTCTTCGACCTGTCCAACCCCGGCGTTACCCTCCCACGAGCTGAGGAATCCGCGTGGCACACCGTCGACCAGCGCGAGCCAGTAGCGCCTTGGAGGCGACTTTTCCCGTTCTGTCGCCGTCATCCGGAGCCCGACTTCCGGTTGCGGCGCCTGGCCGAGCCGCTCGCGGCTTGCCGCCCAGTCCAGCGCCTTCAGGTTGCCGTAGGCGGCCCAGCCGGCATCGTCGCTAACCTCGCGGACATCGAACCTCTGCGGCTCGCCCACGAGCTCGCCTTCGAGGATCGAGACCAGACCTTCGCTGGCGACGTAGCCGTCGAGATGGAGGCGCGCTTCGAACTCCGGTGGAGTCGACGGATCGACATCAAAGCGGAGGTGCTGGCAGTGCGCATATTCCAGGGCGGCCCGTTCCAGCAGGGCGTCGATCTCGGCGGGCGTCGATGCGGTCAACCGGTCGACGTGGTTGGCGTCGTAGATATCAGGTGCGGCGATGCTCCGAACAAACCGCGCGCCCGCGGCCTCGAAGGTCTCGTTGCCGAGCGCGAGGTTGTCCTGGTTAACCGTCAGCGCAGCAGCGAGGAGGCGGTCCACTTCCGCGCCTACCCTTCCTTTGCGCGTTGCTTTTCGAGCACCTTCGCGAGGGCGCGGCCCTTGTCGGGGGTCGGGTCCTTCACTTCGCCGTAGATTTCGCGGCCTTCGTGGTCGGCGGGCAGGTATTCCGTGATCGGGAGGCCCTCCTCCGTCACAAAGAGGAGGCAGTGGCAGTATTTGAAAATCTGCATCTCGTCGCAGGCGCAGATCCACGTCCGCCGCTTTGCTTCCTCTTCGCGGGGCAGGTAGAGGCCGTCTGGCCAATTCCCGTTCTCGTCTTTTACCGGATAGAAGTTGCAGGGGCAGATCGGGCGCCCGTAGTTGTCGATGTTGCTGGCCAATCCGAGAACGACACCCTCGGTGATGAACCGGTCGGGGTGAAGGTGGGTGCCGGACTTCTCCGCGTACTTCTCGGCGTAGTTCCACATCTTCTGGATCGATTCGGGCTTCGGGTCTTCCATGGCAAGGCTCCGGCTCGGGGTATAACCAGCGTAGGACGTGCGGGGCGCGCTGTCGCCCGGCCGATCCGCGATCTGACCGGTATGAGGCGGGGTTCGTGCCCGGTCAGGCGGCTTTCGCCTCGTCGGCGAGAGAGTAGCCGGCGCCCCAGCGGTTGAGGATGTAGCGGGGCGCGCCAGGGTCGTCTTCGAGCTTCTGGCGCAAGTAGCGAACATAGAGCCGCAGGTAGTGCGACTCGGCGACGTATTCGTTTCCCCAGACGCGCGCGATCAGGGCCTTTGCCGGGATTACCCGCCCGCAGTTCTCCGCAAGGGTCGCAAGCAGGCGGAATTCGGTCGGTGAGAGGGCCACCACGGCGCCGCGCTTCCGAACGAGTTGCCGCTCCGTGTCGATTTCCAGGTCTCCGACCCGGATCGGGCCCACCTGGCCCTTTGCCTTGTCTGAGACATGCGAGGCCATGCGACGGAACAGGGCCCGGAGGCGGAGATCGACCTCCTGGGTCGAACAGCGTGGGTTCGTGTACTCATCAGCACCTGCGTCAAAGCAGCGCAGCATCTCCGATGAGGTCCCGGCGCAACCGACCACCAGCAGGGGAACGTCCGTAATCCTGCGAATCCGCCGGACGAGGTCTGCGGCGTTGGCGACCTCGTGGGCGAGATCGACGACGATCGCCCCCGGGGGACGCCGGCCGATCACCTTCGAAATCAGCTGAGGCTCGCCACAGATTGCGACCCGGTAGCCGAACTCCTCGAGCGGGCGGATCCGGGCCTGCGCGCGCTCGGGCCCGCTCGACACGATCAGCAGGCCGAGGCCAACGAGTGGAGGAAGGCCTTCGCCGGGCGCTTTCGACATGCTGCCTCCCTCGAATGAGACGAAACCCCACTGTGCTCAGGGCACACGCCGCACGACATACGGGACGTGATGCACACGGGTGGTGGCTTCGTACTGCTCCTCCTGGTCGGCGCCTGTTGTGCGGTGGCCGGACTTGTCGCGCAAGAAACGGCTACGGCGGCGGCGTCGCCCACGAGTCTTCTACCGGAAGCATCGGCAACCGAGCCGCGCGTCTTTCCCCCTGGCGCCAGCCAGATCCCGGCTGTTACTGAAACGCCACTCGCGCCGACGTCCGCGATGGCGGCGGACCTTGTCGCACGGATGAACAATGTGCGAGTGGCGGGGGGACTGGGCCCGCTCCAGCACGACGCCCCGCTTGATGCGGTCGCCGCAGCGAGAGCAGCGGATCTCCTGGATCGGGGCTACTTCGCCCACTTCGGCCCGGCGGGACAGAGTGCGTTCACAGAACTGGCCGCCCGAGGCATCAGTTACGGGCTCGCGGGCGAAAACCTGGCACGAAACAACTACCCGGATAGCCAGACCATGGACGTGGCGTTCGAAGGTCTCATGGCAAGTCCCACGCATCGCGCGAACATCCTGGAGCCGCGCTTCGCTTCGGTGGGTGCCACGGTCGTCCGCAGCGACGACGGGATGTGGATCTACGTCACAGTGTTCAAAGACTGACCTATGGGCTGACCCGGGGAGTGAAGCCGGTCCTGAGGCTTGTGGCCATGGCCAGGATCTGGTCACGGCTCAGGCTCATCCCGTGCTCTTCCCTGGTGTGCTGTTGGAGTTTTTGGACCAGATCGTCGTCGGTCTCACCCTGGATGATCGCTCCACACGGTGGACAGGTTACGTGTTTAGCCAAGGTAATATCCCCTCTTTCCCTCCCGGTGGCAGAACGCCCCCGTCCGGGGAAGCATGAATTGAAAGGCGCGCAAGAACATGGACCGGCAGTACCTCAATTGTGGGCCAAAAGGCTATAAGAGGTATCTGAGACGGTTATGGATTGGGCAAGGGCACAGATTGCGAACGGCGGCGAGCTGCCGGCATAGGCTGGTGGGCGATGAGGGGCTCGAACCCCCGACCCCCTCGGTGTAAACGAGGTGCTCTGGCCAACTGAGCTAATCGCCCCGGCGCAATAAAGGTATCAGGTGCCGGGTTTCAGGCATCCGATCAGACGTTAGTTGCTGGCGATCGATTCGAAGGCCTGGCAGGCGGCATTGACGTCGAGCCCGGCGATCCGCTGGTCGGTGCACCAGCGGCGGAAGGCGGCCGGGTCCCATGCGCCCCGGCTGGTCATGTCCTCCAGCGAGGGGTAGTGCGCAGCGCCCTGTCGAAGGTCCATCAGCATGCGGTTTCGCTCGAAGACGGCTCGCGCCTCGCCGGAGTAGAGGGCGCCTTCGAGCTTCATGTTCCGGCGCCCGAGAACCCCGGTGATAAGCCCGGGCTTCGCGAAGTAGTCGTCCATCGGTCGGTGCGCCAGGAGTCGAGCGGCGGTAAGCGTGCCGACCGCCGGGATGCCCGGCAGGTCATCGCTGGCGTCACCGCTGGCGGCACGGTAGTCGAGGTACCGCTCCCGAGGAAACGGGACGGCGCGGCCATCGGAATCGGTCGGCGCTGTCGCCTCCGCGAAGTTGTCGGGACCAATGACGAGCCGCTTCTGGGGCGAGTAGATCGACAGACGCTCATCGACGAGCTGGAGAAAGTCGCGGTCAGATGAGGCGATACGAAGGGGGCCAGCATGGCCGTTGAGCGCGAGCGAGGCGATCAGGTCATCAGCCTCGGCATTGATTCCGCGGATGATCTCGATCGGGAGCACCGCCGCTGCCTCGCTGAAGAGGCGGATGCCTTCGATGACGAAGCGTTCGTTCTCCGCGAAGGAAGCTGTGCTTTCGCGTCCCGTCTGGTAGCCAGGGAAGATGCCGCGCCGGCGAAGGGGCCGGCCTTCGTCGAAGACCACAGCGACTCGCGTGACCTGGCCCAGGCGGGGTGGTGCAGGCCGCGTCCCGGCTTCGGCAGGTGGCTCGCCTGCCCGGACGATTAGCCCGATGACGCTCTGGGAAAGACCGAGCAGGGTCGCGCGTACCTTAAGTTCGGGCGTCTCCGCCGCCATCGGCTTTCGGAGTGCGTGGAACCCGGCCCAGGCGAGGTTGTTGCCGTCCGCAATGAGGAGCATTGATTCCATTGTAGGGTAGCGGGCAGGTCACTCCGCCGCCGGCGACTCGTTCGGCGTAACGGAGACCCAGAGGTCGGTGATCGTGAAGTGGAGCTCGCCGCCGTTGACGGCCGCTTTCCGCAGCGTCGCCGAGTAAGAGGCGGTGGTGACCCCGTGAGGGTTCGCATGAATCATAGTGTCGATGACGGGCAGAACCTGGCTCGCCGGTAGTCCCAGGCCAATCCGGGCGGTGGCCAGGCCCATCGCATCGGTTGAGGTGAGGCCGAAGGCGTTGTCGATGTGCTCGTAGGTTCGCTCGGCGCGGGCGAGTGCATCCCGGTTCCCCGATGCGCCTTCGGCCAGCCATGCATCGGCCTCCGCCCGGGCGTAACGATGTTCGAGCGGCATCAACGAAGCCGCGTCGCTGTAATGGGCGACGGCATTAGCAAAGCGCCCGGAACTGTAGTCACCCCATCCCGCCTCGGCGCGGCTATCAGCTACTCTCAGCAGTATTGCTGCTCCACAGAGCGCGAATGCCGCGGGCAGGACCGCGACCAGTCTCACGGGTGCCAGCAATCGTTGGGTGGTGGCCACCCGTGTCTCGGGCATGGTCACGGCGGCTCGGCCGGCGAGGATTCCGAGAAAGATAAAAAACGTCGCGTGGGAGGCAAGGGAGAGCGGGTTGAGTAGCGCCAGGGCCAGGTAGCCGCCCATGCCGCTCCAGAGGTAGGGGAGTGCGTCGGGCCCCCTGGTCCTCGGGGTTCGAAGCGAACGATAGCCGGCCACTCCAACCACGCTCACAAGTGCCGTGAGACCCACGAGGCCTGTTGCCGCAGCGGTGTCCAGGAGGAGGTTATGGCTGCTCTGGACGACGAGGTCGTAGCTCGCGAAGGCGCCACCGAGGTTGGCGGGACGATACCTCGGGAAGGCCAGCTGAAGGGCGTCGGGACCGAACCCCCACACAGGTGAGGCCATAATCGTCGGGACCGTTCCCCGCCAGAGCTGGAGCCGCGTGACGTCCTGTGTACCGGTAGTGTCCGCCGCCGCGATCGCTGTTTGAACGCGGTCGGTCGTGCCACCGGCGCCGCCGGTGAAGAGGCTCAGTCCCAGTCCAATGGCAGCGCCTGCGCCAAGGAGGCACCACTGCAGGAGGATCGAGCGCTTTGCCTGTCCGCGAATGGCGCCCGTTACCGGGAACAGCACCATGACAACGACGCAGGCAGCGAGGCCGCTCCGGCTTTCCGATTGGAGGACGACGTAGGCGGTCGCGGCGGCCAGGACGGAGACCAGCGCGAAACGGTACCGCGGCTGAAGCACCATGCCGGTGCCTGCGAACCCGATGGCCAACACGGCATAGGATGCCAGCTCGTTGGCATTTCCGATCGTGCCGATCGCCCTTGCGGAGGTGTCGATCCACCAGTTCACCGGGTCGAGTCCGAGCGATTGGATGACCGTATAGGCTGTCACCGCGGCGAAACCGGCGATCCCGGCGGCAAACAGACACCGCTCATGGCCGCGTCGGGTGGCGGAAATCGCGCCCAGGAACAGCACCGCATAGGCGAGGAACGTGACGTAGCCCTGGCGGTACTGATAGACGCCGAAGATGCTCCCGCGTCGGTCAATGCCCGCCAGGTAGGCCAGGGTGGTCCAGCCGATCCAGGCGAGGACAGCCAGGCGGAGCCACCGGTCGCCGGGCAGGAACTGGCCTTCGAGAGCGAGGCCGGCCAGCACAAGCGCGGTCGCCACCATCAGTGACGCCTGCTTCGGCAGTGTGAAGTTGTCGTAGATGTTCGGGTCGAAGATGGCGGGTGTGATCGCCAGGGCGACGATGAGGCCGGCGAGCACGAGGGAGCTTCCGGGCGACCGGCGTATCGAGACGGCCAGGGCCCCGAGCTTCTGCTCCATTGAGGCGATGCTACGGTGCGGCGCCGGTTGGGTCACCGGATGGTTCAGGAGCCGCTAACCAGGGGAAAAGAGGCGAAACTGTCTCGGCCGGAGGCCAGGGGCTAGGATTGATTCATGGACAGTCCTGTCGTCCGCGTCGCGGTGCTTGGCTCAACCGGTTCGATCGGCTCGCAGGCACTCGACGTGATCCGTAATCTCCCGGGGCGGGTTAAAGTCGTGGCGCTCGCGGGCGGCCAGAACACGGTCGCACTGGCACGCCAGGTGGCGGAGTTCCGGCCCCGGTATGCCTGGGCCAGTGCGGATTCGGCGGAGCTCCGTGACGCGATCGAGCATGCCGGGAGCAGCTTCGTGGGCATGGATGAGATGGCGCTGGCGCCCGAGGTCGATGTGGTGCTCGTAGCGACGGCCGGTGCGGCCGGGCTCATACCGACCCTGAAAGCGCTTCGCGCCGGGCGATCGGTCGCACTGGCCAACAAGGAAGTGCTCGTGATGGCCGGCCACCTGGTGCGGCGGGCGATGGTCGAAGGTGGCGGAAGCCTGCGCCCTGTCGACAGCGAGCATTCGGCGATCTGGCAGTGCCTCTGGGGCGAGGAGCCGAGTTCGATTCGGCGGATCATCCTCACCGCGAGTGGGGGAGCTTTCCGGGACCTCGATGGCCCGGCGCTGGCGGGCGTCAGCCCTGAACAGGCGCTAAACCACCCGACATGGACGATGGGAAAGAAGATTACGGTCGACAGCGCGAGCCTGATGAACAAAGGAATGGAAACCATCGAAGCGATGTGGCTGTTCGACGTGCCAATCGAGAAGGTGGAGGTCTTGCTTCACCGCGAATCCATCGTCCACTCCCTCGTCGAATTCACAGACGGGAGCGTGAAGGCACAACTTGGGCTGCCCGACATGCGTCTGCCGATTCAGTGCGCGCTCACCTACCCGGAACGCGGCCCGATCGCCTTCTCACCTCCCCTGGATCTCGCGGCGAGCGGGTCGTTGCACTTCGGTCGTCCTGACCTCGATCGGTACCCGTGTCTCAAACTGGCAATGGAGGCAGGCCGGCTGGGCGGTACGATGCCGGCGGTCATGGCGGCCGCGGACGAGGTTGCAGTGGAACGATTCCTGGGTAGAGAGGTGGGCTTCCTCGACATTCCGGCGATTATTGAGTCAGCAATGGAATACCACAGCCCGGTCCCTGAGCCGTCGCTCGACCTTGTGCTCGCCGCAGACAACTGGGCACGACAGGCCGCCCGGTCCATCCAGGTGACGGCGGCCGTCTGATGTTTCTAGTCGCCTTCGATGCGGTCGCTATCGGCCGGGCAGTGTTCCCCTTGGTCGGGCTGCTCGTCGTGCTGGTCGTCATCCACGAATTCGGGCACTTCCTGGCTGCCAAGCTATTCGGGATCAAAGTGCTCGAATTCGGCATCGGCTTCCCGCCGCGGGTCAAGGGGCTTGTCTGGCAAAAGGGCGAGACCGAATACACGATCAACTGGCTCCCGATCGGCGGCTTCGTGCGTCTGCTGGGTGAAGAGGACCCGAGTGACCCGCGCTCGCTTGCCGCGGCGCCTCGGTGGAAGCGCCTGACGGTGATGTTCGCCGGCGTTTTTATGAACATCGTGCTCGCGATCATCCTCTTCAGCGTTGGGTTCATGGTGCCCCGGACCCGCGACCTCTCGATGGCGCAGGTGACAGACGTGGCCCAGGGATCGCCCGCGGCTACCGCTTCCGTCACTGGCGTTATGCGCGACGGAAGCACGCCGCAGCAAGGCCTGCAGCCGGGTGACATGGTCCTGAATGTCGAAGGGCGAGACATCAGGAACACGAGTGAACTCGTTTACGCCAACCGGCTGAACCTGGGCAAGACACAGACATGGACCATCTCGCGGGGCGGTTCGACGCTCACCGCCGAGGTCTATGCACGCTGGCATCCGCCCGCTGATCAGGGTCCAACCGGAGTGCGCGTTGGCCCCCCGTCCATCTGCAGCGACGTGGATCAGAACGGGAACCCCACCGGTTGCCAGTTGCGCTATCCGTTTACGGAACAGGTCTGGTACCCGCCGTGGGAGGCGTTCCCCAGAGGTCTGAGGGAGTTGGTCGACACGGTCCTCCTGAGCAAGAACGAGATCCAGGTACGGATCGGGGGCGGCGGTGGC
>Ga0153916_10004327_pt1 | contig 10725 bp, 6 predicted proteins | sample Opewatmetagenome_FD_109642 | JGI IMG/M metagenome (GOLD analysis project Ga0153916, IMG submission 109642) | Freshwater wetland microbial communities from Ohio, USA - Open water 3 Core 3 Depth 4 metaG | ecosystem: Environmental > Aquatic > Freshwater > Wetlands | place: USA: Ohio, Lake Erie, Old...
ATCCACTCGCCGAACATCCACGACAGTGTCGCGAGTGCGGTGGCGAGATAGGTGTTCATGAAGGCCAGCGACGCCGAGCCGTTGGCTTCGAGCGCGGAACCGGCGTTGAATCCAAACCAGCCGACCCACAGCAGCGAGGCGCCGATCATGGTCATGGTCACGTTGTGCGGCGCCATGTGCTCCTTGCCGAAGCCGACGCGCTTGCCGATCACGTAGGCGCCCACCAGGCCGGCGACGCCGGCGTTGATGTGCACCACCGTGCCGCCGGCGAAATCGAGCGCGCCCCACTGCCACAGCAGACCGGCTTTGGCGTTCATGGCGTCGACGACGTTGGCCGCGGTGTAGGCGTCCGGGCCTTCCCAGAACCACACCATGTGCGCGATCGGCAGGTAGGAGAAGGTGAACCAGATCACCATGAAGATCAGCACCGCGGAGAACTTCACGCGCTCGACGAACGCACCCAGGATCAGCGCGCAGGTGATGGCGGCGAAGGTCGCCTGGAAGGCCACGAACACGAGCTCATACAGCGGCGTGGCCTTGCTGAAGGTGGCGGCCATGGAGAAGCTGCCGTCGGCGGAATTGAAGGTGCCGTTCAGGAACAATCGACTGAAACCGCCGAAGAACGGCGTGAGCCAACCGCTGCCCTCGGTGAATGCCAGACTATAGCCGTAAATGCACCATAGCACCGTGATCAGCGAGAACACCACGAACACCTGCATCAGCACCGACAGGGCATTCTTGGTGCGAACCATGCCACCGTAGAACAGCGCCAGTGCCGGGACGCTCATCATCAGCACCAGCGCGGTGGACACCAGCATCCACGATGTATCGCCCTTGTTCGGCGTCGGTGCTGCTGCTGCAGCTGGCGCTGGAGCGGCCGCCGCAGCTGCGGCAGGTGTTGCCGGCGCCGGTTTGTCGTCGCCGAAGGCAAACAACGGCGACATAAGCAGCAGTACGACGCCGAGTGCGCCGAGCAGCTTCTTCAAATGAAATGATGTAAACATGGAATTTTCTCCTGTATCAAAGCGCATCTTTGCCGGTTTCACCGGTGCGGATGCGTACGACCTGTTCGAGGTCGAAAACGAAGATTTTGCCGTCGCCGATCTTGTCGGTGCGTGCGGACTTGGTGATCGCCTCGATCACCCGGTCCAGCAGCTTGGCGTCGATCGCCACCTCGACCTTGACCTTGGGCAGAAAATCCACGACATATTCCGCGCCGCGATAGAGTTCGGTGTGGCCCTTTTGCCGGCCGAAGCCTTTGACTTCGGTGACGGTCACCCCCTGCACTCCGACTTCGGCGAGCGCATCACGCACGTCGTCGAGCTTGAAGGGCTTGATAATGGCAGTAACGAATTTCATGTAGCCTCCTTTAAGGCCGGGCGGCGTCGCCGCCCGTGATTGCATGCGTCAGAACTTGTAAACCGCTTCCAGAGCCACGGAATTCTGCGTCTTCTTGTCGGTAACGCCGTTTTCCGTAAACACGTTCTGGTCCGACTTGTCCTTACGATACTCGGCGCGAAGTTCCAGGCTGCTGACCGGGGCATAACCGACCGTGAGCGTTGTTTCCTTGAGCGTCTGCGCCGTGCCTAGCGCGGTGATAAAGCCGTCCTTGTCCTTGAGCTTTTCGGTGCGCAGCGACACCCGCCACATATCGGAGAACTTGTAGTTCGCATAACCGGCGACTCCATCCCATTTGGCATCGCCGCCAGTCGCCGTGCCGTGTTCCTGCTTGCCGTTGTCATAGCTCAGCACGAAGCTCAGGGCGTCGGTGGCATTGAGGGTGGCCACCAGGTCCAGCAGGCTTCTCGTGCCCGCGTCCGTCACCCCCGCCTCTTGGCCGGTGTAATACGCTGCCGACAGCGACAGGATCTTCGCCGGACTGGCGCTTACGCCCAGTTCGAGTGTATTGCCGGTCGGAGGCAGCCCCGATGCAGCGGGGGTCTTATACGACTTTTTGTTCACGTTCCAACCGTTGTTGACACCGGCGGTGAACTTCAGCGCATCGCTCGCGGTGTACACAGCGCGCAAGCCCGTGTGAAACGCCGGCTCGGAGAAGAAAAGCAGCGAACGCGAGAAGTTAGTGTTGTTCGGCGCCTGGATCACCTCGGCGCCGGCGATCGTATCGAACTTGCCCGCCATCAGCGTCAGCGGTCCGGTGGCGTATTGCACATAGGCCTGCTGCGCGTCGATTGACTCGACAAGGCTGCCGTTGGTGGCCGCGAAGGTGTTCACCTGGGCGTCGGAACCGTAGTTAAGCTCGACGAATCCGCCGAAGCCGCTCGCCGGCTGATAGCCGACGCTCAGGTCGAGCATTTGCAAATTGAAGCCGCGACGCTCGGTGTCGTACTGTCGATAGGCAGCAAAATCGGTCGACAGGTCGTTGTACGAGTAATCGATGTAACCGTTGACGGTCACCCCCGAGGCCTTGAGCACTTCGCCCAGGGTCGGGGTTTTGTCGGCCGCCATGGCAGCACCGGTGCAGGCGGACAAGCTCACGGCAAGAATGGTTTTGCGAAAATTCATAAGGTTCTCCTTAAGTCATCATGTAAACGGTCTCGCGGTCATCTATACCGCTGCCGAAGTTGAAAAATGGAAAAACTACCCTCGTACTTCTCCATTGCCGTGCGCATAAAAGCAGTTTCTGTGCCACAGTATTTTTATTATTTATAACAGTGAGTTACATGATATTTGGGAGGCGAGAACATGTATTTGTGCACCAAGATAGAATGCGGTTTTACGATATCGCACCATTTGTGTGCACCGACGCGACACAACGGAACTGCTGACAGCTGCTTGTTATAATCCCAGCGTTTATGATCGACACCAAAACCATCGACCAACTCATGTCCACGCTGTCCCGGGTGCTACCCAAGGGGCCGAAGGACGTGGAAAAAAATATTCGCGCGGCACTGCAGGGCGCATTCGATCGCCTGAACCTGGTTTCGCGAGAGGAAATCGAAGTGCAGGAACAGGTGCTCGCGCGCACCCGCGCGCGCATCCAGGAACTCGAGAAACGCGTCGCCGAACTCGAGGAAAAGCTGGCTAAAAAATAATCCGCGATCCAGTCCGGGAGGGATGATGTCGCTTGCGGTGGTTCACACCCGCGCTCAAATCGGCATGGACGCGCCGCCGGTGACGGTGGAAGTCCATCTCGCGAACGGCCTGCCGAGTCTCTCCATCGTCGGGTTGCCCGAAACGGCGGTGAAGGAAAGCAAGGATCGGGTGCGCGCGGCGTTGCAAAACGCGCGCTTCGAGTTTCCGGCGCGCCGCATCACCATCAATCTCGCTCCCGCCGATCTGCCCAAGGAGGGCGGACGGTTCGACCTGCCCATCGCCATCGGTATCCTGGCCGCCTCCGGACAGATCCCGATCCGGGACCTCGATAAATACGAATTCATGGGAGAGCTGGCACTCACCGGCCAGCTGCGGCCCGTGCTCGGGGCGCTCACGGCGGCCTTGCAGACCGGCAAGACCAAGCGCGCGCTGATCCTGCCCACGGCCAACGCACCCGAGGCAGCGCTCGCGGGCGGGGCGGATGTCCGCGGTGCGGCGCACTTGCTCGAAGTGACCGCCCACCTCAACAACGTCACGCCGCTCGCGCGCCAGGAACCGGAAATCCACGTCGGCGGAACGATCGATCACCCCGACCTGCGCGACGTCAAAGGCCAGCATCACGCGCGGCGCGCGCTCGAGATCGCGGCCGGCGGCGGACACAGCCTGCTGATGATCGGGCCGCCGGGCGCGGGCAAGACCATGCTCGCCGCGCGCCTGCCCGGCATCCTGCCGCACCTGAACGACGATGATGCGCTCGAAGCCGCCGCCATCCAGTCGCTGTACAAACGCTTTTCCCCGGAGCAATGGAAACAGCGGCCGTTCCGCGCGCCGCATCACACCGCTTCCGCGGTGGCGCTGGTCGGCGGCGGCAGCCACCCGCGCCCGGGCGAGATTTCCCTGTCCCATCACGGCGTGCTGTTCCTCGACGAGTTGCCCGAGTTCGACCGGCGCGTGCTCGAGGTGCTGCGCGAGCCGCTGGAATCCGGCGCGATCACCATCTCGCGTGCGGCACGGCAGGCAGAGTTTCCGGCACGGTTTCAACTGGTCGCAGCCATGAATCCCTGCCCCTGCGGCTACCATGGCGACGCCTCCGGACGCTGCCGTTGCACGCCGGACAAGGTGAGCCAGTACCGTGCCCGCCTCTCCGGCCCCTTGCTCGATCGCATCGACATGCACGTCGAGGTGCCGGCGGTGCCGCGCGAGCTGCTGCTCGATCAGAAAACGCCGGGTGGAGAATCTTCCGAGGCGGTGCGCGCACGCGTGGAAGCAGCACGAGCAAGACAACATCAGCGCAGCGGCTGCACCAACGCCGTGCTCAACAATAAACAGATCGAGGAATCCTGCCAGCTGGACGAAGCAGGGCAACGCTTATTGGAACAGGCGATCGACCGGCTGGGGTTGTCGGCGCGGGCGTATCACCGCGTGCTCAAGGTAGCGCGCACCATCGCCGACCTGGCGAGCGAACAAGACATCAAGCCATCGCATCTCGCGGAGGCGGTGCGATATCGTTGTCTCGACCGCGTGGGCACATTGCACTGAATATTATTGCGTTCAAAAAAAAAGCGGCCTTGCGGCCGCTTTTTTTGATTTACAGATCAGGCTACGAATTACTTGCCGTGCTCGACCATGTAGTCGACTGCAGCCTTCACGTCGGCATCCGACAGGCTCATGTTGCCACCCTTGGGCGGCATCATGCCGGCCTTGCCCGTGAAGCCCTTGAGGGCGTGGGTGTGCAGGGTGTCGATACCCTGAGCGATACGCGGGCCCCAGGCAGCCTTGTCACCGAACTTCGGCGCCCCGGCGACACCGGCGGCGTGGCAGGCCATGCAGGTGGTGTCGTAAACCTTCTTGCCCTTGTCGTCACCCGCGGCGTTCGCAGCCGGAATGATGGCATCCATCACCGGGTTGCTCGAAGATGCAACCTGCTTGGCCTCGACCGCGGTGCCGACGGTGAGTTCGCCGACCGGCTTGATGCGCTCGGCGACAGCCTTGGCATCGGCCGTAGCCGTCTCATGTTTGTCCGTCTTGCCGCCGATGATCTGCGCGACCACGAACAGCACCACCGTCAACGCCACCAGCGCGCCGACCAGACCAGCGAACGATTTCAAAAATTCACGATCACTCATGGTTTACCCTTTACCCTTGATAGCTGATATGTTGTTGAAAATTTCACCCGCCGAGTGACGGGACCCGGAATTCAAGCTCCATTAGCTTACCCTAATATTCTTTTTGAAAAAACCCCTCTGATTCCACGGGATGGACGCTACTCTTCATGGCGGGTATTCTTGCCTCCCCGTTGTACGAAGGACATGACCAAGGTCAATTGGTTCAACGCGCCCTTAGCTCAGCTGGATAGAGCGTCAGCCTCCGGAGCTGAAGGTCAGAGGTTCGAATCCTCTAGGGCGCGCCATACTTGCCTTCCCTGGCGCAGTTTCTTCCAATGGTTCAACCCCAGCCCGGCCCTCCTTGGGGCTTGGGCGTTCGGCGGCGCGAAGACACGTTTATGAATGACAAGAGGAGCGCAGCAGGGCTACGTTAAATGTTTTCGCGACCTCTCCGCTTCATCCTCCAGGGGCTGGCCGTTCGCGCCGGTAACCAGCTAAGACCTAAAATACCTGCGTTTCTTCCTTTAAAACCATAGCTTTTTCGTCCCGCCAAAAACCATAAAGTCCATTGAATATATAGGTCTATAGACTAATCTCTATGAGAACATCGCGCTTTCGCAATCAAGAAGAACATCCGGCTCTGCTAAATCACTCATCGATCGGTTTCTGCACCCTGCTTCTCGCTCCGGGGCCGGAATGAACTTGGGCAATAAAAACGACACCTCGCATTTGACGCACGCCCCGGCGCAGCCACAGGACCTGCATCGGGCAACGCTGCATCTGCTGACCTTGCTCGATTCCCAGGAACTCGAACACGATCTGCTGCGGAAAGGCATTGAAACCCTGACCTCCCTGATCGGTGCGCGCTACGGCGCCATCGCCCTGGTGGATGAAGCCGGAAACAATTTTCAGTTCGTCCACACCGGCATCCCACCAGAACAGGCGGAACAGATCGGCCAACCGCCGCAAGGCCACGGCCTGCTGGGGGCGGTCGTGCGTACCGGCGAAACGCTGCGGCTGACCGATTTCGGCCGGGATCCGCGCTCGGTCGGCTTGCCGCCGAATCATCCGCCGATGAAAAGCCTGTTGGCGGTGCCGATTGTCCGCGCAGAACACACCTACGGACGCGTCTATCTCAGCGAGAAGGCGGACGGCACACCGTTCAGCGACGATGATTACACGCTGACCCGGCATTACGCGGATGCGCTGGCGTTCACGCTCGCTTACCACCGCACGCAGGCCGAGCGCGAGCGCGAGAAGGAAATTCTGCAGCAGGTGGCGCAGGCGATTGCTAGCGTCACCGGCGGTGAATTTTTCCGCGAACTGGTAGTCCAGCTCGCTCAAACCCTGGAAATGGATCATGCCTTCGTCGGCGAGCTGACGGAAAACGGTGAGGCGGTCCAGACGGTCGCAACCTGCGCGCGCGGAAAAATGGTCGATAACTTCGTCTACCGGCTGGCAGGAACGCCCTGCGCCAACGTCGTCGGGAATAACGCCTGCTTCCATGCCAGCGGTGTCCGGCAGATGTTCCCCGAAGATCGCATGCTGGCCGACATCGGCGCAGAAAGTTACATCGGCAGCTCCCTGTCCGACTCCAGCGGCAAACCCCTGGGTATCCTGGTGATCGTCGACAGCAAGCCACTCGCCAATCCGGAACGCGCGGAAGTGATTCTCCGTATCTGCGCCGCGCGCGCGGCCGCGGAACTTGAGCGCCAGCACGCCAGCCGCGCCCTGCGGGAGAGCGAAAGAAATCTGCGCGCCATCGCGGAAAACGCCGATGAAGGGATCATGGTCACCCTCGACGGAAAACACGTCTTCGTCAATCAACGTCTCGAGGAAATGCTGGGCTACCAACCCGGAGCATTGCTGAACACGGCCACCGAGGACATCGTGCACCCGGACGAAGCGCCGCAGATCGTGCAGCGCTCCCGCAAGCGGGTCGCGGGGCATGCCGAGCCCAAACAATATGAAACGATCTTCGCCAACAAATCGGGGCAACGCGTGTTCGTCGAGCTCTCGGCCACGACCACGACGTGGCAGGGACAGCCGGCGGCACTGGTGTTCGTGCGCGACATCACCGAGCGCAAGCGGGCCCAGGCGCAGATGCGGCAACTTTCGAGCGCCATCGAACAGACCGCTGACTCCGTGATCATCACCAACCACGAAGGCGTCATCGAGTACGTCAACCCGGCCTATCAACAGACGACGGGGTTCAGCCGTGAAGAAACCGTGGGCCAAACCCCGCGGATCATCAAATCCGGCAAACATGAGCCCGCCTTCTATCAGCGCCTGTGGCAGACCATTCTGAACGGACAGACTTTCCGCGAGGTGTTCATCAACCGCCGCAAAAACGGCGAGCTGTACCATGAGCAGAAAACCATCACGCCGCTCAAGGACGAGCAGGGCCGCATCACGCACTTCGTTTCCACCGGCAAGGACATTACCCAGCGGATCAAGGACGAACAGGCGCTGCAGGAAAGCCAGCGGAGTTATCGCGCCATGGCCGAGGTATCGCCGGTCGGCATCTACCGCACGGATGCCCAAGGCCGCTGTCTTTATGTCAACGAACGCTGGTGCGCGCTCGCCGGACTGACGCCGGAGCAGGCCGCCGGCACCGGCTGGTCGCGGGCACTGTATCCGGAAGATCGCGAACGTGTATTCGCGCTATGGCATGAAATGGTGAATCAGGGCCTTCCCTTCCGAGCTGAATACCGTTTCCAGCGTCCCGACGGTTCTATTTCCTGGCTCTTCGGGCAGGGAGCGGCGGAAAGCGATGCTTCCGGAAACGTCATCGGTTATGTCGGCTCAATCACCGATATCAGCGAACGCAAGCAGGCGGAAAAGACGTTGCGGGAGAACAATGAAATCTTGGAACGGATTTTCGACAGCACGCATTTTTGCGTGGTGTACCTCGACCGGGAATTTAATTTCATCCGCGTGAACCAGGCTTATGCGAAAGCCTGCGGTTTTCCGTCCGAATATTTTTCAGGGAAGAACCATTTCCACCTGTATCCGCATGAGGAAAATCAGGCCATCTTCCGGCGCGTGCGGCAAACCGGGGAACCGTTCACGATCGCGGCCAAGCCGTTTGAGTATCCGGACCACCCGGAATGGGGCGTGACGTACTGGGACTGGACCCTGCATCCCTTGAAAGATTCCCAGGGAAACGTTGAAGCCCTTCTGTTGGTCCTGCTGAACGTCACCGAACGCGTGCGGGCGATGCAGAAGATTTCGTTTCAGGCCTCGCTGCTCGACCAGGTGCACAGCGCCGTGATCGCCACGGACGATAACAGCCGCATCACTTACTGGAACAAACACGCGGAAACCCTGTATCAGTGGAAGGCGGAAGAGGTGCTCGGCAAGAGCATTTACGAGGTGACCGTCCCCCGGATCTCGCGCAAGCTCGCCGAGCAGATCATGACGAAATTACAGGCGACAGGCTCGTGGGACGGCGAATACGAAGTTTGCCGCAAGGACGGCGGCACCTTCCAGGCGCATGTAACGCTGGGCGAGGTCACGGACGACCGGGGGCTGACGCTGGGCTATATCGGGCTTTCCGAGGACATCACCGAACGCAAGAAAGCACAGGAAGCCCTTCGGGAAAGCGAGGCGGGTCTCGCCGCCGCCCAGCGCATCGCGCACATCGGCAACTGGGAACGCAATCTCGTGACCAACGAAATACATTGGTCCGACGAAACTTACCGCATTTTCGGTCTCGTGCCGCAACAGCCTCATATCAGTTTTCAGACATTTTTGAATCTGATCCATCCGGATGACCGGCAATCCGTCATGGCGAACGTGAGCAAAGCCACCGATGAAAAACAGCATTACAGCACGGAGTACCGCCTGATACGTCCGGACGGCACCGAGCGTATCGTGCAGGCACAAGCCGAAATCGTACCCGGCAATGACGGCAAACCCGACCGCATCATCGGCACCATCCAGGACATCACCGAGCAGCGTCAGACACAGGAGCGGCTGAACTACCTGGCGCATTACGACACGCTGACCGGGCTGCCCAACCGAGTGCTGTTGCAGGACCGCCTGAGCCAGGCCATGGTGGAAGCCGATCGGCGCGACCGGCTGGTGGCGCTGATGTTTCTCGATCTCGACCGTTTCAAGATCATCAACGACACGCTGGGGCACGACGTGGGCGACGCGCTGCTCAAGAGCGTGGCCGAACGGCTCAAGTCGTGCGTACGGGCCGGTGACACGATTTCGCGGCTGGGTGGCGATGAGTTCACCGTCGTGCTAGCCAACGTCGCGCACGTGGATGACGTCGCGCACGTGGCGCAGAAAATCATCGAGAGTTTCGTCTCCCCGTTCCACATTGACGGGCGCGAGCTGTTTGTCAGCCCTTCGATGGGAATCACGCTCTACCCCTTCGACGACAACGATATCGAGAGTCTGCTGCGCAACGCCGACGCGGCCATGTACCACGCCAAGGAATTGGGCCGCAACACCTTCCAGTTCTACACCGCGGAACTCAACCGCCGCACCGCCAAGCGCCTGCAGCTTGAGACGGCACTGCGTCATGCGCTCGAGCGCGACGAGCTGCTGTTGCATTACCAGCCGCAGGTATGCCTGAAAACCGGACGGATCATCGGCGCCGAGGCACTGCTGCGCTGGCGACATCCCGAGATGGGGCTGATCTCGCCGCTCGAGTTCATTCCGCTGGCGGAAGAAACCGGGCTCATCATCCCGATCGGCGAATGGGTATTGCGCTCCACCTGCACCCAGGCGCGCACATGGTATGAATCCGGATTCGGCGACCTCCAGATTGCGGTCAACCTGTCGGGGCGGCAGTTCCAGCATCAACACCTCGCCAGGCTGGTGAAAAAGGTGCTGAAGGAAACCGGGCTCAATCCGCGTCAGCTGGATCTGGAGCTGACCGAGAGCCTGCTGATGCACAACACCGACGCGATCCTGGGCGCCATGGAGGAATTGCATGTCCACGGCGTGGCGTTTTCGATGGATGATTTCGGTACCGGTTATTCCTCGCTCAGTTACCTCAAGCGCTTCCCGATCGACACGCTCAAGATCGACCAGTCGTTCGTGCGCGACATCCCGCGCGACCCGGACGATGCCGCCATCGCCCAGGCGATCATCGCCATGGCGCACAATCTCGACATCCGCGTGATCGCTGAGGGCGTGGAAACCGCCAAACAGCTGGCGTTTCTGCGGTCGAAGCGCTGCGATGGCATGCAGGGCTATTACTTCAGCAAGCCGATTCCCGCCGAGGCGATGATCCGACTGCTGCAAAAAAACCGGCGCCTGAAAGGTACGCCAGACACGGCGCACCTGCGGAGCCGGGGAAGCAAACGGCGCCAGGCAGCGACGGCCAAAAAGCACGCGCGTCGCAAAACCCGCTAGTGCCGCGGCGACGATCGCCCGCCGGGAAGGCGGTTCAGGACCGGGTGCGTTTCGGCTGCGCGAAGTGGATGGCCTGGCCGGCAACGGCCAGCGCCGCCTCGTGCAAGGCCTCCGAGAGCGTGGGATGGGCGAACATCGTGAGCATGATGTCTTCGTTGGAAGCGCCGAAGGACATCGCGAGCGCCGCCGTCGC
>Ga0153916_10004328_pt1 | contig 10724 bp, 7 predicted proteins | sample Opewatmetagenome_FD_109642 | JGI IMG/M metagenome (GOLD analysis project Ga0153916, IMG submission 109642) | Freshwater wetland microbial communities from Ohio, USA - Open water 3 Core 3 Depth 4 metaG | ecosystem: Environmental > Aquatic > Freshwater > Wetlands | place: USA: Ohio, Lake Erie, Old...
ACTCCTTCAACAAATTCGCCGTTAAACTAACGGCCCGGTCAGTATAGTGTCAAACCGCACAATATTCGATGTTGATACGCAATGACATGCTAGGCCTCCAGATGAGGATCGTTTAAAATATACCCCCGCCGAGTGGCGACGGGGGAACCTAAGTTGCCTAATTATAACCGCGTTTCAAGGGATGTGGTGGAATTAATAGAATCGCATGAAGAATTACCAGCGAGTTTGTGCTAAAATGGGAATAACATTGGCATGAATTATGGTTATTGGGGAATACCTGCCTTGGAGGTTCTCTATGGATATAACCACTGATATCCGCCCATCCCCCATAGCTGGCAGATGGTATACATCCGACCCGAAAAAGCTGGCTGCCAGCATCGATGCATATATCAACGCTGCTAAGCTACCACCTATCGAGGGGGAAATTATCGGCTTGGTGGCACCGCATGCCGGTCACATGTACTCAGGTCCAGTGGCAGGCTATGCTTTCGCTGCTGTCCGGGGTCTTAAGCCAGAGCTGGTGGCGGTCATCTCGCCGATGCATCATCCGTACTATGAGCCCCTTCTGACTACTTCACACCAGGCCTATGGCACCCCGCTGGGTCCCCTCTTAATCGATCAAGAGGCGATGGGCGTTCTGAACAGCCATTTATCGGAAAGCCTGGGATTTTCCTTAACGCCGATCCGGCGTGACCCTGAACATTCTCTGGAGATCGAGTTACCGTTCCTCCAGCGGGCGATCGAAAGTAAATTCCGCCTGCTGCCAGTCATGGTACGCGATCAAAGCACCCGGGTCACGCGCGCCCTGGGTCAAGCCCTGGCAAAAGCGCTCCAGGGTAAGCCGGCTCTGCTGGTCGCCAGCACTGACCTTTCTCATTTCTACACCCAGGAGATCGCCAAGACCCTGGATACTGAAATGCTACACAAGATCGAAAACTTTGACCCCCAGGGAGTCTTGGACATCGAAGAACAGGGTAAAGGTTTTGCATGCGGCAAAGGGGCTGTAGCTGCGGTGCTTTGGGCAGCCAAAGAGCTGGGTGCGGACAAAGTCCAGGTATTGCACCACGCTACTTCAGGGGATGTAACCGGCGATTTGAGCCAGGTGGTCGGTTATGGAGCCGCGGTAATAATAAGGAAACGCTCGAACGACTGACAGGTGTTAATCGGTCAAAATGATCCTGTGGAATTTATTCTTCATCGTTCTGCTTCTCGCTCTCAATGGCTTTTTTGTAAGTGTTGAGTTTGCGGCGGTATCTTCGCGTCGGTCACGTATTGAGCTACTCGCCGAGGCGAATAACCGGGCCGCCCGGATTGTGAAAACCTGGCTGGAAAACCATCAAGCCCGCGATCATTTGATTGCGGCCTCTCAGCTAGGCATTACAGTCGTCAGCCTGGCGTTGGGCGCGCTGGGTGAAAATACCTTTCAAGCCATACTTCATCCGTTATTTCAAGACCTTACTTTACCGACAACTTACAAGGTGCTTGCCCCGATCCTGGCCGCATTGCCCCTGACCTTATCCTTAATCATTGTAACCAGCTTCCATGTCGTCTTGGGTGAGCAAGTCCCCAAGGTGGCCACTTTACATAACCCAGAACGGGTGGCTCTGCTGGCAGCCAGACCCATGCAGCTATTCAGCACAGTCTTCAAGTGGTTTGTTGACATACTGGACTGGGCAACTCGCCAGACCCTGGCTGTAATGGGATTAAAAATGGTAGGCGAACACTCCTTCATGTATTCAGAGGAAGAGATCCGGCACATTTTAGATGAGTCAGAAGAAGGAGGGATCATAGAAGCACCAGAACGTGAAATGCTGGATGCCATCTTCGACCTGAGCGATCTGTTGGCCCGCCAGATCATGATACCGCGCACCGAAATCGTAGCCGTGGAAGCAGATACTCCATTCGATGACATTATTAAGATGGTATCGCAATCTTCTTACACGAAATTCCCGGTGTATCAAGACAACCTGGATCAAATCCTGGGAATGTTGCATGTTAAAGATCTCCTGAAAGCCATGCAACGACCGGATTGCCACATCTGCACTGCCCGTACGGTAATGCGCGAGCCTGTCTATGTGCCAGAAAACATGACCGGCAAGGCTTTATTACAAAGGTTCCGGACTCAACGCCAGCACATCGCCATTGTCATGGATGAATATGGCGGCACCGCCGGATTAGTCACCCTGGAGGATTTGCTCGAAGAAATTGTCGGGGAGATCAGCGATCCATTCGATGTCTCTATCCCGGAGATCCAGGCGCAATCGGATGGGACTTTTCTGATCGATGGTTTAACCCTGATTGAGGACGTCAATGATCAGCTGGATCTACACCTGGAAGACCCGAATAGTGATACCATCGCCGGTTATATGCTGGGGAAATTAGGACGAATCCCCCATTTAGACGATAACATAGAAGGAAATGGTGTGCGCCTCCAGGTTGAAACCATGGACGGTTTAAGGATTTCCCAATTAAAATTGGCTCGCATCGACAAGCCAGCCACACCCTAGATCAAGCTATTGTTCGCAAGTGAGTCGCTATGCCCACCTACCTGGAAATTGCCGTAAACGTCCCACAGGTGATGGGCGTTTTTCATTACCACCTACCCCCTGAACTGGAAGAACTCGTCAGTGCGGGACACCTGGTTGAGGTGCCCTTTGGGAAGCAGGTCGTCCAGGGGGTAGTATTAGGTACAGTCCCCATCCCTTCTGTCCCCGAAACCAAGCCGGTCCTTCGGCTGATCGACCCGGATTGCGTCCTGACTGGACCCCAGCTCCTCCTGGCGAAGAAAATAGCGGAAAATACCCTCGCTCCCCTGGCAGCCTGCATCGATCTCATGCTTCCGCCCGGCTTGGGACAGCACTCGGATACGCTGTATACCATCAGGCACCTGTCATCAACTCTCAGTGATCAAGCCGAGGATCTGAAGAAGCCACAACCTGGGAGGCGGGATATAGGATTGGCAACTGCCCGGGCAAGCCGGGAACAAACTCGGACGTTCACCGACCTGGAAAAGCGGCTTTTAACTCTGCTTGACAAACGCGGACCTTTGAGAGGGCGGCAAATCGAACAGTCGATCCGGCATGTCAATTGGAAGCCTGTAATGCAGGGGTTGGTCCGAGGCGGCTACGTCTCAGTGCAATCGGTTTTACCACCCCCGGCAGTCCGACCGAAACAGGTTCGGACAGCCCAACTGGCTCTTCCTCCGGAAGAAGCCGAAGCCCGGCTGCTCGAAGTTACTCGTCCAGACTCCCTGGCTCTCAAGCGCCGCCAGGCGATCCTGCGTTTCTTGACCGGGCAGCCAGGCCCGGTAGATGTCGCCTGGGTTTATGCAGACAGTGGGGGCAAGCTCGATGATTTACACAAGTTGGCTGAGCTGGGCTTGATTTCATTCGGAGAAAGCGAAACCTGGCGCGATCCCTTAGCCCAGGTCGACTTTATCCCAACCGAGGCTCCTCCTCTTACGATCGATCAAGAAAAGGCTTTTTTAGTAATTAATCAGGGTATCCAGGCAGCCGCAGCCGGAGAGCAGGTCGCGCCCTACCTGCTGCATGGCGTGACAGGTTCCGGTAAAACCGAGATCTACCTGCGAGCAGTAAAAGAGGCGATCGACATCGGGAAGCAGGTTATTATCCTGGTGCCCGAGATCGCCCTCACTCCCCAGACCATCCATCGTTTCCTTTCCCGTTTTCCAGGCAGAGTCGGCTTGATGCACTCTGGTCTCTCTCCAGGAGAGCGATATGATACCTGGAGGCGCGCTCGTAATGGGCAGCTTTCTATAATCGTCGGACCACGCAGTGCGCTGTTCGTGCCCTTCCCCCGCTTGGGGTTAATCGTGGTCGATGAATTCCACGACGACTCCTATTACCAATCGGAAACTCTACCCTATTACCATGCCAGCTCTGTAGCAATTTACTATGCCCCTTTAGCCGGGGCGGTCTGCCTGTTGGGTTCTGCCACACCTGATATCAACAGCCGGTACCGCGCCGACCAGGAGCATTGGCATTACCTGCGCCTGCCATCCCGTATCCTGGGACACCGCCAGGTCATCCAGACTCAAGCGGAACGGTTGGGGATCACTTCTCATTATCACCTGCTGAGCGATCAAACTGAAACGATCGACCTTCCACCAGTAAGGGTGGTCGACATGCGTCAGGAATTAAAGGCCGGCAACCGCTCAATCTTCAGCCGCCCATTGCAAGCTGCCCTCTCAGAAGTCTTGAGCCAGGGACAACAAGCCATCCTGTTCCTCAACCGGCGCGGTTCTGCTACCTACATCTTCTGTCGCGATTGCGGTTATACCCTCAAATGCCCTCGTTGTGAGCTGCCACTCACCTACCATATCAGGCACTCGGCGAGCCAGATCCCAGAAGTGGGAGACATCCCAACCTCTCAACCTCCCAACCTTCCCATTCTACTTTGCCATCATTGCGGATACCAACGTAAAATGCCCACTACCTGCCCGGCTTGCGGAGGCACCCGCATCCGCCAATATGGCACGGGCACTGAAAGTGTGGAGAGCGAGATACAGACCCTTTTCCCTGAAGCGCGTACCCTCCGCTGGGATTACGAAACCACGCGCCAAAAAGGCTCCCACGATCTTATCCTAAACCATTTTGTCAACCACCGGGCGGATATCTTGATCGGCACGCAGATGATCGCCAAGGGATTGGATTTACCGCTGGTCACCCTGGTAGGGATGGTTCTGGCAGATGTGGGTTTAAGTCTACCGGATTACCGTGCTCCCGAGCGCACTTTCCACCTGCTAACCCAGGTGGCAGGACGAGCTGGACGTAGCCTGCTGGGTGGGCAGGTGGTTTTACAAACTTTCCAGCCCGACCATTACGTGGTTCAAACCGCTGCACAGCACGATTACCAGGCTTTTTATGAAAAAGAAATAGAATACCGGCGCCAACTGGGCTATCCACCTTTTAGCCGCCTGGTTCGGTTGGAATATCGCCACCAGGAGTTTTTAAAAGCCGAGGCTTCTGCCAAGGAGCTAGATACTCGCTTACACGCTCAAATAATTGATGATGACCATCGCGCGACTGAAATTATCGGCCCGACTCCTTGCTTCTTCTCCCGCCTGGGAGGCCTGTATCGCTGGCAGGTAATCCTGAGAGGGCCAGATCCGGCCTCTGTACTGCGCGGTTTAAATTTGGTAGACTGGCGCGTTGAAGTAGATCCGGTGTCTTTGCTATAATAGATGGGACTTATCCGATCCCACGGGAATAACACCCTGACTTTACGGATATCGTATAGGTTGAGGAGGAAGTTATGGAGGAACGTCGTGAATTGCTGACCTGGGGTGATGTTGATCAACTGATCGACCATTTGATCCCCCAATTTGACCGGGAGTTTGATTCCATGGTGATGATCACACGGGGGGGAATCGTCCCAGGAGGATTATTGGTAGAAGCTTTAGGGCTGACCCATATCCTGACGGCCGCGGTTGACTTCCCGGCAGAGATGGAAAGGGAGAAATCGGGTTTATTTGCCTGGCCGCACTACTTGCAGTTTCCCGAAGATCACCTTCTGCGCGATCGCCATGTCCTGGTAATTGACGATGTATGGGGCTCGGGGCGGAACATCACTGCCGTAAAGAACCGCGTGGAAGCCGCAGGGGGATACCCGTCTACATGCGTCATGCATTTCAACCCTTACCGCAGTCTGTTTGGGAACGCGCGCCCCGATTTTTATGCCGCCATCACAGACGCTCACATTGTCTATCCCTGGGAGATAAAACACGGGATGGACAAGGTCTTATTAAATCCAGAAATCTAACCCTTTGGCGTTTATCGCGTAGAAAACATCCATATCAGGGGCTTGCTGGAAGTACAGCGGGGGTGCCAGCCGCCTGGACCGCCTTCAACTGAGCCTGGCGGGCCAGGTTGGTAGCACTCGCCAGGATACGCAGCGCTTCTTCTGGGTTATGAAACCCCATGCTGTTCTCGGCCGCAATGAAATCCCAACGCAGTTGCGCTTCACGGTGTAGATTCCGAGCCTCACCCAGCAAGGTGGGGTCCACATTTGGCGAGGCACCCGCTGCCTGGATCGAGGTAATCGCCGCCACCAGGGCATCTTCAGTAGCGATCAGAGTCTCATGCACCTGTCCCTGGATCGCCTCCACCCGGCTCTTCACATACTCCACATCGGTATGGCAGGCTCCACAAGCTTTATCGACTTCTAAAAGAGGGCTCTTGACATCATGAGAGGAGAACTTAGCGGCGCCATCACGGTTGTAGGGCATATGGCAGTCCGCGCAGGAGACACCCGCCCGGTAGTGAGTACTGTCGGTAGTGTATAACTCGAAGTCAGGATGCTGCATCTTGATCATCGGCGCACCGCTGATTTGATGATCCCAATCTTTGAAGGCAATCTCCACATAATATTGGGCGATATTTTCAATCTTCGTGCCATTCTTCCAAGGAAACGTCAGGTACTTTCCATCCCCGGCGAAATAATATTCCACGTGGCAATTGGCACATACGATCGTACGCATCTGCTGGCGAGTGAAAGTTCGCCAATCCTTCCCCTGGGCAGTCAAAGCTTCCTCTAGAGCAGGATTCGTCACGATCAGGCGCATGGTTCCTGCCTCGTGGCAGTTTGCGCAGCCGATCGGGTTATTAATGCGCGCCCCTAGCTCGCTGAAGGGTGTATGATCGAATGTCGCCATGCCCAGTTCAGCCCACAGACGGGGATTATCAGTGCTTTTACAGGAATAACATGTGCCAGGGGTATTTTCGTTAACCCGCTTGGTAGCACGGACATCGATCAACGAATTCAGATGACCACGGTCTTCGTTATAGTCCTTTTCGAATGTATAACCCTTGAAAAGGGTGACCAGGCGCGGATCTTCGGTAAGCTTAGAATAAGGTTCTGATCCACCATATGTGGTACGCGTATTATTGGTCTTTGTTAATAGCAGCGTTGAATACTCATTCGGGAAATTCTCGCCCCAAAGAGCAGAATCAGGTTCCATCGAGGCGATCTGCACGATGGGGGCAACACCGCGCCTTTGAGGCGGTTGATTCTTCAGATATACCAGTACTCCCACCAACGCAGCCGCCAGGATGACGATAATACCAGTGAGAATGATATTTATAGAAATACGTTTCATCGATACTTCTCCTGATCTTGGAAAGGTAAGATGGACACCCCTCGCTCCCCATGGGAAACTTCCCGGTGGCAGTCGAAGCAGTTCCGGTCGAAAGCCATCGATCCTCCCAGAATGTTATCAACGGTTTCGGCGTGACAGCGAATGCAGTTCTCCTGGACTGTTTTCTTAGAGCTCTCCTTCGCCCGGATCGCGTTGGGGATTTTCCCAAAAGCGAAAGCGGTGACATGGTGATAGCCGGACTCGGCCTTCACGATGTATTTCGGGATCAAAGCGTGGGGAGTATGGCAGTCGGTGCAGGTAGCCCACTCATGATGGGACGAATGGTACCAGCCCTCGTAAACCGCATCCATTACGTGACAATTATTACAGGTGGCAGGATTACTTCCCAGGTAAGCTGTAAAGTCGGTGACATACATGCCCACCCCGAGTACAACTGCCAGGGTTAATACTGCGATGATTAGAGGGATAAAAATTACAAGCTTCATAATTTACCTGAATAGCAAAACGCATCTTACTGCCAGATATTTTAATAGATAATCTGGTTCGATGCACGCGATTTGGATTACATTTTGCTAAACGTAACTTTTTGGTTTACAATACGACTGATTCTCAGGAGAATGAAATTGAATCGCTCGATTGAGTCCTTGTTTGAAGAGTGTTTACAGCAGCTCCAGGCTGGAGATGATCTAGAGAAGGTCCTGTCAAGGTACCCGCGACAAGCCAAAGAGTTACGCCCCCTATTGGAAGTTGCTTATAAAGCCATTGAAGCGGGCAAGTACATTATCGTTCCATCTTCTGCTCAAAAAAGCGATTTAGCCAAGTTCATGTCGGGAGCCAAAAAGGTCCAGCGGTTCCAAACGCCTGTCAGAAGTTCTTTGCTACCGCGCCTGAGTTTCGCCCTCCTGGTCGTCATTATCATCCTATTCTTGGGCGGTTATGGAGTCTTCACAGCTTCTGCCCGGACCGTACCCGGCGATCCGCTTTATCCAGTAAAAATCTCCGTTGAAAACACCCAGCTGCGCTTCGCACGGGATCCGATAAAACGGCTTGAATTAGTAGAGAGTTTTGAGGAAGAACGATTAACAGAAATCGAGGAGATGACCAGCCGTGAGCGCAGCGGTGAAGTTACCTTCGTAGGTGGGCTATCTAAAATGGACGCCGATCAATGGCTGGTTGCGAATGTAAACGTACTCATTACGACTGAAACCCAGATAAGCGGGGATATCCAACCTGGCTACCAGGTGGAGGTACACGGTATCTTGCAACCCGATGGACGCCTGGTTGCAGAACTCGCCCGACCCCATCTTTACCAGTTTAGTGGAGTGGTGGAATCGATCCAGGACAACGTGTGGGTCATCAGCGGTATTACGGTCATCCTAAACAGTGACACGATCATTAACGGTCCCTTGACCAAGGGCACACAGGTAAAAGTGGAAAGCGTCTTTTTAGCTTCGGGTGCCCTCCAGGCGATCCGGTTAGAGAAGGGCTCCTCCTCGGTTGTAACCCCGATCAACACAAGTGAACCCCCTGAGAGAAACCAGGATCAAGACGTAGAATCCACTCCAGCAGGCGATGAAGGTGGACACGATGGTGTCCCTGAATCCGTCCAACCTACCGATACCCCCGAAAACCACGAAGAGATTAATCCAAGCGCAACACCAAAACCCCACGAGGGAGACGATCCAACTGAAGCTCCCCAACCAACGCACCACGAGGAGGCAACCCACACTCCTGCGCCAACCGAAACTCACAAGCAAACTGAAAGCCCTCACCCCTCGGAAACGCACAAAACAACTGAGACCCCCGAAGACTAGCTCGTTACACTAAGCGTGCTGCCCCTCTCCGTCTTTTCCACTTCAATCCGGGTTGGGAAAGCCTCTTTCAACTCATCGATATGCGTGATGACCAGGATCTTCGCAAAATCTTTACGCACCTGGTTAATGGCTTCGATCAACCGTTGGCGCCCCATGGTGTCCTGGCTGCCGAAACCCTCATCGATCACCAGAGTCTGCAGGCGTGCGCCGGCGCGCTGGGCAAGGATTTCAGAGAGGGACAGGCGAATAGCAAAATTAGCTCGGAAAGCCTCGCCACCTGAAAACATCTCATAATCGCGCGTCCCAACGCCGTCGCTGATCTGGATATCTAATGTCTCCTTCAGATCATCCCGGCGCTTATCTTTAAAAGCTGCCTGGGTGACAAAACGCACCGACATATTACCCCCACTCAGGCGGTCCAGGATTTCATTCGCCTTGTTTTCTATCTCCGGAAGAGCCTGCTCGATCAGCAAAGCCGGGACACCATCCTTCCCGAAAGCCCGTTCGAGTTGCCGATAGCGCCCTTCCAGGCGCGCCAGCTCTTCCTGTTGAACTTCCAGGGTAGCCCGCCGTACCTTGAGGTCTTCCAGCACGGTAACCTTTTGGCGAGCTGCGCCAACCTCCAGGCGTAACCGGTTCTCCCCCTCTTGGATAGCCAACAGCTCTCGCTCAACCGCCCGTTGGTCGGGAGCCTGAGCCTGATCGGCAGCCAGGCTGGCTGCCGCCTGATCATACTCGGTTCGCTTTTGGCCGGCATCCACACTCTGCGCCTGGATCTGGGTTTCAAGCTCTCCTAGCTCGCGCTCCAATGGAACCAAGGCGGCGCGCCCTTTTTCAAGGGCGCGATATTCTATCTCAACCGAGCGCCCCTCGGTTTCAGCTTTTCGGGCGGCATCGTGGGCGGCGGCATCATAACCGGTGGCTTTCAGCTCAGCATCGATCTCGGCCAGACGCGCTCGCGCCTCCGGGCTGAATGTCTCCTGTTCCAGGCTGGAGGCAATCTCCACCAAACGGAGTGCTCCGGCTTTCTCCCACTCCTGAGCCGCCTGATGGATAGCCTCCAGACGGGTCGTCAGCTGGGCGATGGTTTGGGTATGAATAAGGCGCTCTGCCTCGACTGTCGAAAGACCGGCAATCTGCACCTCCAGATCGCGCACCCATTCATCCGCGCTCCTCAGAAGCACCTGATTAGCGCGGTAGCGGTCGCCCAGGCCCGTCCCCTGACGGCGTAATTGATCGATTAATGCTATCCGATCATCAGGGCTTAAAGGCTGGTTGCACACCGGACAGTTAGCACCTTCCGTCGACTCAAGCTGTTCAATGCGTTGTTTGAGCTCTTCCATCTCGGCTTTGAGGCGAGGATTCTCGGCTTTCGCATCCGCTTGTTGCAACCGGGCAGTTTTTAACTGCTCTTCGAGGTTAATTCGGTTGATGATTTGCTCCTCTGTAGCCGAAAGAGCCTTACGGGCGGTCTCTAACTGCGCCTCCAGGTCAGGGACCACGGATTGCTGGTTATCAAGCGCTAATTTCTGGCTATTCAGGAACTCTTTTTCTTGCATAAGACGTTCACGCATAGCATTAATCTCATCGAGAGGTTCCTGGCGGCGCTTCTCCTGCTGGCGGAATTGGATGGCGATCGTTTCCCATTTCTCCAGTTCGACCCGCCCCTCCTGCCAGGCGGCGTAGGCGGTTTCGATGGCAACGGCGCGCGAAAGCAGCTCATCATAACCACGTTTTTCCTGTCGACGCGCCTCCAACCGGGTTTCCCATTCGCTAAGCCGGCGATCCGCTTC
>Ga0153916_10004329_pt1 | contig 10722 bp, 5 predicted proteins | sample Opewatmetagenome_FD_109642 | JGI IMG/M metagenome (GOLD analysis project Ga0153916, IMG submission 109642) | Freshwater wetland microbial communities from Ohio, USA - Open water 3 Core 3 Depth 4 metaG | ecosystem: Environmental > Aquatic > Freshwater > Wetlands | place: USA: Ohio, Lake Erie, Old...
CGACCAGAACATGACCGTGATCAACATGTCCGAGTTCAAGGAGGAGCACAAGGTTTCGCTGTTGATGGGCTCGCCGCCGGGGTACGTGGGGTATGGAGAAGGGGGAGTGCTCACCGAGGCCGTCCGCCGCCGCCCCTACAGCGTGGTCCTGCTGGACGAGATGGAGAAGGCCCACCCGGGCGTCCAGGACATTTTCTACCAGGTCTTCGACAAGGGAACGCTCCGCGACGGCGAGGGGCGCGACATCGATTTCAAGAACACGGTGATCCTCATGACCTCCAACGCCGCAACCGACCTGATCATGAAACTGTGCGGCGATCCGGAGACCCGCCCCGAGCCGGAAGGGCTCGCCGAGGCGCTCCATCCCGAGCTGCTGAAGACCTTCAAGCCGGCGTTCCTCGGCCGGGTGGCGCTGGTGCCGTTTTTCCCGCTCACCGACAGCGCGATGCGGACCATCATCGAGCTGCAGTTGGACCGGATCCGCCGCCGCGTCCTGGAGAACCACCGGGCGGCGTTCCGCTACGATGCCGAGCTGGTGGCCCGGATCGCCGAGCGCTGCACCGAGGTGGCCAGCGGGGCCCGCAACGTCGACCACATCCTCACGCGGACCCTGCTGCCGGAGATGTCGTCCGAGTTCCTCGCCCGGATGGCCGAGAACCAGCCGATCGCCGGAGTCCACGTGTCGATGGCCGCCGACGGCACGTTCCGCTACCAGTTTTCCTGACCAATTCCAGGAGAAATTCACGCAACTTTTCCTCGCCAAGCCACGAGAATCCGTTAGCAAAGCAATCGCCGTTCCACCTCGAGCGCGACTCGTCCGTGCGAGCCGGCTCCGCGGGCACCAGCCAGGGGCACTGGCCGCCCGCGATGAGGATTTCCGTTCTCGGGGTGACCGGCACGCATGCCATTCGTCCCGCTAGTTGAAAGGAGCCGATCATGGCATTTGACGCGTTTCTGAAGATCGACGGGGTCCCTGGCGAAAGCACCGACGACAAGCACAAGGACTGGCTCGAGGTTTTATCGTTCCATTGGGGGGTTAGTCAGCCCGCCAGTGGCTCAGCCAGCACGGGCGGCGGTCGTTCGGCGGAGCGCTGCAACCACTCGGATTTCTCCGTGGTTCACGTCCTGGACAAGTCGAGCCCGAAGCTCGCCCTGTTCTGCTGCAACGGCAAACACATCAAAGAGGTGAAACTCGAACTGTGCCGTGCAGCGGGGGACAAGCAGAAGTACATGGAGTACAAGCTCTCGGACGTGATCGTCTCCGGGGTGCGGCCGGGGGGGGCGTCCCAAGGGGGGGAAACGCTCCCTCTGGAGGAGGTAAGCTTCAACTACGGGAAGATCGAACTGAGCTACACCGAAACCGATCACAAGACCGGCAAGCCCAAGGGGGACGTGAAGGCCAACTGGGACCTCACGGCCAACAAAGGCTCGTAGTCGGAGGGCGCTTCGGGCGGCACGTCGGCGGCTCGAAGTTGGCCCAGCTCGGGCCCAGCATTCGTTTGGGGGGGGCGGGACGCATCGCCAAGCCCACAGCGACTTCCACCATCCGGGGCGGTGCGTCCCTTCTCTCACCTCGACGGGGTTCAGTCACAGAGACCCCCAAAATGGTACGCAACTTTTCCCGACCTTCGACGAGAATTAGGGTGGGAAGTAATGCTCGCGTGGAAGGGCGTGACTTGTATTGTCTTTCTCTAGGAGGAATTGCCCATGGCATTCGACGCTTTCTTGAAAATCAGCACGATCCCCGGCGAGAGCACTGACGACAAGCACAAGGACTGGATTGAGGTCCTGTCGTACCATTGCGGGGTGAGCCAGCCGGCCAGCGGCTCGGCGAGCACAGGCGGGGGCCGCTCCGCGGAACGCTGCAACCACTCCGACTTTTCCGTCGTCAAGGTCCTCGATAAGGCAACCGCGAAGCTGTTCCTGGCGTGCTGCAAGGGGGAGCACATCAAGGAGGTCAAGCTTGAGTTGTGCCGCGCAGCCGGCGACAAGCAGAAGTACATGGAGTACAAGCTCTCCGACGTGATTGTCTCCAGCGTTCGTCCCGGAGGTTCCGCGCAAGGAGGGGAAACCCTTCCCTTGGAAGAAGTCAGCTTCAACTTCGGCAAGATCGAGTGGGGCTACACCGAGACCGACCACAAGACGGGCAAGCCCAAAGGCGACGTGAAGGCCAACTGGGACCTCACCGCCAACAAGGGTGCCTAGGATCGGGATCGACCCTGGTGCACGCGGTAAGAGATGCCGGTTCCGCGGCAGGCCGCCGCTGGGACCGGCCGCCCCAAGGACCGCGCAACCCCTGCGGAGCCTGCCATGGCATCACCGACTCAGGAACGCCGGACGCTGGGGATTGAGACCCCCCTGGGCAGGGACGCGCTTTTGCTCGCCTCGTTCTCCGGCCACGAGGAGATGTCTCGCCTTTTCAGCTACCGGCTGGAAGTGGTTTCCCAGCGGGACTTCATCGCGCCCCAGGACATCGTGGGCAAGAGCGTCACGTTCCACGCGTGCCTGGCCGACGGGACGCCCCGCTATTTCCACGGCTTCGTCAGCCGTTTCTCGGCGGGGAGCCGGGAAGCGGGCATACGGCGCTACGAGGCCGAGGTGGTCCCCTGGCTGTGGTTTCTCACCCGGACCTCCGACTGCCGCATCTTCCAGAACAAGACCGTCCCCGAGATCATCCAGCAGGTCTTCTCCGATCTGAAGTTCTCCGATTTTGAGACTTCGGAGATCAAGGGCAAGCACGACCGCTGGGAGTACTGCGTCCAGTACCGCGAGACCGACTTCAACTTCGTCTCCCGGCTCATGGAGCAGGAAGGCATTTTCTACTATTTCCGGCACGACAAGAGCCGCCACGTGCTCGTCCTGGCCGATCAGAAAGGCGCTTACAAGGACTGCCCGCAAAAGGAGGTCCAGTACGAGTACACCTATGGTCCGCTGGCCCTGGAGGACCGGCTGACCGGCTGGGAGCACCACTACACGTACGTTTCCGGCAAGTGGGCGCAGACGGACTACAACTTCGAGGAGCACCCGGCGCGGGGCGAGCCCACGCCGAGCAACCTCCTCATGGCCACCGAGCAGGCGACCGTCCAGCTCGACAAGATCGGCCAGTACGAGATCTACGACTACCCCGGCGAATACCCCACCAAGCCGGTCGGCCAGAACTACACCAAGATCCGCATGGAGGAAGAGGAGCTGGGCTTTGACGTGATCCGGGGGACCAGCCGGTGCAAGACCTTCACGCCGGCCGGGAAGTTCAAGATCACCAAGCACGACTACAAGGAAGAGGAAGGCAAGACCTACGTGGTCACTGCCATCCAGCACAACGCCTCCGAGCCGACTCAGCTCGGCCAGGAGAGCGGCGAAGGGGCGGACTACAGCAACACCTTCCACTGCATCCCGGCCTCGGTCACCTTCCGCCCCCAGCGGATCACCCCCAAGCCGGTCATCCAGGGCTCGCAGACGGCGGTGGTCGTCGGCCCCAAGGGCGAGGAGATCTGGCCCGACAAGTACGGCCGCGTCAAGGTCCAGTTCTTCTGGGACCGCGAAGGCAAACGCGACGACAAGACCTCCTGCTGGATCCGCTGCGCCCAGCCGTCGGCGGGCAAGGGATGGGGGTCGATGTTCATCCCCCGCATCGGGCAGGAGGTCGTGGTCAGCTACCTCGAAGGCGACCCCGACCACCCCCTGATCACCGGCGTCGTCTATAACGCCGACCAGATGCCGGCCTACCCCCTCCCCGACGAGAAAACCAAAAGCTACGTCAAGACCAATTCCAGCAAAGGGGGGGACGGTTACAACGAGCTCCGCTTCGAGGACAAAAAGGACAAGGAGCAGATCTTCATCCACGCCCAGCGGAACATGGACGAGCGCGTGAACGCCAACTCCATGGAGAACGTCGGCGGCGACCGCCACCTGATCGTCGGCGGCGAGAAGGACGGCCAGAAGAGCGGCGACCAGCTCGAGATGGTCTACCGCGACAAGCATTTGAAGGTCCACCGCAACCAGAGCGCGCACGTCGGCGGGGACATGCAGTTGCTCGTCGGGGGGATCGACGGGCCCGGCAACCAGGACATCGTCATTAAAGCCACGAAGAAGGAGTTGATTGAAAAGGAGAGCCATCTCCACGTCAAATCGAACCGTTGCGAGAAGATCGACGCGGACCAGTCGCTCACGGTGGGCAACAACCAGCAGGAAAAGGTGGGCATGAAGCATGCCCTCGAGGCCGGCCAGGAAATCCACCTCAAGTCGGGTATGAAGGTAGTCATCGAAGCCGGCATGCAACTGACCATCAAAGGGCCGGGCGGCTTCGTCGACATTGGACCGGCCGGCGTCACGATCCAAGGGACCCTGGTGAACATCAATAGCGGCGGTGCGGCCGGCGCGGGCAGCGGCTCCAGCCCGACGGCGGCCCAAGACGCCAAGGAAGCCAAGCCCACCGAGCCCACCCCCGCGGACGACTCCAAGACCGGCCAGAAATCGGCCCCCGATTAGCGCGCCGAGGGAGAGGAGCCCGAAGGGGTCGGGAGTCTTTTTCCGCCAAGGCTCGTTGACGGTGGAGAAACGGTTGGCGGAAAAAGACTCCCGACCCCCTGGCGTTGCCTCCCCGCGAGAGCGGCAGAATGTGTTTCGTCCGTTTAGCCGCAACGCCGAAGGCGTGCGGCCCGGCGAAGCGAGGTTTGACGCGGCTACCGATGAGGTGTAAGCTATCGGCGATCGGATGCTCCTTGCCCCCAACCGAGGCAGGTCGTTTGCTGGCGGATGGCTAAAGCGCAATCATGCGAATCGTCGTTGAGGTAACGTCGGGGCCCTCGGCCGGCAGGAAAATCGTCCTGGGAGCCAACCAGGCGGTTCAGGTGGGACGGACCGAATGGGCCGACGCCGCCTTTCCGCACGATGGGCAGATGTCCGGCGTCCATTTCCTCCTGGAAACGGACAAGCTCGCCTGCTACCTCAAGGACCTGGGCAGCCGCAACGGGACTTTCATCGGCGGGCGGCAGGTCACCGAGCGGGTGCAATTGGGCGATGGCGACAAGATCCTCGCTGGCCAGACCAACTTCGTCGTCCACGTGGAAGGGGCTGCCCCCGAGCAGGCCGCCGTCCCGACCCCTGGGGTGGAGTTCACGCTGGACGCGGTCCACCCGGCTGCCGTGCCCCCGCCGGTTGCCCGCGTCGGCCCGGTGGCCGGTCTCGCCCCGCGGCCCCTCGCTCCCGGACCGGCCAGGGTGACTTACACCGTGGAGAAGTGCGACTCGGGCCTGACCCTCTGCCGGGGCACGATCGCCGAGATCCCGCCCGCCGACCTGGCGATCCAGCTCTGCGAGGCGCTGCCGGCCTATCTGATCGTCGACTTCCAGCACCTCGGCGTTCCCCCCCCGCCGGAGCTGGCTTCCCCCAATTACCTGTTCGATTGGCTGGACCCGGCAGCGGCGGCGATCGCCTCCCCGGTCGTCATCGGCCAGGACGACCTCCTTACCTGGCCGGCCCTGGTCGAACAGGGCTGGGGCAACGATGCCGTGGTCTGCCTGTACTCGAAGCAGGAGAAAGGGGCCCTGCTGGAACACTTGCGGCGGGCGTGCCACGCGCGGGGCCGCCCCGCTGCCCAAGGCGGCGGCATCCTCGGCTACTGCTGGCCGAGCGTGCTGCCGTCCTTGCTGGCCCACTCCAGCCCCAGGTTCGTCACGGACCTGCTCTCCGGCATCGACGCCGTCCTGGTCGAGTTGCCCGACCTGCCGGAGACGTGGCAGATTTACGGGGGCGGGCAGTTGGTGACCCTGTTGGAGCAATTAGGATTTCGTCAGCGCGCGGCCGAGCAAGAAGGAGCCGCCCGCTGAGAGCATGTGCAAAGAGGGCCATCGGCTCTCAGCTATCAGCCGTCAGCCCGGTGCTCGCGCCTCCCGGGCGGCATTCGTAAGGAGTCGTCCCTTCACCGCTGTGTGGCTGAAAGCTGATCGCTGACGGCTGATGGCCGGCATGAGCAAGGAATAGGAAAACCGAGCAATGCCTCCTGCTGCCCGAATCAGCGACATGCACGTTTGCCCCATGGTGACTGGAATCGTTCCCCATGTGGGCGGGCCGATCGCCATGGGCTTCCCGACGGTGATGATCGGTTTCATGCCCGCCGCCCGGGTGGGCGACATGGCGACCTGCGTCGGCCCGCCGGATGCCATTGCCATGGGCTCCTTCACCGTGATGATCGGCGGGATGCCGGCCGCGCGGCTCGGCGATATGACGGTGCACGGCGGGGTCGTGTCGGTGGGCTTCCCCCAGGTGATGATCGGCTAGGCCGGCGAGCGCCGGCGATGCGGGACGGAAAAGGTCCGCCCGGCCTTCCAGGACAGCGGAGGGGTCGCGCGATCTTTCGGACGAAAGGCCAACCATGTCTCCCAGCGATCCTCGATCTGGCGGCGGACGGCCGGGCGGAGCCGGCGGTCCCCCAGGGGGTAAGGCCGATTGGCGCGGCAAGGCCAAGACGCCGGCCCCCGGCGGCCGGACCCCCGCCGGCCAAGGCGGCTGGCGCCAGCGGATGGACCTCTGGTACCGCCGCGCCCAACGCTGGTATCGCATCCGCGTCGTCTCCCTGGCGCTTCTGGCCGTCGCGCTCATGGTGGGCTTCGTCTACTGGGTGTTTCGCCAGCCTCAGTTCACTCCCTTCGTCGGCCTGGCGGTCACCGAATACGGCGGCCGCTTGCCGCCGAACGCCTGGGCAGAAGAGGACCTCCGCAAGTTCCAGGAGTTGGGAACCGGCGGAGAAGGGGGCGGCAAAAGGATCCTCCGGTTTGCCGCGGCCAAGTACGCGCCCGGGGAATCCGGCGTGGCGGCACTCTCGCAGCTCCGGGCGGAAATCCTCAAGGCCCAGGGGGGCGGGCCCGGCAAGGAAACGCTCGTCGTCTACCTCAGCATGCACGGCGCCGTGGACGAACAGGGCAGTCCCTGCCTGCTGCCGCCGCAGACCTCGCCTTCCGAGCCGCCCGCGGGCATCCCTCTCCGCGATGTGCTGCAATACCTCTTCCCCAAGGAAGCTGCCGACGCCCTGCCGAAGAAAAAGCTCCTGATCCTCGACTGCAACCGCATGGACTGCAACTGGCGGCTGGGGCTCTTGTACAACGGCTTTGCCGACCGGCTGAAGTCGGCCCTCGACGAGGCGAGAATCCAGGTCCCGGGGCTGGTCGTGCTGAACTCGACGGGCCCCGGAGAGGTGGGCTGGACGTCCCCCGAGCAGTTCCAGGGCTCGGTCTTCGGCTACTTCGTGCGGGAGGGACTCCGCGGCGTGGCCGACAACCCGGCGGAAGGTGGCGACGGCGACGGCCAGGTCTCGCTCCAGGAGCTCTACCGGTTCGTCCGCAAACAAGTCTCCCAGTGGGTCCTGGAGAACCGCTGCGACGTCCAGCGGCCGATGCTGCTCCCCGAAAGCGACGATTTCCCGCTGGCCCACGTGCCCAAGGGGGAACCGCTGGAGATGCCCAGCCGCGTGGACCTCAGCGCCGATCCCCGCTGGAAGGACGTCGACGATCTGTGGAAATCGCACGCGGCGCTCGGCGGGGAGCAGGCATGGCGGATGGACCCGCTCGGGTGGGAAGAGTTCCAGCAGAAGCTGTTGCGGCTGGAGCAGTTGGCGCTTTCGGGCGGGGCCTACCAGGAGGAGTTCGATCGGACGCGGAGCCGGCTGGCCGAGCTAACCGGCCAGGTCGGCCGCAACCCGCTGCTTGCGGCCGACCTCGCGGCCCACAGTCTCCCGCTTGCGCTGGCGTTTTACGGCGACGGCAATCTGGCCCGGCAGCGCGAGAAACTCCGCGAGCAATGGAGCAAAGCGCCCGGCAAGATCGATCCGGCATCCGCGCGCTCCTGCGGCTATCTCGCCGCGGCGGCCGAGGCATGGACGTGGTGCCTCGGGAAGCCAGGCAGCGAGCAAGCGCTGCTGGCCTTTGTGGACAAGACCGAGCGGCCCCGCAGCCTGGGGCCGGGGCTCGTGGAGCTCCATTTCCTGCGGATGCTCCAGAGCAGCTATCTCGACCCGGCCGTCCGCTCCGCCGAGCCGGACCTCGTGCGTGCGGCGCTTCGCGGCCGCGATCTGGCCGAGCGTGCGGCATTCCCCGGCGAGCCGAGAATCTACTACGCCGTCGAGCCGCTGGTGGATCGAGCCGACGCCGATCGCCGGCGTGCCGAGGACCTGCTCTTCGTCGGCAACCCCGACTCCCTTCAAGAGGCCCGCCAGCTTTACGCGCGGCTGAGCGCCCCGGACGGAAGGTCGGGAGCCTATGACCGGGCGATCCAGCGGGCGGCGGCGGTCCGCGCGGCGTTTGAAGTCCGCGATCGGGCCTGGGCCGAGGTTCCCTACCTGGCCCGCTGGCACCTGGCGCGGCTCCACCGCGCCGATCCGGCGCAGCTCGACAAGCTCGCCGACTTGGTCCGCAGCACCCAGGCGCTGGCCAGCCAGCTCGATCGGCCGCTCGTCCAGGGAGAGCTGGTCCCGGAGCTGGAAAAAACGTGCCAGGCCGTCGCCGCCAGGCTCAAGGAGTTGGACAAGGAGATCGAGGCGGAGTGCAACCGGCTGCGGATCGCCGGCTCGGACAAGCAGACCCTTCAAGAGATCGGGGTCGTGCTCGATCTGCCGCTGGTATCGGGCGTGGACCGGCAGACGCTGCGGGAGAAGTACCTGAAGATCGCCGCCCGGGAGTCGATCGCGGAGGACGCCAGGCGCGTGGCCGCCGCAGGGGAGCCGGGCGCGCGGGGATCGGAGTTCCTCGCGTCGCTCGCCGCACGGCCCGAACACCTCCTCCTGGCAATCCTGGATCGCGCGTATCTGGAGGACGAGGCGATCCAAGGGGGGGCGCCGGCGGGAACGAAGCCGCCCGGGCCTCCGCCGGCCGATCGCGCCGGCTCCGCGGACGATGCGAGGATGCAGGCGATGCTGGACCAGGGCAAGCGGGTCCGTCAATTGCTGGGGAGCGTCCGGTCGGAGGCGGACAAGTGGTCGGGCGAAACGGCCCGCCAGCTCCGGCGGGAGGCACCCGATGCGCCGCTGCAAGTGCGAAGGGGGGCAAGCAAAGCGGACCAATTGGTCCGTGCCTCCGCGGCGGTTCTCGATCCGGACGCGCTCGGGTGGGAGCCCGGCGAGGACCCTCCCCGGCAATTGCGGCGGCTCGATCTGTACGAGCTGCTCCTTTGGCACGCGTATCGCACGATGGAGGATTTCTGGGGCCCGGCGCCGGGAGTCCGCGGCGAGCCCTTCTTCCAGCTTTCCGCCGAGAGATACCTGAGCTCTGCCGACAAGCTGCTCCGCGGCGGGCTGGAGCCGCAGTATGCCAAGCAGAACCTCCGCAAGCTGCTGGAGTCCCGGCGGCAGGCGGCGCGGCAATGGATCAGCCTGGCGGTCCAGGACCTGATGGTCTACAAGGCCGATCCCGCCCGCAAGACCGACGCCTTGTTGCCCCTCCGCTTCTCTCCTCCGCCCACGCTATCGCGCGACCTGCCCAAGGGGGTGGCGGCGATCTACCTGGAGGACCCCGACGGATCGCGAACGATCCCGCTTTCCGTCGACAGCAAGCAGAAGGTCCCCGAGCTGCGGCGGATCGAATTGCCTGTGGACGGCCCGTGGGTGCCGAAGCCCTACGGCGTCCGCGGCGACGACACGGCCCTCTCCCAGCCCGATTTCAAGGCCAAGGAGCTGAAGATGGTCGCGATCTACCGCGGCCACGTCAAGCCCCAGGACTTCGTGGCGACGTCGCTCGAGGCGGAGCGGGAGGTGGTCTACGAGCCGCCGCGGTACGTCAAACCGACGATCACCGTCCAGGGCGAAGCCACGCAAGGCAGCTCGCTGGTGTTCATCCTCGATTGCTCCGGGAGCATGAGCGCCCCGACCGCCCTGGGGGGACGGCGGATGGACGTGGCCCGGAACGCCCTCAAGAATGTGCTCGCCGCCCTGGCCGCGCTTCCGGGGGAGCCCTATCAAGTCGCCGTGATCGCTTACGGGCACCGGCGCGGCTGGGGGGAGGGGGACACGATCCTCGTCTGGGACTTTACCAAGATCAAGGACCCGAAGGCGCCCCGGGACTACGAGAGGCAGAGCCGGCCCGCCACCCCCGCCGAGCGGAAAATCACCCCCTCCAACGACGTGGACCTGATCTGGCCGCCGGGACCGCTGCGGAAGGACAGCCTCGACGAGCTCAACGACAAGCTCGACGGCCTGCATCCCTGGGGCGAGACTCCCCTGTACCTTTCCATCGTCCAGGCGGTCGACGTGGCGAGCCGCGCGACGACGCCCCAACGGCGGATCATCGCGATCACCGACGGCGTGAACGAGCAGAGCGAGAGCCCGACCAGCTACGAGGCCGTCGCCCGCAAGCTCGCCGACGCCAAGGACGTCGGCCTGGACGTGGTGCGCTTCAGGCTCAGCGACCAGGATCTCCGCGCCGAGGCCGAGGCCCGCTGGAAAGACGACAAGGACAAGGTCCAGGCGCAGCTCGGCGAATTCAAGCAGAAGCGCGCGGAGCTGGAAGCGCTCACGGGGACCCTGGGCGGGCAGAGGCGGGGAAACGTTTTTCCCGTGGACGACGAATCGCGATTCCTCAAGGCCCTCCAGGATTCGCTGCGGCTGCGGCAGTACGTCGTCCGCCGCGCCGTCGATGGAGAGCTCATCACGCGTCCTCCCAGGAACCTGGGCGACACCGTGACGATCGAGCAGGCGCCCGGGCAAAAGGTCGGCTACGTGATCGCGCTGGCGAGCCA